>OOCT01000131.1_pt1 | contig 101343 bp, 95 predicted proteins | sample 1671851 | NCBI WGS metagenome assembly OOCT01 (sample SAMN06348199, study PRJEB24527) | human gut metagenome | biome: human gut; feature: ankylosing spondylitis patient; material: feces | host: Homo sapiens | place: China | collected 2015-10
TATTCTTTTATTCTTTTATTCTTTTATTCTTTTATTCTTTTATTCTTTTATTCTTTTATTCTTCTGCCTCTACCTCCCCTCCGTTCCAAGTGTCACAATTGGTACACAACAATCACCCCCGCCGCCGGCTTCGCACACACACGCACGTATAGTATATATACAGAAAACATGTCAAAACAACCACAGACAAAAAAACTGTCACATCCCGTTTGGGAGAGGTTTCCGGTATGTCCCCTTTCCGTCCACGCTCTCTATCATCCCATGCTTCACCAGGCGTTTGAGCCATGTGGATGCCGTTCCGGGTTTAATGCCCGTTGCTTCGGCCTGCATCAGGAAGGCGGAGCGGGTAAACTCCCTTTCCATGCTTTGCAGCAGGGCGTCGCGGTCGGCGTTGCTCCGGCGGCTGATTTCGGTTCCGGGCAGGAAGGAGAGGATGTGCGTGGCGTGGCGGTAGAGGCTTTCGGTAAGCTCCAGCACGGAGTTGAAGTCGGCGGGGAGGATGGTCATGTCCCAGCGGGTGATGATGCCGTCCTTGAGGTTGTCGCCGGAGATGTCCTTGTCGGGGGTGAGGTGGGGCGAGCGGGCGATGTCGTCCGATTCGAGTACGCGGAGCATGGCCACTACCTGCATGATGCGGCAGATGTTGATGGCAAGGCGGGCTACGCTGCTCGCCATTTCGCTGCCGTTGGCAAGGTGGGAGCGGATGAAGAGGTTGGCGAAGAGGTTGTTGAACAGCTCCTTCTGTTCGGGGGTGAGGCGCAGGGTGAAGAGGCCGCCGGCGGTGATGCGTTTCAGTTGCTCGCGCCACTGCATGCCCAGGCCGGTGAATACGGTTTCGAGGTCGGTATCCTGCCGGTCGAACTGGTTCTGCCACTTGTGGATGGCGGGCATGTAGTAGAAGAGCTGGCGCGAGAACAGGCCGTTTTCGGCGGTGGGGATGAGCGGTTTCACCTGGGCGGGAGTGCCCGAGAGCAGGACGGAGAGGTAGCTGCGTTTTACTTCGCGGTATTCGCGGTCGGTGCGGCGGTTGTAGGAGAGGCGGTCGTGGTCGAAGGCCTTGCGCATGGTGTCGCTCCAGTGGCCGTGTTCCGAGCCGATGGCGGTGGAGATGGTGTCGGCTTCGCTCTCGCATATCAGGCCGATGCCTTCGGAGTCCATGATGTTCTGCAGGATGCCCGTGCCGGTGTTGTTGCCCGAGATGAGGAACATGCGGTCGGGCGGCAGCGCGGGCGGGGTGGCCTGTGAGCGCTCCTTGCCCAGCGAGTCGTAGGCGCCCTTCTCCTTGCGGTACTGCTTCATGGCTTCTGCCGTGTGCAGGCGTATCTCGTCGTGGATAGGCTCCACCAGCAGGCGGACGAGGGAGAGCACGCCCTTGCCCGAGGCAGGCAGGGCCACGATGAACGTTTGCAGGCTGGGCGATATCATCTTGCCGCCGTAGGCGCAGCGCACGTGGCTGTTCATGCTGGCGCCCAGCACGGTGACGGCGCCCAGCAGCATGATGTCCTGCTGGGCGCGGGTGGTGCCGTGGGCGGTAATTTCGTTCAGCGGTGCGGGCCAGAGCGTCCGGTTGTCGAAGCAGGGCAGCGGGGTGAGGGGTTCGCTGCCCCGGCAGGTCTCCTCGTCGGCTGCTTCGGGGTCTGCTGCTTCGGGGTAGGTTGTTCCGAAGCAGGCTGTTCCGGAGTTTGCTGTTCCGGCATCGGTTGCTTCGGCGGGAAGGCTGGCTGCGGGCGCTTCCGGAAATTCTTCCGCAGGCATCTCCGCTCTATTATAATAACCGTGCGCATGCGTGTGTGAGGCGGCGGGATACGGTGCACCCGGCGTACCAAGTGTACCCGCGGGAGCGTCCTGCCGCGGCTTCTCTGCGGGGCGGGGGCGCACGTTGCACAGTTCGGCCAGGTGGAAGGCGGTGCCTATGTGGACGCTGTTGTTGTTTGTTTTCAGGGCGTTGCTGAAGAGCTTGTTTGCCGCGTGCACATCGTATTTGGCAGAGAGGCTGCACAGCATCAGGAAGTCGCTGCGTCCGGCTTCGCCGCAGTCGGTGGCTATGGCGAATGCCAGTTGTACATACTCTCTGTAGGTGGGCGCAATGTCGGCGCCCGCTGCGTGAACCGCTTCCGTGAGGCGGCGCAAATCGGATAGGATATTGGTCATGGGGTTATAAATTATGAGTTATCTGTTATGAATTATCTGTTATGAGTTATGAATTATGTGCTATGAGTTATCTGTTATAAGTTACGAATTATGCGCTATGAATTATCTGTTATAAGTTACGAATTATGCACTATAAATTATCTGTTATGAATTATGAGTTATGAATTACTGGTTTTGTAGCAGATTATTTTCCGGAGAAAGATTATTCCGGGTAGCTATGAGCGCACCGGGGTCGTAACTCAGAAAGCAGGCCCGTACGAGGTCCTTGCCGGAAGTATCCACGCCTTTGGGGGAGTTGCGGTTGCCGTCGGCATACACGCACTGCACGTAGTCCATGGCCCATCGGATACTTTCGGCGGCATTCTGGCGCACATCCGGCAGGGCGGGGTCGGGGGTGTAGGGCACGAAAGCTTTTACGCCCTGTCCGCAGGGGCTGATGAAGACCAGCTCCGGCCTAAGAAACGGGTCTTCGAACAGTTGGCGGCGCAGCCGGGCGGCTTCGTCAGCGGAGTCGAGGTGGTCGATGTCCACCACTACGAGTCCCGATGCTTCGAGGAGGCTGTCGCTGCGCCGGCGGGCGAACGTGCCGCAGGGGGTGACGTAGGGCAGAAGCTCCTGTTTGAGGGCGCGGTAGGCGGATAGGTCGCCGCTGTCGAATGCCCGGCGCACGCGGTCGGTGAGCAGTTGCAGGCGTGTGTTGGCGGTTATCGTCCGGTACACTTCCTGCAGGGTCATGGTTTTGTAGGGTTTCAGGGTGGCAGGTTTGATGATTTGCCCTGTGCCGCCGTCCTTCACCGGCGAAATGGGGGCGAGGAACAGGGACATTTTGAATTCATTCATTTGTTTACTTGTTTTTTTGGTGCTGATTATTAATTTGTTAATTTTGCATCGCAATTCCCGAATCTTTCAGGGATACCCTTCAAAGTTCGTGATTATAAAACAGATGACCGTACACACATGTATGTACGAAACTTAATAAACCTAAATATTTCCCTTGTGTTTTAAATAAAATTAATATTAAAAATGAGTGTAAAAAATGAGGACGGGCAATATCCCTATCTTATGATAGGTGAAGAGCTCCGCTATCTGTTGAAGGCATCCGGCGTGTCTTTGAAAATGATTGCCGACCATGCCGGCATGAGTAATACCACCATTCAGACCCTTTTAAAAGGGGGGATGTGAAAATCAGCGTGCTCATACGCTGGTATAAGGCAATGAAAGCCATCCTGGACGATGAAGAGTTCGAATTGCTGCGGAGACGGGCGCACCGGATAGTGGATAAACTTTGAACCCTATGCCGGATATGTTTGTAAATCAGTCATGGCAACAGGTAAAAGCGTATATACTCTCGAAGATTTCCTGAAATTTTTCCCTTTCTACAGGAAAATCTTATTAACTTTGCGGGTCACTTTTGGAAACAATAAAAAAATAATGATATGAATATCTCTTATAACTGGTTGAAAGAGTATGTGGATTTCGACCTGACACCGGATGAAGTAGCCGCCGCGCTCACTTCCATAGGACTGGAAACGGGAAGCGTGGAAGAGGTGCAAACCGTTAAAGGCGGACTGGAAGGCCTGGTCATCGGCGAAGTGCTGACGTGCGAGCCCCATCCCAACTCGGACCACATGCACATCACTACCGTAAACCTGGGGCAGGGAGAACCTGTGCAGATAGTATGCGGCGCAGCCAACGTGGCAGCTGGACAGAAAGTGGTGGTGGCCACTTTGGGTACAAAACTTTATGACGGTGATGAATGCTTCACAATCAAGAAATCCAAACTCCGCGGCGTAGAGTCCAACGGCATGATTTGTGCCGAAGACGAAATAGGCATCGGCACAGACCATGCGGGCATCATCGTACTGCCCGAAACAGCAGTGCCGGGCACGCTTGCCAAGGACTATTACAACATTAAGAGCGACTACGTGCTGGAGGTGGACATCACGCCCAACCGCGCCGACGCCTGCTCGCACTACGGCGTGGCGCGCGACCTGTACGCCTACCTGGTGCAGAACGGCAAGCCCGCCGCCTTGAAGAAACCCTCTGTAGAGGCTTTTGCCGTCGATAACCACGACCTCGACATCCGGGTGACGGTAGAGAACAGCGAAGCCTGCCCGCACTATGCCGGCGTCACCGTGAAAGGCGTCACCGTAAAGGAAAGCCCCGAATGGTTGCAGAACAAGCTCCGCATCATCGGCCTGCGCCCTATTAATAATGTGGTGGACATCACGAACTACATCGTCCACGCATTCGGCCAGCCGCTCCACTGCTTCGATGCGGACAGGATTAAGGGCGGCGAGGTCATTGTAAAGACCCTGCCCGAAGGCACTCCCTTCACTACCTTGGACGGCGTGGAACGCAAGCTCAACGGACGCGACCTGATGATTTGCAACCGGGAAGAGCCCATGTGCATCGCCGGAGTGTTCGGCGGACTGGATTCAGGCTCCACCGAAACCACGAAGGACGTCTTCCTCGAAAGCGCTTATTTTCACCCCACCTGGGTGCGTAAGACCGCCCGCCGCCACGGCCTGAATACGGATGCTTCCTTCCGCTTTGAAAGAGGCGTCGACCCCAATGCCACCCTTTACTGCCTGAAACTGGCGGCACTGATGGTGAAGGAACTTGCCGGCGGCACCATCTCTTCCGACATCAAGGATGTATGCGCCGCTCCCGCCTGCGACTTCCGGGTGGAACTCTCTTACGGGAAGGTACACGCGCTGATAGGCAAGGAGATTCCGGCAGAGACGATAAAAAGCATCGTGACGAGCCTGGAGATGAAGATTGTAGGCGAAACGGCAGAGGGCCTGACGCTCGACGTGCCGCCATACCGCGTGGATGTGCAGCGCGATTGCGATGTGATAGAGGACATTCTCCGTATTTACGGATATAATAATGTGGAGATTCCCACAGCCTTGAAGTCCAGCCTGACAACGAAGGGCGAGTGCGACAAGTCCAACCGTCTGCAGAACCTGGTTGCCGAGCAACTGGTGGGCTGCGGTTTCAACGAAATCCTGAACAACTCGCTGACGCGCGCCGCCTATTACGACGGACTGGAATCTTATCCCGCCAAGAACCTCGTGATGCTGATGAACCCGCTCAGCGCCGACCTGAACGCCATGCGCCAGACGCTGCTTTTCGGCGGACTGGAGAGCATCGCGCACAATGCCAACCGCAAGAATGCCGATTTGAAATTCTTTGAATTCGGCAACTGCTATTACTTCAACGAAGAGAAGCGTAACCCCGAAAAGGCGCTCGCTCCTTATTCCGAAGACTATCACCTGGGCCTGTGGATTACCGGCAAGAGAGTGTCCAACTCATGGGCGCATCAGGACGAGGACAGTTCGGTGTACGAACTGAAAGCGTATGTCGAAAACATATTTGCCCGTCTGGGCTTGCAGATGCACGACCTGGTAGTGGGCAACCTTACGGACGATATTTACGCCGCTGCCCTGTCCGTGCAGACAAAGGGGGGCAAGCGCCTTGCCACGTTCGGCGTGGTGACGAGGAAGCTCCTGAAAGCGTTCGACATCGACAACGAGGTGTACTATGCCGACCTGAACTGGAAAGAGCTGATGAAGGCCATCAGGAACGTGAAGGTAAACTATACCGAAATCTCCAAATTCCCGGCCGTGAAGCGCGACCTCGCTTTGCTGATTGACAAGAAGGTGCAGTTTGCCGAAATCGAGAAGATTGCCTACGAAACGGAGAAGAAGCTGCTGAAAGAAGTCTCCCTCTTCGACGTCTATGAAGGCAAGAACCTGGAAGCCGGCAAGAAATCGTATGCCGTAAGTTTCCTGTTGCAGGACGAGAATGCCACACTGAACGACAAGCAGATTGACAAAGTGATGCAGAAGCTGATTGCCAACCTGCAGAACCGACTGGGAGCCGTGCTGCGGTAAAAACAAGCTGACTTGCTATGAAGTACGATATAAAACCGGACCACCATATCAGAGCCAAAAGAGAGTGTCTGACGGGCCTGACCATAGGGCTGCTCCTCTTGTTTCAGGCAGTAAGGGTGCTTTGGCACTTCCCTGAGAACGAGGGCTGGAGAAATGCCCTGGCAGGGGTGAGCGGTCTGATATGCCTGCTGATGTGCGGCGTGTCATATTGGAAGTATCGGAAACTGACGCGACAGTAAAGACAGAAACCAATTAAAGAACAAATTAAAATATACAATCCAATGGGAAGAGCGTTTGAATATAGAAAAGCTGCCAAATTGAAAAGATGGGGTCACATGGCTAAGACCTTTACAAGACTGGGTAAACAAATTGCTATTGCGGTGAAAGCCGGCGGACCCGAACCGGAAAACAACCCTGCACTGCGTTCGGTTATCGCTACCTGCAAGCGCGAGAACATGCCGAAGGACAACATCGAGCGTGCCATCAAGAATGCAATGGGTAAGGATCAGAGCGACTACAAGAGCATGACCTACGAGGGATACGGACCTCACGGTGTGGCCGTATTCGTGGATACACTGACTGATAACCCCACCCGCACGGTGGCCGATGTGCGCAGCGTGTTCAACAAGTTTGGCGGAAACCTGGGCACAATGGGCTCACTGGCTTTCCTGTTCGACCACAAATGCGTGTTCACTTTCAAGAAGAAAGACGGCATGGATATGGAAGAATTCATCCTCGACATGATCGATTTCGACATCGACGAAGACTACGAAGAGGACGAGGAAGAAGGCACAATCACCATCTACGGTGACCCGAAAAGCTACGCAGCCATCCAGAAGCACCTGGAAGAGGGCGGCTTTGAGGATGTGGGCGGCGAGTTTACCTACATCGCCAACGACCTGAAAGATGTGGAGCCTGCACACCGCGAGACCATCGACAAGATGGTGGAACGCCTGGAAGAGTTTGACGACGTGCAGACGGTGTACACCAATATGAAGCCGGAAGAAAGCGAAGAGTAATGACGTATACTTACAAGACCAAAGGCACGTGCAGTACCAATATCGAGCTTGAGGTGGAAGACGGCATCGTGCGGAACATCGCGTTCTGGGGCGGATGCAACGGCAATCTGCAAGGGTTGTCGCGCCTGGTTGCCGGGATGCCGGTGAAAGAGGTGATTTCACGCCTGGAAGGTATCCGCTGCGGCGGACGTCCCACTTCCTGTCCCGACCAGTTGTGTAAGGCATTGCACGAGATGGGGTATTGATTCTGCTGCTCTGGTTGAAGGTGTAAGAGGGCGTGATGATTTTTTAGGCACGGATTACGCGGATTTCACGGAAAGGAAATCAGGAAAAGCTGTGTTTTCCGTACGGGTATATTCATCCCACGAGGTGGATAAATTTGTCTTGCGGGATGAATTTATCCGTCTCGTGGGATGATTTTTTGGTTGGCAAGGCAACGTGTCTGCCATTTTGAACCAACTTATGGTGCATTTGTTTTTTATTTGAGTACTTTTACATCCTCAAAACAAGAACAACATAATAATGAAGAATATTTTTAAAGACTTGCAACGGAAAGACCACAAACGCTATTTGGGTGGTCTGGACGTGTTCAGATATATCGGACCGGGACTGCTGGTGACGGTAGGTTTCATCGACCCCGGCAACTGGGCGTCGAATTTTGCGGCGGGGTCGGAGTTCGGCTACTCGCTGCTGTGGGTGGTGACGCTCTCTACCGTCATGCTGATAATCCTGCAACACAACGTGGCGCACCTGGGCATCGTGACGGGACTGTGCCTGTCGGAAGCCGCCACGCAGTACACTCCCAAATGGGTGTCGCGCCCTATATTGGGTACGGCGGTGCTGGCTTCCATATCCACTTCCCTTGCCGAAATATTGGGCGGTGCCATCGCGCTGCAAATGTTGCTGGACATCCCCATAATATGGGGTTCGGTGCTGACTACGGTCTTCGTGTCCATAATGCTTTTCACCAACTCCTACAAGAAGATTGAAAGGGCCATCATTGCCTTCGTGTCCGTCATAGGGCTTTCGTTCATCTACGAGCTTTTCCTTGTCAGGATAGACTGGCCTGTGGCGGTGCAGGGGTGGGTGACTCCTTCGTTCCCCCAGGGAAGCATGCTCATTATCATGAGTGTGCTCGGAGCCGTGGTGATGCCCCATAACCTGTTTCTCCATTCGGAGGTGATACAGAGCCACGAGTACAATAAGCAGGACGATGCCTCTATCCGCAGGGTGCTGAAGTACGAATTGTTCGACACGCTCTTCTCCATGATTGTGGGATGGGCCATTAACAGTGCGATGATTCTGCTGGCCGCCGCCACTTTCTTCAAGGGCGGGATTCAGGTGGAGGAGTTGCAGCAGGCGAAGTCGCTGTTGGACCCGTTGCTGGGCAGCAGCGCCGGCGTGGTGTTTGCGCTGGCATTGCTGATGGCGGGCATCTCCTCGACAATTACAAGCGGCATGGCGGCAGGTTCCATCTTTGCCGGTATCTTCGGCGAGTCGTACCACATCAGGGACAGCCACTCGCAGGTGGGGGTAATCCTTTCGTTGGGCATCGCGCTGCTGTTGATTTGTTTCATCGGCGACCCGTTCAAGGGACTGCTGATTTCGCAGATGATACTGAGCATCCAGTTGCCGTTTACGGTGTTCCTCCAGGTGAGCCTCACCTCGTCCCGCAAAGTGATGGGGCAGTATGTGAACAGCAAATGGAGCACATTCGTGCTCTATACGATTGCCGCCATCGTGACGGTATTGAATATTATGCTGCTGATATCGAGTTTGTAATGAATGCCGCTTGCCGGATGAATGATTGCAACCGGGCGAATGATTGCAAGCGGACGAACGATTGCAACCTGACGAACGATTGCTGCCGGACGGATAATAAAAAAAATATATACGGAAATGAAGATTATAACCTATAACGTAAACGGTTTGCGGGCCGCCGTGTCCAAAGGGCTGCCCGAATGGCTGGCAAAGGAACAGCCGGACGTGCTGTGCCTGCAGGAAACCAAATTGCAGCCGGAGCAGTATCCTGCGGAGGCGTTGGATGCATTGGGATACAGGCATTATCTGCATTCAGCCCGGAAGAAAGGGTATAGCGGAGTCGCCATCCTGACGAAACGCGAGCCGGACCATGTGGAATACGGCATGGGCATGGAGGAGTACGATAGCGAAGGGCGGTTTGTCCGTGCCGATTACGGCGACCTGTCCGTGGTGAGCGTCTATCACCCTTCGGGAACGAGCGGCGACGAGCGCCAGGCCTTTAAGATGGAGTGGCTGGAACACTTCCGGCACTATGCGGTGGAACTGCTGCGCACCCGTCCCAAACTGGTGTTGTGCGGGGACTATAACATCTGCCACGAGGCGATAGACATTCACGACCCGGTGCGCAATGCCACCAACAGCGGTTTCCTGCCCGAAGAAAGGGAGTGGATGACCCGTTTCCTGAACGAGGGCTTCATCGATACCTTCCGCCTGTTGCACCCCGACAGCCGGGAGTACACCTGGTGGAGCTACCGATTCAACTCGCGGGCGAAGAACAAAGGCTGGCGTATCGACTATTGCATGGCAAGCGAGGCGGTGCGTCCGATGCTGAAAGAGGCGCGTATCCTGAACGATGCCGTACATTCGGATCATTGCCCCATGATGTTGGAATTAACAGATTAAGATATGACGATGAAAGACAGAGTGGAAAAAGCCGTTGAACTGTTCAAGAGCGGCTATAATTGTTCGCAGTCCGTCGTGGCTGCCTTTGCAGATATGTATGGTTTTACGCAGGAACAGGCGTTGCGCATGTCCGCCTCGTTTGGCGGCGGCATCGGACGGATGCGCCAGACGTGCGGCGCCGCCTGCGGCATGTTCCTGCTGGCGGGACTGGAGAAAGGTGCCGTAGACGGCAAGGATCGTGAGGGCAAAGCCGCCAACTATGCGCTGGTGCAGCAGCTTGCGGAGGAATTCAGGAAACGCAACGGCTCGATGATTTGCGCCGAACTGTTGGGACTGAAGAAGCCCGAAGGCTCTTCCACCCCCGAAGCCCGCACGGAGCAGTATTACGCCAAGCGTCCCTGCGCCAAAATGGTGGAAGAGGCGGCGGCAATATGGGCGGAGTATCTGGAAAAACAGCGGAAATAGGGCAAATCGTGCCGTTTCTCCGGCTGAAAATGGAAAAAAATGAGAGTTAACGTGCTATATAACATAAAAATAACTATCTTTGCCGCCGAAATAAAATCGGTCTTCTCCGTCGGGGGAAACGGATTTTCAAGCATGTCTAACTAAAAACAAAGAGAAAATGTTAAAAGAAAAAGCCGGTGAAATCGCAGGAAAAATTTGGAACGCACTGAATGAAACCGAAGGTTTAACCGCAAAACAAATCAAAAAAGCTACAAAATTGGTGGATAAAGATTTGTTCCTGGGTCTTGGATGGTTATTGAGAGAGGACAAAATCTCTACTCAAGAAGTTGAAGGCGAACTGTTTGTGAAGCTGAACTAAGAAAGTGATTGGAATGTTATAAAAAATGCGTTGATACATTGGATATGTTATCAACGCATTTTTTTGTGCGCTCCTTTTCGTATCTTTGTCCAAGATACACTATCTTTGCACTCCAAAAACTTTAGAAACGAATGAAAAAGAATATACGTAACTTTTGTATCATAGCCCATATCGACCATGGCAAATCTACTTTGGCCGACCGCCTGTTGGAGTTCACCAATACCATCCAAGTAACCGAAGGACAGATGCTGGATGATATGGATTTGGAAAAGGAGAGAGGTATCACCATCAAGAGCCATGCCATCCAGATGGAGTATGTGTACAAGGGCGAGAAGTATATCCTGAACCTGATTGACACTCCGGGACACGTGGACTTCTCCTACGAGGTGTCGCGCTCCATCGCCGCCTGCGAGGGCGCACTGCTCATTGTGGATGCTTCGCAGGGCGTGCAGGCGCAGACCATCTCCAACCTTTACATGGCCATCGAGCACGATTTGGAGATTATTCCCGTTATCAACAAATGCGACATGGCAAGCGCCATGCCCGAAGAGGTGGAGGATGAAATCGTGGAACTGCTCGGCTGCAAGCGCGAAGAGATTATCCGCGCCTCCGGCAAGACGGGCATGGGCGTGGAGGAAATCCTTGAGGCGGTAGTTGAGCGCATCCCGCATCCCGAAGGCGATGAGGAAGCGCCTTTGCAGGCACTGATTTTCGACTCCGTATTCAACTCGTTCCGGGGCATCATCGCCTACTTCAAGATTGTGAACGGCGTGATTCGCAAAGGAGACAAAGTGAAGTTCTTCAATACGGGCAAGGAATACGATGCGGACGAAATCGGCGTGCTGAAGATGGATATGGTTCCCCGTCAGGAGCTGCGTACGGGCGACGTGGGGTATATCATTTCGGGTATCAAGACTTCCAGGGAAGTGAAGGTGGGCGACACGATTACGCACATAGCCCGTCCGTGCAAGGAGGCGATTGCCGGCTTCGAGGAAGTGAAGCCGATGGTCTTTGCCGGCGTATATCCCATTGAGGCGGAAGACTTCGAGGACCTGCGCTCTTCGCTGGAGAAGTTGCAGTTGAACGACGCCTCGCTGACCTTCCAGCCCGAATCGTCACTGGCGCTGGGCTTCGGTTTCCGTTGCGGATTCTTAGGACTGCTCCACATGGAGATTGTGCAGGAACGCCTGGACCGCGAATTCGATATGAACGTGATTACCACCGTGCCGAACGTGTCGTACAACATCTACGACAAGCAGGGGCACATGACCGAGGTGCACAACCCCGGCAGCATGCCCGACCCCACCCTGATAGACCGCATCGAAGAGCCTTATATCCGCGCCTCGGTGATTACCGCCACGGACTATATCGGCCCCATCATGACGCTCTGCCTGGGCAAGCGCGGCGAACTGGTGAAGCAGGAATACATTTCCGGCAATCGCGTGGAGATATACTATGACATGCCGCTGGGCGAAATCGTCATCGACTTCTACGACAAGCTGAAAAGCATCTCCAAGGGATACGCCTCTTTCGACTACCATGCCAACGGCTTCCGTCCGTCCAAGCTGGTGAAACTGGATATTCTCCTGAACGGCGAACCGGTGGATGCCCTTTCCACCCTGACGCACTTTGACAACGCATACGAGCTGGGACGCCGCATGTGCGAGAAGCTGAAGGACCTGATTCCGAGACAGCAGTTCGACATCGCCATCCAGGCGGCCATCGGCGCCAAGATTATCTCTCGCGAAACAATCAAGGCTGTACGCAAGGACGTTACGGCCAAGTGCTACGGCGGCGACGTGAGCCGTAAGCGCAAGTTGCTCGAGAAGCAGAAACGGGGCAAGAAGAGAATGAAGCAAATCGGTAATGTGGAAGTGCCGCAGAAAGCATTCCTGGCGGTGCTGAAACTGGATTAGCGGTTTGCTGCCGAACCAATCATATCTTTCGGGGGTTGTTCTTTCATGATAGGGCTGCCCCCTTTTTTGTCTTTTTCCGAAAATGAACGAATCCTTCAATTAAAAACACTTATGATTATCCTACGTACCGTAAAAAACATTTCGTCGCTGAACATAGCAGCGAGCGTGCTTTTGTTTCTGGCGGCTATCCTGGCCGCTGTGGTTGCCAACTCGTCCCTGTCGCCCGTATACCAGGATTTCCTGCTTCAGGAGCTGCATCTGCGCATCGGCAACTTCAATCTGTTTTCGCACGGCGGGCATCCGCTGAAGATGATAGAATTCATTAACGACTGCCTGATGACCGTTTTCTTTCTGGCAGTGGGCCTGGAGATAAAGCGCGAATTGCTGGTGGGAGAGCTGTCCTCTGTGCGGAAAGCGGCTTTGCCTTTTATTGCGGCATGCGGGGGGATGGTGGTTCCGGTTGTCATCTATGCGTTGTCGGTTGCCTCCGGCACTCCCGAAACCCGGGGGATGGCTATCCCGATGGCCACGGACATTGCCTTCTCATTGGGAGTGCTCAGTTTGCTGGGCAAGCGTGTGCCGTTGAGCCTGAAAATATTCCTGACGGCATTTGCCGTGGTGGACGACATCGGCGGCATACTGGTCATCGCACTGTTCTATAGCGCTGACGTGGCATACGGATACCTGATTGCGGCGGCCGTTCTGTACGTGTTCCTCTACTATATGGGTAAGTTCGGCGTAACGCAGAAGATATTCTTCCTCTTCTTCGGTGTGATTATCTGGTATCTGTTCCTGCAATCGGGCATACACAGTACGATTTCGGGCGTGATACTGGCGTTTGTGATACCGGCGCGTCCGCGCTTGGATGCGGGCAAATACATCGAGCGGATTCGCGACATCATCGGGGAGTTCCCGGTTTCCAAGTCGGATAATATCGTGCTGACCAATGCGCAGATTGCCACGTTGAAGCAGGTGGAGCGGGCATCGGATTATGTTATCAGTCCGTTGCAGTCGCTGGAAGATAACCTGCACGGGGCGGTGAGCTTCGTGATACTGCCGCTGTTTGCCTTTGCCAATGCCGGTGTGGTGTTCAGCGGTAGCGGCAGCATCGTGGGAGATGTGAGCATCGCTGTGGCGGCTGGCTTGCTGCTGGGCAAGTTTCTGGGGATATACCTGTTTACGTGGCTGGCGGTGAAGAGCGGCGTAGCGCTGATGCCGGCGGGGATGAACTGGAAGAATATAGCGGGCGTCTCCCTGCTGGGCGGTATCGGGTTTACCGTATCGTTGTTCATTGCCAACCTTTCCTTTGCGGACGAATATCCGGAACTGCTGAACCAGGCGAAATTTGGGGTGCTTGTAGGGACGGTGCTTGCCGGGGTGCTGGGGTATGTGGTGCTGAATTGGGTGCTGCCGAAGAGGGAGAAGTGAGGTGGTTTGTTCCGGGGAGATTTTTAGGCACGGATTACGCGGATTTACGCGGATTTAGGGAGTTACACGGATTAGTACGGATTATACAGAATTTACGGATTAATACGGATTACACGGATTTCGGTAGTTACGCGGATTAGTACGGATTATACAGAATTTACGAACTACACAGAATTTTACGGATTTAATACGGATTACACGGATTTCATGGAAATGTAAAAGAAGGTAATGTTGTCTGAAAGAACAAAGAACAAAGTAAATCCGTGAATTCCGTGTAATCCGTGCCTGAAATAGAATAATATTACTCCTTGATATGAATCAGCAGATTTGCCAGAATAGCCGTTATCCCGCCCGTTGTGATGCCGGATGCGAAGATGTTCCGCAGCGTTTCCGGCAGTTGGCACAGTATTTCGGGAACCAGCTCCACACTGAGGCCAAGTGAGAAACTGACAGCCATGACAAGAGTAGCCTTCCGATTGATTTCCTGCGCTGCAATGATGCGGATGCCTGCCGCCGCCACCGTACCGAACATCAGCAGAGTAGCGCCGCCCAATACGGGTTCGGGCATCAGTGAAAACACCAGTCCCACGGCAGGGAACAGGCCGAGCAGCACAAGAAAGGCTGCGATGTAATAGCCCACATACCGGCTGGCAACCCCGGTCAGTTGTATCATTCCGTTGTTCTGCGCAAAGACGGAGTTGGGGAAGGAGTTGAGCGCACCCGCCAGCATGGAGTTGAAGCCGTCGGCAAGGATACCGCCCGAAGCGCGCTTTACGAAGGTGTCCCCTTCCACCGGTTCGCCGGAGATAAGGGAGTTGGCGGTGATGTCGCCGTATGCCTCGATGGCGGTAATCATGAAAATAAGTCCCAGGGCGATGATGGTGGACAGGTCGAAGTCCAGTCCGTAGCGGAAAGGCATCGGCAGGTTGAAGCCGCCGTAGCTTTGTATCGAGGAGAAGTCGATGATGCCCATGAACCAGGCTGCGATGTAGCCTATTACCAGTCCGATGACGATGGAACTCATGCGCAGGTAGCGGTTGGAACTCCGGTTGAAGGCGATGATAAGCAGCAGTACCGCCGCCGCAAGGCCCACATGGCGGAAACTGCCGAAGCTGCCGTCCGCCTGTGCCGTGGCTCCGCCGCCGCAGGCTGTGATTCCTACCTTTATCAGACTCATTCCGATGAGGGTGACTACGATGCCGGATATCAGCGGCGTGATAATCTTCTTTGTGTATTTCAACACCCGGCTTATCAGCATCTCCACGCTTGAAGCCGCCATGCAGGAACCGAAAATCAGAGGAAGCCCGCCCAGCATTCCGGCAGAGATGATGGGACCTATGAACGAAAAGCTGGTTCCTTGGATGCAGAGCAGTCCCGTGCCCAGTCCGCCGAACCTGCGGCATTGGATAAACGTGGATATGCCGGATGCGAACAGCGCCATCGAAACCAGGTAGCCGGTAGTTTCCGCATCGAGCTTCAATGCGCCCGCAATGATGAGCGGTGGGGTGATGATGGCTACGAATATGGCGAGCAGATGTTGCAGCGCAGCGAAGAAAGCTTCCTTAAAAGGCGGCTTGTCGTTCAAGCCGTAAATCAGTCCGTTTCCCTGTTGTTTTTCCATCGCTCCGGGTTATCTGATTTTGATTTCACAGTTGTCAAGGCTTTCGATGATGGCAAGCGATTCTACATGGATGCCCTGGCTGCGCAGCTCGTCACCACCATGCTGGAAGGCTTTCTCTATGATGAATCCCATGCCCACCAGTTCCGCGCCAGCCTGCTTCACCAGGTCCATGATGCCTTTGGCAGCGTTTCCGTTGGCAAGGAAGTCGTCGATGAAAAGCACCTGGTCGCCGGGCGCGAGGAAATCCTTGCTGACGCACACGTCGTACGAGCGTTGCTTGGTGAACGAATACACGGAAGTAACCAGCATATTCTCCATCGTGCTCGGTTTCTTCTTCTTGGCAAACACTACGGGCAGCTCCAGCAGATAGCCCACCATGATGGCGGGAGCGATGCCGCTGGCTTCGACGGTGATAATCTTGTTGATACAGGTAGAGGCGAAACGTCTGACAAACTCCACGCCGATGGATTTCATCAGTATCGGGTCCATCTGGTGATTGATGAAGTTATCCACTTTCAGTATGCCTCCCGGATAGCATTTTCCGTCTTTGAGAATACGGTCTTTTAAAGTTTTCATAATGTATCAAGTCTTGTCTTAAGAGTTATTTATTGTCTTCTTGTTCTGCATCTTCCTGTATCTCCTCTTTGGGCAGCAGCCTTGCCGAGATGCGCTTCTTCGGGGTGAGGCTCATGTCCTTCAGCATTTCAGCCTGGCGCACTACGCTGCCGTTGCCTTCGGAGAGCTGGTTGAGGGCTTTGTCGTAGTCCTTCTGCAAGGTTGCCATGCGGTCGCCGAGGGTGAGGAAGGTGTCGGTAAAGCCTACAATCTTTTCGTACAGGGCAGTGCCGCGCTTGATGATGGCCTGCACGTTTTTCACCTGGTTTTCCCGCTTCCACAGGTCGAGCGAGAGGCGCAGGGCGCTGATGAGGTTGGTGGGGCTCATCAGTACCACCTTCTTGTTGTAGGCATACTCCCAAAGGTTGGCGTCGCTCTGGATGGCGAGCAGGTATGCGCCCTCCGTGGGGATGAACATCATGACGAAGTCCGGCGCCTTGATATCGTAGTGCGAATAGTCCTTCCGGCTGAGCTCGTCGATGTGGTTGCGGACGGACTGCAAGTGTGCCTTGAGCCAGCGCGCCTGCTCGTCGCGGTCTTCGGCGGAGGTGTAGGCGGCGTAGGCGGTGAGGGAAACTTTGGAGTCGATTATCATCTCGCGCTCGTCGGGATACCTGATGAGGATGTCGGGCTGCATCTTCTGTCCGCTCTCTTCGCTGACAATCGCTTCGCCGCGCTCGTCTTTCAGGAACTCCTGGCGGAAATAGTGCTCGCCCTCAATCAGGCCGGATGCCTGCAAGAGGCGTTCCAGAATCATTTCGCCCCAGTTGCCCTGTATCTTGGAGTCGCCCTTCAGGGCGCGGGTCAGGTTGTTGGCATCCTCGCTGAGGCGGTTGTTCAGTTCTACCAGCTCCTTAATGCGTTCGCCCAGCGAGAAGCGCTCTTTGGCTTCGGTGCTGTACACCTGCTCTACCTTTTCCTTGAAGTCCTTAATCTTCTCGTCGAGCGGGCGCAGCAGGTTGCCCAGATGCTCGGCATTCAGTCTGGTGAAATCCTCGGTCTTGCTTTGGAAGATGCGGTTCGAGAGGTTCTCGAACTCGGTGTTCATACGCTTGTGCAGGGCTTCGGCCTCTTCTTTCTGTTCGGAGAGGCGTTGTTCCCATTGCCGTTGCTGCTGGGCAAGGCGTTCGTTGAAACTGTGTGCCTGCTCGGCGAGGCGTTCGGCAAACAGCCGCTCCTGCGCATCCAGGCGTTCCGAAGCCTGGCGGGCGGCTTCCTGCAAACGTTCCTCGGCAATGGAGCGTTCGCGGGCGATGCGTTCTTCGGCGGTGCGGTTCAGCAGGGCTTCACGTTCTCCGGCGGCTTCTACCTGGGTCTTCAGGGCGGCGGCTTTTCTGCCGGCCGTCAGATAGCCGATAACGGCTCCTGCGATAATCCCGGCGGGTAATAGGATGATATTCATAATTGCATATAAGGAAATAAAGTTTCGGCAGGCGGTACCGGCAATACCATCGGGCGGTACGGGCAATACCAATAGTTGGTATGAAGAATACCAACGGTTGGTACAGACAATACCCAAGCGTGGTACAAGGAGTACCAACCGTTGGTACGGAGTGTACCGCACGGGGGGACATCTTGCGGCCTGCCGTCTTGCATTTATTGTGTCAGTATCTCGTTTCCGTCTTCGGTGATAAGAATCATGCTTTCCCACTGGGCGGAAGGCAGACCGTCGTCCGTGCACACCGTCCAGCCGTCGGCTTCGTCAATGAATACCTCGTAGCTGCCCATGTTAATCATCGGCTCGATGGTGAACGTCATGCCCGGTACTATCAGCATGCCCGTGCCGCGTTTGCCGAAGTGCTCCACGTCCGGCTCTTCGTGAAACTTGATACCCACGCCATGCCCGCAAAGGTCGCGCACCACGCTGTAGCCGTTCTTCTCGGCATGCTCCTGGATGGCGGCGCCCACATCGCCCAACCGTGCCCAGGGCTGTGCAGCCTGTATGCCGATGTCACGGCACTCCCTGGTCACCTGCACCAGGCGTTGCATTTCGGGGCTGACTTCCCCAATCATATACATGCGCGATGCGTCGGAGAAATACCCTTTGTAGATGGTGGACACGTCTACGTTTACAATATCTCCGCTGCGCAGGAATTCCTTTGTGCTGGGGATGCCGTGGCACACCACATCGTTAATGCTGACGCATACGCTCTTCGGAAAGCCTTCGTACAGGAAGGGAGCGGGAATGGCGTCGTGGTCTGTCGTAAAGCAGTATACCATGTGGTCTATCTCTGCCGTGGACATTCCCTCGCGGATATTCTCCGAGATGTAATCGAGCAGGGCGGTGTTTATCCTTGCGCTTTCGCGTATGCCTGCCAGTTGCTCTTCCGTACGCAGCAAATGGCGTGACGGCAATTTGTATCCTTCTCTTTTATAATGCTGTATCTTGGCTTCTACTTCATCGGAATAGTTTTTAGGAGCAAACCGGACTCCTTTTACGAACTTCTTCATGATTGCATATTTTATAAACGATGTGCAAAAATACGAATAATTTGGGTGTGCGTATTTATAATGCTTGAATAATTAGAAACTAATCTGTACTTTTGTTTCCCTCAACAACCGAATAAATGTAATGAATATGTATGAATGGGCCGATGAAATGAACTGTGCCGTAACCGTATGCGACACGCAGGGAATCATCCTTTATATGAACGAAAAGGCATGCCGCACGTTTGCCGGGCACGGAAACCTGATAGGCAGGAATCTTTTTGACTGCCACAGTCCGAAATCGCAGGAAAAGATACGCGAACTCCTGGAGACGGGTGGCGTAAACGCCTATACGATAGAGAAAAAAGGGGTCAGGAAAATGATTTATCAGACCGCATGGAAGCGTGAAGGTGTGGTATGCGGACTGGTGGAAATATCCATGGAGATACCCGGGGAGATGCCCCATTATATACGGGAGTAACCGTATCCGGAGAGGAGCAGCCGCCGGGTTTGTGAGGCGGCCGCTTCCTTGTGATGTATGCTTTGTCCGGGATTAGAACTCGTAGTGGAAACCGAATGAGAGGTCTTCGCTGGTGAAGGCGAATCCGTAGCCGTTGTCTCCGGTCATGTAATCGTCTCTGTAGCCCAGGAAACCGCATTTGGCAACTGCACTGAACTTGCTGTTCAGCTTGATGGCGATGCCCGGTTTGAAGCCTATTTCAAAGCCGTTTACAGAGTCGGCGCCCTTCACCTTTTGGGTGGAGAATCCGAAGCCGCCGTCCACAAACAGGCGTACTACCTTATTTTCATAGTAGGAGTAGCGTGCATAGGGAGCGAGGGCGAAAGCGTTGTATTTGCTTCCGTCTGTCTTGCCGTGTGCAAATGCCAGCACACCGCCTACTGCCCATTTCTCGCTCAGGTTATATCCCACTTCCGGTTCCAGTTTGAAGAAAGTGGCGTCGAGGTCGTCGTTGTGCCATAAGCCTACCGTTCCGCCTACATAAACCTGTGCCTTTACCGATGCAACCAGCATGGTTGCAAACAAGAAAAATACAATCTTTTTCATTTCTTTTTACCTTTTGATTATTAAAATTATTGTTGAATGCTGAAAAAGCAAGGCATGCCCTGCTTTTTCGGGGCGCAAAAGTATATCTTATATTTATGCTGTACAAATTTTTAGTTAGTTTTTTATAAAATAAAGAACTTCTGCGGGAAGAATACACTACTTTTGCGGCGGTAAAAAGTTTGTTTCACAGGTTGTATTTTTTCGAATGAAGAAGAGTCTTATTGCATTAGCGTTCGGCACGTTGGGATTGGGCATTGCCGAGTTTACGATGATGGGTATTTTGCCCTATGTTGCCGCCGATTTGAACATCGGCATTCCGGTTGCCGGACATTTCATTTCCGCCTATGCACTGGGTGTATGTGCCGGTGCTCCCATGTTGATTTTAGCGCGCAAGCGTCCGTTGAAGCATATCCTGCTGGCATTGATGGCTTTAATGCTGGTAGGAAATCTGGGGGCTGCAATGGCCACCGGCTACTGGTCGCTGCTGGCGGCGCGTTTCATTTCGGGTTTGCCGCACGGGGCGTATTTCGGAGTCGCTTCCATAGTGGCGGGCAAGCTGGCGGACGAGGGGAGAAGCTCCGAGGCCGTATCCATTATGATAGCGGGCATGACGGTTGCCAATCTGTTCGGCGTTCCGCTGGGCACTTCCCTGAGCCATATACTCTCGTGGCGCGTCACGTTTTTGCTGGTGGCCTGCTGGGGAGTGATTGTTCTTTATTATATATGGCGGTGGGTTCCTGCAGTGGAGGGACTGAAAGATACCGGATTCAAGGGACAGTTCCGTTTCCTGAAGACTCCCGCTCCCTGGCTGATATTGGGGGCGACGGCTTTGGGTAATGGCGGCGTGTTCTGCTGGTATAGTTACATCACGCCGTTGCTGACGAATGTGTCGGGATTCAGTGCCGGAAGTATCACGGCATTGATGATGCTGGCAGGCTTTGGCATGGTGGTGGGCAATCTGGTGAGCGGACGGCTTTCCGACAAATACACTCCGGGCAGGGTGGGCATGGTGGTGCAAGGCATGATTTGCATTGTGTTGCTGCTGATATTTTTCCTTTCGCCCCATCCGTGGTGTTCCGCCATATTGATGGCGCTCTGTACGGCGGGCTTGTTTGCGGTGTCCAGTCCGGAGCAGGTGCTGATTATCCGCGTAGCTCCAGGGGGTGAGATGCTGGGCGGCGCTTGCGTGCAGATGGCATTCAACCTGGGCAACGCCATCGGGGCATACGTAGGCGGTCTGGCTCTTGGCGGCGGATACCGCTATCCGGCTTTGGCAGGGGTGCCCTTTGCGCTGACGGGTTTCATCTTATTCGTTATCTTCTATAAGAAATTCCAGTCCAGGTATTAAACATATCATTATTTTTGCGTAAGTTTGCCCGTAAAATATTAACTAAACTCGATATATATGAAGATTTTGAACTTAATGAAGATACTGTTGTTGTGTGTAATGACTGCGGGGCTGGCTTCTTGCGGGGATGATAACTACTATACGATACAAAACAGCGACGAGAAGCTGTGCAGCGACAGTTGGGTAGAGGAGTACGACACGGAAGGAGGGGCGTGCAGGCACATCCTGGAATTCACCAAAGGGAAGCAGGGCGGTAAGGAAGTCCTTTCCGGAAAAGAGACCTTTATCGTAACCACTACCGGCAATACGAAAACAGATACCCATGACTTTACCTGGAAATGGATTGACAACTCACGCGAGGGACTGATACTGAACTACGGTTCGGGCGATGTGAAAATCTTTGAGAACGTATGGGTGCGCGAGCATTACCTGTCCGGAAAGCTGGACGGTGAAATCATGATGCTGACTGCTTCCAGGTATATGGTTAATCAGAATTGGAAATGAGAAAGATGAGAAAGTTTTTGAACATATTATTTTTAATGGCATTTGCTTTAAGTTTCGCATCATGTGAAGGAGATGATCAATACGATGTAGAATCTATCTTTATCGGTCGTGCATGGACAGGAGATGTCGGGATGAATGCGGATAACGGCGAACCTCTCTTCAGTACCTTTACTTTTTGGGGAGATGGATTTGGTGAAGAGTATCAATATTACTCGTTTGACGGAGCTTTATACGAGCGTTTTCATTTTCAGTGGTATTGGGAAGACCATTATAATCGAAATCTTGTATTGGATTATGGTAGAGCCGGAATTTCTTATATGGATGATGTAAGAATAAACGGTAATCGGATGCGTGGAACTTTTTACTTGTCTGATGGTGCTGCTCCATTTGATTTTGAACTGAGGATGGAATAAAAAATAGAAAAAAGAAAAACGGCTGTTTCATTTACGTTTTGAAACAGCCGTTTTTCTTTTTTATCCATTACGTTTCAGAAACAGTTTCTTGAACTCTCCCGGATACGGTGTTTCAAACTGCATCAGCTCTCCGGTGACAGGATGGCGGAAGCACAGCTTGAAGGCGTGCAGCGCCAGTCGCCCGATAGGATTTATCTCTTCCAGTCCGTAGCGTCCGTCGCCAATGATGGGATGTCCCAGGTCCTGCATGTGCACGCGGATTTGGTTTTTGCGTCCCGTCTCCAGCATCAGTTCCACGAGCGAGAAGCCGTTGGCGCGTTTGATGGTGCGGTAGTGGGTGATTGCTTCCTTGCCGCCATCGTCCGTGGGGCTGGAATATACGTACAGCTTGCGGTCGGTGAGCCATGAGCGCACCATGCCGGCATTGTTTTCCATTTCACCTGCAACGACGGCTACATAGCGGCGGTCGGTTACGATGTTGTGCCAGTTGTCGCGCAGCGTATTCTGCGTCTTTTCGTCTTTGGCAAACATCAGCAGTCCCGAGGTGTCGCGGTCCAGGCGATGCACGATGTACACGCGGTGCTGCCTGCCCGAACGCTGTACATATTCGTTCAGAATGGTGTAGGCGGTACGCTCTTTCTGCCTTTCCGTATTGACGGACAGCAATCCCTGCATCTTCTCCACCACGATGAGGTAAGCATCTTCGTATACGATTTTCAGTAATTTGTTGTTGAACTCCTTGCGTCCCTTCTCACGGCTGATCTGGACTTTCATACCCGGCTTCAGCGGGAAGTTGTACTGCGTTGTGATGACGCTGTCTACATATACAACCCGCTTGCTCAACAATGCCTTCAACTTGGTGCGGCTGGCATCCGGCATTTTCGCTGCCAGAAATTCCATCAGCTCCATAGGCTCTTTTACCATATAGTCCGTATATTGCGTGCGGGCTCTTGCTATAATTCTTTCTTTTGCCACGAGGATAATAATTTGCGATTAATGATTCAATTCTAAAACAAGGCTTTGCATCGGCTTACCGGAATGCCGTACCGCTTTTCGGGAGTGCGGCTTCCGGTTGCCCAATCTCTGCTTCGGTTTCCTAAGTAGCACTTCACGTTTCCAAAGTAATACTTCACGTTTCTGAAGTAGCACTCTACGTTCCTGAAGTAGCCCTTTACGTTTCCAAAGTAGCTCTTTGCACTTCCGAAGTAGCCCTTTACATTTCCCAAAGTGATACTCACATTCCCGAAGTAGCCCCTTATGCTTTCACGTTCCCGAAGAGCTGCCTCAGTCCTCTGCTTTTTCCGCCGGATTTTTCAACTCAAGCAGCACTACGTTTTCCACATGATGCGTATGCGGGAACATATCCACCGGCTGGACGGCCTTCACCCGGTATTTGGCATCGAGCAGCTGTAAGTCCCTTGCCTGCGTGGCGGGATTGCAGCTTACGTACACAATGCGTTTCGGCTCTGCAAACAGGATAACATCCACCACATCCTGGTGCATGCCCGCACGAGGAGGGTCGGTGATGATTACATCCGGACGCCCGTACTCGTTGATAAAGTCCTGCGTCAGCATGTCCTTCATGTCGCCGGCAAAAAACAGCGTATTCCTGATGCCGTTGATTTCCGAGTTGACCTTGGCGTCCTCGATGGCTTCGGGCACATATTCGATGCCGATGACCTGGCGCGCTTGTCCGGACACGAAGTTGGCGATGGTTCCCGTGCCGGTATAAAGGTCGTAAACCAGCTCGTTGCCGGTGAGCCCTGCGAAGTTGCGGGCCACTTTGTACAAAGTGTATGCCTGCTCGGAGTTGGTCTGGTAGAACGACTTTGGACCCACCTTGAAGCGCAGCCCTTCCATCTCCTCGAAGATATGGTCTTTGCCTTTGAACGTGTGCACGTCGAGGTCGGTAATGGTGTCGTTGCACTTATTATTAATAATGTATAGCAGCGACGTGATTTCGGGGAAAGTGTCCGCTACGTACTGCAACAACTGTTTGAACAGCGCCATCTCCTCGTCCTTCTCAATCTTGCAGATGAGGATAACCATCAGCTCGCCGGTGGTGGAAGTGCGCACAATCATATTGCGTAGCATCCCTTCGTGCGTGCGCAGGTTAATGAACGGATAGTTGTGCTCGTAGGCATAGTCGCGCACGGCGTTGCGGATGCGGTTGGATATGTCGTCCTGCAGCCAGCACTTCTCGATGGCCAGTACCTTGTCGAAGGCGTTGGGAATGTGGAAGCCTACCGCATTCATCTGCTCGTACACCACATTCTGCCGGACCTCTTCCGCTGTGAGCCAGCGCTTGTTGGAGAAAGTAAACTCAAGCTTGTTGCGGTAGAACTCCGTTTTTGCGGAACCGAGTATCGGCGATATTTCCGGGAGCTCCACTTTTCCGATGCGGGTAAGGTTGTCCGTTACCTGCTTCTGCTTGTATCTTATCTGTTCCGAATAGGGGAGCACCTGCCATTTGCAGCCGCCGCATACACCGTAGTGCTGACAGAACGGAACGGCTCTTACCGGTGAGTATTGGTGAAACTTCACCGCTTCCGCCTCGGCATAATGATGCTTTTTTCTCTTGATTTGCAGGTCTACAACGTCGCCCGGAACGACGTACGGTACGAAAATTACCAAATCATTGACCTTCGCGATGGCTTTTCCTTCGGCAGCCACATCCGTAATTTCCACCTTTTCCAACAGGGGAAGTTCTTTTCTCTTTCTTGCCACTTTTACACCAGTATAATAAATTCAACGGCAAAAATAGGTATTTTTCCGTAATTTCTCTCTATGAATGGGAATATTAAATTTTGCAATCTCGAAATTGCATTTTGACTTAAAGTTTTTTCTCAAAAAGTTTTCTAGTCTGCGAAATATACTTAGATTTGCGAGCAGAAAAAATGAAGAAATCACAATCAGAAACTTTAAATTGATATTATGGACAAAAAAAGAGTTTACACCTTTGGTAACGGCCAGGCAGAAGGAAAAGCCGGCATGAGAAACCTTTTGGGGGGTAAGGGAGCCAACCTGGCAGAGATGAACCTTATCGGAGTTCCGGTTCCTCCGGGCTTCACAATCACGACAGAAGTTTGCACAGAATATTATGAAATGGGGCAGGAAAAAGTCGTTGCCCTGTTGAAACAGGAAGTGGAAAACGCCATCGCGCACGTGGAGACACTGATGCGCTCCAAATTCGGCGATGTGGAAAACCCGCTGCTGGTGTCCGTCCGTTCGGGCGCACGCGCTTCCATGCCGGGCATGATGGATACGATTCTTAACCTCGGCCTGAACGATGAAGTGGTGGAAGGGCTGATTCGCAAGACGGGCAACCCCCGCTTTGCATGGGACTCCTACCGCCGTTTCGTACAGATGTACGGTGACGTGGTGCTGGGCATGAAGCCGGTGAACAAGGAAGATGTAGACCCGTTCGAGGCCATTATAGAAGAGGTGAAACATGCCAAAGGCGTGAAACTGGACAACGAACTGGAAGTGGAAGACCTCAAGGAGCTTGTCAAGCGCTTCAAGGCTGCCGTCAAGCAGCAGACCGGAAAGGATTTCCCCACCTGCGCCTACGAACAGCTGTGGGGTGCTGTCTGCGCCGTGTTCAACTCATGGATGAACGAGCGCGCCATCCTCTACCGCAAAATGGAAGGAATTCCCGATGAGTGGGGTACTGCCGTAAGCGTGCAGGCAATGGTGTTCGGCAATATGGGCGACACTTCCGCCACGGGAGTCTGCTTCAGCCGCGATGCCGCCACGGGCGAAGACCTCTTTAACGGCGAATATCTGATCAACGCACAGGGCGAGGACGTTGTGGCAGGTATCCGTACCCCGCAGCAGATTACCGTTATCGGCTCCAGACGCTGGGCGGAACTTGCCGGCGTAAGCGAGGAGGAGCGTGCCGCCAAGTATCCTTCCATGGAAGAGGCGATGCCCGAAATCTACAAGGAGCTGGATGCTTTGCAGACGAAGCTGGAAAACCACTATAAGGATATGCAGGACATGGAGTTCACCGTGCAGGAAGGCAAGCTCTGGTTCCTCCAGACACGTAACGGCAAGCGTACCGGAGCCGCCATGGTGAAGATAGCCATGGATTTGCTCCACCAGGGTATGATTGACGAAAAGACGGCGCTGTTGCGTTGCGAACCCAACAAGCTGGACGAACTGCTTCACCCCGTATTCGACAAGGCGGCCTTGAAGCAGGCGAAGGTTCTTACCCGCGGTTTGCCGGCTTCTCCGGGCGCGGCCTGCGGCCAGATTGTGTTCTTTGCCGATGATGCTGCCGAATGGCACGCTGCCGGCAAGCGCGTGGTAATGGTGCGTATCGAAACTTCTCCGGAAGATTTGGCGGGTATGGCCGTTGCCGAAGGCATCCTGACCGCACGTGGCGGTATGACTTCGCACGCTGCCGTTGTGGCTCGCGGCATGGGTAAGTGCTGTGTATCCGGTGCGGGAGCGTTGAACATCGACTACAAGGCACGCACGGTAGAGGTGGACGGCGTTGTGTTGAAAGAAGGCGACTTCATCTCTCTGAACGGTAGTACCGGCGAGGTTTACAAAGGAAAAGTGGAAACGAAGGCCGCCGAGCTGTCCGGTGATTTTGCCGAACTGATGCAACTGGCCGATAAATATACGAAATTGCAGGTACGCACCAATGCCGATACGCCGCACGATGCACAGGTGGCACGTAACTTCGGGGCAGTGGGCATCGGTCTGTGCCGTACGGAACACATGTTCTTCGAAGGTGAGAAAATCAAGGCGATGCGCGAAATGATTCTGGCGGAAAACGCGGAAGGACGTCGCAAGGCGTTGTCTAAGATTCTGCCATACCAGCAGGCAGACTTCAAGGGCATCTTCAAGGCTATGGAAGGTTGCCCGGTAACCGTGCGTCTGCTCGACCCTCCTTTGCACGAATTCGTTCCCCACGATTTGAAGGGGCAGCAGGAAATGGCGGATACCATGGGCGTAAGCTTGCAGTATATCCAGCAGCGTGTGGAAGCGCTTTGCGAACATAACCCGATGCTGGGCCACCGCGGTTGCCGCTTGGGCAATACGTATCCGGAAATCACGCAGATGCAGACTCGTGCCATCCTCGGCGCTGCCCTGGAACTGAAGAAAGAGGGCGTTGAGACACATCCCGAAATCATGGTTCCGCTGACCGGTATCCTGTACGAGTTCAAGCAGCAGGAAGAGGTTATCCGTGCCGAAGCTGCCAAGTTGTTTGCCGAAGCAGGCGACAGCATCGAGTTCAAGGTAGGTACGATGATTGAAATCCCGCGTGCTGCTCTTACGGCCGACCGTATCGCTTCTTCCGCCGAATTCTTCTCGTTCGGTACGAACGACCTGACGCAGATGACCTTCGGATACTCACGCGACGACATCGCTTCCTTCCTGCCTATTTATCTGGAAAAGAAGATTCTGAAAGTAGACCCCTTCCAGGTGCTCGACCAGAATGGAGTAGGGCAGTTGGTACGTATGGCTACCGAAAAGGGCCGTGCCATCCGTCCGGACCTGAAGTGCGGTATCTGCGGCGAGCATGGCGGTGAGCCTTCTTCCGTGAAGTTCTGCCACAAGGTGGGGCTGAATTATGTGAGCTGTTCTCCGTTCCGCGTGCCTATTGCAAGACTTGCGGCGGCGCAGGCTGCAATCGAAGAATAAGGGCGGTATAGCTGATATTCAGTTAATTAGGCGGTATGCTTTTCATTTACAAAGGCTTACCGCCTATTGTATTTTAAAAATGTACGTGCATTTTGCACAAAAAATGAGTAGAATAAACGCAAATGTTGTACAATAGTTATGCAGTTTTGACAACAGTGTTGTACAAGTGTTGTACAAATGCTTTCTCCGTATAGTCAATAAGTTACGGACGTTTTGCCCCAATCACATTGAAACACGGAACAGTCGCTTTGGAACACAGTACACCCAAACAGAATGTTTAATTATAAAACGAATATAAAATGGCAACATTGAAAGCAGTAGTGAGAACGGCACGGGCTGACGGATTTTATCCGGTGTATATCCGGGTGACTCATCATCGAAGCTCTGCGTTCATTAAGACAGACAAGATGGTGACGAAGAAGGAACTCACCAAAACTAATGAGATTAAAGACCCGTATGTTTTGCAATTCTGTTCGCAGAGAATATTGGAGTATACGGAGAGGCTTAATAGCAAAAATATCGAGCATTGGACAGTCAAGGAAGTAGTCGAGTTTCTTGCAAGTGGGAATGATGACGTTTGTTTTTCAGATTATGCACGAAAGCATATCAACCGAATGATTGACAACGGTCAACAACGTAATGCTAAGAACTATCAGCTGGCATTGCAACATCTGGAGCGTTTTTTAGGAACAACGCAGATAATGTTCTCACACCTTACATCGCACTTGATGAATAGGTGGATTAAGTCGCTTGAACAGACACACCGAGCTAAGGAGATGTATCCTATCTGTATGCGACAAGTATTTAAAGCTGCTATTCTGGAGTATAACGACTATGATAATGGGATTATTCGTATAAAGACTAATCCATGGGTGAAAGTGGAGATTCCTTCGGCAGATCGTGCAGAAAAACTTGCCATTACACCCGAAGCGTGTCGGGAATTCTTTTCATTTCCTCTGCCGGAAAGTAAGATGAAATATCCACAGACGGAGTTCGGACGTGATATAGCCATGATGGTGCTTTGTTTGGCAGGAATCAACACAGTTGATCTATACAATTTGAAAAAGCAGGATTATCGGAACGGCATCATTCACTATCAGCGTGCCAAGACAAAGAAATTTCGTGCCGACGGTGCATATATGGAAATGCGCGTGCCGGCAATTATTCAACCGCTCTTCGATAAATATCTCAATACGAAAGAGGATGACGATCGTCTGTTCAATTTTTATCAGCGTATGACAACATCTGACAGTTTTGGTTCCAATGTTAACAGTGGAATTAGGCAAATATGTGAGGCCATGGGAATGGCAAAAGAAGAACGGTATTCGGTCTATACATTCCGGCACACGTGGGGTACTGTGGCACAGAATGACGTGAGAGCTTCAATTGATGAGGTTGCATTTGCGATGAATCATGCTGCTGGACATAAGGTAACACGGGGCTATATAAAGATTGATTATTCTCCTGCTTGGGAATTAAACGAGAAAGTGGTTGATTTCATTTTCTTCTCCGGTAAGACATCTGTTCGCGAGCAGAAGCAGGAAGATACGCATTTTAGATTATCATTCCGATATATGGTAAATGGGGCGGCTTACCACAATGGACAGAAAGTTGCAGAGTTGACTGATGTAGGATTCAACAACGTGGACGATGTTATAGCACGACTTGTGACAATGTTACCCCAAGATATTCCTAACCGTTCTATGGTGATGTTTAAAATCGTCAATCTTGATAAGAATCAGACGGTAGTATATCAGCGGCAGAAAGGAAAGGGCTTCTGATTTTTTCGAACCTACAAGGAACTTTTTCTTTGTAGGTTTTTGTTTTTATGAAGAAAAGCGACATCCTTTCGGATATCGCTTTCAAGCAAAACTGTATTATATTACCCCTAAGGGTAAGCAACTCCTCGCGTCTAAAGTAGAGAGAAGTAGATTATTCTTCGTCGTCCTCTTCATCTCCAGCAAGTTCGACCAGCTTATCCTCAATGGTCTTTTTCGTCTCTGTTGCGACATCAAGTGTTGTTGTCTGCAATTTCGGTGCAACATAAGCTGTAAACTTTTCCATAGCTGCAACTCTATCTTTGGGGTCAAGGTCGGCTATATCCTTCACGAAAATATCAGAATTGAAGTATTCGTCGAGCATTTTTGCAATTGCTCCACGGACTGTTGAGGACACTTTGTTAGGTGTTCCTGCTACTCTCCCTCCTGTTTTTCTTCCCTGTGCCATGAACTGTAAAAAGATAAAATGATGTTGCGAATATAAGGGCTTACTTTCGCACTAGAGGTATAACTTTTAATAATTAAAACAAAGGTCTTATGGGATTAATTGGAAGTGCTATAGGTGCAGCAGGCAGTATATTCGGCGGTATTAAAGCATCAAAAGCCATGAAGAAAATTAAGAGCAACGTTGAGGCGCAGCGACAGAAGAACCAAAATTGGTATGATCGCAGGTACAATGAGGATTATACGCAACGAGCCGATGCGCAACGTATTCTTACGCAGACGGAAGAGAGTATCAAGAACCGTAATAAGCAGGCAGCTGGTATACAGGCTGTAATGGGCGGTACTGATGAAAGTGTAGCAGCTACAAAAGAAGCGAATAGCAAGGCTCTTGCTGATGCAACATCACAGATTGCAGCACAGGCGGATGCGCGCAAAGACAACATCGAGGCTACCTATATGCAGAATGACAATGCTTTTGTTGAGCAACTTAATCAATTAGAAAAAGGTAAGGCAGAAGCGATAGCCGGAGCCGTACAAGGAGTAACGAGTGCGGCAAGCAAAATGCCATTTTAATGTGTGGAGGTAACTTATGGCGACATATGATGATATATTAGGTAATGGAAGTGGCACACCTTTTCCGAAAGGTTCTAAAGAATGGCATGAACAGCAGCAAGACGGTTCTTCTGCACCTCCACCTGTAAAGGGTACACAGGAATGGGCGGAACAAAAAGCGGCCACCGCTCCTGTTGTTACCGCACTCAAACCTGACATAACTACTACACCGCCACCTCCGACCAAACAAGAAGGCTCGGACGGTGGTGCCCTTTCATACACCGAACTGTTCAAGAAGCTTAATCCTTATACTCCACCGACTGACGAAGAACTTGCTAAAGAAAAGAAAAAGCAAAAACGTGACCAAATTTTTGCGGCAATTGGTGATGGCATATCTGCTCTCTCCAATTTGTATTTTACAACGCAGGGTGCATCGAATATGTACAGTGGAAAAAACACAGCTTCGGAAAGGCTACAGGTTAGGTATGATCGATTAATGAAAGAACGTAATGAGAATGCCCGGGCTTATTTGAGCGGCCTGTTTGGTGCTATGCAGGCTGATGATGTCAAAGCGAGAGATGATCGTAATTGGAGACATCAGTTAGCACGCGAGAAAAGAGCCGATGCCATTGCGGACGCAAAGGAAAAACGAGATAACCAGATATTTGACCTCAACGTTAAGCTCCAAAACAATAAAATATCAGCAGCCGAAGCTGATGCAGAACGTAAAAGAGTGGAGGCCGAATATGCTGATGACCTTGCAAAGGCTAGGCTTGAAACTGAAAAGGCTAAAGCGGGCGCTTCAAAAGCTTCTGCTTCCGCATCCAATGCTAGAGCTGGGTATTATAACCGTGGTGGTAGTGGCGGCAATAAGAAAAGGATGACACTTACTATTGATGGTAAGACCACTTACTATGATACGAAAGAAGATTATGAGAGAGCGGTGCAGCGTGAGGCTAAACGGTTAGGTATTAAGACTCACCAATATGTGAAAACCACAGAAAATGATGTAATGGGGGCAAAAGAAAAGAATGTCTCTACTCCAAAACCTATCAGCCAACTTGCCGGTGAAGTTGAAACGGCATCGAATAAGAAGAAAAGTCCAACAGCCGGAGATAATAGTAGTAATAAAAAGAAAAGTCCAACATCATAAATGAAACATTATGCCTGAAAATGAGGATAAAATAAAGAAACTATACGATACGTTTGTTTCTGATGGTTACGATATGGAGAGTGAAGAAGATTTCCGCAAGAACTTATCGGATTCTACAAAACGCAAGGCAGCTTATGATGCTCTAGTGAAAGAAGGTTATGAGATGGAACCGTTTGAAGAGTTTGAGAATAATATAGGTTTCGGAAAGATTCAAACACCTGTACCGGAGCCTGCTGTACAAACAGAACAGGCGTGGCAACCTACCGAACAAGAAAAAGCAGAGATGATTGCCAGTACAAACCGTATGATGCAGAATGTGGAAACACAGATACAAGACGCAAATGAACGTGTAGATAATATACAAGAATACGGGTTGAATCTCGGATTGCAAACTAAAGAGGGTAAAATGCAGTTTAATCCTGAAAATGGGAAACTGGAAAAAACATATATTACTCCACTTGGTAACAAGACTACTAGTAAACCTCTTGCTGACATCGAGAGTTTCCGGTACCGACAAGCTGCCGATATGTCAATCGGCGGACAGTTACGCAAGGCTAATCTCCGTTTGCAGGAGTTAAAAGCTAAGCAAGCGGAAAGAGCCTCCGAAGTGCATAAGGAATGGGTAGAAGAAACGGAAAAGAACAAAGCGCCGCTCGCTGCCATATTGGGAGCAGCCACTTACACACCGCGCCAGCAATCAGACAAGGAAAACAGCACATTGAGAGTAGCCATTAGAGAAACAGAAGAGCTCATCAAGAACCTTGAAGAACAGAAAGACCGTGAAAATGGGGTTGATGTAGGCTTTTGGCGTGGTTTTGGTCGTACTATGGGTGATGTACGCACGTGGGATTTCGGTATGGGTGATATGGCGGATGCCATGACCATGATGAATGCCGACAAACTTAAAGGTGATAATGCCACAGAGGGCGAGCGTGAATCTCATGATATGATGATGGGTGCAATCCATGAGAAACAACAGGCAGAGGAAAGATACGGTGGAAATGCCGACTTTTGGAACAGAGCCGGTGTCATGACTGGATATATGCCTTCATTTATGTTGGATTTCATTTTGACTGGTGGCGGATTTAAGGGTTTGTCTACATTCTCAAAAGGAAGCACTAAAGTCGCCGCAAAGGTCATAGGTAAAGAAACAGCTGAAAAAATGGCTCAACAGGGGTTCAAATCCTATATTAAAGAGAATGGTGTCAGAGGGTTAGGACAGTACGCAACAGATTGGACTATCAAAGCGCTTGGGACAACCGCAGATGATTTGCTTGTACATGCTCCGGCGATGACAAACACCATACAGGCAGGAAAAACGGTCTCTGACATCATTGACCGGAAGCTAGGTGATGTGGTTGTTGATGAAAACGGTAACTATGATTTCTCCAATGATAAGACCTGGGGAAGTGCAATATGGCAAGGTGAAGCCAATGCTATCATTGAGAATTATTCGGAAATGTTCGGTGCGCACCTTGATCCCATTTTTACACTTGGTAATATGAGTAAACTCGCCAATGTTCTAGGGGCAAAGCGATTGGGAGGTGTACTCTCAAAGGCAGATGCCGGTGCATTGAATAGCATAATGGGACAAACTCATCAGATGTTCAATAAAATGGGTGTCAGTGATTATGTTGGTGAAGTCTCTGAAGAATACTACGGTCAATTGTGGCGCACAATGCTTAGTCTTGATGATGCTTATCAGCAGAATCCGGACGGCACACGTACTAACTTATTTGCAACTGGACAATTTCACGGTGATATTTGGGGTGGAATGGCACTCTCTATGGGGGTGATGGGGGCAGGAAAACATACCTTGTCTGCCGCAAATTATGCATCCATGAAGCATGGCGTGAACAAAGCAGATGCAAAAGTGAATGAATTACTTGGAAAAGAAGTATGGGAGCCGTTGAAGGCAACACTTGACCTTACTACCAATGAGAATATCGGTGAAGTTGCGGAACTTGTTGCCGGTGATAAAGATTTTACCGCTGATGAGAAAGCAGCCGTACTGAATTATATGGAACGTTCGTTGAATTTGCGTGGATTCAATCTTGCTTCTATGGCCCGGTCCCGTGGCGGTGTTCAAAGTGAAAGCGAACAACAGGCAAATGACAGTTATCTTGACGGATACAACGTTACTTCCTCGCAGGAAATGAACGATGCGAAGAACCTGTACGAATACCATCGAACACAAGTGGCAGACCTTGCAGATGAGAATATGTTTGCGATGATTGAAGAGAATCCGATTGCCGCATTGGAGTTTGTGAACGGGAATGAGCAATGGAGTGATGAGGATAAGTCTTCTGTTATCGACTATATCAATGCCAAGCAGGTTTACAATGGCATGATTCAACGTGTACGTGATGATATAGACGGACGGGTGGAACAGAGCAATTCGATGATAGATGCACGTGTGAACCGCAAGACAGGTATGATACAGGGGGCAACCATGAAGCAGGATGAACGCAAGGTGTATGTTCTTAGTGGGACTCTTGTACCATATGCAGATGGTAGCGGTGTAAGTGTGACTGATTCTGACAATAGCATCATTGTTCGTGATGCGGACACAGGTGGGCTTGAACAAGTATCTCCCGATGCTATATTGTCTATTGATGATGTACAAGACCCATACGAGCAGAAGGAGTTGGTTGCACAATCTATCAGAGAACAATTTGCACGTGAAGCTGCGGATAAGATTGATGGTGTTGTCACATTCAATCCGGGCGAAACCTATACCATTGCCGGTGAAGGCGGTTCGCAAATACAGGTCACAATAGTTTCAGATGAGAACGGAATCATAGACAATGGCGACGGAACTATCAATGTGACAGACGGAACAAATGTATTCCCTATAGCAAAAGAGGCTATCCAACAGTTTGTGGATGCATCTAACATTGCACGAATCGCAGAGTTTGAGCAACAGAGAGCTGAAGAAAACCTTGCTTTGCAGCAGGAAGAGCAGGAAGCAGACCGACCGCAATATGCAATGAATGACCTTGTGATGCTCCGTGATGAAAATGGTATAGGTATTCGTGGTAACATCACCGCCGATGTGGATGCCGATGGACTATATGAAGTTTATACGGAAGATGCCTTGAATGGTAAGCGTGTGAATATGTTTACCCGTGAAGAGCTTGATTCCATGCTGATAGAACACAATGGGCAACTTGTTGAGATTGCCGATTCAAGTGTGAATGATAATTCGGAAGTGGCAGAAAGTTCTCTGGGGGAACAGCAGCTGCAAGCGTCTGTATTAGAACGAATCCCTAAAGATGAACAAGGTAATCCTATCTATGAACAGGCGGAAACCCCGGATGTTGCTTGGGATGCTATTGTTGAGCAAACAGAGGGAGACGAAGCTATGGCCCAGTCCGTGGCTGACGGAATGGTTGCGGACAAGGAAGCAGTATTGAAGAAAGTCGAGAAAACGAAATCTGCTGGTGGAAACACTATTGCAGAGAAGATCGCAGCTGAAAAGGAGCGCAAAGCGGCAATTGATGCAGCCAAACAGGAATTGTCCATCTGGCAAAAGATAGCCGGCACTGCCAACCGCAGAAAAATGGAAGCAGATGCGGAGCGCAGACGCATTGCCGATGAAGCTGCCGCATTGCGCAAGGCGGAAGAAGAAAAATTGCGTGCAGAGCGTGAGGAAGCAGAACGCAAGGAACGTGAAGCACTTAACGGAGTTCCCGATATAGTGGAAGATGTTCCTAAAGATGCTCGTGCAAGAGGATATAGACGTGTAAACGGCCATAAGGTTGACAGACAAGAACCATTACAGGCTGTACAAGGCAAAGAGGTGAATGTGAAATTTAGCAATGATGTAGTGGCTCCCGGCAATGTGACTGTGATTGATGCGTCATTGTTGCAACCGAGTCATATACAAGGTGTGCGCAATCCTCTGCATTTTATTGATGAAGCGCAACCAAAGGAACGCAATGACGAAGCAAGCGTATTGTCTGCACGGAAAATCGCCGAGAACATTCGTCCGGAAGAAATCACATCAGGTATTACCGCTTACACCGGTGCGCCGACCGTAAACGAACGTGGTGAAGTAATACAGGGAAACAACCGTAGTGATGCCTTGCGCCTGATGTGGGAAAGTCATTCGGAACAGGCCGAAGCATATAGACAATACCTGAAAGACCATGCGGAAGAGTTTGGACTGCGTGCCGAGGACATTGCGCCCATACAAAGCCCGGTGTTGGTAAATATGCTTCATGTGGACGATACAGAAGCCCTCAATCTTGGTCAGTTTGTTGCACAAGACACAGAAAGTGGAGGTGTTGAACGTATCAAACCTAAAAACACCTTGCAGCGCATGGGAACCGAAATGCGTTCGTTTGCCAACCTGTTGCTTAGGACTTCGGATGATGAAATGTCGTTTGCCGGACTTGTGGATGCCAATGGTGCAAATGTTCTAAAATGGATGAGTCAAAGAGGTTTCATCAGTCACACACAATACAAGAGTGCGTTTGACAGCAAGGGCAACCTAACTCCTGAATCCAAGAATGATTTGCGTGGCATCATGTATCAAAGCATCTTCAAGGACGGCAGCACACGGTTGGAGGAAATGTTCAACGTATTGCCGGTAAAAGCACAAAAGGCTATTCTTGCTACTGCTTTCCGTGATTATGACAGTTCGAACAGTGAACGAATGGTAGATGAGATACAGAATTCCGTTCGCGCTTACTATGCTTTGTCCCAAGATAAAATGTTTGCAGAGGCAAAGAATTTCAAGGAAGCACGTATTGCTGTAGAAAACTGGAAACGCCAGTATCAAATGGATGATGTTACAGGGGAAAGTTATCTCCCTGCTGATAATTTCAGTAACTTTGTCTTGCATTTGGCCGCAATGTATAAAGGTGAAAGCCAAAGCTTCATTCAAAACACATTCGGCAAGATTTATGACCTTATACAAGGTACACAGGAAGAAACTCTGTTCGAACAGCCGGACAATACCCCTCGGACGCTCGTACAGGCTATTAAAGAAGCATTAAATTTAGATTACAATGGACAACAGCGAAGCAATGTATTGGTTGGCGATACTGCAACAAGCCAACGAGGGCAGCAAGGAAGCAATGGAGCTCTTACGCCAAGAGAACGAGTTGAGGACGGAAATGGGACAACCGATGATACAGGAAGAACTGAAAGCATTGGTGAACAAAGCGAAATAGAACCTTCTTTATCACAAGAAGAAATGCTATCTTCTGATGATACTGACAATCAACTTAGTGCAAAAATAGCAAGACGCATTGAAGTTCAAGAAGATGATTGGGTTGAAAGCGGAAAGTATGGCGATACTTATAAACAGACAATTATTGTTGATGGTACTCATAAAGTTATAAAAGTTGATGCACCCGATACGAAAGGTAATTATACAGGTAGTACTTATGAGTATGACGGTCAAACATTCGGAGATTTATTGGATGTTGTTAATTATATTGATGCATCTTCGTCTTTAGCCAATGCCGTTGCAGTGGCAGAGAAAGAAACCGATACTACTCCTACGGAGAAACAGAAAGAAGCCGGCAATTATAAGAAAGGTCATGTGCAGGTTGGTACATTCAATATCACCATTGAGAACCCGAAAGGATCCGTTCGTAGTGGAATAGATACAGAGGGCAACAAATGGGAAACGACCATGCAGAACACCTATGGCTATATTCGTGGCACGGAAGGTGTAGACGGCGACCATATAGATGTGTTCCTCTCTGATGATATTGACGGGTGGAATGGTCGCAAGGTGTTTGTGGTTGACCAATATAACGAGGACGGCACGTTTGACGAACACAAGGTTATGTTGGGTTTCAATGAGGCTGACGCTGCTGAAGCAGCTTACTTTGCTAATTATGACAGAAATTGGGCGAAGAAGCACAAGACGGTGCTGACGGGCGTTAACTTGGAGGAGTTCGAGAAGTGGATAGAGAGCAGCCATCGCAAGACCAAGGCTTTTTCGGAATACAAGTCTGTAAAGACGATCGAGGGGCAGAGTTCCGGCACGCAAGGCAACAGACTTTCAGAAGTCAAGTTCCGTATTGAAGAATTGCACAAGGAACAAGAAGCAGCGCACAACCGTAGCGACATTTTTGATGAGGCTCGTATTATTTCTGAAATTAACGATCTTTTTACCGAACAACGCAAGTTGGAACAAGACGCTTCCAGTGAAGAAGCGACTGCACCGACTGATGCTCCGTACACCATTACTCCGGCGCAGTACATCACCAAGCGAGGTAAGGTGTTAGATATGCAACTTGTTGAGTTCCCATCGGAATTGCGCAAGGAAGTTCAAAAGCATGTAAGTATGTTCGCCAAAGAAATGAAAGGTTGGTGGGACAGGGAAAAACACGGCTTTATGATGCGTAGCGAAGAGGATGCCAAACGATTAGCAGAATACGCAGTAGATGCACAAGGACAACCTCCCATATCAATGTTGGATATACAGGCTGTAAATGATGGTGATGTGCTGTTTACTGAACCCAAAGCACCAGCAAAGGATGAAAAACAGGATTACACCCCTGTATGGCAATACTCTGTTTCTGTTGATAAGGAAACCGGATATACGACTTTGACTCGCGATGATGTGAGCGGTCCCATACCTATTGGTGATGCACGTTTTCGTCAGACAACCAACAGCCCGGAGGAAATGTTAGGCATTCTTCGCAATCCGCAGAATGGCATGCAAGAAGTTTTGGATGCAGTTGGTGTTCCGCTTGAAAATAAAATTAAGACCCGAGAACTTGATCGCAAGGCAAAGGATGAAATTCATGACAAAAGGACAGATTTCGTTGTTGATAAGGAAATGGATAACAGATATTCTGTTCGTACTTTGATGAAGATGATTGACGCGGAAAAGCAGGCTGTGATGGATTTAGGAGAGAAGCGTGGTGGAGACGTTTATCATGAAGGAAATATTATTTTCCTGACCAAAGATAGTGCAGACAAGTTTGCTAATGAAGCTCGAACTCTTATCAGCGATATGAGGAGTAAGCAGCAACAAGGCAATTCACAGAAAAAGACTGAAGCGAGTGGTAACCGTCTTGTTACTGATGAGCGTTATGCGGAACTTCGTGAGCGTATGCGTAAGAAGTTACTCGGTCAAATGAATATTGGTATTGACCCTGAAATACTTGCCATTGGCACAGAAATGGCTGTTTACCATTTAGAGAAAGGCTCACGGAAGTTTGCAGAATATGCAAAGGCTATGATTGTAGACTTGGGTGATTCCATACGTCCGTACCTTAAAGCATTTTACAATGGTGCGCGAGATTTGCCTGAGGTGTTAGAAAACGGATTGAATACTGACATGACCTCTTACGATGAGGTGCAGAAGTTCGACGTGGCCAACTTTGACAAGTCCGGCATTGATGCACTCGCCACCGCTGAAACTGTAACGAAAGAGGCGGAAGTGGCGGGGGAGGTTGAAGTTGCACAGGAACGTATAAAGAAAACTCGTTCAACGCGCAAGAAGAGTGAGAAAAAAACTGTAAATTTACAGCAGTCAAACGAGCTTGGTTTGTTTGGCAGTTTGTTTGATAATAACGAAACCAACAACGAAGATGGACGAATACACCAAGAAAGTACTAAGATTACAGGGACACAGCGAGAAGTCAATAGCGAAAATGGAGCTGGAGGAACGGATAGACGCAGCATGCTACCGCCACAAAGCGGAAACGCTAGAAGCACCGTACACATGGAGCGAGGAAGAGTGGACGGAGATTTACAAAGAGGCAGGGATGACGGACGAGGAAATCGTAGAGTACAGGAAGGAACAGGCGAAATACAACGGGGGCGAGGAACACGACTTTCCGATGATGCCATAGATGAACCGAAAAATACTCGCAATAATCATTCAGACCGGGGGACGAACTATGCTCCAACTTCGGTAGATGCACGCATAGAGGCCAATATTAAAGCTATAGAGTTGGCACAGCAACTTATTGAGAGTGGAGAGCTTGCTACTCCTAAACAAATGGCAGTACTTCGCAAGTTTAGCGGTTGGGGTGGTTTAGGTAAAGTATTTAGTGATAATACATATTCGACACGTCTACAGCAGTTGATGGGCACAGAAGCCTATCAAGAAGCTGTAATGAGTGCTAATAGTGCGTATTATACCCCTGCTTATGTTGTAGATACTCTTTGGGATATTGTTACACAAATGGGTTTCAAGGGTGGTTACATTCTTGAAGGTTCTGCAGGTATCGGAAACATTTTGGGGCAGATGCCTACAAATATCAGCGAGCACAGCGACATCCATGCTATTGAGATTGACGGGACTTCGGGTGGTATTCTCTCACTCCTTTATCCTGATGCCAAAGTAGAGATACAGGGTTTTGAGCAGACACGTATTCCTAATGGAAGTGTGGACTTGGCTATTACTAATGTTCCGTTCGTTACCGGACTCCGTGTGAATGACACCACGGGCGACAAAGACCTGTCGAAGAAATTCCACAACATACACGATTTCTGTATAGCAAAGAATGTGCGCAAACTGCGTGAGGGCGGTTTGGGTATCTTCATCACGTCCAATGGTACGCTTGACAACAGTAAGAAACTCCGTGACTGGATTGTGGGCGAGGGAGGCGCAGACTTCGTGGGTGCTTTCCGCATGCACAACAAGACTTTCGGCGGCACCGGAGTAACCTCTGACATCGTTGTTATCCGCAAGCGTGTGAACGGGCAGAAGTCTGTCCATGCCATTGATGTAAGTGATGTGAGCGGAGAGCGCATGGCAGAGTACGATACCGGGGAAACACGCAAGGTTAAAGGCAAGGAGATACCAGTCATTAAGCAGCTTTCAATGGACTACAACCGCTATTTCATTGAACACCCCGAAAACATGGCAGGTGAAATGCACTTTGCATTTGAGAAAGGCGATACTTTCCGCCCGACCAGCAAAGGCTTATATCCTAAACAGAATAAGAAACAGGAAGAAATGTTGGCTGAATTTGTCCGCTCATTCCGTGCAGAGGAATTTGGTGAGCGCAATACCGAGCTTGCCATCGATGTAATGCCCGGCAAGAAGATTGGCGAAGTGTTTGTCAAAGACGGAAAACTATACATCAACTCAACTGCAAGCGCACAACCTCTCGAAGTGAATGCCAACAAGGTAAAGGGGCATACGAAAGTGGAATGCTTTGAGGCATACACCGCTATCAAGGAAGCTCTTGCGGAAGTCCTTTCCTATCAGACTGCGAATGAAAGCGATGAGGGACTTAAACCGTTGCTTGACAAACTCAACAAAGTATACGATGATTTTGTCGGCACATACGGACACTTCAACAAGAACACCGCCATTGCGTTTCTCCGAAATGATGTGGACTATGCCAATGTATACGCTCTTGAAAAGTTTGAAGAAACGGCAGATGAAAAAGGAAACCAGATACAGAAATTTGACAAGACCGATGTATTCAGCAAACGTGTTGTTGAAAAAGAGAAAGAACCCACTCCTACCAATGTCAAGGACGGTATCATTGCAAGTATCTTTAAATTCGGTCGTGTAGATATACCGTACATCGCCGAACAACTTGGCACAGGTATCGAGGATGTGAAGAAAGAAATCATCGAGAGCGGTTACGGTTTCGAGAACCCTGTAACCCGACAGATGGAAGCATCGTATCACTACTTGAGCGGAAATATTCGTGAAAAACTGCGTCAAGCAGAGGTAAATAACGAGAATGGGGAATTTGACCGCAACATCAAGGCATTGCAGGAGGTCATGCCTATGGAAATCCCCGCACATTTGATTGACTTTACCCTCGGAAGTTCTTGGATTGACCCGAAACTGTATGAGGATTTTGTAAAGGAACGCACGGAGGTTGACGTACGGTTTACAGCTGTGGGCGGTACTTGGTTTATGAAAGAACCATACTTCACTGATTATGAGAAGAACCGTGCAATGGGGGTAACCAGCGAAATGCTTAACCGTACCATTATGGGGCATACTCTCATTGAAGCTGCCATTCAGAACAGAAGCATCACCGTTTCCACCACCAAGAAACACTATGACGGCACTACCGAAACCATTACCGACAAGGAAGCGACACAGGCTTGTGCCGCCAAAATTGATGAAATCCGTCAAGATTTCAAGGATTGGGCAAGGCAGAAGATGCAGAGCGACCCGGAAATGTCGGCATTGATTGAGCGTATCTATAATGACACGTTCAATAACTTTGTGCCTATGAGCATACCAGATGAGTTTGTACCGGAGTATTTCGGAGGTGCCTCGCACAAGTTTAAGATGCGTCCGCATCAAGGCAGAGCCATTATAAGAGGCACACAACAGCCTTTGTTGCTTGCCCATGAGGTTGGAACAGGGAAAACCTTTACTCTAATTTCTACAGCAATGGAAATGCGCCGTTTGGGTACTGCACGCAAACCCATGATTGTAGTGCAGAATGCTACTGTTGGACAATTCGTTGCAAGTGCAAAGGAACTGTACCCCAACGCCAAGATACTGACACTTGAAGAAGCAGACCGCAGTGCAGAGGGCAGAAAGAACTTTTATGCCAAGATACGCTACAACGATTGGGATATGATTGTCATTCCGCAGTCTACCTTTGAATTTATCCCCGACAGCGAGGAAAGGGAAATGACTTTCGTACAGGACAAGATTGAGGAGAAGATGCTCATTCTTGAAAAGATGAAAGAAGAAGACCCGGACGGAAAAAATATGATTACCCGACAGGCTGAACGGGAAATCGAATTATTGGAGGAGCAGCTTGCTGGACTTGCAGACAATGCTTCAAAGAAACGTACCGCCAATGATGAAAAGAAACGTGCTGTAGCTTTGCAGAACGCAGAGGTTAAAGCTATGGAAATGCTTGACCGCCGAACTGACGATGTGGAGAACTTTGACGATATGGGCATTGATGCTTTACTTGTAGATGAAGCGCACGAGTATAAGCACCTCGGATTTGCCACTGCCATGCAGCGTGGAGTTAAAGGTGTGGATCCGTCATACAGCAAGAAGTCACAAGGCGTGTTCCTGAAGACACAGGCTATCTTGGAAAAAAACAACGGACGGAACGTAATCTTCGCAACCGGTACACCCATCAGCAACACCGCCGCAGAGATTTGGACGTTCATGCGCTATCTCATGCCCGCTGATACGATGAAAGAGTACGGTATCTATTACTTTGATGACTTTGTGCGCAACTTTGGTAACATTCAGCAGATGCTGGAGTTCACCACAAGTGGAAAGTTCAAAGAGAACAACCGCTTTGCTGGGTATGTCAATTTGCCTGAACTGGTGCGTATATGGTCGGGAGTGTCCGATACCGTCCTAACCAAAGAAGCCGGCGGCGTAAAGGACAAAATACCCGAAATGGAGGGAGGAAAGGCACAAGACCTTTATCTGCCACAGACACGCGCATTACGTAGCATCATGAAGTTCGTAAAGAACGAACTTGAACATTATGAACAGATGAGCGGAAAGGAGAAGAAAGAGAACAGCCACATCCCGCTCACGATGTACGGTATTGCCAAAGCCGCTGCCGTGGATGCCCGATTGGTACAATCTGATGCCGAAGATGATGTAAACAGTAAGACTCATGAAGCCGTTCGACAGACATTGCGCTCGCTGAAAGAAACAGCCGATTACAAAGGTACGGTTGCCATTTTTGCCGACAATTACCAAAACAAACAGAGTGGCTTCAACCTTTATGATGACATCAGGGATAAGCTGATTACAGAGGGGGTTCCTGCAGATGAGATTGTGATAATGAGGTCGGGAATGACTGTCAAGAAAAAACTTGAAATCTTTGAAAAGGTAAACCGTGGCGAGGTGCGTGTGATTCTCGGTTCGACCTTTACACTCGGTACAGGCGTGAACATTCAGGAACGCTTGCACACGCTGATACATTTGGATGCGCCTAACCGTCCAATGGACTATACCCAACGTAACGGACGTATTTTGCGACAGGGAAATCTGCACAAGGATATGAATAAACCTGTACGTATCTTGCGTTTCGGTGTAGAGGATAGTCTGGACGTTACCGCCTACCAACGCCTGAAAACAAAGGGGGCCATTGCCGATAGTATTATGAATGGCAAGCAGATGATGTCGAACAGTATGACCAACCGTGTGCTTGAGGAGGAAGAAGATGTGTTTGGAGATACTATAGCACAACTCTCCGGCAGTGAGTATGCTATGCTGAAAAACAATGCGGAAAAGAATGTACGCAAGTATGCAAGCCGTAAAAAGCAATGGGAAACAGACCAAGCCTACATCCATAATGCCAAGCCAAGGTTAAAAGCCTTTATCAAAGATGCTGAAAAGCGCATTGAGGATAACAGCCGATCCTTGGAGGCTGTACGGGTATCATTCCCCGATGAACAATTCAAAGAGATTATAATCGGCAAACATCGCTTTACCTCTGTTGATACAATGGATGATTTCTTCAAGGAACACAACAAGACTGTTCTTGCTGAAATGAAGCAGATGAAAGACGGTGATATTTCAGGGGAACAAAAGCGGGAACTGACTATACAGATAGGCAATTTCCCATTCATTGTATCAACTAAATTGACAAGACAGACCATGCGTGATGGTACAACTTTGTTCAATGACGTTGAGAGAAAAATGACTTATTCATGTACAGAACTTGGTATCGAGGATGTTCCTGTACGTCAAAATCTGCTCCGTAATGCCATTGAGGATATTACCGGCAATGTGATTACAGGAAAAAACTTTACCGAAAGATTGGAAGCCGCTGAGCGAAGCAAGAAACACAATGAGGCCGAATTGAAAGAACTCCTGTCAAGAGAGGGAAAACCTTTTGAGTATGAAGAAGAATTGGCACAAGCGAAATCGCAGTTGGAAGAATATGCCGAACTGATGAAAAAAGAATTGGAAGAAAAGGAAGCCAAGTATGCGGAAATGGATGCCACAGTAGAAACGGCAAATAATGTTTCTACCTCGGAAGAAGATGATGAATTAAAACGTGAAGATGATGGTGCATACACCGATGATGAGGTCAGCTATGATAATGACTCGGTGGCAAAACTGCTTGGACAGTCAAGGAGAACTGCAAAGCAACGGAGGAAATTTGCACAACGTGAACGCCAAAGAATGGCAGAGCGCGTGGTAAGCCTGACAGAGAAACTGCATCTTGACAATGTGGAGGTTGTTACCGATGCCTCAACACTGGATGGTAAGAAACAGCGTGCGAAAGGATTCTACTCAAAGAGTACAGGAAAGATAACTATTGTCATCCCTAATCACACGAGCATGTTTGACGTTGAGCAGACCCTACTTCACGAGGCTGTGGCACACTACGGCTTACGGCAGTTGTTCGGAGAACATTTTGATACATTCCTTGATAATGTATTCAACAATGCCGATGAAATTATACGCAGACGTATTGTAGATATGGCTTCAAAGAATGGTTGGGATTTCCGCAAGGCTACCGAAGAATACCTTGCCGGACTTGCCGAACACATTAATTTCGAGGAAGCACGTAAAAACGGTTGGTGGCAGAGGATAAAACAATTCTTCTTTGAAATGCTCGACAAATTGGGCTTTTCCGATTTTAGAGGGGTTACTTTGACGGATAATGAACTCCGTTATATCCTTTGGCGTAGTTATGAAAATCTGAAAGAAGGTAAGCACAGCAACCTGTTCGAAGAAGCTGCCGACATTGCTATGCAGCACAAGTTGAGGGTTGGCGAATTTGCCGACACCTCAACCGATGATGTACTGAACCGAGACGGTGATCCCGAAATACACGAGCGTACTTTGGCACGAGCAAAATATGAACAACGTGTGAAGAGTGGAATGTATCAGTCACAGGAAGCCTTGCAAGATAGTATGCTTGGTTTGAAAGAAGCAATGACCGCAATCCTCGGCAAGAATACCCGAATGGAAGATGTTGATGGATTTGAAAATGCCTACTTAGGTGAGAACCGCTTATCAAGTGTGAACAAAGCCGAAGCCGATGCCTTTGCGCACCTATTGTTCAAGCCAATGCTTGAAGAAGTAGCCAAACTTGCACATAATACAGCAGAGCGCGAGGAACTGACCGATTATATGATGGCTAAACACGGTCTTGAACGCAATAGAGTAATGGCAGAGCGTGATGCACAAAAGGACTTTGCGGAATATCAGAAGCAGCATCCGAAGAGTACAAAGGCCTTGCAGGACTTTATCGACGAGTGTCGTAAGCGTGATTATGCAGGTCTTACTGCCCTTACAGGTATGGAAGAGATTGTAGATGCAGAAGCCGAAGCACAGGTTATGGTAGATGAGTACGAAAACGCACACGACACCACCGCATTGTGGAGCAAGGTTAATGCCGTCAGCAAGGCAGTCCTTTCCAAGTCTTACGAGTGCGGAATGATGAGCAAGGAAACCTACGACAGTGTAAGAGATATGTATGAGTTTTATATCCCTTTGCGTGGATTTGATGAAAAAACGAGTTCTGAAGCATACGCTTACCTTACACATAAGCAGAGTCTGTTCAATGCACCTATCAAGAAAGCAGAGGGAAGACGCTCTAAAGCAGATGATCCATTTGCCAACCTACAATCTATGGCCGAGAGTGCCATTATGCAGGGAAACCGCAACAAACTCGTGAAGCAGAAGTTCTTGAACTTTGCCCTCAACCATCCGAGCGACCTTGTTAGTGTGAGTGATTTGTGGTTGCAGTATGATGCGGTTGCTGATGAATGGAAGCCGATATTCCCCGACAATATTGACATCAACGATAGTCCCGAAGAGGTAGAGCGAAAGATGAACGAATTTGAGGATAAGATGAAGCAGCTTGCTGAATCTGCCCCCGATAATTACAAGCACGGCAAGGATGCGGTAAACATTCCGTACCGTGTGGTAGAGAACCGTAATTTGCGACAGCATCAAGTGGTGGTGAAGCGAAACGGCAGAGACTATGTGATTACCATCAACGGTAATCCGAGAGCTGCACAAGCATTGAACGGACAGACGAACCCGGATAATGATATCAGCGGAAGTATCGGTCAGCTTGTACATCTCATTGGAGATGTGAATAGAACACTGTCCTCATTGTACACCACATTACAGCCGGACTTTATTGCAAGTAACTTCTTGCGTGATATGGTATATTCTAATTCTATGGTGTGGGTTAAGGAAAGTCCGAAATATGCTATTCAATATAACATGAACTTTGCGAAGTTACCTATTGTAAGAATGGTTATGTTATTGGATAAATACCGCAGGGGAACGCTTGATATGAATGATGAAATAGAGAAAATGTTTTATCAGTTCATGATGAACGGTGGCGAGACAGGATTTTCAAGAATGGCAGACATTGACGAGCATAAGAAAGAAATCAAGAAGATGCTGAAAGCGGCGAATGAAAAAATTCCTGCCCATGTGGTACGTGAATGTATGGCTACCTGGATAGGCGAAGTGGGACGAGGTATAGAGATGCGTGCTCGATTTGCCGCCTTTGTAACAAGCAGGAATGCGGGACGGACAATAGACCGCAGTATTTGGGATGCCAAGGAAATCAGTGTGAACTTCAACAAGAAAGGCGCAGGTGATAAGTTCTTGGGGGCTGAAGGACAAACCATGTTGGGAAATGTAGCAGCCGGTGTATCGGGTGCAGGACGAGCCGGATATATCTTTTGGAATGCCGCCCTGCAAGGAACGTTCGGAAACTTCTTGAAGTATGCGATGAGGCATCCCGGCAAAATGGGTACTGTCGTTGCATCATGGTATGGTTTAGCCATGCTTGTTACCGCACTTGCTTCGGCTGGAGGTGATGATGACGATGACAGCTACTATGACATACCCGAACATACTCGCAGACAGAACCTCATTGTCAAGGGGCCCGGTAACGCATGGATAAAGATTCCTTTGCCTATCGAGTACCGAGCTGTGTATGCGATGGGAGAACTTACCGGTTCTTCCCTGTTCCATAACGAGAAATTGGAGGTTAGCGATGTATTGGCACAGATGAGCCAATTGCTTCCCGTAGATATGATGGAGGGGACAAAAGCGTTGTGGCCAAGCAGCGTCAAGCCGATGGTGGAAGTATCGAATAACGAGAGTTGGTACGGTAGTCCGATATGGAAAGATACACCCTACAATAAATATATGCCGAATTGGACGAAAGCCTATAAGAGTGCGAATAAAGACCTTGTAAACCTTTCTGAAACACTGAACGAAGTCAGTGGAGGAAGCAAGTATAGGAAAGGTACTATTGACTTGAATCCTGCTGCCATTGAGTATCTATTGAAACAATACACCGGCGGCTTCTTCACTGTAACCAACCAAATTCGTAATTTGATCAATGTGGGAACAGGTGAAAAAGATTTTGATTGGCGTTATGTTCCGCTTGCCAACCGAATGTTGATGAGCGGTGGCGATGAACGTAATGTAGGTAGGGGGCTGGATGAGAAGTTCTTTGGTTATTTGGATGCATACCGTGCAAAGGCGAGTGAATTCAGCGCCATTAAAGGTGATTTGAGTTTACCGTTGGAGAAGAAAGCAGAACTGATAAGCGAGATTATCATTGATCCTGAATATGTAAAAATGAAAGGAATGGAACGTATTTACTCAAAACTAAAGAAAGCTTATGATACTGCTAAGGAAATCGGAGATACCTCAAAAGCAGAAGAACTTGAAAAGAGGATTAATGAGTTAAAGCGGAAATTCATTTTAGAGATGGAGCAAGACGAACGTAAATAGTTAAACCTAAAATGATTGCTTGGGGTACTACTTTTGTACTCAAAGCAATCATTAAACAACGAAAATATGCATAATAAAGGCAAAGGAAAATTGTTACCAATGAGCCGAATTGCGCCGAAACGGAATGAATTATCTGAAATTGATACCGTTGCTTCCGCAAAGCGGTATGGTGACCGCAGAGCATTTGATATTCTAATGGAAGCGCAGTACTATTGGAATCAGATGGAGGACTTTCGAAAAGACCGGGAACGCAATAAACGCTATACTTATGGTTTTCAATGGGATGATATGATTTGTGTTGATGGTAAATCCATGACTGAAGAAGAATATATCAAGAGCCAAGGTAATGTGCCATTGAAAAATAATCTTATTCGTCGGCTTGTACGCAGCGTATTGGGGGTGTACCGCAGCCAAAGTAAAGAACCTACCTGTACAGCACGTGATAGAGACGAACAAAAACTTGGTGAAACAATGAGTACTATATTACAATGCAATATGCAACTCAACCGAATGCCCGATGTGTATGCTCGAAGTATGGAAGAGTTTCTAATCAGTGGCTTTATTGTTCATCGTAAATCATACGGCTGGCGTAATGGGAAAGAAGACTGCTGGACGGATTATGTACAGCCGAACAATTTCTTCATTGATAACAATATGAGGGATTTTAGAGGTTGGGATGTGTCCGTGCTTGGAGAAGTACATGATATATCTTTTGGGCAACTGTGTGAGCAATTTGCTTCCAGCCCGCAAGAATATCGTGAGCTTCGTGATATTTATAAGTGGGCTGCAAGAAAGGATTATATAGCCACTTACGCAGAGCGATTTGGGTATAGTCGGTTAGAAAATTACGATTTTCTTTTTACCAGTGAGCCGGGAAGATGCAGAGTAATAGAAATATGGCGTAAGGAACAGAAGCCGAGATACCGTTGTCATGATTACCAAAATGGTGACATTTTCAAGATAGATGAGGAAGATTATGCACAAGTAGTACTTGCCGAAAACGAAGAACGTATGCGTATGGCCAAGGAGGTGGGTATGCCTGAAGAAGAAGTACCGTTGATAAAAGCTACTTGGTTTGTAGATGATTACTGGTATTTCTATTATCTATCTCCATTTGGTGATATATTGAGGGAAGGGGAGACGCCCTACGAACATGGCAGTCATCCATACGTTTTCAAAGCTTATCCGTTTATTGATGGTGAAATACACTCATTCGTGGCGGATGTGATAGACCAGCAACGATACACCAATCGATTGATAACGCTTTATGACTGGATTATGAGGGCAAGCGCAAAAGGTGTATTGATGATGCCGGAAGATTCTTTGCCTGATGGTGTGAGCATTGACGATATTGCAGAGAGCTGGACGGAGTTCAATGGTGTCATTGTGTACAAACCAAGCAAAAGTGGCAAGGTACCGGAACAGGTAGCCAACAACTCCACGAACATAGGTATTGCTGAACTACTGAATATGCAATTGAAATTCTTTGAGGATATTTCGGGAGTGACTGGTGCATTGCAGGGAAAGCCGGGATATTCGGGGGAAAGTGCATCACATTACAATCAACAGACAGAGAATGCTACAAAATCATTACTAGATTTGCTTGAGTGTTTTAGTTGCTTTGTTGTGGACGGGGCATACAAAGATGTGAAGAACATGCAGCAGTTTTATGATACGAAACGTGTGTTCAATATTGCTGGTAGGAGTGGTGCGCAAATTGAATATGATCCGAAGAAAATCCGGGATGTAGAATTTGACTTAAGCATTACTGAAAGTACATCCACCCCTGCATACAGACACCTCGCCAATGATATTCTGATGCAGTTGTTCGGAGTTGGTGCTATCAGTGTAGAGCAGCTTCTTGAACACGGGGACTTCCCGTTTGCCGATGAATTGTTGCAGAGTATCAAGTCACAGAAAGAACAGATTGAGCAGGGCCAAGTTCCGGACGGAATTTCACCTCAACTGATGCAGAAAATTCAGCAGGGTGCAAATATGAACTCTGTCAATATGCTTTACAATGCGATGAAGCAACCCCGTGTCGCAGCATAAGATTGCCTACGACCACATCAACGAGAACCCGGACCAGCCGGAACTCTCAAGCAACAAAATCGTTGCGGATGTATATCTTGATAATAGAGGTATATGCTTCCGAGGTCGTTGGGATGAATGGCTCATAAGAGAAATTCTTGATTTTCGACCTTGGCAGGAACAGGAGAAAAAACGAATGGAGAACCTTGCCAACTTCAAGGATGAGGAAGATGACATTTGGACACGAGGGAAGGAAAAGAGGATAAAACTTTGCAATTCCTGCTGTTGAAACAAAGGGCGAATAGATTATCGGTCTATCCGCCCTTTATTTATATTATTGAGAGTTGCCAACACTCTATCCAAGTTTCTTCGGTATCATCGAACAATACCTTACAAACATTTCCGGATACATCAACTTCAAGTACCGTTCCGCGTTTCCAGTTACCATAGCACATTACACGGCTTCCTTTGCAGATGTTTCTTCTGATGTTATCCATTGCAATAGGGTCATTCGTAAGGGTCGCAATGCCGTCAATCCCTTGTTTCTTGTCGTATTTACTTTCCATTGCCTTTCCTCTTTTTGCTATTCTTCGCAACGAATTCCATATACTGCCTGCGCTTCACCGTAACTACCTCTTTCGGCAAAGCACCATTGCCATTGCGATATGGAGTACAGTAGAAGCACTCCCTCTCCAAATCGTTCACAAACACGTTGTGAGACACATAGCCTTTCTGTTTCAGTTTGCGGAAATTGAATCTATCCATAATTATGAGTTTACCACTTTTTCCATTGGGCATAACGTAATAACGTTCACCTGTTTCCTCATGTGCTTTGTCTGCTTGCACTACCGCTTCATTTAAACGGATTGATGCACGTAATTTTTTGATAATGTTCATTGTTTATTAGTTTATTAAATTAAATGTTTAATTTTATATTGTTGCTGCCGAAACAGCTTTCTTTCTTCTCTTAACAGTAAATCGGCCAACACGAGGTACAATTTTGGGAGTATCCATTTCAAAGAAGCAGATATGCAGTCCGATAGCCCTTGTCATTAATAAGTCATCATGCTTACCGGTAATTGCGCCAAAAGCACCGTTCGGCTTTTTCTCATAACACAGATATTCATCCAAACAACGTTCATCACGTTCTGTGTACAGGTTCTCACGAATAACTTTGACTAATGTTGATATAATCATCGGTTTAGTAGAAATGTTGGTGTGAAAACCGTATTTTGTAGGTAATCCCTCGCGTACATCTTCTTCTGACTGTTTGCGTGCATACAGGTTGGGATATATATCCTTTATTTGGTTAAGAATAAATCCGGATTGGTCACCATCCACTTGCCGCTCCTTATCATGAGTTTCCAACGTGTTGCTCTCTATTACCAAGAGCGAGTTGTCATAAAACGCTGCTATTTGTGCCGCTTTCCACGCAAGCTGGTCGATGTCGCAATGCCCATACCATTGGGCAACCACGACAGGCCTGTCGCCGTCAATCATGAATAAACGATCGAACACGACAATGACAGAGAAGTCGGCTTTATTGGAACGGCCTCCCACATCGACAACAGTGAGGTAGCGGTCTGTGACAACTTCCTTTTCATCTATTTCAGGAAGTTCCCAAATATGTAACAACCCCTGTTTGTCTTCCACAAAACGCAAGTTCTGCAAAGCGTTCTTGCCTTCGTCTGCATCGGCGTAGACTTCGCCGACATATTTAGGCTTCTTGCAGGTACCACGCATTGCGTCCACCTTGTATTTGTCAAACACACGCGCTCCTGAATGAACAAAGGCTTCAATATCGTCGGACGGAAATTCGGCAGCCATTTGTCCATGATCATTATACTTCCTACGTTCGGCTATATACCAGTTGATAGCTTCGAGTGTAGCCCCTTTCTCCCATAACCACCAAAGATACTTACCACATTCTTCACGTTCGGAACTAGTATTTTCATTGTTACGGTTTTTATAGAGCCATTCTGCAAAACCTTGTTTTTCTTTATCCGAATTGAAAGCCAGCGTGTATTGTTCTATGTCGAACCATGATACGAACATGGCTTCGAACTGGGAATCCCCTTTCTTTGCTGCGGTATATTCCCTGTGAAAGAAATTTCCTGTACCATTCGCTGTACTCTCATAGACAATCATAGTGTATGGTTTTAGGAGAATACCCGAACAGGCCGACCGCACAATATCTTCTGGTTTCTTACCTTCCGTTGCTTTCCATATTCCTACTTCTGAAAGATGTACAAGGTTATAATCTCCACCTCGGCAACTATCCGGGCGTTCCGCTGTACCAATTTTAATTTTACAGTTTCGTTGAGGAACACGGTATATGCTACCCGATTTACCCACTCCTACAAGTTTCGGCTCATTCTCATTGTAAAGCTCATCAATCTTGTGAAGCATTTCGACTGGATATTTTTTAATCATCCTGTCGAACATATCTTTGATTTCATCGGAACCTGCACCTTGATGTGCTATTATGAGTGAATTCAGTCCTATTTTGTGAAGGAGTTGCAACCATGCCATATAAAGCTGTGAAGTGGTAGAGCCGCCCCATTGTCGCGCCTTTAGTAGAATAATACGTATTGGCTTTCCTGCAATACGTAATTTTTCGAGCCGTTCCACAAAGCGACGTTGCGGTCTTGTAAGACGGAACAATACATCTTCTCCACCACCTTTATTCTTGATATAAACGAATGTAGCTGCCCAAAATGGAAAGTCCTCGCGGCTACGTATGCGTACAAATTGCTCTATAACTTTCAGCCGATCATCCGGATTGTCTTCTACTCCCATGTAATCCGTAAGGAATTTGGCAATAGAACCTGCTTCCACAAGTTGACGTACAAGCGGTATTTTCATTACACGCTTTGGTAGCCATTGATTGCGTATAGGAAAATCACTAATGGTACATTTGACACGTCCCCCTACAGAACCTTCGCCGGTAATAGGATTAAATTTTGCATAAATAATTGAATTACGGCGTTCATTCTCTATTAGTATATTGGTAATGGCTTTTATGTTTATATTACCTTTAATCATGTGACTTTTTTATTATCGGCTTGTTAAGCAGAGCCACAAGGAAACCTAACATATAACACCATAGGTGTAATATTGCATTGGTGTGTGGAAATAAGAAACCTGCAGTAAGATAGAATATCATCCACAACTGGTAATATTGTTTGCGTAATACTTCAAACGAGATTGAGCCAAATAAAACAAATACTATTCCCGATAATCCTACTGTTGGTGATGTCATTTCACCAATAAAACACTCAATAGTGTCAATTGGAATCGTAACAGCAATTATGTAAGCTAGTACTAACCGCCATATTCCAATGTCATAAATAAAAACCATTGAAAGCAAACACCATGAATTAAGGGAAGCGTGCAGAATGTTTGCGTGAAAAAATGGGTACAATACACGTCCGGCAATATCACTTCCTGCGTAAATGCCTACAGTTTGCCAATCCCATACTTTGAAAAATGACAAACCTACAACAATAGTAGAAATTACAAGAGCCGTAATCTTTTCCATTTTTCTTGTATCCATTGTTTTCTTGCTTTACATACCATTACTTTTGCACTGCCTGGCGTAAGGTAGAATTTAGGAGCAGGTTGTGCAATAACTTTGGCGCACAGTTCGGAAATAGTTAATTCAGGACATTCTTCTTGAAGCTTAAATACCCGATTATAAATTTCTTCATACATCTCTTTTTTCAATGGGCACATTGTGCTCAAATCTGTTTTACCTCTCATCATTGCAGAAATAATCAATGCAGCACGTATGTCACTAACCCAAAAGCGGCGAGAGGGCATATTGACTATTATTTTGTATACCTCGGACATACGGATATAGTCGCATGATGAAATGTATTCATCGTATGCTCTCATTAAATCGTCCATACGTTCCTTTGAGTATTCCATTATAGCGCCTTTATGCTTCATTTTTCTATTTATCTATGTTCCAAAGTTATAGATTGGAGCGTAAAAAGATAAACGTGGAATCCTTCTTTCCCTCGCTATTTTTGCTTTGTAGATAAAGACTAAAATTTATTTTTCTCACATTATACCTAATAATATGGAAGTTAAGAGCAATCGCGAGCGATACACAGATCGATTGAAAGCAAAGTATCCCGATAAAGAGTTTGCTGACGACGAGGCATTATTCGCTCAAATTAACGACGAATACGACGGTTTGGACAAAGAATTGTCTGGCTATAAAGAACGGGAAAAAGCACTTTCCGATCTTTTTGCGAGTAATCCACGTAGTGCAGCATTTCTTACTGATTGGCGTAAAGGGGAGGACCCAATCATCGGTATGATACGCAAATTTGGTGATGATTTTAAAGCTGCACTTGAAGACCCAGAGAAGCAAGAAGCTCTTGCTGCTGCCAACAAAGAGTATGCGGAACGAATAACCAAAGAGAAGGAGTTTGAAGAACAGTATCAGCAGAACATTAATGCGACTCTTTCTACTCTTGAACAAATGCAGCAGGAGGAAGGTATTTCTGATGATGAAATAGATCAAGCAATGGAGTTTCTGATTGGAATTATGAAGGACGGACTTCTTGGTAAATTCACTCGTGATAGTATTCAAATGGCTATCAAGGCTATCAAACATGATAGCGATGTAGAAACAGCCAGTCATGAGGGAGAAGTGAAAGGACGTAATAGTAAGATTGAGGAAAAACTACGCAAAGGGAGCAAGAGTGACGGTACTGCTAATCTTGCAGGAAAGAATGGAGGTGGTAATGCAGGCTCACGACAAATGCCAGATCTTGGTGCAATAAGTCGATATGATGGTGCACAAAATATTTGGGAACGTGGAGGCGAAAAACGTAGGTCAATAAACAAATAAAGATACACAATTCATTTATTAACAATTAAAATTTCAAGCAATGAAGAAAGTAATGAATTTCTTTTGTCGCATTACGCTAATGATATTAGCGTTTGTGACGAGTGCATCAAGCGGTGTCATGATGGCTGACGCATCAAACCTGCCAGATGCAGGTAAAATGACAGCCGGTGCAGACGGTACGGGTGGAACAGATGGTATTGCCACAGAAACCGGTGGTCGTGAAAATGGAGACCCGAATTTTTACTTAAGCGATGTAGATAAGCGCATTGTGAAAATTCGTCCGATGGCGACACCTATTGATCAAATTAGTCGTTATGCGAAATCAAGTAGTACTAATTCTTTTGAGGTGAAGTACTATAGTGTGGGTACACGCGAAATAAAGTGTAGTACTAATAAAAAATTGGAAGCAATGACGGGTGGTGCAAGTGTTTCTTTGCCAGTGAGTGATCTGAATATGTTCACATTGGATGACACTATCCGTGTGGTAGGTGTAAGTGCTATTACTAAACCGGATGGGACTGCATATTCAGAAAGTGACAGCAATGTTCCTGACCTTGAACTTTGTGTGTGCGGAAAGGATAGTTCAACTAATTTGCCGACAGTCTATGCAGTAAATGGGAAAATGGATGATTCAAGCAAGCAACCCATTCTTTTACCAGAGATTCCGCAAGGAACGACTCTTGTCCGTATGGGAAAGGCCTGTGGTGAACTGGATGTGCAGACTGGGCGTTTCAACAATATTCCTATGCCGGAAACACAGTACTGTCAGAACTTCATGATACAGGTAGAACAGTCTACCTTTGACAAGATTGCTGCCAAAGAAGTGAATTGGAACTTTTCCGATATTGAAGAAGATGGTGTATATGATATGCGCCTTGCCATGGAGAATACCTACTTGTTTGGCGTTAAACAGGTTATCAAACATGTTGCCAAGGACGGTATGAATACCTGGTTTACAGGGGGAATCTGGTGGATGGCAGGAAAGGATATCGAGGTTGGTGAATGGAACAGCGAAAAGAACTGTGCCGAGATTACTGATGAAAATCTCGTGGATATAACCAAAGACCTTTTTGTCGGTACTGGTATCGGTAATAAGCGTAAGATTTTATTCTGCGGAAGTGATATGCTTTCGGCATTCTCCAAGATTAAGAGTGAGAAATTTCGTTTGAAAGATACCGTTGAGGTTTGGAACTTGAAATTTAAATCTTGGGATACTGACTTCGGAGAAGTTCTTACCATTCATCATGAATTATTTGATGTGAATGGTATGAGTGATTGCGGTTTTGCCATGGATCCGGAATACCTTTCCAAGAAAACCCACGTGTCTTGGGCACGCAATGTGCTTGACTTGAAGAAAGCGGGTATTCGTCGTACCGATGCAGTAGTGATTCAGGAAGTAAGTTGCTTATATCTGCGTTATGCAAAGGCACATGCGCGTATGAGACTTGCAAAGGCACCTGCAACAGTAGAAGATAGTGGTTCAGAAACTGCTTAATTCTTAATTAGAGTATAAATAAATCAAATTATTAATCGGGGGATGGGATAGAAGTCCTATCCCCTTTTTAATTCATTCGACAATATGATTATTAAAACTTACATAGCGAACACCAATATTAGTATTAATGTTGTGCTTCCAAGCAAAAAGAATTTTCATATAACGTTTACTCCCTTGTCAAATGGTAGTAGTGTATTTACCACAGATAATGAAATCTTACAAAGGTCAATAGAGAGACATTACAACTTTGGAAAGTTGTTTAGACTCCAAACTTCACAGGGGCAAAGTGCTGAAAGAAAGGCGACAGACAAACAAAAGGTTACTTCTTTAAAGAATCAGAAAGAAATTCCGGCTGTTGAGAATGTAGACAAGACTGAATTGGATAACAACGAGAACGTTGAGCAAAACGGAGAGACGGAAGATAACGCAGGGGCAGGGAATGATGAAACTGTTTGCAAGGTCAAAATGAGTGATATTGCAGCTGCTAAGGATTATCTTGCTGACAAATTCGGTATCAGCCGTACTTCTATGCGTTCTACTAAAGCCATTCTGGAACAAGCTGCAGCTCATGGAATAGAGTTCGAAGGATTGTAATAATAAAGTAATAGCGTATGACGGTATATCATCTTGACGAGATAGCTGGAGATGTTCGTATAGCACTTGACCAAAACACAACGAGTGATGTATTGAAAGAAATTGGTGATGTAGACACGCTTGCATTAAACGACATCATTAAATCAAAGATTATTGAGGCTGTAAAACGTGTGCACAGTTCTGCACCTCCTTATCTACTCGATGGAGGACATAACTTCGGAGATGAGGTGTATTGGCAGAAATGTGAAAGTGGTTGGGTGTTATTGCCGGAGGATTTTATGCGTTTTGTTGTTTTCCAGATGAGCGATTGGGAGCGTGCAGTATTCTACCCTATAAATGTCGACGATCCTGAATACGAGAAGCAATCTTCCCGGTTCAAAGGAATACGTGGCACTACACAACGTCCTGTATGTGCTATTTCTATACGACCAGAGGGGAGGGTATTAGAGTTTTATTCTTGTAAAAGTCAGGATGCAACGGTCAGTCGTGCGGTTTATCTTCCTTATCCCAAGATAGACAAATACGGTGCGATAGAGATTTGTCAGCGATGTTATGACGCGGTGGTGTATACTATTGCCGCATTAGTATTAACAACGTTCGGTGATGTGGAGAAAAGCTCTGCATTGAACGAATTAGCTAAATCAGTATTAATATGAGTTCGATAAAATCAACACAGATAGATGGTGATGTTTCCGTCAGTCGTAATGCGGCAGTAGGTGGAGATGTTACCGTCCAAGGTAAAACCCATTTAAAAGGAAACGTAAAAATAGAGGGGTGGCTTGAGGCAAAGAATATCAAAGCAGCTAGTAAAGGTCTCTTTACTACTATTGAAAAATTGAAAGCAGCCTACCCGTTTCCGCATGACGGTTGGTGGGCACTTGTCGGGCTTTCCTTACCTGCTCCTATATACGTGGGTGATGGAGGCGAGTGGGTTCCAACTGGACAGACAGGTGGTAATCCTTCTATAGACAGTGGTAAATTTAACGAAGCTGTTGAAAAGCTACAAGAAGATATTACTAAATTACAAGATGATGTATCGGATATAGAGGATAAAAATAACTCGCAAGATACTAACCTTACTACACTTGGGAATAGTGTCAATTCTTTGCAGGAACAGGTAAATACAACCAAAGACACCGCCAACAAAGCAAGTGCCAAAGCGAATGAGGTAGGAAACCAATTGAATGACTTTAAGGGAACGAAAGGAGAAAATGGTGGTATTGCACCTCTTAATGAGTATGGTAAAGTACCTAGCCGTTATTTACCGGCTTCTATGGATGATGTGAAAGATTTCGACGGTTTCGTGGAAAAAGTGGTTGTTCAACCATCGTCTATCGGGAAAAGTTCAACGGATGATGGATGTAAGATTTACTACCATAAGGACACCGATTCGCTTGTTCTTTTCTATGACGGTGTATATTACAACAACTGGCTGGATTCCGAATTGTTTGGAAATGAAACTATTGACGGGATAACTCCTGTTTCGGATAAGGTGTATTCTGACACAATTACAAACAAGACTTATCGTTGGAGCGGTTCGGCACTTGTTATCATTGGTTCAGATCTCGCCCTTGGCTATACAAGTTCGACCGCATTTCCGGGCGATGAGGGTGCGGATTTAAAGCAGAAAATGCTACAAGCCAATGAAGATATTACGGAAAACAAGAACGTATTGTTGTCCCATTACAAACAGATAGTAGCACGAAGCGTAGTAAATGTGAACCAACTCTTTGGGCTTACTAATCGTAAGATAACATTCTCGGTGGCTCTTGATAGATGTGCGACATCCGAATGTGCTGAATCTTTGCAAATACCAGGTGTTGTGCTTACCTTTCAGACTGAAGCAGGTTGGCAGTCCAAACAATGGGTTATCACTGATGATTGGAATAAGGAAAGCAACTGGACGGACTTCGGAGCTTCCAACGGAGAAAGCGTTGGCAACACAATCAATGTAAACGCCCTGTGCAAAGATGTGGAATATACGCTATCCACCGCCATAAAAGCAATTATTGACCTTGAGCAAGAGAGCGGAGTGGCATACATTAAGAGCGGTATTGTAGTGACATTCAAGACTGCAGAGAGCGACACCAACGGTGCACCTGTATGGCTTGCCTATCAATTTACACGAGAAGTAAGCGATGTAAACCCGGATGATTTGAAGCCGTGGGTAGCCTTTGGAAACGGAGGTGGCAAGGTGGAAACATCGGACACCCCAGCAGAGGGAGGAAAAGATGCACTTTCAACAGGCGGTGCTTACGCGATGCAGGAAAAAGCAATCGCTGGTTTTGACGAGGAAAGCGATGAGGATTATATCTACTACAAAGCTGTGAACCTGAATGGTGGACAAATAGAAGATGTGATACTGAAAATACCTAAGAACGGAGGTGGAGGCGGTTCCAGCGAGGACAGTACCCTATCCATTTATTTTGAGGATGTCGCTCCCATTGTAGCGTTCGGTTCTGACATAAAAATTAATGTGGCCCTACGTAGTGTGAGTTATCCGGGAGGTGTAGAAACACTTGGCGTTATCCGTAATGTGAGCATAATTGATGCAAGTACGGGACTAACCCTATTTAGCGAGGACATGAATATCGTAGGTTCTGCAAGTGCCACAGACTACAAGTTTGAACTTGACTTTACTGGCTATTTCAGCGGAGCGGCGAGCAAGAGTTTCTTTGTGCAAGCTACAGATGCTGACGGAAATACTAAGAAGAAAGCCATTACAGTAGTAGCCGTGGACATCACCGTGGAGCAGCCTATGGCATTGAACTACACAAGTGACACTGTTCTTACCGTAGGTGGATCCGCCAAGAACATCGGACAGTTTTATAAATTTCCCAATAACACATCATCCATACTTGCGACCGTGGAAATGTACTACAACGGAGAATGGAAGAAACTCGGTGAAGCAATGGTAAGCGACAGTTATACCAAGAGTATATCCGTAAATCCGAACGATGTGTTTGGTGGTGGTGAACGGCTCTCGCATGGTGCATATCCTGTGCGTATCTTCGGTACGGAAAGCAAGTCGGGGGTAAAAGGCAATACCATCTATTCAGCCCTTATGTGCATAGACGAGAATAATAGCACACCTATTGTCGCCCTCCGTTTCAATGACAAGAACAATGGTACATTGCGTCTGTATGACAATCTGACCGTAGAAGTAGCTGCCTATACACCTGGCAAGACAGAAACGCATATTGATGTCTTCTATGATGAAGAAAAGGTTACTTCTGTTGATGCCATGATTGCTGAAACGATTATCGTGAACAAGCAGATAAGCGGCTATAAGGCGGACGGAAGCCAAAGTATTACTGTACACGCTGAAAGTGGAAGTGTCAGTACCAATGAAATAGAAGTGACGGTTAAAGGAAGTGCCATTGACATTGCCATCAAGGACGGTGCTTTGTTTGGGTATGACTTCTCCACACGAAGCAACAGTGAAAGTGACCACACCATTATCAACAATGGGGTAAAGATGGAAATCAAAGGTGCGAACTGGTCAAGCAACGGATTTATAGACTATCTGAATGAACGCTCTTTGCGCATTGCCGAGAATGTGACAGCCGAGATATTGGATTACCGTCCTTTCGGAAATCCGTCCGTAGAAAGTGCTAGTGGTTGTGCTTTCCAATTCGCTTTTGCGACCAAGAACATCAAGGAAGCCAGCTCAAAACTCATAGAGTGTTACGATGCCGACAGCGGTGCCGGATTCTATGTATGCGGAAACAAGGTTGCTATTTTCTGCAAAACAGGTCAGCCGGCATTGGTAGAACGCTCTTTTAAGAACGGAGAAAAGCACACTATGGCTATCGTTGTAGAGCCTTCAACTATCTTTGTAACCCGTGGTGGCAGCAACTATTCATGCATGAAGCTGTATTTGGATGGCGAAGAGGTGGGCTGTATAGGATATATCAGTAACAGCGGAGCTATTCTCAACTCAAAGACTGTCACTTTTGACGGAACAGAGGGAGACCTATACCTTTATTACATCCTTGCTTACAACAGTTACTACGAGTGGGCACAGGCATTTAGAAATTACTTGTGCAAACTGACCGACACAACAGCGATGATTGATGAATATGAGAGGGAGAATTTGCTTGATACGCAAAACCGTCCGACTCTTGAATCTCTTGCCGCCAAAGGTATCCCTTACTATGTAGTTGTGAATGATCAGCAGACTTTTGACACCTTTGACGGAGATATTGACACGAGTAAGAAGTTCAAATGCACACTATTCTACTATGATCCCAAACGACCTTGGCGCAGCTTCAAGGCTATCAATGTGCAATGGCGCAGACAGGGAACGACATCGGCAAAGCGTCCTATCAAGAATGACCGTTTCTATCTTCAGAAGAATGACGGTTGGGAAGTTTCTCCTATCTATCCGGAATATACCAACGAAGATGCAAAGGTTTCGTATGACCTGATGAAATTAGGCTATGTACGTGTAGGCGAGAATTCTATACCTGTGAAAATCATCACGGTAAAGGTGGACTACTCCGATAGTAGCAATGCCAATGACTGCGGAGTTTGTAACCTTATGAATGCTACATATCGTGCCCTTGGCAACAACTATCTGACTCCGGCACAACGTGCCTTTGACGGAACATGGGTAAAAGGAGACATATCATTGAGCGGATTGACGATGAACCATTCGACTGCCAACCACCCGATTGCCGCATTCCGTTCGACTATGGAAAGTCTTACCGATGCTTGGTTCCATGCCAAAGGTAATTGGAAAGAGGATAAAGGCGAGCAGGTGGCACTCGGTTTTAAAGACACACCCGGCTACAACAAAGGGTGTTTGAACTATGGCGACTTCATCGAATACTTCGGCAGAAGAGACGAAACCCTTGATGAAATTGAATCACGCTTCAAAAGCGATAGTACCACAGACAAAAGTAAACTCTATATGCTCTCCCTTTATTGTGGCGAGAACTACCGCTTTATGGCATACGAGAGCGGTGCTTGGACTGCACAAAGCGGAGAAATGAAGCAGGTAGATGGCAAGTGGCAGATAACAGGTAAGGTGTTGAATCCTGTAAGCGGTTATGAACTGCTGACTTATGATGCCATGAACTGGTGGCAGGGAGTGGGAAGCATTGATGATATGATGGAACCGACCACGGCAGAATCATCGTGGGTAACAAAACTGAAACTCGGACAACCGACCTATCCGATGTGGACACGCTACTTCGAGTGTATGATAGACGATGACCAACTGCAAATAGACTTGGCTATGGGACGCAAAGTGCCTTACGACTTGTTTAACGTGTTGGTGTTCTGTGACAGTTGCGACTATGCCAAGGAGGAACTTAAAGACACTTGGAAGGAGATTTGGAAAGCGAAGATGTGGAAGTACATAAATCCGTACAGCCTTGTGTCGTACTATCTCTTTACGGACTACCTTGCCGCCGTTGACCAACAGGCGAAGAATATGCAACCTATGTGGTTCTTGGAGGACGGTTGCAGCGTGAAAGACGGAGTATATAGTGGAGCAAACGGTATGGAAGCCAGAAGAATGTACTGCAACAAGGTGTATGATTGTGATACCTGTAACGGCAAGGACAATGACGGTGGTCAGACCATTGATCCAGAGGTTGACCCTGGCGACTTGACGAGTAGCGCGTACGCAGGACGAGGCAGCGTGTTGTGGAACGACATACGCGGACAGCAGACTATGGAGGTGGATCAAAACGGTAACACCATTACGCTTTCGGCTATCGCTGACACCATGCGTTCACTTCCGGACACGCTCGGCATTGGTTCGGGGCCATTCTCTCCGAAAGGTGCGCTCCATTACTTCGTTACGGAAATATTGAAGAAGTGGCCAAAAGTGGTGTCAAGTTACGACGGAGAGCGTAAGTATATCAAATACACCGGATACAGCGATATTTATTTTTATGCTTTGCAGGGATTGGGACTTACTTCTCTACCGGCGTTCATCGAACAACGTTGGAGAATCCGCGACGGCTACTACCGTTGTGGCGACTTCAAAGCAGAGAGCGGTTATATAGGTGGTCGTATCGGTGCGAAAGAGGGGGCGGTTATCCGTTTTAAGGCTGCAAAGACAGGCTACTTCGGAATTGGTAACGACAGTGGAAACATCACGCAGGGCATCTATCTGAAAGCTGGAGAAGAGGGTGTGTTCAGTAATTTCCAACATGGCGAGAACATCATGCTCTACATCTATCAAGCCGACCGTATGAGTATGATTGACTTGAGTGAAATCAGCATTGACCCTCAATTCGGTAATACATTGTCGAAGATGGTGTTGTTGCAGGAACTTTTCCTTGGTAGCAACACGCACGGAGATTGGACGATGTCGCCTGGTAACACTGGCTATATGACCAATCTTGATTTGGGCGATATGCCGTTCTTGCGGGTATTCGATGTGCGGTATACGGAACTATTGAGCGTTAACGCATCGAAGTGTCCACGTTTGGAGAAAGTATATGCGGACGGCACAGGGTTATCGACCATAGACCTTGCAGAAACTGCTCCCATTAGTACATTGACGCTGCCCGATACGATGACGGAACTTGTATTGAACAATCTGCCAAACCTGACCTATCCCGGAGGACTTACGCTAGGAGGTGTAGGCAAGGTAGCAAAGATATTTGTAAATGAATGTCCGTATGTGGATGCTATGACACTTTTAGAGCAGATAATTAATGCGAGTGCGATCAGAACTGTACGTATTCCTAATGTAAATGCAACTGCTAGTGTTGATTTGTTACGTTCTATAAAGGATAGTGGAGCAATTGGGCTTGATGCAAACGGGAACGCATACGATGAGAGTGGACAGTGTAGTGGTATTACAGGACGTTGGATATTGAGTGAACTTGTAGAAGAGAGTGAAGTAAATGTCCTTACTGCATATTTTCCACAGTTAGAGCTCCATAATTCGCAATTTTCTATTGTGAAAATCAATGATGTTGTGGATAACGATTCATGTGAGAAGTACAGCAATCCTGAAAACAAGACAGGTGAAGACTACGGTAACACATATATTCCTAGTGGACATACTCTTGCTATAAAGAAAGGTTGCCACGCTTTTAAATGCTCGTTCAACACGAAGAAGAATCAAATGGAAGGTGTACAGTTGAGTGATACAGACTTCAACTATCTGAAAGATGGTAGTAGCTTTGATGTTGCAGATACGGCAGGGGAGGGTTTTGATATATTTTGGCATGCTCCTCACTATTGGTATAAAGGCGTAAATGATTATAAGAACCAAGTGAAGTATTTTATTACTTCTGTTACGGAAAACGAGCCTATTTCAACTGCATTACACAGCAAGAAGGCTAAACTTTCTGAACTTCTGTACAAGGAGAACACTGGAGTGTATGCGAATGATGCTGTTATTGGTGAGGTTATGAGTGAGGATGTTATATCTACAGCTTCTAATACTAACAGCTATAAGATGGACGTAAAAGGTATGAAGCAGGTGAAATGGCCGGGATTGAATCATGCGCGACTAGGTGGTGTATTCACTGATGAAAGTAATTGTGTACTTGGTATATTCATTATGTCCGTAAGTCATACGTATTTTGACTTTTCTATAGGTGAGTGTGTATTCTGCGATGTACCTAGCGGTGCAAAATGGTTCTATTTTACTTCTTTTCGCGACATTGGTGATGTTGAGTGTCTTTCTGTGGATAGTGCCAGCATTGAGGCTCTTGAGCCGGAATGGACTGAACATACAGTAGGTGATAATGACAGTCTTGTAGGTGTTTATCCTATTACTATTGACGGTTTGAAGATGCCACGAAGTCTTTCTGGTGAGGTACGCTCAAAGAAAGGTAATGGTACGTCCACTACGTCAGGTGAATGGAAATACGATAGTAGTGGTAATCCTATTGAGATGCCGATTGCTACCCTAAACTACACAGCAAAGGATTTCCAGAATATTTCCCGTTTGAGAGGTGTCGGTTACCAATTACAGGATTATGAACAACACAAAGAGATTAGTAATCTTTGGTGGGCATTAAACGGAACAACCAACGAACAATCTGTAGTCGGTAATGGAGGACATGACGCTATTTTAAATAAGCTGGATTCCATTGGTATGGCAGATAGTAGTAATGCTGGCAATTCTCTTAATTCTATACTTGGTTTGAAGCATTATGTAGGTTGTGATTCAGAGTGGATGGATTATATTGCATTTAATATCCCAAGTTATGAAACATTCTACAAAGCAAGATGTATTGATACTGATAGTTCGTATCCTTCGGATTATATAGCCCATATTTATGATCCTGTGAAAAAGACTGAACGTACAGTGAAATCAGTTGAATCTTCCAATGCAAATTGTGTGGTACGCTTGGTACATGGAGCAAAATGCGATATTTTGCCAAGCAGGGTTCATAATGCAGATACGAGTAAGTATGTTACTCATTATGCGGCTGGTTATTGGATCAATAGTAGCAAAGGCCGTTGTGTTTTGCGGTCTGGCAGCTACTCGTATGCGGGCGGCGGTCTCGCTTTTGCGAGCGCGAATTATGCATCTTCGAACTCGAGCACGTACTACGGGGCGCGGCTGACCTTCCGCGGAAAATTCGTAATAATTGAATAGAGCGAAACTCGTTCTTGCGAAAAAAGCGTCAGAGGGAGAGTCGACCAACGGGAGACTGCTCCCTCTCTCTCTTTTCTAATGTAGGTTGGGCAATATATTATAGAGCAGCATGAATATTTGTGCCTTAAAATGTTCTATATATGGAACATTTTTTGTATCTTTGCAATGCAATAACAAGGTATGGAATTGAAAGCAAGATTCAAAGTGATAATGTCAAGCGAGGCAGATGCCTTTCTTGATACTTTGCGCCAAGACATTAAAGACAAGATTGTTTATAATGTAGATAAGGTTGCCAATGGATATATGGATAAAGACCTTTTTAAAAAATTGGATGGTACGGATATTTGGGAGTTCCGCACTCTTTATAAAGGTATTCAATATCGTTTGTTGGCTTTTTGGGATACTGATGCGGAAACATTGGTTATTGCTACGCACGGATTCGTCAAAAAGACACAAAAGACCCCAAGTAAAGAGATTAACAAAGCGGAAGCTATTAGAAAATTGTATTTCAACTCAAAAAAATAGTGATATGGAAACGATTAAATTTTATACCCTTGATGAAGTTAAGGATAAGCACATTGGGAAAGTCGGGACACCACATAGGGATAAATATGAGGCTGAATTGCAGTCGTTCCTTATCGGTGAGGCTATTAAGAAAGCCCGGAAATCCCAAAATATGACACAGGAGGAGCTAGCCCAGAAGATTGGTGTTCAGCGTGCACAGGTGTCGAAAATAGAAAGTGGTAGGAATCTGACACTTTCGACTGTTGCGCGTGTATTCAGAGCAATGGGGATGGAGGCCTCTTTAAGTATTGCAGGTTTTGGAAGTATAACTCTTTAAAACATAGTAAGGTGGACAATCCCACGCGCCGTTGTGTTTTGCGGTCTGGCAACAACTCGAATGCGAACAGCGGTCTCGCTTATGCGAACGCGAACAATGCATCTTCGAACTCGAACACGAACTACGGGGCGCGGCTGAAATTCTGTTGGTTAAACTAATCGGAGACTCTATATAAGGTACGAGATTACCACCGATATTCTCCGAGGGATTAGAACCTCGGCAACAGCATAATAATATAATATATATATTTTATGGAAAGCCGGAACATAACATTAACCATATGTGGGGAGTGGCTTGACTTCTCCCCACGAGACCGGAAGGCGGTCTGTAAAATTGATGATTTATTTAAACTGACCGGAAATATACCTCTGGTCAGTTATCCGTTATATAACCTTATACCGGAAATTATTTCAGACGAAAATCTGGAACGCTCATTTAAGCGTGTCATGGCGAATCTACGAAATGCAGATGCTCGAAATGGAAACAGGTCTATGCCGAAAACTATCATAGACGGTATCGAATGTTCTCCAAGAATGATTCGTTATGTGACAAATAAAGGAAAAATATTTGAAACGTTGAAAAACCAAATTGGTAATGGTACATTCCGTATCAAGAACCTTAAATCATTTCTTACTGAAGACGGCCCGAAAGTAAGAACAGTACAAGCTCCTTCGGTCATAGAACGCATTGGGAGTAATGCTATTATGGAACCGTTGGAAAATCGACTTTCTTCTTTATTGATAGAAACTACCGCTGCTTCCATACAAGGACGTGGCCCGCACGGGTTGTTTCATCAGATACAAGCTGCAATGGCAGAAAATCCTAATCTCAAATATTACTATCAAAGCGACTACAAAGGATATTATGACAGTATTAATCACGAAACTTTAATTTCTATTATTAAAAGATATGTAGGCGATCCTCTTCTTTTGCCCATTCTTGAAAATTTTGTGAAGGCACTCTATCCTGATGGAGAATGTGGTATCAGTAAGGGATTGCGATCATCTCAATTCCTCGGTAATCTTTATCACAATGATATTGACCACCGGATGATTGATGTGCATGGAGCAAGATATTACTTTCGATTCTGCGATGACATTTTTATTCTTGGAGAAAGTAAACGCGAGTTGTGGAGGTTACGTGACTGCTTGCACATCGAAGCAGATAAGATGGGGCTTACGATAAAATCAAGTGAGAGAGTTGCCCCTATATCTGCTGGTATGGATGCTCTTGGGTATGTAAATTATGGTAGCCATACTCTGTTAAGGAAACGGATAAAAGTAAATGCTGCTAGAAAACTGTCTAAGTTGAAATCCCGAAAGCGTAGACAACAAATAATTGGATCATTTAAGGGTATGGCTTGCCATGCCGATTGCAAGCATCTATTTTATATACTTACAAAAAAGAATATGAAGAAATTTTCAGAAATGGGTGTAACGTACACCCCAGCTGACGGAAAGAAACGCTTTCCAGGTAAAGTGACACGATTGAGTGATATAGTAAACATTCCTATTGAAATACATGATTTTGAAACTGGTATAGACACCAAGGAAGGTGAGAACAGATATTTGGTATCATTTCGTAATCCTGCTAAACAAGAATGGGGAAAGTTCTTTACGGCTTCAGCGGAAATGAAGGGAATTTTAGATCAAGTCAGTGACATTGAGGATGGTTTTCCGTTTGAGACAATAATTAAAGGTGAAGTTTTTGACGGAGGTAAACGAAAATATAATTTCACCTAACAGGTAAAAGATAACATACGAATCCGCATCTCATCCGCTACTTTTGTTGAAAATCAAAATTCATAAAGATGGAAAAGATTTACGGCACGAAGCAGCGGCAGGATGGGCTTATACATACAGGCCGAACCAAATGGACATTATTTTATGGCTTTGGAAAGGATGATGAGGCAAGTGAAAGAGGTTGGGAGTACCGACATACATTTGACCACAGTCCAACACTTTCCGAGGTTAAGGAACTTATTATCTCTACTATAAATACTGCCACGCAGGAGAAGATCGTGAACGGCTTTATATGGAATGAAAAGCCGATATATCTATCTGCTGAAAATCAATTGAATTTTGCTGCTATAGAACGTAACAAAAATATTCCATATCCACTTACCCTAAAAATCAATGAACAGGAAGATGGTACTCCCATCTACTACACCTTCGAGAATGTAGATGAATTTATCTCATTCTCCCAGGCAATGAGCCTGTATGTGATAGAAACTGTTCAAAATGGTTGGAAAGAAAAAGACAGTGTAGATTGGACAGTGTTTAATATAAAATAGACAAGAATGAAGAAAAAATTGATTGAATGGCTTGCACAAAGCAACAGGTGGAAACATCTTGTTGGGGGATTTGGTATCGGTATTTGTGCGTTTGATTGGTTTTCTGCAACCTATGCAGGTGTACTTACTGCAGGTGCTTTGGAGTATAAAGACAAGGCATATGGTGGCAATTGGGACTGGATAGATTTCGGCTTAACAGTGGCCGGAACGTGTGTAGGACAATTAGTGAGAACTATCGTATGACGGAAGTGCAACATGTAACGGAGGTGGCTAAAGGCATTAGTGACTATGGCATGATGGCTGTGAGTGCTGCATTTTTTCTTTTGCTTTCAGCAGCTATGATGATAGCACTATTCAAATGGTTTAAGAGTATGATAAACCGCCTTCTGGAACAACAGGAGTGTTTGAATCAATTGCTTGATACAGTACAAGATAATGTGAGTTTGCAACGAAACTTAATGGAAAGACTTCAACCTGAAACCTTACTGCGTATCCGGAATTTGACGGGTTTCGCTTTTGACCTTAGTATCGAACAGGTTTGCAGGTTGATAAAGCGGGTTCGAATAGAGAATCACATAGCTGATCGTGAAGCAACTGTAAATAAGATACGAAAGTCGTTACAAGTAATTCATGATGATCGAAAGAGCCGCTTTGACCCTTTTATATATCATGGAAAACCTTTGTCAGAATATTGTAATGAGAATTGGGTGGAAGATGTTGTGAGTGTAGTTGAAGGTGAAATTTACAATGAAGATGGTGAAAACAATGCACGTGCTTATACCAATGTGAAACTTGCATACGACAATATAAAGACAGATTTCTATCAACGTTTAAATAGTTAATTATGAAAATATTAATAGATAATGGACACGGGGAAAATACACCAGGCAAACGTTCTCCTGATGGAAAATTACGAGAATACCTTTATGCACGCGAGATCGCAGAATCTGTGGAACGAGCTTTGCGCGCGAAAGGATATGATGTAGAGCGTATTGTACATGAGATAATAGACGTGCCATTGGCAGAACGGGCAAGACGTGTGAATGAGATTTGTGCACGGTATGGGGCAACAAATGTATTGCTTGTTTCTATTCATTGCAATGCTGCGGGAAATGGAGAATGGATGAGTGCAAGAGGTTGGTCGGCATATACTTCAAAAGGTAAAACGAAATCGGATGAATTGGCCACTATGTTATACGAGGAAGCCGAACAGAATTTTGCTGGACAAAAAATCCGTAGGGATAATTCGGATGGAGATCCAGATTGGGAAGAAAACTTCTACATCTTAGTAAAAACTAAATGTCCGGCAGTTCTTACAGAAAACTTTTTTCAGGATAATAAAGAAGATGTAGCTTTCCTCAACTCAGATGAGGGGAAGCAAGCTATCATTAAAACTCATGTAGATGCAATAATCAAATACGTCACCAAGTATGGAAAAACTTAAGAATATTGCAGTAGTGTTGTTTATGGTTGTATTTCTTTCTTCGTTGTTTATGAATGTGGTACATTTCATAAGTAGGCAACAGAAAACAAGAGATACAACAAGAACAACCTATGTTGATACAATACCATTTTATAAGCCCATTCCTAAAGACAGCTTTGTTATTCAATATGTTACTGAACGTCTTCCTACAGTCTCGAAATTGCCGGAAAACGTACAAAAATTGCCTGAAAGCGTATCAGAATTTCCGAAAAGCGTGAAAAATTTCCATGAATCTGTATCAGAGGATAGTGTAGATGTGATTATTCCTATTACCAAAAAGGTATACAAGGATAGTTTATATACGGCATACGTAAGCGGATATAACCCGAAACTTGACAGCTTGGTATTACATTCGCAACATGAGGTGGTAACCATTAACGACTGCTATCCTAGGTCGAGGAAGAAACGTTGGAGTGTTGGTGTTCAAATTGGATATGGAATAGCATTGAGAGGGATACCGGAATTTACACCATATATTGGAGTTGGTGTATCATGTAATCTATTCAATTTTTAATTATGACAGATATTGCTTTAACCGTTAATAAAGAAAGTGTATATGAAGAAGTGGCGCAGACCACATCTTATACCGGGGCTAAAATGAAGGATGAACTCGCATACAACCGTATTTTCACAACGGATGAGGATAAGAGTATGTTGGAGCGTTTTTGGAATGAAAGCAAAAACACTGCTTGTAATAGCTTGAAAAAAATACTTCTTAACGAAGTCGAGAGAGAGGGGATATATCAGCTTTCGTTGGGGGTATCAAGTTCGTTTGATGAAGCTTTAACAGAAAGTATGGAACGTAGTCTGTTCTCGTTTTTTGTTATGAATATTACGGCAAAGTGGTACACATTTACCAATAAGGAAGAAGCTGCCGGATATGCAACGGAAGCCGCTACCTATATGGAGGATATAATGCGTAAGGCATTTTTCAAAAGAAAGCCCACACGTCCGACATACGAATAATCATTAATTCAAAATATTATGGCAGAAAATAAGAAAACATTAACCGTGACACAACAGGTCAAAGAACTTGTCTATGATATTCAGAACAAAGCGTATTTGACGGGACAGGCACGAGAAGCGGCCGGCAAGAGCTATCAAGTCGCATCCAATATGCAAGCAAGTGATGACGATGAAAACAGCTATCAGATACGTCGTTCGTTGGCCAATGCCTTTTCCTCTTTAAAAAGTCTGCTTGGAGAGTATCTCAACGAGGATAATACAACAAGCGATAACCTGATGGATGAAGAGATAGATAACAACGGTAAACTTTCATTGGAGTTTTTGCTTCCGTCTAACTATAACAACGCTTCGGCAGATGCACTTGGAAATGGTATACATTCATATCTCGTAGATATGGCACTTGGAGAGTGGTTTGCTATAACCAGTCCGGAAGATGCCAATGTGTACATACAACACTCCGGGGTGAGTCTTGAAAACGTGAAGCGTGCACTCTACAAACGCAGCCGTCCGGAAAGACCGACTTATGATTAATTAATGTTCAAGCCTATGGTATATTGTCAAAACAGCCAGTCTCAAACAAAAGCGGTAACACTTGTATTTAAAAGGGAAGAACTGCTTTACGATGCGGAGAATTATTCTTTTGTAGAGGGCGACATTATGCAAGCGGAAGATGAACACGCCAGACATCAAGTATTCGACATCGGTCAGGACGGTAATGTGGACAGAGTTACGAGAATACTTAACCTCGCGCATTCTGAATGCGTGGAAATGTTGTTTCCTTATACGAAAGAAGAAATTTCCGATAAGCAGGAACCCCTTGATAATGTTATGACCGTGCCGGAAGAATATCTCATAACCCTTGTTTTGCCCGTGGAATTTTCATTGTCTACCGTGAAGTTGCTGAAACATCTGATACACGAATATATGGTCTGCAAGGTTCTTGCCGACTGGATGAGCATAACAAATCCCGGCAGCCAAGCCAATTGGGAAGATAAAGCCCGAAATATCCGAATCAAGATACAGACTTCCCTTGTTTCACGGAAAGGCAAAATAAAACGAAAGTTGAAACCTTTCTGATAAAAGGAAGAGCCGGAGTGCATCACGCATTCCGGCTTTTTTACTAACAATCTTTCTTAACCTTAATATGAAAAACTAACCTATGTAAGTTATCTTGGTTTATTAAGCATACGGGGGCTGAATTGAACGGTAAATCCCAATAAACTTTCAGATTTGTCTAGTTTGCATATTAGTACAAGTCGGAATGTTTTGTATGGTGTGCCATGGAAACCTCGCATATATTTATCGGTACTACTCCATACTGCATGCCAGTTGAATAAATCATTTGAGCCATACAGAACTTGTGAGACATGGCTACTCTTGAAATATCCGCGTTGTATGATGGTGTCTATCGTTTTGAACATGTTTGGATCATCTATTTTGAACGGACGAGTGACAGCTAATGCAGTAATAGCTTCTATTGTGTCATCAGGTTGTGAGAAATTGACGAGATCATTATCTGAAGTCATAGCGAGTGCGTCAGGATAGGAGTTTAAACCACTCATGATGTTACTATGCATCATTCCCCATTGCTTACTATCCATTGAATATAAGTAGGCATAGGTGCATGATGGGGTGTGAATGATGATACGCTGGTGTATATAGTCGTAAATCATCCTACATGTTTTTAGAAATTCGCGGAAAGTTAGAAATTGAAAGTCTGTTGAATTAAATCTTGTATTATTAACCAATTTATTCAAATGGGGTAAAGAATTGATAGAGAAAGCCAATTCACTGTCCAAAATATCCGAAATACATTGGCTTGTAGAACCGCTAATAAGCATAATACCACGGTCAGTCGCAAATAGTACAGCATTATCAATCTGGGTTATACTATCGGAATTAATACACACATCACGTGTGATAGGCTGGCGGGCAGAATAGGAACCGGTAGAAGAAACCTCGAGAGCCCAAATTCCATCAGTAGAGAAACAGTAAAGAGGAAATTGACCAAATTGGCCTTGTGATAAAGCCTTTGCGGCTGAACTGAGTCCAATGATTGTACCTGTTCCAACAGTGCAGACTCCGAGAGCGGGAAATGAAAAAGGATCGTTTACATCAGAAGTATATATTTTATTTAGATATGGGATTCCGATTTCTGTATCAGTAATAAGGCTCATATCGGGGGTACTAGAGAAACTTGTGTTGATACTTCCGTATACTCCGTTAAGTGTTTCATGTTTATGTAATTTGCTATATGAATAGGATTTTACTCCATTGTTATCTATACGCTCAATAATAAGCTCTTTTGCATTGATATTGGGATAAAAGAAGTATGGATTAACTATATTCATTGGTATACCGGAAAGAAACTGTACCATAACTTTTCGTTTCTCGGCTTCAATGAAGATGTATGCTTTATAAGAATATGTTTTCTCAACGGCTTTTTTAGTTTCGTTATCATACTCTCCATTAGCATATTGAAAACAAGATTCAAGTGGGAATGTCGGAGGGATAATAGTTACTCCAGTCAGATTTAGGCGTGCGTTGTATGGAAATGCATACTTAGCAACAATTGTTCCGGTTAAATTGCTGTCACCCTCCATTACTTCTTTTGCCTCAAGTGAATTGAGAGCCCCATTTTCAATAGAAACAATGTTCTCTCCTGATTGTATTTTTTTTACGTCAATGGAAGAGATAAGGTAGAAAGGTAATGAAGAGTCATCATCTACAAGTGATTTACCTGACATTCCAAAAAATAAAGAGTCAGTATTGATTGATTCACGTGCGTTGTGAAGCCGATATATTAATTTCCCGTTAACATTTTCATTTCCGGAATTAGCGCAATACTCTAAAAATGCACCAGAACCGCCAAAAGGTCCCAAAAATCCGTATGGAGATATTGATTTACACATATTATCCTGATCGACTGTATAGAGTGGGGGAGTGATGAATATATCAATACTTCTAACTAATTCTCCCCATTCGGATATGGATTCTTTTACTTCATCAATGTTTGTTATCTCATAATATAATTTTGATGCAACATATGATACGACCATATTGAATTTGGTGTATAGACCATTATTCATTTCATAACCTGTATAATGTATGAGATAAGGTATGCCGTATGACGGGTAGATTTTAATTGGAGGTGAAATGTAGTTGAGTGTTCCGTCGTACATACGGTAAGCATATCTTATCATGAACGGATATTGGAATGACCCTGCTGTTTTTGCATCGGCGGTATATTTATTGGTATATGCCAGAACGGTGTCTCTTACAGCTTGGCTAGCTTCTGGTGAGAGAAGATACTGTCCCATAATTCCCCCCATACTAAAACCGGGGAAACTAGCAGATAACATATCAGAGTTTCCCATAGATGCTTTTAGTCGGAAGGAGAGCGATGGAAATACCGGATTACTTCCCATGAGTACGTAGGTTCCTGACTTGTAGAGGGCATAAATTATGCCCTCAGAAGTGAGTATGATTAATGTGTTTCCAAGTGATGTTACCTGATAGAGTTCTCCAGAAATAGATACTATATCTTCGGGTTGCTTATCAGTGTCGTTAGAGGATAACCATTGTAAGGCGGCGAATTCTGTATCGTAAATTATGTAATGTTTATATACCGAGATGTTGTGTATGTATATTACTTTTTTCCCTTGTGGGAGAGTGAATAAACATTGAGGCTTTTGAATGCCTTTTAATACTCCATCTTCAGGAATAAGATTCATTGCAACTGACAAGTCACCATCTGCACATTCGTAATCTGATGGATTGGCAGAATATCCATTGTACTTAATCTCTTTTATCATATTACAAAAGGTATTTAGTGATAATTGGTAATAGTTTACCGTATTCGTTTTCCGTTGGTTCTCCTACACATAATTTTACTTTATCTGTTGTTTTGCATTCTTGGAGAATTGCTGTACAAAGTCTGCTTGATGAAGTTCTGAAATGATTTCCTGCCTTATTTGTTGGGAATACCATTGCTTCATGCCTCCCGTTTGGTGAACGAAGTCTAACGTAAAGGTAAAATTCATCTTGGTCAATCATTATGTCCAAAACATCTCCGCGTGAGAGCTGGAGATGTTTTGCGACGCGAGCACTAATATCTATCCTTCCTGATGCGTAAAAGGTGATATCAGCTTTTCGGGTGTTTCCTAATATACTTTGCATTTGGCTTGTCGAATTTATAATAAGTTTTTCCTTGTGGAGTTTTCTGAATTGATACGGACAATTTAATCCGGCAACTATCAGATAATCCATATTCATAAAGAATGCGACCAACTGACGGGCAGAGCGTTTCAAATCCTATACATTTATACTTGTCGTTGTATTGAATATCACACATTTGGGTTGGTTGTTTAATATCTGGATTGATAGAAAAACCGAATGTGTCATTTCCGGAAATACGGAAAACGAATACACGCGCTGCATCACTCTTCCTGGCATTATTCTTGATATGCAAGAACAAGCGTTTGGAAAGCGTTATAGAGTTGTCTGTAGGATCGGCAATCACATAATACAGCAGTGATTGCCACCATAATTTTAACTTACTGATAATCATAGTACGAAAGTATGATGAATGATTAGCTTTTGTAGTTTAACTTTTTACTGACGTATTGAGATGCACTCGACGCGAACGAAAGGTAACCGTTTCGACAAAGGTAAACGATAAGGTTGTTTCGATTTCCAATCGATGCCGGTTAGCGGCTTCTTTTGTTGCAAAAATGTAAGAACAGATTTCTTGTTTGGTTGTACCTTTGGTAGCTACAATATTGGCATAATATTTGCGTCCGAAGAGGAACGCAATGATTTCTTTTAATACTGTTGAATTCATAATCTATTGGTTTTAATCTGTGAATAAATTCTTTTGTTCCGGTTGTTTGGGAGGAGGGATGATGCTATTAACACGTTCAATCTCTCGGTCAATCTCGGCTTCGAGTGCTTTGCAAATTCGTAAATTAGCTTGAGTACGACATTTGAAATATTCTTTTTGCGCTTTGCGCATCTGGACAACTTTGGTAAAGAGTGTTTTTGCATCCATTATTTCTTATATTTGTATTGTTCTTTAAACATCGAATCCGCTTCCTGAAATTGTTTTGTAAAGGGGTTTTCTTTATATTCTCTCTTGAAAGTCACATATGGGACTTTCTTTGTGTTACATCCTACTGTTAGAGCAAGAATAACACATATTAATAGCATTTTTCTCATTATTTCTTGTTTTGATATTGGTTAAAACAGATTCTCACATAACGATAGAATCGTATGTAGCCGAACGAATAAGAGGGACATTCTGTATTATCGGATATGTCAATTTGTACATTATAACCTTTCCTCCGCAAAAAACGGGCAGCTATCTCATCAACAGTATATCGCTTTTTGTGAATGTCCCAGCAACAGGAGTTCCATACAGTTTTAGGACTACCTTTTTTTAGGACTTTCTTAAAGGTTCTAATGGCTTGTATGATTTCTTTTTTGTTCATACTTATATTGATTTGAATTTACTTGTACCAACGTCCACCACAATATTTACATACGAAATATTTTCCCATACTCATCACCTGAACTTTTTCATCAACACATATACGACACATGCAAACATTGTGGTCGCCATCTGACACGGGTTCCTGAATTTTATCGTATTCCCAAAAAGATAGTTTACCTTTAGCCGGTATTGGTTCTGGAAATAATATGGGATTAGCTAATATCCAGTTATAAATAGGATTTTCATAATAGCCTTTACTAGCATCTGTTTTCTCTGCCCATTTAGAAGGATGATTGATTGAGCATCCAATTATTTCCACACTTCCAATGATAGCAGAATTGACAATGTCCTCTGCACATATTATTTTTCGTTGAAACTCAACAGGCAGACTATCCCATTGAGTTTTTGTAAATACACTATTGGGATTTCTCATTTCTACAGGTTTTCCACTTGCATGGATTAACACTCTATGCCCTATGTATTTCTCTGGACACGCCCAAGTACGGTTCTCGATGTTTTTAAAACCGTGGACTATCAAAGAGGCCCACGGTTGTTTTATTGTTATTGCTTTCATTTCTTTATTTTATTTGGATTATTGTTTGATTTCTTGATAGCCTCTTGCTACAAAGAACTCTCCCATTTTATAAGAATCACAAAAAGAACTTGTATTGGTAAGCCATTTATTATTTTTGAGACATTTGTTTCTCCAATAAGTCGGTGCTGGAACCCTCTGCATTTTACAGTATTCACAACTGGCGCATACCATGTTTACTTTTACACCATAAGGGCTAATCATTTTCTTGCTCATATTTAATCATTAATTTTCAACAATTTATTTATCTTTGAATCACATCTAACAGTAGGAAGTCCTTTAAGATATTTAATGAACCACCTGCGCCCTTTGTATTGAAATGAAGAATGTTTTATGGCTTTGTAATAATCATATCCGCAATCTTCAAAGACGCTATCAGGAATACCTTTTTCTATCAGATTATCTATAATTTCATCAATTAAAGGATGTTCGTCACATTCTCCCCAATAGTTCCAAGTACAATAATAAACCTCATCAAGATAGCCACGCCAGATAAAAGATGAACCTTTGTTTTTATACCGCTTTCCTGTCTCTCTATATGACGCCCAATATAAATTAGGCATATTTGATAAAAGCCCTTTGCGATAAAGAAGCCTAACTATTTGTTTCTCTTGTTTATTCCAGACTCTGTTTGATTTAGGAGTTCTGCTCATATCTGTTCTTGTTTTGAACCTACTCAAAAATACTTTGAGTAGATCTTGGTTTATAATTTATCCAAATCACTTCTTGTACTTCACCGGATCTAATATTGTTTTTCTTTTTGGGAAACTTTATCATAGTCCAATCTCCATACAATTCTTGCATAAGAGGGCAATCGTAACTACTTATCATTGCCTTTCCTCTAATAGAATGTAACCGTCTGGATAGTTCTCGGTGTTGATCGTTTGAAAATTCAAACTTATAATCCTTCGAGGAAGCTCGGCATTCAAGTGGGTAAGGTGGATCAACATAAAAGAAAGCTCCGGGGAAGTCGATCTTGTCAATACAAGCAGAATAATCTAAATTCAGAATTTGAAAGTTGGATCTGATAACTTCTGCTACCTCATGTAGTTTTTCAATAGCATTGTTCCAGCGAGATACGGTTTCCCCACCTTGGCAATTAACATGCTTCTTTGCCATGTGCCATCCTTTATTTTTTCGTTGTGCTCCAAGACCAAAGAAGGATTGTCTGACACGAACATAAAACCTACGGGCTTGCTCTATTTTATCTGCAGATGGTTCCCATGAATTTTTGTATTCAAGTTCGGAACAGGGGGTTAAGAGTAATAACCTGATAAGTTCTGGTTCATGATCTCTTAAAACTGCAAAGAAGTTTGTTATATCTGCATTTAACTCATTGGCGGTTTTAATCACTTTACCGTTATAATTGAGAGATACTACCATACTTCCAGCGAAGAGATCCACTAAATGAGTAAAGTTATCTGGAAAATATTTATATAAATATTCTAACCAGGTAAACTTACCTCCGAAATAATTGAAAGCTATTAATTTATCTTTGTTTCCACTCATACCTATTTATTTTAGGCTAGACATTCTCTTTTTCTTCACGTAGTTTCTTTTTCTCCATATAAACCTTATACTCCTTGCAGACTGTTGGGCGTGTCTTATTGCAATTGTATGCGTGTCTACGGCTGTAATTTTTGCAATGCGTGCGGGTACACCAGTGACCGGGGCAAAGTTGCTTACATATAACATCTATCGCATCATACACACGATGATAAGAACGCTCACCTTGCCTTTCAGTGATACTGCTATTCTCTAGCATAAAGTGTACTAGTTCTTCATCATGCGAAATACCTTTTGTTTCTTTCGGGAACTTTATTTCCTTCTTGGTTCGCTTCTTACAATCAAGGTAAGTAAGCCACATGATATGCTGGGGTGTTCCTAGACTTTTCATACTTTAGTTCCTTTCTTGTTTTCTTTTAAATAATTAATATACTTTTCTTTAGCTTCTTTGAAGAAGCTAAAGCCACACTTTATAGGCAAATCAAATAGAGTTTCCGGCTTGTTAACATCCATTTGTTTGATGAAATCAGATTGCAATATTTTCTTGTCCCAACAAGCATATTCAATTGCAGACCAATAACGATTTAGTATGCCACCAACAGACAACCACCATAAAAAATCATTCAATAGTTTCATTTCTGTATCTGATTTTTAGTGTTATTATTTTTCTTCATCCTTCAAAAAGCCACTCCGGTCAGGATATACCTTTTGTTCCAGTTTCTCCATTTCCTCAATAGCTTTATAGGCATTATTTATATCATCTTCACGATATGGATTATTAGGATTATCGCCAAATAAACCATATATGACCTTGTATGAGAGCATGTGAGCACGTTGTCTATCAATATATTTTTGTTCACAGGTCGCAGTTCCGTCAAGCGATCCTCCAAGGCTATTTGTGACAGTCATAAGCCTTGCTAACAATTCCTTTTGAGTTTTATTCATTACTATTCTTGTTTTGAGCCTAATTAGGCTACATCGTTAATACTAATTTCTCCTTTCAAAACTCGCTCTACCTGTCGATCAAGTATCTCTTGAAACTCTATCTGGCAGATAAGAGAACAATCCGGTATAATCTCTTCCACTGGATCACCTCGCCATGTTGGTAGTTCGTCCAAGAAGATGCGACCGTCTTTATCCTTTAGGCATGTTGCACCTACATCGCGTTCAATCTGCGCTATCTCATTGAATACATCCGGGAAATCCTTCCGTATCTTGTTCCAGTATCCCATACCACCTTTCACGCAACCGATGCAGTTGTTGTTATTGTAACCCATCGAATACATTACAGGCTGTTTAATCCCAGCTTTCCAAAGCATACCCATTGCATCCGGCTTTGTAATCTGCTTTTCAATAAGCGGGAATACTGGCTTTGTGTTCGGGTACTGCTGCTTTAATCGGATAGCCCGGTTAATCTCTTTTGGATCGTAATCAAATCCCCAAACTTGTCCGTCCCAAGAACCAAGTTCCTTTTCTAACTTATACCGAACTTTCTTTTTCAGTTCGAGAGTGCAAGCTGCACCATGCGCGCCGTTAATATACCCTTTTCGCAATACATCAGACACGCAGGAGTACTTATCACTCCGGATAATGTGGATAGGTTGATTGTACCACTTTTCACAATCTGCAAGAAAGCGAGTATTATCAGGATGACCGGAGCCAGTTTCAATGTAGTAGAGTTGTACATTTTCGTACAGACTCAACGCTATCTTACAAGCGACTGCGGATGTTACTCCGCAAGAAAACCATGCAATTATCATAATTATTCGTATATTTGCCACTCATCATTAAAAACTTATATTTATGGAATTTATAAAAACTTATAAAGTGTTTTTTCTCCTTTTGTCGGTCTCGTTATTAATATCCGTATTAGGTCTGTTTATTAAGTGCGTATATATTACCATTGGGGGCATTTTATTTTCTACTGCAATAACTATTTACAGAACATATCAGTCTTATAAAGGCAATAAGGAATTAAAGACTCAAATTTCCAATCTTGAAAAAGCTCTTAATATTAAAAAAGATACTAATGGAGAGATTGAATCAATAACAATCGACGGAGGTACATTTTAGTTTATATCTACTTTGTTTTACTCTAATTGTTCTATTTCTTCAATCGCTTTGAAAATTTCAAGAATCACCTGCGGAACTATGGCGTTTCCATATCCTTTAATTGATTCCTGTCTCCATTTTGTGAAAGGAATGGTAAGGTTGTCCACATTAAAGGGAACCCCATCATTTCCTCGACAAACAGGGGATTGAGTTGGGAAGTTCTGCCACCATTCTGTAAGCAATGTTCCCCTAGCATTACTGGAAGATTGCAGAGGCTGTCCGTTCTCATCTTTCCATCCTTCCGTTTCAGTGTTTGAGGGGAGACGGAGGGTTGATAATCTCGACGTATCGGAGTAGGTAACATCCCATTCACTGCCATTGCGGTCAGAGCTGTTCCCATCTGACTGTTTGGATTGTATTTTTTGCTGTATTTGTCCGCTTCCCGAGCATTGGGAGTCGGAAGCAACTGAACCATTCTTGCAAGTCCTACACTTCCGTTTATCCCGTTTTGATTGATCTTCCTCGGAGTTCCGTTTCCTGTTGTAATAAAATGGTCGTTCTTTCCAATTATCGCTCCGGTTGTTGCATCGCTTGCCATTGGTGTCGGGAGCAATTCCATCGGATAGAACCTTGTCTTCCCGTTCTCGTCGCACATCTTCAGTCCTTGAGTCTGCACAGTGGGCAACAAGCCATACCCTGTCTCTTCTGTGGGGCGCTCCGACGGCACAAGCCGGAATAAGCAACGGTTGGACGGAATATCCTTCTCGCTCAAGGTCTTTACAGATGGTTTCGACAACATACTCTTGTCGTAGCAATATTCTTTTTCGGTTATCTTCTCCGAAAAGAGAGGTTTGGCTTCCCACTTCAGTCTCCTTGCCGGGCTGAACCATTGTGAGGATTCCAGCAACGTTTTCACCAATAACCCAAGCGGGTCGGATTTCTCGTATAGCACGGAGCATGTGTGGCCAGAGATAACGGTTATCATCCGCTCCCTTTCTCTGACCTGCGAGGGAGAAAGGCTGGCAAGGAAATCCGCCTGTGAGGACATCGATTCTTCCTTTCCATTGACTAAAGTCTGTTTTGGTAATATCTTCATAATGTTCAGAATTGGGGAACCAATATTTTAGTATCTCATTGCAAAAAGGGTTTATCTCACAGTGAAAGGCATTTTTCCAGCCCATCCATGAAGCTGCAACGCTAGGGGCATCAAAGCCGCTGAATAAACTGCCATGAACTAATTTCATTTTAGATTTTGTTTATTAATACTCATTTGACATTCTCTCAACTTTTTGAGCAAGAATCTGCCGGGCTGGTTGATGCCGCCTTTTTTAATTTCGGCAATCAGCTTTTTACATTCTTCGAACAGTGTCGGGTCTTGGATATATAGGCGAACTGAATCAGCATCGGATTTTGTCAGGTTCATTAGCAGAAAAACATACACAAAGTAGTTTTCATGAGACATCACCCTTATTTGTCCTTCACGCTCCATTCTCTGTAGATTTTGGATGATTATATAGAAGTCACACATTGAGGGATTATCTAACCATTGCTTGATGAGTCCCGTGCCGATAGATGATTCTTTACCGTTTTCGGCAAGGCGCATAGCTTCCCATATGTCATTTTCTGTTATACCCGGTTTACCACGCAATTCTGCCTTAATATCAAAATATTTTTCAGAAGAAGGAGACGAAGTTATTCTTCCTCCTCTGTCCGACGAAACGACCCCGTTAGGGGGAGTTTGAGGAGGTATTTTCTTTTCTTTTATTTCCTTTTCTTTTATTTGTGTACTTTCTGCGGAGTTTTTGGGCTTTTCTTCGGAAGAAATGCGTTTATCTTCGGAAGAAATAAGATTAAACTCTGAAAATTCACACTTTCTTCTGCAATCATCACATATTCGTTTATAGCGTTCTTGTATTCCGATTGAAGTGAGAACTTTTTCCTTATCAAAGAGTTCTTTAGAAAACAACCCTAGTGCCAGGCAACATTTGACGACTTCTTGTATATACGCTTCTTCAAAACCGGTTTGTTCCGATAATATGAAGGGCAACTCTTCGTCCCACAACATGTAATACCCATTCTTATAGATAAGACAAAGCAGGAGAGCATATACAGTGACAGCCTTGCCACGCTGATACTTGATCAGTTTCCTTATTTTTATGTCCTGAAAAAAGTCAACATCAAAAGGAAAATAGTCGAGCCCTTTTTTTACATTTCGTCCCATAATTCTGCATTTTTTAGAAACTCATCCACCTCACGAATGAAATCATCTAGCGAATGGCATACAACATATTTGTATTCTCTGTTTTCACAGATCATCTTTTGCCATTGTTTTTGCGATGGGGATTGATAGCCACCTTTCTTTTTCATTTCAATGAGTAGCGCACCGTAATCACGATTGCTTTTCAATAGGATCAGGTCGGATACACCGGCTATTACACCCTCGGCTTTAAGTTTTGATGCTGTTACAGCATCACGTCTACCACCATTTGGTACGGCGAATAGTCGACCTTTCAACTTCGGATACCTCAAATTGAAGTATTTTACACAAGCGCATTGTATGCGGTGTTCCTCATCGTTATGTTTTTGCTTCTTTTTTTGTTTTCTTTCCTTTGAGAGCATCTCTTCCAATGTCATGGCTGTTTTCATTTTTAGGTGTAACAATGGTGTCCTTTCCTGTTTTGTCGACTACGACTTTCTTTCCTCCAACTGTTATTGTTGTCTTACAACCTTCAGGAAGTGATTGGATGAAATTGCGTACAATAGGGGAGTTGGCATTTTCGCTGATGGTATCTGTTATGGATTCTTCGGCAGAATACGGGTAAACATCCATGATAGCGGTTTCAGCAACAGATGCAATTTGATAATCTGCCATGGTTCCTTTCATTCCTTCATCCAGCTTTTTCACTGCATCACGCAAGTCGGCAGCTTGTACCAATACTTGAGTGGAAGCCTTTTTTTCCGCACCGCTTTTATCATCCAGCGTGATGAAAATAAGTTTGCATTTGAACCAGCGGTCGGCACTTTCTTCGTCACTGGGGAAAAGTTCACTATAGTTGGCACGTTTAATATCTGATATAGTAAATTCTCCAGAGATAAATGGGGTCATTTCTTCGATGATTCGTGCTTCGGCTTCTGTAAAGCTAAGTGCATCGACAAGATAAGGTTCTGTAACCTTCTTGTTCATTCCGTTTTCCATTACCTTTTCGTAACGGATTTTACATTCAAACCATGTGTGCATCATCTGTTCATTTGAGCTTTAAGTTGTTTACTAATGATGAGCTTAGCAGAGCGTTGAGATGGAATAACAACTGTTGTTCCCTTGCTAATATTCCGTGCTTTCTTTCTTTTGGAGGTGTATGCCTTAATTGTGGCAAAACCACGGATATAAACACTTTCACCTCTACAAAGAGAATTTTCAATAGCATCAAAAACACAATCTACGGCTTGAATAGCTTGTGAACGACTAATAGTCGTATTGTTGATGACGTGTTCAACGATTTCATTTTTTTTCATTGCTGTATTTTTATTAAAATGGTAAATCACTTCCGTTAGGTCTACAATCCTCTATTTTGTACTGAGTATCTTCAACTGATTTTATTGTACATAAAACGTATGCTTTCTTCTTAAGAAGAGTGGCAAGTCTTTTCGCTTCATTTTCGGCGCTTTCCAAATTCTCATGTTTGTAGGTAGGCGTGGCGCATCCTTCTACAAATACCATATAAAATTTATCCATAGCATTTATTTATTCTGTGGGTTAGTACTTCTTCCCGTACATATCTTCACGGAGTTCGTTATACTTCATTTTGTGTTCTATGTGCCAGAGCAAATCAATATCAAGTATATCCGACAATACGAATACTTGTGTAATCGCATAATTAACCAGCTCTTCCAATGTGTATTTATAATTTGTAATATCTTTTACAATGGAATGAATATTCTCCGTAAAGGTTTTCTTCTTGGATACCACATTGACAAGTGCAAACCTGTTAAGATTCAGATTTCGCAATCCAGCCAAATCCAGTAAGCGGATTACAGTATCAGCTAACTTATCTCCTACTGTATCTTTGATATGTTTTTCAAAGGCATTTCTATAACGTACGTTCTCTTCTACTAATGCAGAGTAAAGATTAAAATCACGTTCAAACATTATTTTTCCTTTGAAGTATTTTCTTTTTCTATCGGCTTCCACAGCTTTCATGAGTTCGGATATTACAAGGCAAAGACAGTGCTCGTTACTCAATTCTTGATCGTGGAGGCCATGTTCACAAGCGGTTTTATATGCTTTGTCTCTTAACTTGTTTAAATCTATTTTCTTCATATTCTATTCAACTATGAACATTGTAAATAAATTGTAGTTCCATCAGTACTGATGCAGTTTACTTCAAATTGAGTCCAAGAGTTTTCCCAACATTTTGTTCCAGGTGGAACTTGTATAGTGACATTGACGTCTTCATCTCTGTCGCATTGGTCTAATGCTTCTTCAAACTTTTCTAAAAAATCATCTAAGCTCATTTCAGTGTTATTTATTTGTTACGATTAGAATTATAGCTGCAATGGCAAAAGTCATTCCTAAGATGGCATAGGTACATGACTTAAATGAATTGGATTCTAAGGTACAATGAAAGTTAATAGCAAAGAGGATGACATTTAAAATCACAAATATTACATCGAAGCAGGTTTTCATATTACTTTATTTATTGGTTACTACTAATTTTTTATTCAGTTTTTTTATTAGTTGTCTTATTACCCATGCGCGACATACATTACGTTGTCCGGGATGATTGTCATACATTATTGCAGCATCATCAAGATATTTGATAATTTTCTGCATATCTGTTTTGCATACTTCCATTATCCCGATGCTGTTAAGAATGATTTGACCAATTCATTGAAATACATTTCATCGGTCGGAATATCATCGTCAGAGTTCATAATCTCGGATGCGATGGATTTCTTACGGTGAATAAGAGAGTATATCGTATGGTCGATTGTACCACGACCAAGCAGATAATAACAGGTTACATTGTCCTTTTGCCCTATACGGTGTGCACGGTCTTCACATTGACAGCAATCTGCATATGTCCATGCAAGTTCAATGAAGGCTACATTTGAGGAAGCTGTGAGTGTGAGACCAACGCCGGCTGCTTTAATGGAACAGATGATGAGCTGCACATTTGGGTTGTTTTGGAAAGCATCCACAGAAGCCTGTTTGTTTATTGCGCTATCGCGCCCTGTAACCGTGACGGCTTTCGGAAATACCCTTTGTAGTTCATCCACAATCTCATGAAGCGAGCAGAACACAATCAGTTTTTTGCCACTGTCAAGGAATGTCTTGATAAAGTCAACAGCTTGTGCTATTTTCCCTTTGGTGGCTAAGGAACGAAGTGTCATGAACTTCACAAGTGCTTCCATACGCATCTTGCGGCGTATTTCCCAATCTGTACATTCTGTATATTCTTGTAGGTATGTAGCGAGATCGGAAGCTGCAAGATTGTATTCGGCACTGTTGGATATATCGACATACAGGTCTACTCGTGTTTTGTCAGGTAGCTGGGGAAGTACCTTTGCTTTTTCACGGCGTATCATGCAAGTATCATAGAGTTGCCGAGATAGTTCGGAAAGTGGTACAGCCGGTTCCGCATCCTTGTCTTTCAGGTCAGTGCAATAGTCAGCTATGAATTTTCCGCGACCGCCAAAGTCGTTTAATCTGTTCATGATAGAAAGTTGCGCTATCAAATCCTCCGGACGGTTGACAACGGGGGTACCTGACAGGAGTATTATCCATTCCTTGCCAACAGACAAACCTTTGGTAAAGATTGTTTGCTGTGCAGACGGGTCTTTCACACGATGGCTTTCGTCGATGATGATTGATTTGAACATCTGTATTTGAGGACAGAATACAACATCTTTGAGACGGAACTGCTTACTTTCCGCTTTGATGTCCCAAACAAAATATTTGCGCAAACTTTCGTAATTTACTACTGCTACCTGATGCACTCCCATAGATAACAAGTAATTCCATGTCGTACGTACAGCATTGTCAAGAACGACTGCAGATTTATCTGTGAATTTCTCGAATTCGCGTTGCCAGTTAATTTTGAGCGAGGACGGGCAGATAACAAGACAAGGATATGCATTGGCTGTATCAACAATGCCGATACTTTGCAATGTCTTTCCTAATCCCGGTTCGTCACCGATAATAAGACGGCGGTGTTTCAGTCCATAAACTATACCTTCACGTTGGTAGTCGTATGGTTCAACGCGCAGATGATGTTTGAGTCCGTTCATTGTTGTATTTCCATCCATTAAGTTCGTAAACACGTTTCTTTGCTTTTTCACGGTCGTAGAAGATTGGCTCGCTAAGTACCGGAGATGATGACTGAAAACTATCTGTCACCTCTGTATAGCGGTATATACGGAATCCTCGTCCGTGTAGAATGTAATGATATTGTCCTACTTGCGATTTCATTTGAATTCTTCTATTTCTGTGATTAAATCATCTTTGTCAATACCTTTGATATACTTGTTGAGAACAAGGTCAATACATTGGTTATAGAATTTCTCAAATTCGTGTTGTTCCATGGCGGCAAACGATATACTGAGATACTCTATTTCATGTTCACCATATTCGTTGAGAGTGTTAGTGAAGTAGCCAAGGTCACGTTTGAATCGGCGAAGCATATCCTGTTCATTATGTATGTGCCACTTTTCGACTAATGGCAGGGGCAAATTGTCGAAAGTAAGGCGTACCAAAGCGAAAAACTTCTTGTGGTGCTCATAATTGCGGGGATTGCTAACCTTGCACTTGACTACATTACCAATCTTCAAGTGTTTCTTTAGTTCGAGGTCTGTATTATACAGAGGAACTAATCCATATTGAGTTACTTTGCAATATATATCCATTGTTAATTGTCTTGTGGAGTTAAACACCAGTACTGGAAAGCCAATTCTTCATATTTCTCGCGTCCACGGTTGTAGACCTTATCATCCCGATTGATGAACTTCTTGAATACTTTGCAGTTCTTTTTGCTGATAGCATAAATGAAATCACGGTTGGAACCAGCAATGTCCATATACCAAGCACGACTCCTGTCCCAATCGAAGAAGTCAATCGCTTCTTCAAACTGTTGTTGTGTTGAGGCAAATGTGGTTTTAAGATCACCGCCGAAAAGACCGAGCCACCAATCCCACTTACATCGTGTATCAAGCGAAAAGGGGAAACCACAATAAGTAAATTGTTGTTGTGTGTTTACCATGAAACGCTGTGTTTCGGCATATCCAAGCACTTTAAAAAGAAACTCATCACGGCGTGCTTCCATGCGAAGAGCCTTTAGCATTTCTTGTGCATGCCGGAACTCATCTTCGGTATATTGTTCATCATCTACTGTCAGGCGGTAGTAGTCTACTCGTGCAGGTTCAGTAATAATTGCATCTACCAACGAGCCGAAACGAAATGCAGCTTCCTTATCACCGAATTGCATCCGAGGATGGAGAATGTTTTTTAGTTCGGTGAGGTCAGAGTTACTAACCTCACTACGACTATAATATGTATCGGGATTGTGACTCATGGTTACTTTGCTTTCACATCGTCAATATATTGTACACTCTCATTTTCAATATAGACACTATCCTTGTTAGCCAGTTTTTCACAGAACGTAATTTGTTTCTTGAATAACTTACTCAACTCTTCAACCGAAAGTGTACACCCCTCCTTACTCCACCACATTGAGAGTATTGGCATGATACCTTCAGGATTAAGTAACTCTATTTTTTGAGTGACTTTTACTTTGGGCTGATAATTCTGCATAGAAGCCTGTTCAGAAAATAATCCGTTCATTTCAGCTTGCTGGCGTGCCATTTCCGCCTTTTGCTTTTCTTCCTCTTCTTTGCGTTTGCGTTCTGCCTCTCGCTCTTCGGCTTCCTTGCGTTGGCGTTCTTCCATTTCAGCTTTGACACGTGCAGCTTCGGCCGCATCAGCTTGTGCCATGCGTTCGAGGTTTGCTTTTTTTGAGGGCAGACGGTCAAGAATGAAATCCTTGTTGTCTTGGATTTCTGCAGTGTATTGTTCGGTAAATTGCTTACCAAGGCGTTCCTTTGTGCCAGTTTCAATTTGTCGAAGCTCGTCTACCGAAACATTGCCAGGTATACGGATAAGAGTATGGAGATTCTTTAACCAGTCAGCAGGAAGAGAAGCCGAAAAGTTCTTTACCTCACTGTACACTGTGTTATAGTTCTCGAGCGTAACACTGTTATCCTTTGTAGTGAGCCAATTGATGGATTGATTGAGATATGTTTGGAATTGTGCCTTAAAATCCCCTTCAATGTCTTGTCTCAATTTTACACGGGCTTGTTCCGCTTGTTGACGTTTGTACTCTTCCTGACGGCGTTTTTCTTCTTCGGCACGTTTCTTTGCTGCATATTGGTTACGGTATTGTTGGAGTTTATAGGGGATAGTATCAACTTTGGTGGGGTCAATAGCATTCTCTATTACCGTAAACTCTCGACGGATGTCATCAAAAAGTTTTGTGACAGGCGAACGTTTCTCGTTCATCTTCTTGACTGTTTTACGTGCTTTTTCGATGAAAAGAGCTGCCTCTTTATCAAGTTCGTCAGTCATTCCACCATTAGTTGTAATGGTATTGAGTATGGATTGCCCGGCACTGATACATCTTTCACATGACAGTTTATTGTCATTATATGATTGTGGAGCAGCAGACACTATGGTCTGTATATTTTCCTGCTTGATGATTGCTAATTCTGAAGACATATGTACAATGTATTAAGGTTAGAAAGTATCATCGTTATCTCCTTGACTTGCTGGGTCAATAGTTACCCCTGCCGACATGTCAGGTTGAGGTGCAAAATGCTGCTCTTCTTGCTTTTCCTGTGGTTCGGGTTGTGTGGTATCAATTCCACTGTAAGGATCGAAACTTCCTTGTGGGTTATCAATGATGTCGGATTCCATGACGGACCCTTTGCCGATATTGATTTTAGGATAAGTCTTGAAAGCGTGTTTGATGCATTTGGCAATGAGGAAGCCGGTATCAATCTGCCCATTGATATTGTAGAGTGCATTGCTTTTCACTACAGTTTCTCCGGTGCGGCGGTCTTTATAGGAATTTTGTTTCTCTGAATAACCTTGTAACCGTTTCCAGTCGGTTTCTGTCATAACAGAATAGTCAATTGACCCATCTGCACGTGTGATTTTGACAAAGCAAGCAACAATACGGTCGCTTTTGCGAGGAAATGCAGACATATAATTGACAATCTTCACTCCGTTCTTCTCTCCATATTCAAAACTATCTCCGTCATAGACAATAACTGGATTGTCGGCATGGCGTATCTGTCCAACTTTTGCACGCAGTGCCAGCTCTCCATATCCGGAGATAGCGAGACTGCATACTTTTTCCCAAACTTCTTTGCCGTTTGAATCAACTCCCACTTTGCAGTTACGGGTAAGAAGATAACACAGTGCTTGCGCACCAGGAGCCAATGTGATACCTTTGACAGCAAGGTCGATAAACGCATAGAAGATAGATGTTCCGGAGCATAAGCGCAACTCATCTTTGTCGCGTAACTGCTGGTTGAAGTAAATAGCTTCACGTTCATAGACGTTTTCTCCGCCTTCTTTCCAAATGGAATTATACACGCTGATAAACTGGCTACGTACACGTTCATTGCGTATTACGTCAATTGCTTTCATTTGTTGCAACTCTTTAGCCAATGAAATAGCATTGCTCATAATTAAAAATTTAAAAGGTTTATAATACAGTTTGCTTTTGTGATCCGAAGCAGATTCGAACTACTACTTTCTATTGATGTGCTTCCTACACTATCGGATCTGGTTGTCATTTGAAATAGTCTTGTTGTTTTTGTTGAAGGACGCGTAACTCTACTGTGCGATATTCAACTTTGCCCGGGCGCTTACAGGGATTTATCTTACCCTGCTTGCGCCATCTATCCACATTGCCGCGACCGAACATTGCGTATGCTTGTCGCTGACTAACCATTTCGGGATCGTTGCGTGTGTCAGCAAGCATTCGAACCACTGATGTAGCAACATCGTGGATGAATGTGTCATAAGTGACAGATTTATCTGTGAAATCAAGTGTGAACATAGAGTGTTACTTTCTTTGATTATTGTGACAATGCATCGTAATATTGTTTATTGGTCATATATTCATCGGCTATTTGGCGGTCGGTGCATCCATTACCGAGTTTCAGATATATAGCCTCGTATGCCTCTTGTGGCATAGCATAAACTATTTGTTCTGTACGATCAGTGGTACCTGCTATACCAAGTAAGCAGAAGAACATAATGAAGCCTGCTACAAAAACGACGATTTGTTTAGTGACTCTGTTGAAATTCATAATTTAATTTTTTACGTACACATTGTATTTATCTAGTGATTTCTTTCACGATTGAAAAGCAATGCATTGGTTGCATTTATGTCGATGAAGTTTGTCCAACCGGCTTTATGTAGTGCAATTGCCGCTTCTCTGATTGTTATTGAACCATTCTCAACTTTATCTCTTAGTGATTCTAGTATACTTCTCATTACTTCTTTGTTATTTATGGATTATTTTAATCGGGTTACTGTTATGGTGCGTTTTTCGCGATCAGTCTCTGTTTGATACTTGCGGTCAAGAATTAACCCGAGGTCAGATGCCTGGGCACGCACACTCTTGGTTTTCGCTATGGGGAAAGTAATCTCTCCGCCTACTTTCAAATCCGTTAAAGCTGGACGTACTTTTACTTGATTTTCTGCCATTTTCTTTGAGGTTTATGGTTTATTGTTTAACTTTATGGTGCAAATTTAATCAAATATGATTTGATTAAATCAAATTTGATTTGAAAATTTATATAATTAATAATAATTAACGTATTTGTGATTTATATAAATCGTGTTTGATTATGAAATTGGAAAGAGTAAATATTGGTATGAATATCGAACAGAAGCTGAATGAGCTTGGTATTTCAAAATCAGAATTTGGCAGAAGGATTGGTATTCCACAGCAAAATGTGAATAGAATACTTGAGAAGCCCAATATTGACACTGAAAGATTGATTGCTATAAGTGAAGCGTTGGAGTATAATTTCTTCAGTGATTATTCGAGTGAGTACAACAAGGTAGTTGCTTCTGGTGAGGGTTCTGTTGCTGTTAATGGAAACAATAATAGTAATGTTGTTGCTGGTTGTGATGCAGCTTTGTTGCAAGAACGCATCAAACATTTGGAGGAACTTCTTGCCGAGAAAGAACGGTTAATTACGGTTTTAATGGAAAGGAAATGAATAAAAGTGCCATTTTTATTACTTTCTGTATAAATCTTATGCTGTTTTTCAATTCTTGTGAAGGTGATGATAGTATACTGAACGAAAAGACTATAACGTATGAAGTGATGTGTGTGAGATCTGGCGAACTCCTAGAATCGGGTGATTTCCTCGGTGATTATTTCTACAGTCATCATACTTGGACAGAACCTATTTACTATCTAGAATCATATGATAATGAATATTGTGAAGATTATGCTCATGTGAAATTTCCTAGTCTTTACAATTTTCGAAACATACAGGATTTGCTGGGATGTTATAGTTCTCTTCATGTGTCTGAAGGAGAATATACTTGTGATAAAAATGAAGAAATAACAGACAGTATATTTAGGCTTGAATTTTATAAAGAGAAATGCTTGGTAAAAATTCATACTACGAAGTGTTTGCTTAATAAAGGGCAAAAGTTGGAACGTAAGCAATATACATGTTTGTTTAATGAAGGCTCTTATAGTATTGATCAACTTCATTCTTTTAGAGTTACTGAAAATGAAGCGGTAATTGTATCTAGTGGGATGCCGTCATATCATATACCTTTAATGAATTATCGAGGTGTGATTGATGGTAAATGTAATTATACAAATAGTTTAGAAAAAGCTGTTGATATAAATATGGTTTTAGAATATTCAATAGATGGTAATTATGCTCTTTTGATGCGAGAGGATGGAAAGCTATGGGGGAAGTTCTGTTTAAAGAACAATATTTTAGTTTTTAGTTGAGATATTCTCCTCGTTCATCCATTCATGATAATCAAGGTGAGTGATTGATGTAAATGCACTATCGGCAGACCATTCAGGACTGCTGCCGTCATTACGCTTGATGTATGCAAAGAGCAATTTGGTGTACAAGCGGCGGTAATACCATCTGCGATATAGTTTGATAATCTTTTTCATGGCGACAAAGGTAACAGATTGAATGGAAAATAGAAGTATAACTTTAACCATATATGAGGATAATTGAATGAAAAAACGGTGCTAACAAATAGTTGTACAATATTATAGAACTCGTTGAAAAGCAACGATAATTAGCTGCGGCGCAGGCTGCAATCGAGGAATAGCACGATATAGCTGATACTCAATAAAATAGGCGGTATGTTTTTCGTTTGCAAAGGCTTACCGCCTATTCAATTATAATGATTGATAATGCTTCCATTGTACTATTGCGGGCAATACAATAACAGCCTTTTGTTGCATGTACACTATAACCGCCTTCATCGTATGGCTTCCTATAGTTGTTGTAACAAGCACTTGGTATGGCAAAAGTTTATGAATGATGAAATAGTCGTATACTCATACAGATATGGAAAGAACTGACTACATAGAAAGACGCGAGGATATGGTTTCTTTATCTGCTGTTACGTTCCGGAGATATTGGATTGCCCGTTTATCGGATGATGATTATTGGAGTGTTGCTTTGGAGAATAATCTATGGCTCATGCAACAGAGATACCATATACAGGCAAATCACATCGTGACCCAACTTCTTAAGTTGGTAAAAGAGATAAAAGCAGGTGACGTATTGCTGTTAACCCATCCTAATAAAACCATATACGCTTATGGTTACGTTGTGAAATGCCCTTTTCAAACAGACCGGATATCCTCGTTGTCAGACATTATCAGCAGCAACAGGTATGACTATGATAGCGGAATTGTACGTTTTAAGGATACTGATGTTTTCTATGAAGACTTGCGAAACGGCGTTAATGATTGGGGGCAACGCATATCTGTTGATCAATGGCACTATTACAGTCAAGATTCAAGAGTTCTGAATTATGGCTGTGGCTATGCCTGCATCAAAGGCAATGCAAGACAATCTATCTTTGAGGTAGATGCCGGGTTTGCAAAGAGCAAAATGGAAGAATTGGAAAAACAATATAATAAGAAGAATATGTTTATCAGTAATATTGCTAAGTTGTTGCTGTCAAAGCGTAACATTATACTTCAGGGTGCACCTGGTACTGGCAAGACCTATAATACTGCTGCCATCGCTTTGAAGGCATTAGGCATCACGGATACGGATCTGACAGATCATACTGCCGTCATGGAACGCTATAATTCTTTGCTTGGAGACCAAATCTTTTTTACCACATTTCATCAGTCTCTCGATTATGAAGATTTTGTTGAAGGACTGAAACCTCATGTGCAGACAGATGAGAATGGTAACTCTATTGGTGTAACCTATGAGCCGGAAGATGGAATTTTTAAACGTGCTTGTAATGCTGTGCAAACCGATCAGAGCAAAGATATTGTCGAGTGCATAGATGACTACCTTCAGAAGATAAAGGGTTATGAAAACAAACGCGAGATTCCTACTGTTTCTGGCAAATCTTCGCTCTTCGTTTGGTGGAAGGAAGGCAATTCAACCATAAGTAGCCGCAGTACCAGTTCTACATGTTCACGCGGGGAGGAGTATACTCCTTCGCCAATGAATATTGAGAAAGTGAAACTTCAGGCTTTAGGAAAAGGTTGTGAAAACAATTGGCAGGCTTATGCGCAGGCTTTCATCAATGCAGTAAAGGAGGAGTATGGGGCTATTGCCGATAAACGTGTTGTACTTATCATCGATGAGATAAACCGTGGCAATGTATCAAAAATCTTTGGCGAACTTATTACTTTGCTGGAAGCTGACAAGAGAAGTCAAGGTGCTCACCCGATTAAGGTTATGTTGCCATATACAAAGGCAGAGTTTGAGGTGCCTTCAAATTTATACATTATCGGTACGATGAATACGACGGACAGAAGTACAGGTACTCTTGATTATGCCTTACGTAGAAGATTTGCTTTTGTAACATTGAAAGCAGATGAATCTATTATTGAGAAATATTACAACGAAGCAGGCAATCGGGAACTTGGTGATATAGCTGGTGCTTTATTCAAGGACATCAGGAAATTCATCGAGAATCCTAAACATCTTTGCGGAGATATGAGTATTGACGACCTTATGATTGGACACAGTTTTTTCATGGCGGAAGATAAGGAGGAGTTGCTTGCCAAAGTTGAATATGAAATTATCCCGCTTATCAATGAATATATCAACGATGGTATCCTCGCTGTAAAGAATACTCAAAAGGAATCTGCTTTTGATTCATGGCTGCATCTGACTCCTATCGGAGAAGCGGAGCAAGACGACCCGGATGAGGACGAACGGTAAATGCGATATGAGGCCCATTCTTATTCAGGAACATGAGCGGTTGAACGTTGGGCAAGATAGTAGATTTGACAATCTGCATCTTGTTCGATGGGATAAACCTATGGATTATGAACCGTGGGGGTACTATGCATCGTATGTGATCGGCGCAGAATGGATAGACGAGAATGAAGCGCTGGTAGTTACGACAAAGAGGGGGATGGAAGAAATAGATTTCCTTGCAATGTTTATGACCTGTTTCTCGTCAAATTTGTCAGCAGATGCTTTCTCGCAAATATACACCATCGATAGTGATGCCCCCGTTATCTATGCGCCATCATTGAAGGGGATTATTAGCCCACTTATTGTGCTGCATTTTCTTGCAGTAGTCAGTAGGATTAAATCGTTAAAAAAGGGCTATGTCCATTATAGTGGAAATCTGAAAAAAGTGAAAGGCCGTATCAATGTTATCAGGAATGAAAGAACTAACATGGCGATTAAACGCTTTGACAGAGTATTCTGTGAATATGATGAATATACAGTTGATATTCCGGAAAATAAACTAATCAAGAAAGCCCTTTTGTTTTGTAAGCAGATATTGAGGACAGTAATAGAGCATCATAAGGACGGCAGCAAGGTTAAGCAAATGCTGTTAAAGTCACTATTAATATTTGAAAGGGTAAGTGAAGACGTACAGGTAAGAGAAGTAACTCAGATCAAGGCTCACAAGTTGTTCAATGAGTATAGTGAAGCTGTACGCTTGGCAAAGCTTATCTTACGGAGATATGATTTCAGCATAAGTAAGACAAGCACTGAGGATGACAATATTTTACCTTTCACATTGGATATGTCATTACTATATGAACATTATGTGTATGGATTGCTTCATGATGCTTACGGCGACAAAGTTTTGTATCAGGTTAAGGGCAGAACCGGTTATCCGGATTTTCTATATAAATCGCATAACTTTAAGGCAATACTTGATACCAAATACATACCTAAATATGATGAATCTTATTTACTGGATAATTATGTAGTCCGGCAGTTGAGCGGATATAGCAGAGACTTGCCGATATTGCAGAAATTAGGTTACAATGAGATTGATGAAGAATCTCCCTTGCCTGATGTCCCTTGTATAATCATTTATCCGAAAGAACGTGATGAAATCACAAATCCGTTTTCTGAGAATAAATTGCAGGACTTGTGCCGTACTCCTGTGCGTCGGTTGATGAGATTCTATAAAATCTGCATACCGTTACCGGTAGTGGCTGCTAACTTATAAATGTGTATCAACTGCGTTAAAACACCATTCAACTCTCCTATGCAAATGCAGGTTTATTATTTAACACCTGCCATCCAATAAATTGCCGAGTAGGAATGGTTTGTTTAACGGTTATCTTTGCAGGCAATACAGGGAGTGTGGCGAACATGGAAAAAGAAAACGCATCTGCCGCTTTTTACAGCTTGCAGATGCGCTTCAACAGGGGTTTATGAGGGGTTGCTTATTTCATCCGTTTACCCACCGCTTCCCAGTCTACTATGCTCCAGAGGGCATTGACGTGGTCGGCGCGTTTGTTCTGATAATCGAGGTAGTAGGCATGCTCCCAAACGTCGAAGCCCAGCAGCGGGGTCAGTCCTGCGCGTACGGGATTGCTTCCGTTCGCTTCTTTAGTGATGTGCAGCTTGCCGTTCTTATCAACAGACAGCCATGCCCAGCCCGAACCGAACAGTCCGACTGCTGCCGCGTTGAATTCCTTCTTGAAATTCTCGAAACTGCCGAAGTCGCGTTTGATGGCTTCCGCCAGTTTCCCGGTAGGTTCGCTTTGCGACGGTTTCGGTGCGAATTGCAGGAAGTACAATGTATGGTTCAGTACCTGTCCGGCATTGTTGAATACGGCGCCGTCGGGTGCGGTGGCTACGATAGTAACCAGGTCTTTGTTTTCGTACTCCGTGCCCGGAACAAGGTTGTTCAGGTTGTTTACGTACGTTTGCAGGTGCTTACCGTAATGGTAATCTATTGTTTGCTGACTGATTACAGGTTCCAGCGCGTTGTTTGCGTAAGGAAGTTTAGGCATTTCATGTGTCATAATCATTATTGTTAAAGACATTAATAACGTATTCATAAGTTCAATTTATTTAGTTTTGAAACTTTACTATACTAACGCGATAACCTGTGGAATTGTTCGCAGGTGTCCGAACCTTTCACTATCTTTGCACCCGAACTTTACCCGTTAGATTATTAGGAATATGTCCGATTACATACAAGAACTGAATGAGGGACAGCGTGCTGCGGTGCTCTACAACGACGGCCCGTCACTGGTGATAGCCGGCGCCGGTTCGGGAAAAACCCGTGTGCTGACCTACAAAATAGCTTATCTGATTAGAGAGAAAAAATATGATGCACGTAATATCCTTGCGTTGACTTTTACAAATAAGGCAGCAAAAGAAATTATAGAACGTGTAAATCGTGATATAGGTTATCCGTGGTCATATTATATCTGGATGGGGACTTTTCATTCAATTTTCTCTCGTATTCTCCGGCGTGAAGCGAATATTTTAGGTTTTACTCGTAACTATACAATTTATGATACTACGGATAGCAGGAGTTTGATACATTCTATTATTAAAGAGTTGGGATTGAATGATAAACAATATAAACCCAGTACTGTACTATCTCGTATATCCAATGCCAAAAATTATTTGAATACTCCAGCAGATTATGCTAAAAATAAAGAGGCTTATGAGAGTGATTGCCTTGCTAAAATGCCTGCTATTCGTGATATTTATGATCGTTATTGGGAGCGCTGCAGGCAGGCTGATGCAATGGACTTTGATGATTTGCTTTTCTATACTTTTTTGTTATTTCATAACCATCCCGAAGTGTTGGCAAGGTATCAGGAGCTATTTCGTTATGTCCTTGTTGATGAGTATCAAGACACAAATTATGCGCAGCACTGCATATTGTGTCAATTAATGAAAGATAGAGAAAAACAACATATTTGTGTGGTGGGTGATGACGCGCAAAGCATCTACTCTTTCCGGGGAGCGGACATTGATAACATACTTAATTTCACAAAAGTATATCCGGAAACGAAAGTCTTTAAGCTGGAACAGAACTACCGCTCCACCCAAACCATCGTTTCTGCCGCCAACAGCCTGATAGAGAAGAACCAGCGGCGAATTCGCAAGGAAGTCTTTTCGGAGAAGGATAAGGGAGAGCCCATCGGAGTGTATCAGGCATACAGCGATGTGGAGGAGGGCGATATTGTAATCAACAAGATAGCCGAACTGCGCCGGCAGGAGAATTACGACTATTCCGATTTTGCCATACTCTATCGCACCAACGCGCAGAGCCGTGTCTTTGAAGAAGCCATGCGCAAGCGCAGCATGCCGTATCGCATTTACGGCGGGCTGTCTTTCTATCAGCGCAAGGAAATAAAAGATGTAATCGCCTACTTCCGTCTCACGGTCAATCCGAATGATGAAGAAGCTTTCAAGCGTATCATCAACTACCCGGCACGCGGGATAGGCGACACTACCGTAAATAAAATCACGGCCGCCGCCACCAACCACAATGTAAGCCTGTGGACCGTGCTCTGCGAACCGCTGACCTACGGGGTGAACATCAATAAAGGAACGGCGGGCAAGTTGCAGGATTTTCGCTGTTTGATAGCCGGCTTTATCGAGAGCGTTGCCGAAAAGAACGCCTACGAGCTTGGTACGGAGATAATCCGGCAGTCGGGCATTATCGCTGATGTCTGCCAGGACAACTCGCCCGAGAACCTCAGCCGCAAGGAGAATATCGAAGAGCTTGCAAACGGTATGAGCGACTTCTGTGCACAACGGCTGGAAGAGGGGAATGCCAATACCACGCTGAGTGATTTCCTTTCGGAAGTGTCCCTGCTTACCGACCAGGATTCGGACAAGGACGGAGACGATGAAAAGATAACGTTGATGACCGTGCACTCCGCCAAGGGGCTGGAGTTTAAAAATGTCTTTGTGGTGGGCATGGAAGAAAACCTGTTTCCGAGCGGTATGGCGGGCGACTCTCCCAGGGCGTTGGAAGAGGAGCGCCGTTTGTTCTACGTAGCCATCACCCGTGCGGAAGACCATTGTTTCCTTACTTATGCCAAAAGCCGTTACCGTTACGGGAAGATGGAGTTTGGAAATCCCAGCCGCTTTTTGAAAGATATAGATGTGCGTTTCCTTAAGCTGCCGCAAGATGCCGGATTGGTGCGCAAGGTAGATGAGCATGCCGCATCTTTCCGCAGGGAGAACAGAGAGAATTTCGTTTCCGCCATGTATGGAAAACGTGATGGAGGAGCTCGTCCCCGGCAGGAAATCATTGCCCCGACCGTTCCCCGCAACTTAAAGCGGGTGACGCCTTCCATGGGAACAGCTTCTGCCGCTTCCCATTCGTCGGCAGCCGCAGGCGGGAACGCTGTGCTGCCGGGGCAGTTTATCGAACACGAACGTTTCGGTCTGGGCGAAGTGCTGAAAGTGGAAGGTGAGGGCGACAACGCAAAAGCCACCATCCGTTTTAAAAATGCGGGCGACAAGCAACTTCTTCTGCGTTTTGCGCGTTTCAAAGTGATAGGATAGATCCGGTTTTTACTATAAAAGTTTATATAACAAGAAAAATGACAGATAAAGATTTCGACCTTTTCCCTTCTCCCTGTTATATCATGGAGGAAGAACTGTTGAGGAAGAACCTCACATTGATAAAGAGTGTTGCCGACCGGGCTGGTGTAGAGATTATCCTTGCTTTCAAGTCCTTTGCCATGTGGCGCTCGTTTCCCATATTCCGTGAGTATGTGGAGCATTCTACGGCAAGCTCCGTATACGAGGCACGCCTGGCGTTGGAGGAATTCGGCAGCAGGGCGCATACATACTCTCCGGCATATACGGAAGCCGACTTTCCGGAAATCATGCGATGCAGCAGTCACATCACATTCAATTCGCTGGCTCAGTTCCGGCGTTTTTATCCCATGATTCAGGCGGCCGGGCAGGATATATCCTGCGGCATACGCGTCAATCCGGAGTATTCGGAAGTGGAAACGGAACTGTATAACCCCTGTGCTCCCGGCACCCGTTTCGGTGTAATGGCCGAACAGCTTCCCGATGTGCTGCCGCAAGGCATCGACGGGTTTCACTGCCACTGCCATTGCGAGTCGTCCTCGTACGAGCTGGAACGTACGCTGGAGCATCTGGAGGCGAAGTTCTCCCGCTGGTTTCCGCAAATAAAGTGGCTGAATCTGGGTGGCGGGCATTTGATGACCCGTAAGGACTACGATGTGGAGCATCTGATTCGCCTGCTCCGTGGATTGAAAGAGCGTTATCCCCATTTGCGCATTATCCTGGAACCCGGTTCGGCATTTACCTGGCAGACGGGAGTGCTGGCTTCCGAAGTTGTGGACATTGTGGAAAACCGCGGCATCCGTACCGCAATCCTGAATGTCAGCTTCACCTGCCACATGCCCGATTGCCTGGAAATGCCCTACCAGCCTGCCGTCCGGGGTGCCGAAATGGGTGGCGGCGGTGCGTACGTTTACCGGCTGGGCGGCAACTCCTGCCTGAGCGGCGATTATATGGGGTTGTGGAGCTTTGACCACGAACTGCAAATCGGTGAGAGAATCATCTTTGAAGACATGATACATTACACCATGGTGAAGACGAATATGTTCAACGGAATCCATCATCCTGCCATTGCCATGTGGACAAAAGAGGGAAAAGCTGAGATATTCAGAAAATTTTCTTACGAAGATTATCGCAACCGAATGAGTTGATAATCAAAACTATGCTTTCACTCCGGACAGAATGTTTAATTTTATGTGTGAAAAAAATGCGTAGAATGTTTGCAGGTTAAAGGAAAATATCTACCTTTGCAACCGCAAACGCGGAAATAGCTCAGTTGGTAGAGCATAACCTTGCCAAGGTTAGGGTCGCGAGTT
>OOCT01000137.1_pt1 | contig 98387 bp, 114 predicted proteins | sample 1671851 | NCBI WGS metagenome assembly OOCT01 (sample SAMN06348199, study PRJEB24527) | human gut metagenome | biome: human gut; feature: ankylosing spondylitis patient; material: feces | host: Homo sapiens | place: China | collected 2015-10
AATATAGCTATATTTATTAAATAAACAATAGATAATAAAATATTTTATTAATAAAGTTGATTTTTGCTTCTTTATTCATTAATAAGACTATAAATATGAAGCTATTCAGATACCAGTACCCTTATTACCTTATTATATAAGAAGATTTCAAATAACTATCAATGAGAGAATTCACTTTCTATAAGGAATCAGCACAGCATCATCTCAGATTCAATTCTAATTTTTTCGTCAAGAACCTTATTAGTTAATAAAAAAATTAATTATCTTTGTAGATATTACAAAATATAAGAGACGTATGAACCAACAATTCTTGAAAGAAATAGAAATGGGCTCTAAAAATGCCCTCGTTAAAAAGAGGATCATTACACATTATATATATAATGGTAGTTCCACTATTCCCGATCTTTCAAAAGAACTAGATCTAAGCGTGCCCACAGTCACCAAGTTTATCGGTGAAATGTGTGAGGACGGATATATCAATGATTACGGAAAACTGGAAACCAGCGGTGGACGCCACCCGAATCTCTATGGACTAAATCCGGAATCCGGTTATTTTATAGGTGTAGACATCAAAAGATTTGCAGTCAATATCGGACTGATCAATTTTAAAGGTGATATGGTAGAGCTAAAAATGAATATCCCCTATAAATTTGAGAATTCGATAGAAGGGATGAACGAGTTGTGCAAACTCATTCTCAACTTCATCAAAAAGCTCCCTATTAATAAGGAGAAGATCTTAAATATCAATGTAAATGTATCGGGACGAGTAAATCCGGAATCCGGATATAGTTTTAGCCAGTTCAATTTTGAGGAACGCCCGTTGGCGGATGTCCTATCGGAAAAGCTGGGTCATAAAGTAACCATCGACAACGACACCCGTGCCATGACTTACGGAGAATATATGCAAGGGTGTGTAAAAGGAGAAAAAGATATTATTTTCGTCAACGTCAGCTGGGGAGTCGGCATCGGAATCATTATCGACGGCAAAGTCTACACAGGAAAATCCGGTTTCTCGGGAGAGTTCGGTCACGTCAATGCATACGACAATGAAATCATCTGCCATTGCGGCAAAAAAGGGTGTCTAGAAACAGAAGCATCCGGCTCTGCCCTTCATCGCATTCTTTTGGAGCGTATTAAAAGCGGAGAAAGCTCTATTCTTTCCACCCGAATATCCGGTGAAGAAGACCCCATCACGCTTGACGAAATCATCACAGCCGTCAACAAGGAAGATCTGCTTTGTATTGAAATTGTTGAAGAAATAGGGCAAAAGCTGGGAAAACAAATTGCAGGATTAATCAATATCTTCAATCCGGAACTGGTCATTATAGGCGGAACTTTATCTTTAACGGGAGATTATATCACCCAACCCATCAAAACAGCGGTACGTAAGTATTCACTCAATCTGGTCAACAAAGACTCTGCCATCATTACATCCAAATTGAAGGATAAAGCAGGTATTGTAGGCGCGTGTATGCTGGCACGCAGCAGAATGTTCGAAAGTTAAACTACCGTTACTTTATGCAAAGAGTTATGGTAAAGGAAGATTTTAAATTAAAGCTCAAAAAATATTCAGAATCCTTTTGTTTTCTCAAATAAAGCTGTAATTTTGCACGCCGTAAACGAGAAACAAACCGCCGCTATAGCTCAGTTGGTAGAGCAACGCATTCGTAACGCGTAGGTCGCCAGTTCAAGTCTGGCTAGCGGCTCTTGACAATAAAGCGCTAACTACAGAATAGTTAGCGCTTTTCTTATTAACCCCCAAAGCAAATCGCATGAAACGAGGTAAGAGCAGGAGATTATTTAAGAAAAAGAAGTCACATTCCAATCAAAGATTAGGGTGTATCATCGCTATCATCGTACTTATTCCCATTTGTTACGGGCTTTATCTGTATTATCAGCAATACAGTGTCCAGCACAGTAGCAAACCGCAGATAGAGACTTCCGTTTCCCTCCCCACTCCATCCGGCAAAGATTTAGAGATTCCCATTTCATTGATTCCCCGTCAGGAGCAGATCATTCGTCATAAAGGTTATACGGTTTCCTACAATAAAGATCTGAAGATTCCGAATTGGGTTTCTTACGAGCTGACCCGTCAGGAAACCAAAGGAAAAGAAAAGAGAGGTGACAACTTCATCGCCGATCCTTTAGTAAAAGGCGCCATTGCGACCAATGCGGATTATGCACGCTCAGGATATGACAAAGGACATATGGCACCAGCCGCCGACATGAAATGGAGTCCGGATGTCATGAAAGAATCCTTCTATTTCAGCAATATGTGTCCGCAGCATCCTCAACTGAACAGAAGAGGCTGGAAAAATCTGGAAGAAAAAATAAGAGACTGGGCGGTAGCCGATAGTGCCATCATCATCATATGCGGCCCTATCATCGACAAGCCGTCCAAGACCATCGGAAAAAATAAGGTGGCAGTGCCCGAACGATTCTTCAAAGTAATCCTCTCTCCTTTTGTCAAACCGGCTCGTGGCATCGGGTTCTTATTCAACAACAGACAGGCAGTAGAGCCCCTTTCCACCTATGCAGTATCAATTGACAGCATCGAGAAACTTACCCATATGGACTTCTTCTCTCCCCTGCCCGATGAAATAGAAAATGCAGTCGAAGCCAATGCCGATTATTACCAGTGGCCACGCTAATAGTTGACAAAATCAGCCGAATTTCAACTATTCACCGTTGAAAGGAATCGCTCCTATCCAAAATCTTCCTATCTTTGACGCAATTTTTAAAGTTACGTCACAAGATGAAAAAGAAAACAAGAAATATCTTATTATCCGTTCTGACCGGAGCTCTCCTTCTTTGCGCCATTGCCGGAGGAACAGTCTATTATTATCTCTTTGCTCCTCAGTTTCATCCCTCCAAAACCGTCTATGTATATGTAGACCGGGATGACACGGCAGATTCAATCTACAATAAGATCAGACAAACCGGTCATGTCAACAAATTCACCGGATTTCAATGGATGGCAAAATATAGAAAATTCGACCAGAATATACATACCGGACGTTATGCCATCCGCCCTAACGAAAACGTATACCATGTATTCAGCCGCTTCTTCAGAGGTTATCAGGAACCGATGAATCTCACTATCGGAAGCGTACGGACACTAGACCGGCTGGCGCGAAGCATCGGCAAGCAACTGATGATCGACTCCGCCGAGATAGCCCGCCAACTATTCGATTCCGCTTTTCAGGCCGAAATGGGGTATACGCTGGTCACCATGCCCTGTCTTTTCATCCCCGAGACCTATCAGGTATATTGGGATATGAGTGTCGACGACTTCTTCAAACGTATGCAGACAGAACACAAACGATTCTGGAATGACGAACGTCTTGCCCAGGCAACCGCTATCGGCATGACACCGGAAGAAGTCTGCACCCTCGCCTCCATTGTTGAAGAAGAAACCAACAACAACGAAGAAAAGCCGATGGTAGCCGGACTATACATCAACCGCCTGCACACAGGTATGCCCCTGCAGGCAGACCCTACCATCAAGTTCGCTTTACAGGATTTCGGGCTGCGACGCATCACCAATGAGCATCTGAAAGTCAACTCGCCCTACAACACTTATATCAACAGTGGTTTACCTCCGGGACCTATCCGCATCCCCTCTAAAAAGGGCTTGGACAGTGTATTAAACTACACGAAACACAATTACATTTACATGTGTGCGAAAGAAGATTTTTCAGGTACTCACAATTTCGCATCCAATTATGCCGACCACATGGCAAATGCAAGAAAATATTGGAAAGCACTTAATGAAAGAAAGATTTTCAAGTAATTTTGTGATAAAACGAGCCAAAAAGGCTATCTTTGCCCGATATAATAACAAACTGTGATCAACACTAATAAAGGAAATATATGAGCAAGCAACTCTTACTTGGCGATGAAGCCATTGCACAAGCTGCACTGGATGCCGGACTTTCAGGTGTATATGCCTACCCCGGTACTCCTTCAACTGAGATTACTGAATATATCCAAATGGCGCCTATAACCACTGAGCAGAACATACATAATCGTTGGTGTGCCAACGAAAAAACTGCCATGGAAGCCGCACTGGGTATGTCATTTGTAGGCAAACGCGCCTTAGTGTGCATGAAGCATGTAGGCATGAATGTGGCTGCAGACTGTTTCGTCAATTCTGCCATCACGGGTGTGAAGGGAGGACTGATTGTGATAGCGGCAGACGACCCCAGCATGCACTCTTCACAGAATGAACAGGACAGCCGCTTCTACGGAGACTTCTCCCTGATACCGATGTACGAGCCCAGCAACCAGCAGGAAGCATACGACATGGTATACAACGGATTCGAATTCTCTGAGAAAACAGGCGAACCGATCTTAATGCGTATGGTCACCCGCCTCGCACACTCCCGTTCCGGAGTAGAGCGCAAAGAGCAGAAGCCACAGAACAGCATTTCATTCAGTGAAGATCCCCGTCAGTTTATCCTGTTGCCGGGAAATGCCCGCAAACGCTATAAAGTATTGCTTGCCCGCCAGGACGAATTCATCAAAGCTTCCGAGGAATCTCCTTACAACAAATACATAGACGGCCCTAACAAAAAACTGGGAATCGTCGCTTGCGGTATCGGCTACAATTATCTGATGGAAAACTATCCGGAAGGTTGTGAATACCCGGTACTTAAGATCGGCCAGTATCCATTGCCTAAAAAGCAATTGCTGCAATTGGTTGAATCCTGCGACGAGATTCTGGTACTGGAAGACGGACAGCCATTCGTTGAAAAACATCTGAAAGGCTATCTGGGCATTGGTATCAAAGTAAAAGGACGTCTGGACGGCACACTATCACAAGACGGAGAATTAAATCCGGACTCTGTAGCACGCGCGGTCGGCAAAGAAAACAAATCGGAATTCGGCGTCCCTTCTGTAGTCGAAATGCGTCCTCCCGCACTGTGTGAAGGATGCGGACACCGTGATATGTACATCACACTGACAGAAGTACTCAAAGAAGAATATCCTTCCCATAAAGTATTCAGCGACATCGGTTGCTATACGCTGGGAGCCAACGCTCCGTTCAACGCCATCAATTCATGCGTAGACATGGGAGCTTCCATCACAATGGCGAAAGGTGCGGCCGACGGAGGTCTTCATCCGTCCGTAGCTGTAATCGGTGACTCTACATTTACTCACTCCGGAATGACAGGTTTACTGGATTGCGTCAACGAAAATGCCAATGTCGTTATTGTCATTTCAGACAATGAGACAACAGCAATGACCGGTGGTCAGGACTCTGCGGGCACAGGACGTATTGAATCCATCTGTATCGGTTTAGGAGTCGACCCTGCCCATATCCGTGTCGTTGTTCCATTGAAGAAGAACCACGAGGAAATGAGACAGATCATACGCGAAGAAATCGAATACAATGGCGTATCCGTTATCATCCCGCGCAGAGAGTGTATTCAAACATTAGCACGCAAAAAAAGAAGTAAGTAAGCCATGAAAAAAGACATTATATTATCAGGAGTAGGTGGACAGGGTATTTTGTCCATCGCTACAGTTATTGGTAAAGCTGCTTTGAAAGAAGGACTTTACATGAAGCAAGCAGAAGTACACGGAATGAGCCAGCGTGGCGGAGACGTTCAGTCCAACCTCCGCATCAGCGACAAACCGATTGCTTCGGATCTGATACCATCCGGCAAATGCGACCTTATCATTTCGCTCGAACCGATGGAAGGTCTGCGCTATCTCCCCTATCTCAGTCCGGAAGGATGGCTGGTAACCAACGAAACTCCGTTTGTCAACATCCCCAATTATCCGGAAGAAGACAAAGTAATGGCTGAAATCAACAAATTGCCGCATAAGATCGTACTGAACGTGGATAAAGTAGCCAAAGAAGTAGGTTCTGCACGAGTTGCCAATATCGTTTTGCTGGGCGCAACCATTCCATTCCTCGGCATCGATTACGAGAAAGTACAAGACAGTATCCGCGAAATCTTCCTGCGCAAAGGAGAAGCTATTGTCGAAATGAATCTTAAAGCACTGGCTGCCGGCAAGGAAATTGCGGAAAAGCTAATGCAATAACTATCACAATCATGAGTACACAATACTGGGAAGAAGAAATTGAAATCATGAGTCGCGAGAAGTTGCAGGAACTGCAACTTCAGCGACTCAAAAAAACGATTAACATAGCCGCAAACTCACCTTATTACAAAGAGGTTTTCAGCAAAAACGGCATCACCGGAGATAGTATCCAGTCACTGGACGACATCCGCAAAATTCCTTTCACCACTAAATCGGACATGCGTGCCAACTATCCCTTCGGGCTAGTGGCCGGCGACATGAAAAGAGACGGTGTACGTATCCACTCTTCCAGTGGAACTACAGGAAACCCTACAGTCATCGTACATTCACAACATGACCTCGACTCATGGGCAAATCTGGTAGCCCGTTGCCTTTACATGGTGGGGATCCGCAAGACAGATGTCTTCCAGAACAGCTCCGGATATGGAATGTTTACAGGTGGATTAGGTTTTCAATATGGTGCAGAACGCCTTGGCTGCCTTACCGTACCTGCCGCAGCCGGAAACAGTAAACGGCAAATTAAATTCATCAGTGACTTTAAGACTACCGCCTTACACGCCATCCCAAGCTACGCTATCCGTCTTGCCGAAGTATTTCAGGAAGAAGGTATCGACCCGAGAGAAACAACCCTGAAAACCTTGGTGATCGGCGCCGAACCGCATACTGACGAACAGCGCCGTAAAATAGAACGGATGCTCAATGTGAAAGCATATAATAGTTTCGGTATGACGGAAATGAACGGCCCCGGTGTTGCCTTCGAATGCCAGGAGCAGAACGGAATGCACTTCTGGGAAGATTGCTATCTGGTAGAAATCATCGATCCTGAAACAGGAGAACCCGTTCCCGAAGGAGAAATCGGTGAATTGGTACTCACTACACTTGATCGTGAAATGATGCCGCTTATCCGCTACCGCACCCGCGACCTTACCCGTATACTACCCGGAAAATGTCCGTGCGGCCGCACCCATCTCCGCATCGACCGGATCAAGGGACGCAGCGACGATATGTTTATCATCAAGGGAGTCAACATCTTCCCCATGCAAGTCGAAAAGATTCTGGTTCAGTTCCCCGAATTAGGCAGCAATTATCTGATTACGCTGGAGACAGTCAACAATCAGGATGAGATGATCGTCGAAGTGGAATTAAGTGATCTTTCTACAGACAACTATATCGAACTGGAAAAGATCCGCAGAGATATTATCCGTCAATTAAAAGATGAAATACTGGTTACCCCGAAAGTAAAACTGGTAAAGAAAGGGTCTCTCCCGCAGAGCGAGGGAAAAGCCGTCAGAGTGAAGGACTTAAGAGACAACAAATAAATATTCAAATGCCCGATGTGCTAATATGCCAACCCAATACTGTATGATATCAGTAACAAATGGCATATTAGCACATTATTTAATTATCAGATTATAATGCAATTACTAAAAAAAAGAATTCTGCAGGACGGAAAATGCTACGAAGGAGGCATCCTTAAAGTAGATGGTTTTATCAATCACCAGATGGATCCTGTCCTGATGAAATCCATCGGAGTAGAATTTGTCCGCCGCTTTGCAGCCACAAACGTAAACAAGATCATGACTATAGAAGCAAGCGGTATCGCTCCTGCCATCATGACGGGCTATCTCATGGACTTACCGGTTGTATTCGCCAAAAAGAAATCACCCAAAACCATTCAGAACGCACTAAGCACTACCGTACACTCGTTCACCAAAGACCGTGATTATGAAGTAGTGATCAGTGCCGATTTTCTGACCCCAAATGACAATGTTCTTTTTGTTGATGATTTCCTTGCCTACGGAAATGCCGCATTAGGCATTCTCGACCTCATAGAGCAATCCGGAGCAAAATTGGTAGGCATGGGGTTCATTATCGAAAAAGCCTTCCAAAATGGACGTAAAATACTGGAAGAGAAAGGTGTCAGAGTAGAAAGCCTTGCCATAATCGAAGACTTATCCAACTGCTGTATTAAAATAAAAGATCAATAAGCTGAGTCGGGGTTAAAATAATGCCCCTTGCCTTTTGTCTTTTTACCATATTGCACCGCATGCTGAGGGCACACATGATAACATGCCAGGCAGGCGGTGCAATTCTTTCCCCAAACCGGTCTTCTTTCCTTCATCGTTATATTCCCTACCGGACAACTTTTTTCACAGCGCTTGCACCCGATGCACTCACTCGTTGCATGGAAAGGTTTGGGAGACATCTGATAACGAACAAATAACGGATTGATGATCCTCGTCTTGATAAAAGGCAAACTCCCCTCCTTGCATGCAAAGACAGTTTCTCTCCCGGTTATCAGTCTACTGACTTTTTCAAGAGCCGGAACCGCTTCTGCCAGTTTTTTCTTTTCCAGTTCCTTGCTATCCACATCAAATCCGGGGAACAACACATAGTTATTGGGCATAATTACAGAAAAGCCCGCATTACATCTCCATCCCCTCGCAGCCAATGCCTTTTCCATCATCTGCCGGGTCAGCCCCGTATCGTCTCCACACGAACACACAAAGAACAGATATTGCTGCTGATACCCCTTCAGAACCAACTTCCGAATAAACTCCTGTACAATCACGGGAGGCGCCCACGAATAGACCGGAAAGACAAAACCGATCTTCTCATCCTCCCGCAAAGAGAACTCCCATGTGTCATTCTTCCATGCGTCCGGGATAAAAAACAAATCTTCCTGTTGTTCTTTAGAAAGCTGATTAGCAATCCATTTAGAGTTACCTGTACCTGAGAAATAAAATATCATAGAAGAGTATATAAAAAAGCCGCATCGACGATGTGATGAAACTCTGATAGAACAAGATTTGAGCGCTCGCCCTCTTTGTAATCCACCGGCTTAAAGCTGTCCCGAAGGATGTGGCCCGCCATTGAAGAACGAAGCTTTCTCGGTGCATCAGATTAATTTGAAGAGTTTCCCGATCCAGTCGATACGGCTAATATTTTTCTATCACAAATGTAATAAGATTCTCTGAGAATAGCAAGAAAAAGAAAGAATTTGTTCGTCCACTAACATTTTTTTTCATCCTTTCTCTCCGCCTAACAAAAGAAAAGTGCCAGTTATCGGATCGATAACTGACACTTTGTAAATCCTAAACTATTGAAACTTAAGCAGCTTTTGCTTTAGCAACTACAGCTTTGAAAGCTTCCGGATGATTCATAGCTAAATCAGCCAAAACCTTACGATTTATTTCAATACCGGCTTTGTGCAAACCGCCCATCAATTTAGAATAAGACATTCCTTCAAGACGTGCAGCAGCATTGATACGTTGTATCCAAAGAGCGCGGAAGTTTCTTTTCTTATTTCTACGGTCACGGAACGCGTAAGTCAAACCCTTTTCCCAAGTGTTTTTAGCTACGGTCCATACATTCTTTCTTGCACCAAAGTAACCTCTGGTTAATTTCAAAATTTTCTTTCTTCTTGCTTTTGAAGCAACATGATTTACTGATCTTGGCATAGTTTTACTTTTTTTGAATGTTAGCGCCGCTACTTCACGCAGCGAACTTCAGGCTAATGCATTCGGTTAATACTTTAATAATACTTTTACGCTTTTGATTACTTCATTGCTAAGAGTTCCTTAACCTGGCTTACATTTGTTGTATCAACAGTTGTAGAGTAGCACAGATTTCTTTTTCTCTTCTTAGTTTTCTTAGTCAAAATGTGACTGTGAAAAGCGTGCTTTCTTTTGATTTTACCTGTTCCGGTAAGGGTAAACCTTTTTTTAGAACCGGAGTTAGTCTTCATCTTTGGCATCTTACTTGTTTTTAAAATTATTAAATATATAATGGTGACGCACTATACCTGCGCGCCACGCATTCATTCTTTTTTATTCTTCCTCGCCCGCTTCCGGCTTTTCAGCCTTCTGTCCCTGAGTTACCGGTTTGGAAGCCGCCGGTTTTTTAGGCATTTCCTTTTTCTTCGGAGAAAGCTGGATTGTCATACGCTTACCTTCAAGTACCGGCATCTGATCCACCTTTGCAAAATCTTCAAGATCGTTGGCAAAACGAAGCAATAACACTTCACCTTGTTCCTTGAAAAGGATGGAACGCCCCTTAAAGAATACATATGCCTTCACTTTATCCCCGTCTTCCAGGAATCCTCTGGCATGTTTCAGCTTAAAGTTGTAATCATGATCGTCAGTCTGCGGTCCGAAACGAATTTCCTTTACGTTCACTTTTACCTGCTTCGCTTTCTGCTCCTTCTGGCGTTTCTTTAATTGATAAAGAAATTTAGAGTAATCAATAATACGACAAACAGGAGGTTGAGCATTGGGGGAAATTTCAACTAGATCCAGCTCTTTCTCTTCAGCCATTTTCAAGGCCTGAAAGATAGGATATACTTTCGGTTCAATCTCGTCGCCCACGATGCGGACTTCTTTGGCACGAATCTGTTCATTGATTCTATATTGCCCTTTTAAAGTGTCATTCTTCATTAAAAACGTTTACTTCCTAGTTTGATTTTTTTATTGTTCTACTAAATATTTATCATGAAACGGCTGCAAAGTTACCATTTATTTATCATATTCTGAACTTCTTCGTTCAAAATTTTAGCAAATTCTTCATATTTCATGGTTCCTTTGTCGCCTTCCCCTTGTCTGCGAACAGAAACTTCACCATTTTCAGCTTCTTTTTCACCCACAATCAACATATAAGGAATGCGTTTCATTTCATTATCACGGATCTTGCGGCCGATCTTTTCATTACGATCATCCACAATAGCACGGATTTCATGCATTTTCAGATACATCTTCACTTGCTCTGCATACTCATTGAACTTTTCACTGATCGGCAGGATAGCTACCTGATCCGGAGTCAGCCACAACGGGAACTTACCGGCAGTGTGTTCGATCAATACAGCCACAAAACGCTCCATTGATCCGAATGGTGCACGGTGAATCATCACCGGACGGTGCTTCTGGTTGTCAGAGCCCATATATTCCAGTTCAAAACGTTCCGGCAAGTTATAGTCTACCTGAATGGTTCCCAACTGCCAACGGCGGCCGATGGCATCTTTCACCATAAAGTCGAGCTTGGGACCATAGAAAGCAGCTTCACCGTACTCAATCTTAGCCGGCAGGCCTTTTTCCTCGCAAGCCTCGATAATCGCCTGTTCAGCTTTCTCCCAGTTGTCATCGCTACCGATGTATTTTTCACGGTTCACTTTATCACGGAGTGATATCTGAGCCTCGAAATTCTGGAAATTCATCGAACGGAACACGATAGAAATGATATCCATCACACGGAGGAACTCATCTTTCACCTGATCCGGACGACAGAAAATATGTGCGTCATCCTGAGTAAAGCTGCGTACACGAGTTAAACCGTGAAGCTCACCACTTTGTTCATAACGGCAAACCGTACCGAATTCTGCAATACGCAACGGAAGGTCCTTGTATGAACGCGGAAAATTCTTATATATCTCGCAGTGATGCGGACAGTTCATCGGTTTCAGGAAATACTCCTCTCCTTCTTCCGGAGTATGGATCGGCTGGAACGCATCCTTACCGTATTTTGCATAGTGACCGGAAGTCACATACAGCAACTTATTACCGATAGGCGGAGTAATTACTTCCTGGTAGTCATAGCGGGTCTGGATACGACGCAAGAACTCTTGCAGACGCAAACGCAGTGCAGTACCTTTCGGCAACCACATCGGAAGTCCCTTACCTACTGTTTCAGAGAACATGAACAACTGCATTTCCTTACCGATCTTACGGTGGTCACGTTTCTTGGCTTCTTCCAGCAACACCAGATATTCATCCAGCATTTTCTTTTTCGGGAATGTGATACCATAGATACGGGTCAGCATCTTACGGTCTTCGTGACCGCGCCAGTAAGCACCGGCAACAGTTGTCAGCTTGATAGCCTTGATCGGCGCAGTCGTCATCAAGTGAGGACCACGGCAAAGGTCAGTAAACGCACCCTGGGTGTAGGTAGTAATATGTCCGTCTTCCAGTTCTGAGATCAATTCACATTTATACGTTTCGCCACGGTCGCCAAACATTTTCAGAGCGTCCGTCTTCGAAATACTTTCTCTGACTACCGCTTCTTTCTTTGCCGACAATTCAAGCATCTTTGCTTCGATGGCAGGCAGATCACTTTCTTTAATCACAGCTTCTCCCGGATCCACATCATAGTAGAAACCGTTTTCGATAGCCGGTCCGATACCAAACTGGATACCCGGATAAAGTTCCTGCAAAGCTTCAGCCAGCAAGTGGGCGCTTGTGTGCCAAAATGCATGTTTGCCTTCTTCATCGTCCCATTTGTAAAGTACGAAATCAGCATCTTCATTAATAGGACGTCCTAAATCATAAGTCTCACCGTTCACGCCACATGCAAGTACATCCTGTGCCAAGCGCGAACTGATACTTTCTGCAATCTGTAAACCGTTCACTCCTTCGTTATACTCACGAACGGAGCCATCGGGAAATGTTATCTTTATCATAATATGATGATGTTATATTTTCATAATGAGAACGCAAAAGTAACGAAATCTTTTGAGTTTTCTATTTTTTATCAAAAAAATGTTATTCTGTCTGATCCGTGAAACGCTTGATCACGTTGTAAGCAGAAACAACTCCTAGTTCACCGGCCTTGCTCAAATCTGAGATTCCCGCCTTATTATTACCCAGGAAAATATGCGTAAGTCCCCGGTTGAAATAAGCGTCAGCAAAGTCCGGAGACAGCTGAATCGCCTTATCGTAATCGACAATCGCAGCCCTGTAATCTTTCAGCATAGCCGCCACATTGGCACGGTTATAATAAGCGTAAACGAAGTCCGGAGCCAGAGTTATCACCTTATCCAGGTCCTTTCTGACAACTTCATAATCCACCGCACTCACTTCCTTGACAGCAGCGCCACTCGGCATATCCGCTTCGGCAGCCTGTTCAGCCTTCTGATATTCCAGTTGTTTGCAACGAATCAGTGCACGCATGAAATAGGCCGGGAAGAAATCTCCGTCCAGCAATATCGCCTGAGTCAGGTCGGCAACCGCACTGGAGAAATCCTGTACCAGATAAAAGTCAATGGCACGGGCAAAACGCTTCGGAGCACTCTTGTCATCGTCCACAATAGCCGATGTATGCGCATCAATCAGGGCAAAATGGAATTTCACCTGTTCTTCCGTCAACGGGGCCTCCATATTTGTAATACGGATACGCTTCGGAAGTACATTCGACAGATTCAGGTCTTCAATAAACTTATGGAAATTCACCGAACGCTTCACTTCGCTCGACTTTTCATAATAAGTCAAGGCAAACATCGGTTCCAGTTTTATGTTCACATTCTTATCCTGTACGCGTCCGCGATAATCACTTGTATAGCGTTGATCCGCTTCAGAATCATCGGCAATCACAATCTTGCGATAGTTGTTCATGTTCTTGTCAGACTTCTTACGAGTTTTTCCTTCCTCGCTTTCGTCACCGTTCTCGCCGCTCTGGTTTTCTTTATCCTTATTCTGATTCTGGGCAACGTCTTTGTTCGTCCCTCCATTCTGCTTGTCAAGCTGAGCCTTCAACAGTTTGAAGTCATCCTGTTCGGCCCCCTTCTTGTCGCCGATCTTCTTGCGGGCTTCCGCACGATGATAATATCCTGCGAGGAAGTTCGGATACTGGTCGATAACTGTCGTATAGTCTTTGATAGCACCCCGGTAATCTCCCGTCTGAGCACGAAGCAACGCACGGTTAAAGATAGCCATCATATTATCAGGTTCCATCTGAATCACAAAATCGAAGTCCTCGATAGCGCGGTTGTCATCCCCGACACGGGCACGAAGCAAACCACGGTTATAATGCCCGATAAAGTTATTGGGATCAATATCCAAAGCCAGGTCATAATCGCTCATAGCACCCCTCAGATTATTCTGATGGAATCTGGCCAAAGCACGGTTTATATAATTACCCGCGTTCTTCGCGCTCAGATGAATCGCACGGTCCAGATCCGATTCCGCTTCTGCATAGTTGGACTGCTGCAAGCGGACAATAGCCCTTGCCGACCATGCGTCCGGATCATACTTATCCAGTTCGAGAGCCGTATTAAAGTCCTTCAGTGCCGCAACCGTATCCTTCTGCTGCAAAGAAACCTCTCCCCTCATCAGATAAGCACGTGTATAGCGCGGAGAAACTTTCAGCAAGCTCTCCAAATCCTCCTTGGCTGCGTCATAATCCTTTTTCTGAATATGAGACAAGGTCAGATTGTGCCACAAGGTGATGTTTTCCGGATCATAATGCAATGCTTTCTGATAATCCTCAATCGCCCCGTCGAATTTACTCTGACGAATCCGTGCCAGTCCACGAACCTGATATGCACCTACTACAAACGGATTCCGTTTGATAGCCTCGTCACAATCCGCTTCCGCTCCTTGATAATCCTCCAGGTTCACCTTTGCCAGCGCCCTGAAAAAATAAGGCTCATACAAATATGGCTTCGCATTAATTACCTGGTTGAAATACTGAATAGAAAGCACGTAGTCCTCAAAATACAGCGCATTGCGGGCAATAGTCATCACCCGCTCCGTATTAATCTGAGCACAAACCAGTGTGGGGAACAGCAATAAAACTGTTAGTATTCTTTTAATCATTGATATTTTATGCTTGTAAACGAAACAAAAATAATGCTTTTCGCTTACTTAACAGGGATATAAACGTTTTTTATCTTTATTTCACCTGTTTCATCTTATATGAACTACGCGCTTTTCCTTTCAGCATCGTATTTAATTTTCCTCTTATCATTTGTTTGCGCAATGGCGAAAGGTGGTCGATAAACATCTTTCCGTCCAGATGGTCGAACTCATGCTGCATCACCCTTGCCAGATAGCCTTCCACCACTTCATCATGCTCTACAAAGTTCTCGTCCATGTATTTCACACGGATCTTATTTCCTCTTTTCACAGACTCATGAATGCCGGGCAGACTCAGACAACCTTCTTCCATACTGACTTCCTCCCCACCCACTTCGATGATATGAGGATTGATATAAGCTTTATTAAAATCCTTAAATTCCGGATAGTCTTCCGAAAGCGGGTCTAATGTAATCGTAACGACACGGATAGGCAAGCCGATCTGTGGAGCAGCCAGTCCCACGCCATCGGCGTGCACCATTGTTTCAAACATATTCGCGATCAGCTCTTTCAGGTTCGGATACTCCGGGGTTATGTCCTCTGCCACCTTTCTCAAAACAGGCTGGCCATATACATAAATTGGTAAAATCATACTTTATACTCTACTAAAAAATTAAATTATTCTCTGTCTTATTATTAAAAACGTTTACTCTCCAAATATGTTTGCAGAATAATAGTGGCACTTATCTCATCCACCAATGCTTTGTTTTGCCGGTCTTTCTTTTTCAGTCCGGCTTCCAGCATCGTACGGTGTGCGAGAACAGATGTGAAACGTTCGTCCACATATTCTACAGGAAGTTCCGGGAAACGTTTCTTCAATGAACGAACAAAGGGTTCGATGTTCTTCATATTTTCCGAAGCTTCATTATTCATCTGCTTGGGCAATCCTATAATAATCCGCTCTACCGGTTCTTTTGCCACATACTCACCGATAAAGTTCAGAAGTTCATGTGTGGGTACAGTTGTCAACCCGTTTGCAATCAGTTGCAACGTATCGCTCACAGCTATCCCTGTGCGCTTCCTTCCATAATCTATAGCTACTATTCTGCTCATATGGGGTACAAAAATACAAAAAAGACGCTTCCCGCGAAAGGAAACGTCTCTTTTATTCTATTATTTCAACTGTGGATTATTCTTCCACGATAGCAACACGGCTCAACTTAGCGTCATCGTAGAACATATTGCCTACACCACCCTTGTAATCAACCTTCAGTTGAGAAGCAGGTACACCGAATTCGTTCACCATCAGGTCACGTACAGCTTCAGCTCTCTTCTTACTTAACTTCATGTTGTACTCAGCAGAACCAGTACCCTTGTCAGCATATCCTGTAACAGTAAATGTCTTTTCCGGATTAGCTTTGATACCCTTAGCCATTGCTTCGATGTTCATGTACTCTCTCTTGCTGATGTTGCTCTTACCAATGTTGAATACAACAACCAGACGTGGAACGAATCCGCCTTCTTTCTTAACGATTACTTCCGGCTTCTTGTTGCGTGCTTCAACCAAGTCACGTTTCAGAGATTCGTTTTCACCCTTCAGAGAGTTCAGTCTGTTTCTCATGTCGTCCAACTGACTTTCCGGTACCATCGGTACAGTAGGAACAGCGTTGAATCCGCGTTTTTTGAACTTGTAAGTTACACCTACAGTTACACCGGCCATACCTTCTTTAGAAGTTCCGCCGAATGCATCCTTCATCAAAAGGCCACGCAATTCAAGGTTGATATCCCAAGCATCCGATACACGGAAGCGGTTGATCAAACCGGCATTGATACCTAAGTTTTGTTGATGAGGTTCTGACCAAGAAAGAGCCACACCTGCACCTACATAAGGAATGAATGAATAAAGACGATCCTCGTTGTAACCGCAGAACATGTTAGAAAGGTTGAAGAGAACATCACCATGGAAGTTAGCCATGTTCCATTTCTGCTTGTAGTAACCGTTAGAATACTTGCCACCTTTTGTATACAAGTCATTAGCACTAGGAGCAGCTCCCTTAGCTTGAAGACCGTTGTATGCAACACGCAATCCGATACCCGGAGTAAACCATTTACCTACGGCAATATCAAGTGCCGGAGCAATGCGTTTTCCGAAATCCGCTTTACCGTCGTTGTCGCCAAAGTACATTTGACCACCAACGCCACCACTAATGAACCAATTGGCCCCAAAACGATTAGTCTCTACAGTGTAGGCTTTACCTTCTGTTTTTCCTTTTTCCTGAGCAGACAGGCACACAGAAGCCCCTACCATTAAAATAAACAATAAACCCTTTTTCATCTCAATTTATTTTAGTAAATAATATAATGCAGTTTGTGTTACGCTATAACCACAACTCTACAGGCTCTAAATCTTAAACAAAGAGATATAAATCTCTACCCTTTTTCTTTAAATTTAGTGCAAATATAGATATTTATTGTAATACACACAAAAAAACTCGTAAAAAAACATTTCTTCGTGATATTTATATGGGATGATAAAAGTGTTGGATAGCCTACAAAGGGTATAGCCAACATTTTTGAAAGAAAAATAAAAGCAAAAAAATAACCAATGATAATCTATATCATTGGTTATCCCTTATTTTTTCCGCTACCTTAATTAATATACCAGTTTTACATTATCAATCCACAATGAATTTCCGGGTGAACCGACGTAAGCTCCGCCATGACTGGATGTGAACTGGAGATACAGATGAGTCGGCTCATCATTTTCATCCCCCCATGCCACTTCGTGGATAGGCACGCTTTCACCTTTGCTGTTGACTGTATAGTTCTCAGTCACCTGCAGACGCATCATGTGAGGTTTATATTCGGGACGGCTGGTAATGTCTCCATACATAATTTCATACGTGGCATTATTCTTCCAGTCGGTAGAGTGATAGTAATAAGTCACCAACGTTCCGATACGCTTGGCATAAACATTTCCGTTGGCATCCTCCCAGCGTTTCTGCAAAAATAAAATAGCAGCCGGATAATCCTTGCCTGCTACATCTGTAATTTTACTGAAACCGGTAGCACGTATACGTTTTTCCCTGTCGGACATCTTCACTTTATAGTCAAACTGAAGGGCAACCGGCTTCTTGGTAAACGGAATCCCCGTCTGAAGCATCTTCTGCGGGTTTTTGGTACCCTTGATCGGTTCGTGCACAGATCCCGTAAAGATAGAGCCGGCAGCCAATACGGTTATATTGACAAGCCCCAGTACCTTCACACTCTCCATACGCGTATCCAGGCGTGCACAGTAACCGTCTCCCCGTTTCTCCGGAAAAACCGACGTATTTGTCTTGGTAATACCTGCCACTTTCGCCATCACATTCGAAGTCGCCCACGGTGAGCCACCCATATTCTTATACACCTGATCTCCCTTAATTACAGTCGTCGGACCAATCTCATACACATTCTTCGTATTCCCTCCGATAATCCCCGACTCTTTTATCTGGCGGTCCACCCATTGGTCCATATCCCCGAAGGGGACCATCTCCACTTTATGCTGCGCCATCAAAGACAAGGAAGAAAAAAATGCAACGAAGCCTGTCAGAAACAGGCGATGAACCATTTTCTTAATCATCAATACTTATCCTTTCTTTTATAAATTATAGTTCCATTGTTTCAAAGCAAAATCCCAGTTTTCCTCTACCAATCGAATCGTCCGGTCATCATATTTATACTTATTCTTCTTATATCCCTTCTTGCCGCCGACATATTTTTCGATATCTCCTTGTGCTTCGGCGAAGCCGGGGATAGAAAGTGACTTATAAATATTCTCCGTCATTCCCATCGCATCCGCTTCAAAGTCTTCAAACTTCACTTCGATCAGATTGCCTTCCGGAATGAATTTCTTATCCGATTCATACTTATGATACAGCTTTGCATAAATAGAAAGGATATTCTCCTCCAATTGTTCATTGCTGACATCCTCCAGTTTCAGAGGCTGGATTGTATTTGTAAAGAAACTGCGTGTAGATTCAAATACCGTATACGGATTACGCATCAGGTAGATAAACTTGGCGTTCGGGAACATTTTCACCAATTCTTTCACCCTGCCCGTATGAGGAGGGTTCTTGCTGAGGAATTGCGTACCCTTGGTGTTCCACAAAGAAATCTTGATCAATTTCGTGAATACCTCTTCAAACACTTTCAGTTCTTTGTCCGTGATATCATCAAACAGCAGATACTTGTCCGCATATTCCTGTTGATATTTCGGCAGGAACCAGAAATTATAATAGGTATACGGCATCATGTTCGACAATGCAAACTCTTCCTCCTGCGGAAGATCCACTGCCAGCTCCATATTATCCGTCGGACGCTTGTCCGGCATCAGCCAGCTCATATTCTTCTTGAAGAAAGGCTGTCCCCACATCATCAGATGCGGGAATACGGTCTGATAAGTTGTGTTATACCCAAAATGCTTGTCGCAGGAGAACACGTTATGTACAAAAGTAGTTCCACTCCGCCAGTGTCCCAGAATGAATACCGGATCATGTTCCAGCGGCTGATTGGCCAACAACTTTTCGTAGCGTTTATCCTGCAATGTAGCCAACGGAGAAAGCAGGCGGCACACCGCTTTCGTCAACCGGTACTTGCCTTTATAAGCAGCATCAATATCACGGCCGGCAGTGATTGCCTTAAACGTTTTCCAGTCGGCACCTACCAACGTATTAATCGGAAGTTTATTAAATTCAAGTAATCCCATCGTTCTACATTTTATTTAATCACTTTTATGGAGAGTCCCTGGCGTTCCAGTTCCTTCACGGCTTTTTCTATGGCGGCGTGATGTTCCGGGGCAATGTCCAGTTTCGACAAATCCAGTACGGGGATGTCGTCCGTGGCAGCCATATCTTTCATTTCCACCCGGTCGATAATCATACCTACGGCAGAGGTATTATTCGTAATCGGATCGATCAGGATAAAAGAACCGCAAGATTTATTCTTTTTATAAGGATCGAAGAAAAGCTCCTTGGCAGTAGTCAGCACAACGCGGGCGATCTGATTGAGCTGCAATGGCAAATTGTCCTTTGTCAGTTGTCCATTGTCAATGGAAAGATGCTCCATCGTGTTGACATCCACTTTATATTTGATCGCGTCGATGCGGGTACGACTCAAGTTGGTAGTCTGCTTGATAAAGAACGATTTATTGATGTCCATCGGTTCTTCATCCATCCATACCATCATCGCTTCGAAGTTGCGGTCAACGATCGGCAAGTTGTCCGGATGCACCAGCATTTCACCACGGGATACGTCGATTTCGTCTTCCAGTGTCAGTGTAACCGACTGCGGCGGGAAAGCGTAATCCAGTTCGCCGTCGTATGTCACGATACTCTTCACCTTGGAAGTCTTTCCGGAAGGCAATGCCATCACTGTATCTCCCTTGCGGACAATACCCGATGCCACTTTACCGCAGAAACCACGGAAGTCAAGGTTCGGGCGCAACACATACTGCACAGGGAAACGGAAATCCGTGAAGTTATGATCATTATCGATATGAACCGTTTCGAGGAAGTCCAGCAAAGAGATTCCTTTATACCATGGTGTGCGTTCGGACTTATCCACAACGTTGTCACCGTCCAAAGCAGAAAGAGGAATACAGTTCACATCCGGAATACCCAGCGGTTCTACGAATTTCTTGTATTCCGATACAATCTCGTTGAACCGTTCCTCGGAGAAGTCCACCAGGTCCATCTTATTGACCGCCAGCACCACGTGCTTGATGCCCAGCAGAGATACCAGGAAAGTATGACGACGGGTCTGGGTAATCACACCCGTACGGGCGTCTACCAAGATAATTGCCAGATTGGCCGTAGAGCCACCGGTAATCATATTACGTGTATACTGTTCGTGTCCCGGAGTATCCGCAATGATAAACTTACGGCCATTGGTAGAGAAGTAGCGGTAAGCCACATCAATCGTAATCCCCTGCTCACGCTCCGCTTTCAATCCATCGAGCAACAAAGCATAGTCTATATGTTCGCCTGCATTACCTACACGCTTACTGTCACGTTCCAATGCATCCAGCTGATCTTCGTACAGTTTCTTACTGTCAAACAACAGACGTCCGATCAAAGTCGATTTTCCGTCATCCACCGAACCGGCAGTCAACAGTCTCAGCAAGTCTTTCTGTTCGTCTTTATCCAGAAAGGCCTTTATATCCAGCTTATTATCCATTTCCAACTTTTAGTTTTTTTAATCATTCATTTTTAATTGCTTAAAAATACCCTTCACGTTTCTTCTGCTCCATGCTGCCTTCCTGGTCAAAGTCGATCACACGGGTAGTACGTTCGCTCTTGGTAGTCGTCATCATCTCTTCCACGATCTCTTCGATGGTAGCCGCACCGCTCTCTACTGCGCCCGTCAACGGCCAGCAGCCCAGAGTACGGAAACGCACCATCTTCATTTCGATCTGATCACGATATTTTTCCGGCAGACGGTCGTCATCCGCCATGATGATATTACCATCCAGATTGATCACAGGACGTTCCTTGGCATAATACAGCGGAACGATCGGAATATTCTCCAGACGGATATACTGCCAGATATCCAGCTCCGTCCAGTTGCTGATCGGGAACACACGGATACTCTCACCTTTGTGTACACGGGCGTTGTAGATATCCCACAATTCAGGACGCTGGTTCTTCGGGTCCCACTGGTGGAATTTATCACGGAAAGAGAAGATACGCTCCTTGGCACGTGACTTTTCTTCATCCCGGCGCGCGCCGCCGAATGCAGCGTCAAATTTATATTTATCCAGCGCATGCAGCAATGCCTGAGTCTTCATCAGGTCCGTATGTACCTTGCTTCCATGCGTGAAAGGTCCTACCCCTGCATGAAACGCTTCCATATTACTTTCCACAATCAGGTTCCAGCCATGTTTCTTGGCATATTCGTCGCGGAACTGGATCATTTCCTTAAACTTCCACTTCGAATCGATATGCATCAACGGGAAGGGAACTTTTCCCGGATAAAACGCTTTTTCAGCCAAGCGCACCATCACCGAAGAATCTTTTCCGATGCTGTACAGCATCACCGGATTCTCAAATTCCGCCGCCACCTCGCGGATGATATGAATTGACTCGGCTTCGAGTTCTTTCAAATGGCTCAGTTTATATTCTTCCATCTTTTTTGAAATTTCTTCATTTATTTCTTTTCTATTTTCGGCAACACCATCTCCAACAGGCGGTTGACCGACTCTTCCAGACTCAGCTTCGAAGTATCCAATGACAAGGCCGGATGTTCGGGCACTTCAAACGGTGCGGAAATTCCGGTGAAATTCTGAATTTCTCCCTTGCGCGCTTTGGCGTACAGTCCTTTCACATCCCGCTTTTCACACTCTTCCAGCGGGGTGCTTACGAAAACTTCCAGGAAATCATCTTTTCCGATAATATTCGCTGCCATTTCACGGATATCATTATTGGGACTGATAAATGCCGCAATCGTAATGATGCCGCTGTCCAGAAACAACTTGGATACTTCGGCGATACGACGGATATTCTCTACACGGTCAGTTTCGGAGAAGCCCAGATTATTGTTGATACCGCTGCGGATATTGTCTCCATCCAGAATACGGCAAAGCAGTCCGCGCTTATGGAGTTCACGTTCCAATGCAATCGCAATCGTACTTTTACCTGATCCGCTCAGACCTGTAAACCAGATCATCACGCTATGCTGTCCCAGAAGTTCTTCTTTGTCCTCCCGCGTCATCATGCGGTCAAAAATCGGATATATATGATTTTTTTCTTCCATTTATAGAATATGTTTATTAAAAGTTCCAGATCAACGGGATCAGGATCACAGAGATTAAGAAAGTGATGATATTGAGCGGCAGACCGATACGGACAAAATCCGTAAACTTATAGTTGCCGATACCTTGCACAATCAAATTAGTCTGATAACCGATCGGTGTGGAAAAGCTGGCAGACGCAGCCATACAGATCACGACAAAGAAAGGTGTCGGACTTACGCCCAACTGCGCCGAGATGGACAGTGCCAACGGAAATGCCAGAGCCGCAGCCGCATTGTTCGTGATCAGTTCCGTAAACAAATTCGTGATGACAAACAATATAGCAAGTAATACATGCGGTCCGTAATCGTCACTCAAACCGATGATAAATCCTGCCACACAATCGGCCACACCGGAGTTCACCATAGCCTTGCTGATGGCAAATGCGCAGGCAATCGTAATCAGAATATCCCACGAAATATATTTGGTATACTTACGGGCGGGGAAAATATTGGTCCACGCCATGATAATAGTAGTAATGCAGACAAAGAAAAACATATCCAGCTTGATATCGGGAAACATCTCTTTGGTTGCCGGCAGTTCGCCCACCGTAGCACCGACAATCATCAGTACCAGCAAGATTAGCGCCAACCAGCGCTTCTTCTTTCCCGAAGTATCCGGATCATTGCCGTTGGTAAGCAGCACGAATACCGAAGATTCTCCCCAAGTCGGGATAAACGTATCATCCGCCATCACCACAAGCGTATCACCCTCACGGAGCACTACATCCTCCAGATGATCGACATAGCGCTGACCGTTACGTGTTTTGATCTCTTTCACTTCCGCACCATAGTGACGCTGGAAATTGAAATCACTCAGTTTCTTGTTGATACCGGGGAAACGGGCTCCCAATACAGCTTCTACACGATGCAGCTTCTCTCCTTCCTCCACTTCTTCATCGGGTACAGCCGTATCCGGACGTGCATCGGGCAAGAGCCGTTTGGAGAAAATGAAAAGATATATGATACCGGCAATGGCAATAAAGATGCCGACCTTTCCCAGTTCGAACATGGTGAAGCCTTCATAGCCGGCTTCCAGAATCATACCATGCACTACCAGATTGGTAGAAGTGCCGATCAGCGTACAGATACCGCCGAGGATAGTCACATAAGAAAGGGGAATCAGGAACTTGGTGGCCGGAAGTTTTACCGATTTCGCCCAATGCTTGATGATCGGGGCAAAGATGACTACCACCGGAGTATTATTCAGAAAGGCAGAAATGAATGCAACAGACGGCAGGATACGCAGCTGCGCTTTAAACACCGTCGTCTTCCCCTGCGGAAGCAGTTTCTTGATCACTTGCCCTAATGTACCCGACTGACGGATACCTTCACTAACCAGGAATAACAAGGCGACGGTAATCATTCCTTTATTACTGAAACCTTCAAGCATTTCCTTCGGAGTCAGAATGCCGACGCACAGAAATAAAACCACTACCGAAAAGAGCACCATGCCCGGCCGCATCTTATCCGCGATCAGGGCAGCCATCATTCCTAATAAGGATAATAGTACAAATACAATTTCAAATGTCATATAAACATTAATTAGCGTTCTCTTTTTGCTTCAACGATAAACCACGGATTCAGCAGATCCTCTTTGTTATATCGCAAAGGTTCCTCCTTCCCTGCCTGATATACTTCCATCCCTGCGGCACGGGCTATCGCATGTCCGGCAGCCGTATCCCATTCCATCGTCGGAGCAAAACGCGGATAGACATCCGCCTTTCCTTCGGCAACCAGACAGATTTTAATAGAACTTCCGCTTGATATCAGTTCCACATTGCCGTGTTTCTTTTTTAAGTCTGCAATATATGTTTCAGTTTCAGGCGTCAGGTGTGAACGGGAAGCGACAGCAATAAAATGGTCGCGCGCATCCGCCAATGGCATCCGTTTCGATTTCTCAATCATCTGCTGTAAGGTCACTCCCTCGTCTTCCAGACCGACAATGCCGGAACACTTATAGGCACCTGTCCCCTCCACTGCAAAATAAAGTTCTTTTTTTACAGGCACGTAAATAACACCCATTACAGGTACAGCGTTCTGCACCAAAGCTATATTTACCGTAAATTCTCCGTTACGCTTGATGAACTCCTTCGTTCCGTCCAGCGGGTCTACAATCCATAAAGTATCCCAGCCTCGCCGCACTGCATAGTCCATATGCTTTCCTTCTTCACTAAGAACCGGAAAAGGAGTTTCATTCAAAATGGCCACAATCGCCTCGTGGGCTTTCCTGTCTGCTATCGTTAAGGGAGAGTTATCCGCCTTCCTCTCTATTTCAAAATCCGACTTCGGATCTTCATAGATAGAAAGGATTTTTTCACCCGCTTTCAACGCTGCATCGATAGCAGCCATTACATATTTCTGTTTCATAATGACAAAAGTAAAAACTTTATTTACGAAAAAAGTTTCCCACCTGCTATTTATAACTTCTTTTAGTAGAATGATAAAAATTTCTAAAAAACGAATTTACAATGTGTAACAAAAAAGCAGTAACTTCCCAGTTACCGCCTTCTTATTTCGGGAAAACAGGTTATCCATCCCGATATATATTACCAAAAAGAAATCAATAAATACGATACAGCAACCAAGCTCCCTGGAAGTCTGTACGACTCGGGTATTTAGCCTTGAATGCGTCACGTGCATCGACAGCAGCCGCCTTGTCAGCGAATGAGCTTACAATCACACGGTACATTGCTTTTTCCGCATTGAATGCGATTGTTGCGTTGTAACCTTGTCCGTCCAACCAGTCTTTCAAGCCTTCAGCATTCGCTTTCACACCGAAGCTGCCTACTACTACGCTGTAATCCTTCAATCCGTCGGTACCGGAAACGACTGTCACCTTTTCCTGACGAACGCCGGTTGTATCTGTAGCCTTAGGTGTTGTCACAGGAGCTGCAACTACCGGAGTCACTTCTACCGGAGCTTCCACCTGCGGTTCTGCCAATTCTTGCTGTTTTGCTTTTTCGTAAGCTTTTTTATAGGCGCTTTCACTGGATTTACAAGATGCAAACGCAAGCACCATGCATACTCCCATTCCTAATACGACCAATTTTTTCATATCCAATATTCTGTATTTAATTAATAATTCAATAATCTTGTTCGTTCACATTTAGTTTTCGGGCAACAAAATAATAGAAATTTTATCATCCGGCAAAGAAAATGAGCGAAAAAACGTCTATTCTGCCTTCTTCTTATAAGAAATAGTGCCCGTTGCCTGATAAGTCGGCATCAAAAGCACCTCTGCAATCTGAATATGCGCAGGAGCCGAGGCAGCATAATATACCGTTTCGGCAATATCGTCTCCGGTCAGCGGGCGGATTCCCTTGTAAAAATTGTCAGCCGCCTGCTTGTCACCACGGTAACGGACCACTGTAAAGTTTGTTTCCACCATGCCCGGTTTGATATTCGTCACCCGCAGCGGCGTATCCACCAAGTCTATCCGAAGTCCGTCCGAAAGTGCCTTCACAGCAGCTTTGGTGGCGCAGTAAACACTGCCTCCGGGATAGGCGGCATCTCCAGCAATAGAACCTATATTAATAATGTGTCCGCATCCCCGTTCCACCATGCCCGGAACTACCAGACGTGTCATGGCGAGCAAACCTCTTATATTCGTATCGATCATGATATCCCACTCGTCCAGACTACCTTCGAACTCTTTGTCCACTCCGATCACCAGTCCGGCATTGTTAATCAATACATCAATCGATTTCCATTCTTCCGGCAACGCTTCCAGTGCGGCGGCAGCCTGTTTCCGGTCGCGAACATCAAAAGGCAACACACAGACCTGTATTCCATACTCTTTTTCCAGTTCAGCCTTCAGTTCTTCCAGCTTCGACACTGTACGGGCATTCAAAATCAGGTTCCATCCTTCCTTAGCAAATTTACGGGCGCATCCTTCGCCAATTCCGCTGCTCGCTCCGGTTATAAAAACAATCTTCGCTTTCATTATGTTTTGAATTACAATATTGAATGACAAAAGTACGCCTTAAGTCTCATTTGTTAGTCCAAAAGTCTAGTTAAATAAGATTAAACCATAAAAGAAATCAAGAATGATAAAAAGGAAGTACTTTTTTTCTGTTTTTGCGAACAACCTTTGGAGAAAAATGTTATATTTGTTGTATCATAATCATTTTAAACAGTATAAATTATGAAAGGATTAAATGTATTAGCAGCTTTTCTGGGTGGTGCAGCCGTAGGTGCAGCCCTTGGTATTTTGTTTGCTCCTGAAAAGGGAGAAGATACCCGTAATAAGATCGCAGAAATTCTTCGTAAAAAAGGAATCAAGCTGAACCGCAACGAAATGGAAAATCTCGTTGACGAAATCGCAGCTGAAATTAAAGGAGAAATAGGAGAATAAGTAAGTAAAGGACTAAAACAGAGCGACCATGTTTACAGACGATAAAAGTATTGAGAACTTTCAACAGTTGTTTTTTGAGTTCAAAAAGTATCTGGAACTTCAAAAAGAATACACCAAGTTAGAGTTGACGGAGAAGCTGACCATACTTCTTTCAACGTTAATCATGATTGTAGTACTTATCATCCTTGGCATGGTGGCCCTGTTTTATCTGTTATTTGCCTTGGCTTATGTATTGGAACCTCTGGTAGGCGGACTTATGGCAAGCTTCGCTATCATTGCCGGCATCAATATACTGATCATGGCTTTAGTCATTATTTTCCGCAAACAGCTTATCATCTCCCCGATGGTAAACTTCCTCGCTAACTTGTTTTTAACCGATTCAAAATAAATGAAATTATGAGTGCGCAAACACCTGCCAAAATTACATTAGAAGAGATCACCCAACGCAAAAAGAAGCTCTTGAATGAAATTCAGGCTCAAAAACGAGCTATGACGGCCACCACCCGCGAAATATTCTCGCCTCTTGCACCCGCCGCCAACAAAGCGGATTCGCTCATGCGTTCGTTCAATACCGGCATGGCCATCTTTGACGGAGTAGTTTTGGGTATCAAGATCATGAAAAAAATGCGGACGTACTTTAGAAGACTAAGATAGCAATCCGGGTATGACAAGAAGGATCAGACCCCTACCCCGTCCCATCTCATCACTACCACCCATTCTGCCGGCTGTCCGTTTCCGTAAAGCCGATGTGGAATCGTACCGATCACCAAATCACAATGGGTTGCAAATACATTCTTCAACTCCTTCAGCAGTGCATTCAACAGAATTTCCAGATGTATCTCATCCATGATACAGCTGATGACACGCACGTACTGATAAACGTGTAAATCCTTCCCCTGCCGCATGGCACTCACATCCCTTCTGGAGATATGCAACTCATCTTCCAGAAAAGAATACGAAATCGATTTGTCGATATTCATCAGGTTCACTACCATACTTCCCAAAAATTCATAAGGTCCATGATTTTCTTTTGTCATGTTTACTCTTTGTTTAAAATTTAATAAAAAATAGATATATATTTGGTTATTCAATCTGTTTCAACCTATGAAACAAGTTCTAACTCCCCCTCCTTTACCTTTGCACCCGCTACCCCGATAGTGGGATAGAGAATCATAAAACATCAAAATCAAATGCAAGTACTCGAAGAAATTAAAGTTTCCGTTTACGAAAATGTGTATTCCAAAAAGCCTAAAATCATGTCTTTCCTCGAAGTCATCTTTATGTGTATTCATCCGGTTTATGCTTCCATCATCCAATCCATCCGGCGGTACCATCAGGAAGGCGACCATGAAGCCGCCCAAAAACTAAAAAGTCAGCTCCCCTGCTTCACTCCTGCCGGCACCTTCGACGGAGCGCATGCCATCCGAAATTTCCGGTTGCCCAGTCACATTATCGGACTCGACTACGACCACGTTCCCAATCGGCTGGAGATCATCCGTCTTTGCGCTGCCGACCCTCATACCGTAGCTGCTCTGGAAAGCCCTACGGACGGCGTGAAAATCTTCGCCTATGTGGAAGGCATTGAAGGCCGTCACCGGGAAGGGCAGCTACTGGTCAGCCGTTACTACGACCAGCTGATCGGCCTCACCAGCGATCCCGCCTGTAAAGATGAAAGCCGCCTGTGTTATTTCACCTATTCACCGGACGGATACGTAGCCAGTCTCTATCAGTCATTCGTTCTGGAAGCAGCTGTGGAAACACAACCGTTCCAGCCGACAGCAGAAAACCTCCCCTCTCCTCCACTACCTGCAAAAGCAAGCGAAACCTCTGAGAACTTCTCAGAAGAGGAAGTCAGCTTGTTCCTTTCGTCCTACATTTTCTTAAATCCATTGACCGCCGGGCAACGACACACCAATCTGTTTAAACTCGCCTGCGAAGCTTGCCGGAGAAGATATTCGCAAGAAAGCATATTACGCGGGATTACGGTTTATTTTGAGCACTCCGACTTTCCCGCACAGGAAATCAGGAGCATCCTACAATCTGGTTACCAAAAAGTTACCTCTACTCCATCCGTCTCCGCCTCTCCGCTTTGCTCTTCTCCTCATAAGGACAAAATGACAAAAGCGACATATAGCCCATCCGAAAACGTCTATGAAGCAGATGAAGCGTATTGGCAAGGCGAAGAATTCAGAAAAGAAACGCCCTGTTTTCCCAAAAGCGTGTACAAATATCTGCCCGATCTGCTGAACGAATGTATCCTCGAAGAGGAAGGTGATCGTGAACAGGATCTTTCCTTTCTCTCCAACCTCACCGCATTGAGTTCCGTACTGCCCGCCACATTCGGCATCTATAATCACAAAAAGTATTCTCCCCATTTCTACAGTTTCGGCATTGCCCCCGCCGGGAGCAACAAGAGCATTGCGCAAACAGGACGTTATCTGCTGGAAGAGGTCCACGACTGGATACTTTCCAATAGCGAACTTCAGCAGAAAACTTATAACCATAAGTACACCCAATGGAAACTGGACTGTACTTATAAGAAAAAGGCACATGAAGAGTGTCCCGAAGAGCCGGAAAAACCGGCTTACAAAATGCTTTTTCTCCCTGCCACTACCAGCTACAGCCGTATGCAGATCCAAATGCGGGACAACGGTCCGCAAGGAAGCATCATATTCGATACCGAGGCGCAGACGCTAGCTACAGCCAATCATCTGGATTGCGGTAACTTTGACGATATGCTCCGCAAGGCATTCGAGCATGAGAATATCGATTCCGCTTTCAAGATCAATGGTTTAGCCCCCATTTATATCCGTTTTCCCATGCTTGCCATGTTCCTCACCGGCACCCCGAGTCAGATGGCTTCACTGATAGAGACTTCGGAAAAAGGACTTCCGAGCCGTATCATGCTCTACACTTTCCGCAGCATTCCGAAGTGGAAGCCCATGGGAGATGACAGTATCTCGCTCGAAGAGTCTTTCAAGCCGCTGGCCCACCGCGTCTTCGAGCTTTATCATTTCTGCAAGAATCATCCTGTATTGTTTCACTTCAGCCGTTCTCAATGGGATTATCTGAATCATACGTTTTCTAAGCTGCTTGCCGAAGTGGTTCTGGAAGGTAACGATGACCTTCAGGCCGTTGTCAAGCGGTATGCCTGTCTTGTGATGCGCATCAGCATGATCCAGGCACGCATCCGCCAGTTCGAGGCGAATGATGGCGCACCGGATATCTATTGTGAGGATGTAGATTTCGATCGTTCTCTCCAGATCGTTCTCTGCTGTTATGAGCATAGCAGGCTATTATTGTCTTCCATGCCGTCTTCTCAGCTCCATCCGTTGAAAGATCCGAACAGTACACGGAAGTTCATCAGCGAGTTGCCGGAAACATTCACTACCGAAGATGCAATGCAGATCGGCGTAAAATACGATTTTAGGGGGCACAGAACGATGTGTGTAAACTACGACGGCCGCAAAAATATGTTGGACTGCCGATGAATAAAGGTGCTGAAGTGATTTTTATAAAATGAAAAAAACAAAACGATACGTTGCACAGGTTGTCTTTTGAGTTACACATGCTTGTTATTTGAACGGCTTGAATACAATGAAAGTTACTTTGAGCTAATCTGATGGTACAAATAGCATTGAATTAATAAGAAAAACTACTAAGGAGACTACTTATAGCTATTTCTGTATATCTAACAGAGGTAGGCTATATTTATATGCAAGCATTTGAGAAACTGTTTAAGCAGGTTGATTACCGGTGCTAATCAGCAATTTACATAGAGAAGTTTGAACGGATGATGATATGTTAAAAATGAAGTTGGACATACTATTGGACATACTATTGGACATACAGTTGGGCATACTCTATTTTGTTCTTAAATAGATGGTATTTAAAAGTTGGGCATACCTTTTGATGACATTTTTAGGAGTGTTCAAGTATATATAATGCCAAATTCAATACCTTTTTTGCAGTCTTTCTGCACTTTAACAGGGGGATAATACCAGTATTTCGATGATTATTCGAGGTGTAAATATGAGATAAATAGCTGATTTATAGCATGTATATCGGATGGAATATGTATTTTAGCGGTGAAAAAGTGCGTGTGTGTCTTTTTCTTTGTAAAATAGACATTATTTTCTTGTTGATTTATAGTTTATACCTCTGCTTTTTACTATATTTTTGTAGTGACTGACATTGGGATGGCTATTAGAATAGTTAAAAGAATACCCTTTATGGAGGCTGCAACGAAAGAAACAGCGACTTTCTCCCTTTGTAGTAAGTGTCAGTCACTCCTACGAAGGGTTTTCTTTTTATATTAATCTATAAATTGTTTATGAAAACAAAATCAAATGGGCAAGCAACTGATTTAATAAAAGTTTTTACTTACAATCAGGAAAGTACATCTATTCGTGTACAAGTAGTTAATAATGAGCCATGGTTTGTGGCGAAGGATGTTTGTGATGTATTAGATCATTCTAATCACAAAATGGCAATTAAGGCTCTTGATGAAGATGAGGTAAGCAGTGTTTACCTCACCGATGCTTTAGGGAGAAAGCAAGATACTAAGGTTGTAAATGAGTCAGGCTTATATTCTCTCATTTTTCAATCTCGAAAGCCTGAGGCTAAATCTTTCAGAAAGTGGGTGACATCTGAAGTTCTTCCTGCTATTCGCAAGAACGGATATTATGGACTGAAGCAAACAAAGCAAGATTATATTGATGCCCGTGATGTTCCATATAGTCGGAAAAAAGTGAATGGAATTGAAGTTCGCTGTGTTACACTCAATGGAGAAGATTGGTATTCAATGAATGATATTCATAGGATCGTAGGTAGTAGTACAGGGAGTTCTCAAGCCGCAAAGAAGTTAAATTTAAAACAAACACTTGCGAAAAAAATATTATTGGGTGGTTTGACGAATCCTGCTTGGTTTGTGACAATGCTAGGAATGAACTTATTGTTATCAGGAAGTAAAAAATATCAGGAACAACAACAGTTAGATATAAAATTTGGATAATTGTAAAAAAATAGATGGCAGTTAAGATTTGAATTTCAATAATAAGTAAGGTGGTAAACAGATATTTACCGCCTTACTTATTATTAGTTTTCTTCTTTTATTGATTCTTTAATTGGAAGTTCACAGAGTTGGCAGAGCGACCGGAGATCAAGGAAGGCTATGCGGTATTCGCAAGCCTCACAATCATCTCCTACCGGCCTAAACCCTTATGAATTCCTTCTGTATTATCCGGTTGATCATGATGACCGTGCGAATGAAAGTGTTGTTGAAACGCTTTCAAGGCGGCAAGCTCTTCGGATTTTTCACGGAGTTCTGTTTGAAGTTGGTCAATCTTAGCCTCCTTTTCCTTTATCAACTTTTCTTTTTCTTCCTTTTCATCCTTATACATCTTGTATATAATAGATTCCTCAACCGATGAAATAGGGGTAGCGTTTGGGGTATACCCCAGTTTGTTTTCTTCGGATGTTTTGTTATCACGAAGCATAGAGCCACGACCAGTGAGAAGCCAATCAGAATTTATCGGGAATTGTAATACAGTATTTTGTATTGCAGATACCCCAACATTACTTCTTCCTTTTGATATTTCCGTAATCATAGACGTACTAACGGATATTCTAGAAGCAAAGTCTTTATTGTCAGACACTTCATGTTCTTCTATTAGATACTTAAGTACCTTTAGAAAGCGGGATGATAATTCATTTAGCATATAAATAATACAGTTTACTGGAAAATAAATCTTGTTTTTCTTTGCAAAATACAGAATACTGTATATATTTGCATCGTGATACTCGTTTACAAGCGTCCAAAGATAAGAATTAAACTCTAAATAATAATAAGTATGGAAAAGGTTTTAGAACACGTTTCAGACAATCTCTCAGTAGAGATTATACCGGATGGGAAATTTGAGTTCTTAATGACCACAAATGAAGTGGCAAAAGGATTCGGTGTTGCTGGAAACACAGTTAGAATGCATAAGCTTGAACATAAGGATGAACTTATAGAAGGCAAGCATTTTATTGCCATGATAAATGGAGAAGTTTCCAGCGTCAGTAAAACTGACGCTGACTGTAAATCAAAGGGTTACAAGTTTAAGCAAATTTTTTGGACCAAACGTGGCATCGTCCGCCTAGGTTTCTTCATTAAGAGCGAGCGTGCCAAGATGTTCCGTGACTGGGCAGAAGATTTGGTGATTAATAAAATTGATGAAGCCTACCAAGTACAAGCACAAGTTCAACAACTTTCTCTTTTCCCCGAACCGGTGAAACGTAACCATAACCGACTGACTAAAGAGCGTATGATAGATATTCTTGCTGATGTGGCTAAAATAGAGGATAAGAATATTCGTCTGTCGTTGATTGATAAACTGACAAATATTAAAGCGTAAATATATGCATAGAATTGACTGGGAAGATTCCAAAAAGAAAGGTGAGGCTTATGCTTACCTAGCAAAAGTGTTTGAAGTGAAGAAGCCTGCTGTCAGCTTGGCGATGAGCTTTAAACGTAACAGTTTGAAGGCTGCGCAAATGAGAGATGTGGCAATTCGTGAGCTTGGCGGAAAGCTGCTAAGTGATGTAGGTGTAGAGGTCAAGCCTACCAAGGTACTTGACTCAAAGGGTAATGTGACGGGAGTAATAATAAATAAGTAAGCAATCATTATGATATACTGGAAAGAAGAATGTCAGGGTTTGGTAAAATCTCATTCGGTAGTGGTATTAGTAGACCGCTACGATGAGAACAGAATTCCTGTGTTCGCAATTCGGCGGGTACAGTCTGCGGTGGGCAGTCGTAGCGGTAAGAACTCCTATTGGAGTGTGGCTTTTGACGAGCCGCTAAGTGATGAGTGTAATGCGGTAACGTTTCCTTTTATTCTAGCTACATTATGTCAATATGCTCCACATGGCGTTGTGATCAATCCAACGCGTCTGGATGAATATCACCCGGCTTGGGTGCTGAACGCTAATCAGGAGAAGGAATTGGAGTGGCGCAAGGAAGGAGTGATTCATGATTTGGAACAGATGGTTAATGACTTAAAGTAACTATGCCATGAAACCAATCATAATACTTCCCAACCATATTTTAGTATAAAATAGAAAGTGTCGCATAAATAGTAAGTAATAAAAATGAAGACAACAAAGATATTAAACACCATCTTTCGCAATATGCGGTCCTCTTTTTTCTCGGAGTACATATCAGATCCGGTTTCTTGTTTTCCGATAATACTTTACCAAGTTCTTCCAGAAAGGCTTTCTTTGTCCGCTCTGGCATTAATGACAGATCACGTAGCACTATTGCAGAGAGCAGGACTCCCAGTAGCAATAAGTATACCGACAGAAGAAATACCCAACGGATATATAGGCAAGATGTCTGTGTGGAATGAAGACTTATCAAAATACCTAGGATGCCGGCTCCTGCCACAAGGATACTTCGATAAAATTCAATCTGTTTCTCCGTAGCTAAGTTGCTTAGCTCGGTAAGCTTTTGGAAATTTTTAGTCCAATCCTCATTAGTCATGATAGAAGTAATTTAAGTTAGATAGCTACAAATGTAGCAAAACTATCCCGGTTCGGGATGAATAGGGATAGGCTTTTTGAGTAATAATTTTAATAAGCAATGATATGAAAGCAATCAGATGGATTCAGAATGTGGCTGCTGTGGTGGCTATAGCAATGGCTGTCAGCCTGGCTGATGGCATAAGTATAACTTTTAAAGAAGCCTGTACGGCGGGAATGCTGGTGGTATTGGCAGTGGTGATGTTGTTGGGACGGGCTTTGGAGGAAGAAAGGAGGGCTGAATAATGGGTACAAAATACAGTTCCGAATGTAAATCCGGATATCAACAGAACAATAATATTTATGCGGGTAAAAAGCTTAGTTCAAATCCTTATTATTCTCTTCATTTAGTAGATTATCATAGCTTGCCGCAGTCACACAAAGAGTTGTTTCCTTCCCTTCATGATGTTCCACGTATGGATAATTCAAAGGACGCTCAAAATCTTGCGGAAAGGGATATTCAGACATATATTTTGTCCCCATGCTGTATACATGGAAAGGAGAAGCTTCAAGGACAATGTCGTATCCATAAAATAATCCATCAACAATTTGGCGGAAGGCTTTTATGCCTGAGTGCGAATTTATGTTTGAACGAAAATACGCAATATCAACAACCAACTCCTTTAACGTTGGATCAGCTTTATATTGCGACTCATCGAAAAATGGGAAGTCTTCGTCAAATGCAAAATCTATTTTTTGCAAAAGTGCAACACTCACTAAAGCATCATGAATCAAATGGCGATGCCATTTTGCGGAATCAATATTGCGATAAACTATAATATAGTTCAATTTCCATTTAGGGGAATGTTTGAAGCATTTCATGATTATATAATTTTTTGGTTTGATAGCTACAAAGGTAGCAAAACTATTCCGGTTCGTGAGGAATAGGGATAGTGTTTTTTTTGACATGCAAGGTAAGAACTTTCATGAGTGGCTTACGGGTCCGGGTCGGTGCCGGACGCTTGCGCAAATTTAAAATGTTTGATTATGGAAATGTTTGGTAATATACGGTGTGTGACTTTCGCTGAGCTGGTAACTCAGGGGGGAATCCTGAGTAAACCGAACTATGATAAGAAAGTAAAAGAGGGAAAGATAAAACCATTGACACGTGGTGGAAATGGACGTAAAGTTCTCATTGACTATGTTTCCCTTTACAAACCCATCAAGGAGGCTTATGACGCCAAGTATCCGGATGCAGAACAGAAGTTGAAAGAACAAATCAAAGAAGAAACCATGAGTGATACACTAAGAACTGATAGCAAGGCTATTGAATTCTACCGTGATAAATTTACATTATCCGATGGTAGCAACTTGACAGATGTGAAACAGGCAGAATATGTACTGAACGCACAAGTAATGAATGAAATGATTTGTGTGGAGAATGAAATGAAATCGCTGCACAGGAAGAGTGGTTATTCACACTCCAAGGAAATTTGGGAGGCTGTAATGGGTACTTGTGAGAAACTTCGTTTGCTGTATCAGCATACGCTTCCCGGCAATGCTGCCCGCCTGCGTGAAAAGTACAATGCTTATAAGAAGTATGGGTATGAGGTATTAGTCAGCGCTAAGAATGGTAACCAAAACACTCGAAAGATTGGACCGATGGAAGGACGCTTGCTGTTGAAACTGAAACGCAGTAAGTTTCCTGTCTATACTGACTCTCAGATATTTGAGGAGTACAATCGCCAGGCGATAGAACGTGGACTGAAACCTATCAAGTCCATGACCACTCTTCGCAATTATCTGTATGATCCTGCCGTGATGCCACTTTGGTTTGCTGCCGTATATGGAATGCAGAAGTGGAAATCGAAGTATTCTTCTTTATTGAAGACACAACTTCCGCAGATGCGTGACGCTCTTTGGTATTCCGATGGTACTAAGCTGAACCTGTACTATAAAAATGCGGATAATAAAATGTGTACTACTTCTGTTTACGAAGTTCTTGACGCTTATAGTGAGACGCTAATTGGCTACGATATCGCTCCGAAAGAAACTTTTGACAGTCAGTACCGGGCTTTCCGGCAGGCAGTAGAATTCGCTGGCGTTCGTCCCTATGAAATTGTAAACGACAATCAGGGTGGACATAATAAGCTGGCGGCGCGAGGATTCTTCGACAAGATTGCTATCCTTCATAAACCTACTATGCCCTACAATGGTCAGAGCAAAACAATAGAAAGCGTTTTTGGTCGGTTCCAACAGCAGATACTCCATAAGATATGGTATTTCACCGGGCAGAACGTGACAGCTGTAAAGATGAACAGCAAGCCCAATCTTGAATTCATAGAAAAGAATGCTTATGCTCTTCCTACTCTGGAAGAAGTGAAAGAAATCTACCGTCAATGCCGTGAGGAATGGAACAATGCCGCTCATCCGGCTACCGGTATTGCTCGGATTGATATGTACCGCATGAGCGAGAATCCGGAAACATCACCCGTGCAGCCAGTTGAACTGATTCAGATGTTTTGGCTCACAAGCGCCAAAGAGGTGACCTATACCAATGCCGGGCTGAAAATAGAGATCGACAAGCAGAAATATGAGTACGAAGTCTATGGCGAAGACGGGCTTCGTAATGAACAATGGGCGCTTCGTAACATAGGACGCAAGTTCCGTTTGATGTATGATCCGATGGATATGACCCGTATTGAACTTTGGGAACCGACCGCTTCCGGATTGAAATATAGCATAAGCGCAACTCCGCGGACCGTCATTAACCGTGACACACAGACTCGAACCGCTGATCAGACTTCCTTCATGCGTCGAACTGTCGCCCAAAATAAGGAGATAATGGCGCTGATCCAACTCAGCACAGAAGATTTCGATTTGGACGAATCCATCGCAGCCGAACTCTTTAACCTCTCTACTCCGCAACCGAAGAATGTGAGCGAAAAGAAAATGAAGGAAGTGCGTGAGAAATATGAAGCCGGAACGCTACAGTCCCCCATATCCCTGCCGGAAAAACTGGCGATTGAGGAAGAGGATGACGGCACGGAACTGGCATATTCCACTACCGGAGAATATACCAAAGTGACTTCCAATCTCACATTTGATGATATCGACTGCCTTGAACGCTATTAGAATGACGAAAAATAACTGTTTAAACAATATACGAAACAATGAAAGAATTAAGCCTTGAGCATAAAAATGCTATCCGTGACGCACTGAGTGCCTACTGTGACAACTACTTGTCCCGTAACCGTGCGGCTGAAAGCCTGAACGGTGTGAGTGCCGCCACTGTATCTACCATAGTGAACAGTAAATATGCCAATATCTCTGACGATATGTTTATTCGCATTGCCACGCAGATCGGATTCAGTTTCGATTGTTGGGAGATTCACGAAAGCGTGGCCTTCAAAGAAATATCCTTTATGATGACTGATGCGCAGATGTATAAGAACGTCACGTGGATTGTAGGGGATGCCGGGTGCGGAAAGACTACCGCTGCTATCGACTATCGCAAGAAGCACAGGAACGTTTTTTATATCCTTTGCTCCGAAGATATGAAGAAAAGCGATTTCGTACGTGAAATATCCAAGCAGGTGGGCGCTCCTACCGATGGGACCAACCTTCGGGATATGCTGGAGTATGCCATTTCTATGATCGCCTTTTTGGGTAATCCGCTTATTATTTTCGACGAGGGCGACAAACTGACGGATAGCGTATTCAATTACTTCATTTCCATTTATAATCGTCTGGAAGGTCACGCGGGAATCATTTTCCTTTCTACCAACTATATCAAACGTCGCCTGGAGAATGGGCTTCGTTATAACAAGAAGGGTTATAAGGAAATATACAGCCGTATCGGCCGTCGTTTCTTCGAGGTAAAAAGCACGACCCAAAATGACATTCACGCTATCTGCCAGACTAACGGGCTGACGGACGAAGCGGAAATAAAGAAAGTATTGAAAGACGCAGAGGCTAGCGAGAACGACTTGCGACGGGTGAAACGCTGTGTACATAGCCGCAAACGTATCATGGACGCACGTGCCAGGAAAGGAGAAGCGGAATAATGGGGCGAGCCAAGTCTGTAAGCGAATTACTGGCTACGAAGATTGAAACTTTCCCTTTCCGGGATGAATGGTATGATGCGTTTGGCGAACCGGAACGGAGAGGTGTCTGGATAGTTTGGGGAAATTCCGGGAATGGTAAGACCACATTTGTGGTGCAGCTTTGCAAATACTTATGTCAGTTTGAACGAGTGATTTACGACAGTCTTGAAGAGGGAGCCAGTCTGACGATGAAGAATACATTGTTACGATGCGGAATGCTGGAAGTGAACCGTCGGTTTCTTCTTCTTGACAATGAGCCGATAAAAGATTTGAGTGAACGACTGTTGCGACGAAAATCTCCGGGAATTGTGGTGATTGACAGTTTCCAGTATACGCAGATGACATATAAGCAGTATATCACCTTCAAGGAAAAGCATAAAGACAAGCTGATTATTTTTGTAAGTCATGCGGATGGAAAGCTTCCTTCCGGGCGTAGTGCCCGTAGCGTGATGTACGATGCTTCGCAGAAAGTTTACGTAGAAGGTTACAGAGCTTTCAGTAAGGGACGGTTCAACGGACCGAAAATGCAGATTGACGTATGGTCGGAAGAAGCCGAAAAATACTGGGGAGATAAATATCAATGATAATAAAAGTTACAGTTATGAGAACAACAAAAGATAAAATAATCACTCCTCAACAGATGAAGGCGCTGCATGCAACTTTTCATCGAATCGGTATGGATGATGATGCTCGTCACGACTGCATTTCTTCTTTCACGGACGGGAGGACGCAGAGCAGCAAAGAGCTTTCCTTCGACGAGGCTCGCAGATTACTAGCATCACTCAACGAGGATCAGGCAGAGAAAGCACGCGAGGAAGCAAAAAAGTTGGTAAAGGCTATTTTCTGTCTGTCTTTTCAGATATCCTTCCTGAATAAGGGATATGCCAATGATACGCAGGAAGAATTTCAAATGAATATCGCTAAGTTGAATGTCTTTGCCCGCAGCAAAAGTGCCGCACGAAAGAATGTGTCTGAGATGTATCCGTCTGAGTTGAAGGCTTTCAAAAAGCAACTGGAGGCGATAGTATATAATGAAAACAAGAAATCAAAAAACAAAAAATCATGAGAAAGAATCCTGAAATAAATAAGGCAATAGGTATTCTCCAAAAGAAAGGTGATAAGCTGAGTATGATACAGATAGAAGTATTGAGTGAACGTTGCACGGAGATATGCGTATTTGAGCGTTACGTTCAAAATGTTTCTAATGAGAATCGGGATGAAGCGGCTTATTGTGCTGCCCGTGATGCCGCACGATATCTATATGGGAAGTTAGAACTGGAAGAGTTAATACCTGATGCCAGTAATTATCCGGAAGAACTCACCACAGATACACTCTCCCTTCCTACTCAAGAAGAAATGTGGAAAATGATTCAAAAGTTAAGTGGACAGGTAGAATGCTTGAAGCGTCAGATTCATGAAATGAAAAAGGATAAATCTGCTAGAAAGATTACCGTTCTTCCACAGAAAGGTAAGAAGCGGGAAGAATATATAGAGCCTGATAAAGAAGAATATCTTACACCAGTACAAGCTTCTGAATATGTAGGATGTTCCATAACAAGCCTAAAAATATGGAAGAGAAAAGGACTTATTTCTTTTTGTCGTGAAAAAGGTCGTGTCTATTATAAGAAAAGCGAGCTGGATAATAATCCTCATATTCAGAAATATAAAAACTGCTATCATGATATCACAACAAAATGAATCCGAATACACCATGTCCTACTCCATGTCGGAGGCGCAGAGACTTGAATTACAAATCAGAAGGGATGAAGAACGATGGAGTACCATCTTTGATACTCTGATGGAACGTGACTTGATAGAACATTCAAGAGAGTCAGACAAGCTGCTGGAGGATTGGAATAATCTGAACACCCGTATCGAAATGAACCGTACCCGTCTTGCCCTGTTGAAATCCTCCTCAGAACTGACGGAAGAAGAAAAGAAACGTCGTCCCGGACCGGGAGGCAGCGAAAGATTTAATATAAAGTACTGAATCAACATAGTATAAACTATCAAAAAAAACAAGTTTTATGGCAAAGACTAGAGTTAAAAAAGTAGTGATCTCCGGCATAACATCGGAGCAGGCGGAAATCGCTTTCAGTGAATTTGCAACGGCGGATGCCAAAGTGCAGAACATCCAGAGTAAAATGGATATGGAGATAACCCGTATTCGTGACAAATATGCGGATATATTAGCCGAACAACAGGCTATTCGGGAAAAGAATTTTGAGATCATGCAGACATTCGCTACGGAACATCGTGAAGAGTTATTCTCCAAACGTAAAAGTTACGAAAGTGCTCATGGGACATTCGGTTTCCGTACAGGAACTCCCAAACTTAAGAATGTTAAAGGGTTTACCTGGGCATCTGTCACCAATCTAGTGAAGGAATTTCTTCCCGGTTATATCCGGGTGAGCGAGGAACTGGCAAAGGATCGTCTTCTTGCTGATCGTGATAAGGAGGAAGTTGCCGAGCAATTATCCAAATGTGGTATGGTTGTAGTACAAGACGAATCATTCTATGTGGAACCCAAGAAAGAAAACGAACAGCCAGCCTGAATACTCGTATGCTCCCATATACAGTCGCTGGGCAGTTTATCATTGGACGGAATCTGGGAATATCAGTACAGGTGATAAGGTGGCGGAATTTTCCACTAGGGAGGAAGCCCGGAAAGAATGTTATCGTCTGAACGGATGGAAATACAAGGAACCTGAAAGATCATGAAATTTATCTATAAGAGTAATCTCCGCCATGAACAGATGCCGGCATGGCTTAAATACATCACGGACATCACATTGGAAGAGATCAATGAATTTTTTCCCACCGGTTCCGCTTTCGAATTTGACTATCTGAAATGGGCGATAGAAGATGATCTGAAATCTCTTCCTGTAAAAAGTGAAGTATCAACGGAACTGGTGACGGAAGAAGAGCAAAGAGTAATTTTCATCAAGCGTTCCGGACGAATACTGGTTTCAATCTATTTTAAATAACAATTAAACAACTTACAATTATGGCAATGCACACATGGTTTGAATGTCGTATCCGTTACGAAAAAGTGGTGGAGAACGGAATGCAGAAGAAAGTAACGGAACCTTATTTGGTAGATGCTCTCAGCTTTACAGAAGCGGAAGCACGAATTATCGAAGAGATGACTCCATTCATATCCGGAGAATTCACCGTATCGGATATCAAGCGGGTAAATTACAGTGAACTGTTTCCAAGTGATGATGAAGCTGACGATATTTGGTTCAAATGCAAATTAAGCTTTATCACATTAGATGAAAAGAGCGGAGCAGAGAAACGTACCTTTACTAATGTATTAGTACAGGCTTCTGATTTGGGGCGTGCAAAGAAGAATCTCGATGCGGAAATGAAAGGCACGATGGCGGAATACCAAGTTTCATCGGTGACGGAGACGGCTATCATGGATGTCTATCCTTATACTGCACCGGAAGAAGAGTCTGAGTTCAAGGATGAAAAAGCGAACTAAAGAAATGATACTTGTGCCACCGTTGGCATCCGCTTTGGTGGCACAAGTTTATGAGAGCAAACTTCCGATTTCGCTCATCATCCATCGGAAAGATCACACGGGAATGATTCCTGTAACGGCGGAATATGAAGTTGGATATAATGATGCGTTTGATCAACTGCTGACAGATGTCGCACGAAAATTGAAGGTTTTATGAGCAAGAAACAACAAACCTTATTGATTACTCCACCTTTATTATCAAAGGAACATCCTAATGAAATGGAGACATTTACTGGATTCGAGTGCAGTAAATGTTACGGTAACGGTTGGATTATTGCATTGGGAGAACGTAACGAAACAGTGATAAATACGTGCCCTATCTGTGGAGGTAGTGGAAGATTAAAAGCGGTGGTAACCACAAAGTGGATACCAGATAAGAAAGAAGAATAACCAATGACATAAAAATGAATAACCAAAGCAGTATTAGCAGTATCACATTTGGTCCGTGAGGCAAAGCCAAGAAAGGACTATATCAATCACTTCCGGCAATCGAAGCCTCTTGAAGGAATTTATCTTTCAGACTTTATCCGGGAAACAGTTGAAAAGAAATCACGGCGCAAGCCGTCAAACTCACTAGCAGTTTACAGTGCCCTGATAGGACATATAAACAGTTTCTCCGCAGAATACGATTGTGACATATTCACCAATTCCGTCACAGAAGAGTTCATTGAAGATTTTATCATTTACCTTGAGAATGTTGGTTTGCGGCATAACACGATTGTAGGTTACATTATGAAATTACAATCTATGGTTCGCAAGGCTTCACAGTACAATTATACCGTCGACCCTACTTATAATCAAATAGACTTGCATCTGGAAGAAACTTTTGCAGTCTTCTTGAGCATGAATGAGATTACGCGCATCTATTATTATAAGTTCAGGAAGCAGGATAGCAGAAGGGCGAAGGAGAAGATACGTGACCTGTTCGTTGTTGGTTGCTTGACAGCATTGCGTTATTCGGACTATTCAACGCTGACGCAGGACAACTTCCAGAACGATTTTATCGTGAAGCGTACAAAGAAGACCAATGTCACTGTAAAGGTTCCAATGCATGATTATGTTCGCGAGATTATAGCCAAGTATGGTGGTAATATCCCTAACGGACTTTGCATTCAGTACTTTAACAAATATCTTAAACTGATCATGCGCGAAATCAGATTGACAGATAAGATTACCTACTCATACACAGTAGGGGGTAAAATTAAGACTGTGACAAAAGAGAAATGGGAACTAATCTGTAGCCATACCGCCCGTCGTTCAGCCGCGACAAACCTTTATTTGACAGGAAGAATGAAAACGCTGGAGATAATGCGACTTACAGGTCATAAGACTGAACAAAACTTCTTCAGGTACATTCGCTTGACGAGTGATGATACAGCAAGATCAATAAGCGGAGATATGTTTTTTAGAAAGTAATAACCGGACGTTTGCCTGCCATCAGGCAAACGTTCAAATAAAATCAATAATGAGTGAAACGAAAATCATATTAGATGCCTGCTGTGGCAGCCGAATGTCTTGGTTCGACAAAGAAAATCCTTTGGCCTTGTTTGCTGATATCAGAGATGAAGAACATATACTTTGTGATGGAAGGACCCTAAAAGTTCATCCGGATATCGTATCCGATTTTACCGATATGCCATTCTTGGATGAATCATTTAAATTGGTTGTATTTGATCCGCCACATCTTTTAAAGGCTGGTCGAATAGCTGGTTGGCAAAGAAGTATGGAAAGCTTCCGGATGATTGGCCAAGGGTAATTAAAAAAGGAGTAGATGAATGTTTCCGGGTACTTGAAGACTACGGAGTTCTGATTTTCAAATGGAACGAGGATCAGATAACAGTCAGGGAAGTATTAGAGGCCATCGAACGGCAGCCATTGTTTGGGCATACTACTGGAAGACATGGCAAGACCATGTGGATGTGCTTTATGAAATTACCAATTAACAAATAATAAGATAGAAAGGAATAAAAGAGAAAAGAGGCTAATTAAACATTACCCTCTTTTGCATTCACCCCTATTATAAAAATAAAGGAATGATAATCCATTTCAAAATAGAAATGACAGTACCTAATTCTAAAATGACAATTGTTAAATTTGTCATGAAACTTCTTTTAACTGAGGGGTTACTACTACTATTCGTACCAAACTCTAATTCAAATGTTTCCGTTTCTGTTTTTTTCTTAATTTTTAGTTTCACAATTAAATTAATTAACACTAATTATTCGAATCGTCGTGTAAACGATTCCAGTTAGCTTATCTGTAGCTATCTTGGTAATAGCAAGCGCTAACCACTGCAAATGTATTAATAAATATTTAAAAAATGATAAATTAAAATGTTATGGCAAAAATTTATGTAGCAAGTAGTTGGAGAAATGTATTTCAACAGGACGTTGTAGGCATTCTTCGTGATTTAGGGCATGAGGTCTATGATTTTAAGAATCCCCCACATGGTAATGGTGGTTTCCAATGGTCTGATATAGACCCTGATTGGCAGAACTGGACAACAGAGCAATATCGAGAAGCACTTAATCATCCAATTGCACAAAAAGGATTTGATTCGGATTTTAATGGTATGAAGTGGGCGGATGTCTGTGTCATGGTTCTTCCTTGTGGTCGGTCTGCTAACACAGAAGCAGGATGGATGAAAGGTGCAGGTAAAAGGGTAATGGTTTATTCTCCTAAAAAAGAAGAACCGGAACTTATGTATAAGATATACGATTTTGTGAGTGATAGTATATTTCGTATCAATGATGAGATAATTGGAGTATAACGAATATAGAAAGGAGCGAAATATGATTGAAGCATTAAGCGAAGAAAAACAGTATCGGTATCTATCCACCTTAACGCATTATGCTGATATGGCAGATAGACGGGCACAATCGAATGAGTATGAAGCATTGGTGTTGCGATTAATGAAAGAACTGTCAATCGTACCATTTAAAGACGGCAACCAATGGTGTGCTTTATATGGCGAAGATTTACAAGTAGGAATTGCAGGATTTGGGAATACTCCTTTCTTGGCAATGGCGGATTTGAGAGACCAATTTAATAAAGCGTAAAAAAAAGAATAAAATAGAAATATAAGTATGAAAAGAAAAAGAAGAAAGGTATTTCCCTTGAGGTGTGAAATCTTGCATTCATGGATGATTCGTCGCCCATGGATAGAGATAGAGGTATTAAGACACCTTGAAAGAGAATACGGTATTAAATAATATGAATGTATGGAATTATGAAAAAATTAGTCAGTTTTGGTTTCTTCCTTTGGTTGCTTGTCTGATTTTGGGAATAGAATATTTCGTAGTAGTAAAGTTATCCAAGATACGCCAATGCAGAGACCAAAAGTCTTCAAAAAAACGGTTATTTCAAAATCGGAGTTTAAAACAGAAGGTATTAGCCAAAAAGGATAAGCCAAAGACAAACAGAGTAAGGCAAAATAGAAAATATAAGAATTCATAATTAGTAAAATGAAAACAGCAAAAAAGCAAGTAAGATAGACAACTGACAAGCCAAGAGACAATAGAAGTTGAGTGTACCATTCTAATTCCGAAAAAACATCAACGCTAATAAATAAAACGGAATAGATTATAAGAGTACATAAAGTCAACGCAATCGCGGCTTTACGATGTCCTTCATCAAGGGAAAGAAAGATTTTTTCAATTTCCATAATTATAAATATTTTGGTTTCAGTTGCAAATATAGCAAAACTATTCCGGCTCGGAAGGGATAGGGATAGACTTTTTAAGCAAGTAGTAATTTATAAAGAAACAGATATGAGCAAAGAATCAATAGTGATGTATTTTGGCACAACAGGCAGACCGGGACATCATATCACAATGCTTAGTGGTAATATCCCAATAAAAGACCAGTGCCGGATAGGTGGAGAAATAGATGCAGACGACGATTTGTATTCCGACATGAAAAAGTGCAAAGGCATTGGATATGTTTACTATCGTGGAGTTACAATGCTGTGTATTCCTTATAGCGTACATGATTCTCGTGGTGGAAGTAAGTCAATATTCATCATGGAAGGAAAGGTCGCTAAAGATGAAATAGTAAAGGAGCTACAAAAATACTCATGGGTTCATGCCATTTTCACCCGGCTACAAATAGATCACCATCTTGATGGAGTAGAAGAGATTGAATTAACATTAGAGTAATACAATAGAAATAATGAGTTTTATATCAAGACAACCCAATGGGCTTTTATGCCGATTTTCAACTGTAACAGATACTATTACTGATTATAATATGACAGATGAAGAATATATTGAAGTGTGTGCCCAAAAGGCAAGAGAAGAAGCTCGAGAAACATTGAAACATTCTCTTCGTCCATTTGAACGCGTAAAAGAGTCTTTTCGACCTGTCAATATGAGTAATAGTAAGTTTAATAAGATTCTGAGATTAATGGAAACAGAAGTAGTCAGATAAAAGAAAGCCGCTGCAAGATGGATGTAGCGGCTTTCTTTTTCTTTAATGCAATATGTTTTGCGCAGATTTAGTTGTACCCAAATGCTATTATCATTATTTTTGTATCAGGTAATCAATCTGTATTTCGGGATATGAAGAAGAATCGGACAAAAATCATAGGACGGAGCTATGCTCATAAGGTTAGCGAGATACTCCGCATTTACGATGAACATGCACGGAGTGGCTTGAGCAACCGTGAAATCCTCCGTAGATATATCTGGCCTCTTTATCCCATCTGCGAAAAAACTTTCTATAATATCATCAACGCCAGTGCCGATCCACGCATTATCCGTCAACAGGATGAACTGAAACGTCAGCTTTCATTGTTCTGAATCTCATCCGATACCGTAGTAATATATTCCGTTTCATAAACCTTAATACCTCCCGGTAATGAAAACTGGCGGCTGGTCCGACGTATCAGGACGGTATCACATCCGTCGAACCGCCAGCCGTGCAGATAAGAGTTTAAACGCTTTGCCAGCGTGAGACGTTCGGTGACATGCTGCTCCTGCGTACTTCCATAGTGAGTATCATCATAACAGTCGAAAGCAAACCGGATTGTGAGAATAGTCTTTCCGTGCTGGAGACCATTCTTGATATTGTCCCAAGTGGTTTGAGGAATGCTGATCAGGACACAGGGAAATGTTACCGGATACTGATCCTCTCCGTTAGTGAGTGCTTCCAGTTGTCCGCAGTCTTCGTCAATGAGGGTAATTACTTCTCCCATCTTGCCGGCTATTTGTTGTTGAAGGTCGTTGAAAAGTTGTTCCATAATGCTGCTTTTAAATATTAATAATCTTTTGAATTTCCTGCTGTAGCTTATCGCTTATCTTTTTTGTCAGTTCCGTTCCGGGTGTAGATGGCATGAACTGGCGCCTGGGAATGTGTACGGTAAGCTTAGTCTTTTTCGTCAGGGCGAGACGTTTCCAGTTCAGCGCCTCTTTAGAGGCATTCTCTTCACGTTGTTTACGAGCTTTCCCGCCATGTTTCATTTTCCGTTTGATACCGGTGGCTTTGTAGTACATGGCCCAAGCAAAGCGTCGCATTTTTGGAGTGACGGTAGTATGTACCATACCACCCTGATTGTGTATACCGGCATAAGACACTCGGGTGAAGACCGTAACGGTTCCGTTGCCCGGTGTATATTCAATGCTTCCTGACAGATGGTTTCTGCCTGAAAGCAATGGACCGTACCGGGAGTCCGCCCCTTTTCCTCCGTTTCTCTGCCGCTCTGTCTCCTGCCATTTGTGGAAGCCATTATGGGTGAAACCACCCTTGCGGAAATCTTCCTCAATATGCCGTTTGGCGATATTTCCGACGATGACCGGCATCTTTCGGCGTACGAGATCCTTAAGCTGTTCCTGTTTTTGCAGAATCCTACGGTTAAATTCCTGAATATCCATTTGTATATTAAATAAATCTGTCCGTCAAAAAAGTTTTCACAGCTTCTTCCGCTCCCTCATAGGCATTCGTTACGTACGGATGCGTATCGCTGAACAGTCTTCCGTCTTTTCCGGGATTATTATCCAGTCCCGGTGCAGGCTGGTCTTTCGGATCATTGTCCACATGAGGAGTTTCCGTGGACGGTTCATCCGTAGCAGCCAGTGAACATTTGCAATTCCAGCGGTCTCCCGGTCGATGAACATTCCAGAACGGGTGATTTATCGGCAGGATAGTTCCCCAAAAACCTTTATGGTCGGCTCCGGGATTTATACTGGTGCTGGGCATCCATTCCAGATTCGGCAGGATATCGGCGTATTGTTCAAAGCGCTGCCAGTCCGCTGCCTGGTGTGAACGGATGACAGCGGTGTCATATTCTGTCCGCAGCCAATGTTTTACATGATGATCCAGCATCGGGTGTACATCGTTTCTCCACTGTTCGAATGGTTTTAGATCACCATTCGAATCGAAGAGCCGCGTGGCGATATCGTTTTGCATACGGTGTACTTTGAAAGCGGAGAATACAGCATTGCCCCAGTCTATTTTCTGCCGGAACTCCACAGGAAGTTCTGCTCCGGATTCACTGATACCTTCATCGGTTGCTTCGGTAAAAATGCGGAAGGTCTCATTGAACAGGCTTTCCTCTATCTCCGTCATGGGTTGAAAGTCCTTTTCGTATATATGCTTCAGGGCACGTTGCAGGGCTTTATTATCGAAAACAAAAGCAGAGGCTGTATCTTCATTGGTGGCATCCCGGTACAGGTCATTCATTACCAGTCTGAAGCCCCGTCCCTGTCCGGGGCCTTTCCGAAAAAACGGGTAGACCGGTTCTGTGGCTGTATGATCTGCGCGAACGGATTATTCACCTTTTTCTTTTCTTGGATTTCGGCTTTCAACTGCTCATAGTTTTCCGGCTTTTCTACGTTCAGTTGTTCATACAGGTAGTCATCGTCCAGGGGCAGTCCGAACACCGTTACAGCTTTCTCCAATAACTCGGCGCGAGTCTTTACCTGCTGCATATCCGTTTCTTCCACATAGACAAACTCTCCGCCTTGAGTATTTACACCCAGTGTTGCGAACAGGTCCGTCATATCATAATTCAGCAGGTTAAGAATGGAAAGCGCATCCTGCTCTTCCAATTCTTGCTCGATATCCTGATGTACAGTGCCCAGTGCCTGTGTACCTGTCTCACTGGCTTCAGTGGTAAGGGTATTGCCAAGTACAGCCTTGCTCATTTCAGCATTACAGCGTTCCACGAGACTGCTGTACAGTTCACTGCTGCCTGTTGTGTTTCCTGTTTCCACAAATTCCAGATTAGATCCTTCCGGACAAAAGAAATCCATTCCTCCGCCTTGTTCCCGTGCAGCTTCCATTGCATTGTGCAAAGCTTCCGGGTCCGCCGCATCGTATGTATATTTACGTACCGGCATGCCGAAAATCTCAGAGAATTGCGCCCAGTCACCAACAGTTCCACGTTTATATATGACGTATGGAGCTGTACGTGCGAGAATTCCCAGCGGTTCTTTGCCCTGTATCATCAGCAGATCTTCATAGATATCAAAACTGTCACCATTAATGTCTTCCTGCCGATTTTTGATAATACGCAGCACCGGGTCTATGTGTTTGCGCGGTACCAGAAAGTAATCTATCCAGCCTTTCTTATTGATATAGAACTGAACGAGTGTAAATCCCCAGTATTCGGCATCTAGCGCGTCACTGATAAATCGGAGGAACCAGGGTGACGATATCTGCTCGTTCACTTTATCATCGGGTATACCGTTACGGCGAAATTCAATCTTCCTGCTCAGTACCCCGCTTTTCCGTTTTTGTACCACGCTGAACAGATGCGGGTCCATCAGGCTTTCACTATAGATGTCATACAGCCTGACACGTCGTGTGAAATCTACGTTTTCAGCACTGCGGATAGCCTGCATATAGTCACCCAGACCTATTCCGAAACGTTGTGGCTGTGTCAGTATCACCGTTGCTCCGGGACGGGTTACGTTGCTCCCTTCGGTGATGCGTCTGTTGCTTTTTGCGGCTTTGTTCCGGAATACCGGAAACCTGTCTAGTATATTCATAAATGATTGGTGCGTTTAGGGTTACTACTCATCAGCCAGGGGCTGTTTTTTTTCTGTTCTTCTTCAGGAAGCTTCGGTGCGCCGTCTATCGTTATTTTGAATGCCGCCACCTGCTTCAGCCATTCCATTGCACGGTCGTAGCGGTCCTTACGTATCTGCGACATCTTCTGAGGGTTGTGGATACTGAACAAGTGATACACAGCTATATCTACCGCCATCATCAGTACAAGCTCATTACGGGCCGTGCCTTCGGCCTTGAATATGGTATCAGCGTCATATCGTGCACTGAGATATCCGCGCATTTCAGAAATGGCACGGTCCTCGCAGATCTCAATGATGGCGTCATCATTACGGGTCAGGGCATCCAGTATTTCGCGATGGATGCTGGCATCGTAATCTTGCGGAGTTATAAATTTACTCATGGCTATAATCGTTTGGGGTTCCGGCGGTCATTACGATGTATCACAGTCACCGGTACCAATTGTTGAATCTTCTTTTTGATGATGCAGTAACCGCCTTCCACACAGTCGGGACCGTCGGCGGGAAATTTCAACCGCAGGGTGAACAGTCTGAACTGGTCGTCCAGACGTTTCATGTGCGGGTTGTTTCTTTCAGCTTCGTTGAAGATGAGATTTCCTTCCCGGTTCAGAGGCTCCAGATTGGCTTCGATACGTGTAGCCTTATCAGTTTTTCTTGCTTCGTCAGGTTGAATATAGAGTTGAATATTCTTTTCACGTCGTGCTTTACCCACCAGCGGTTTGAATACCTGCTGGAAGAAAGGGTCTTGCAGTTTATTGTTCTCCATGTAGCAATACACAGGAACTTTTGCGCCCACGTATTCCAGCAACTGCACATACCAGTCAATAAATTCTGCGTTCAGTCCACGGTCCAGACATGGCTTGATGATATAGAGTTTCGGACCGATCATGCCCATCAGGATACAGCTTTTGGTACTGCTGTTCTTGCTTTTGTTCTCACCGGGTGCCGGGTCGCCGTAAATGATGAGGAACTGGAATTTCTTCAGATCAGGTACTTTGCCGTAAGTGATCTCCTTAAATACTTCGCCTTCCGTCACCGGATTGTTGAAGTATTCCGTCTGCTGGGCGGCAGTACTGATTTTAGACAGAGCGATATCAATACTTTCTTCCGTGTTTTTAGACGGCCAGGTGCTGTATCCTTTTTCATCACGGATGTTCACTACGTCCCAATGATCAGCCATGTGTCCGGCACGTACCACGCAGCAGTCACGGGCAATGATATTTCCGCAGAAAACAATCAGTGTTTTTACCGCCGTATCACGTGTTCCGTACAGTGCTTTTTCCCACCATGTCCAGTTCTTGTCTATCGTGTCCGGATTCCGGCAGCCTTCATCCGTATCGAAGTCATCCACCAGCAGCACATCCGGACGGACAGCGCCGTTGCGGCTACCACGAGGAGCGTTTCCCGCACCGACAGCACGGAATGAGCACCCGCATTTGGCGACAAACTCTTCGGCACACCAGTTGCCAAGATTCACCTGCACACCGTAATAAGCACGTATCATGGCATTCTCTTCAAACTGTTTCTTATAAGGATCGAGCAACCGGACAGCACTGTCCTGTGTGGCGGAAGCCATCATCACGTTGCACTTCTTTTTCGTAAGCGCAAGGTACATGACGATGAACATCACCGTCGTACTTTTCGCCAGTCCCCGTGCCCATGACAATACTTCGAACCATTCCTCGTGTTTGATGCAACGCCGGATAGCCTTTATCTGGAATACTGCAAATTCAAATTTGCAGTATTCGGGGAAAAAGAAGCTGATCCATTCTATCGGATCAGCTTCCAGACGGGCACGGTCTTTGGCAATCTGCGCCTGCGTCAGGTTGACGTCGGAGTTCTGGCGGCGAAGTCCGGATTCATAGAAGACTGCCCATTCCCGGAGCGCATCGCGGTCTTTCTGCGTCTGTGTCATAAGCTATCCTTTATAAAAGCGTCCCACAATCGAAGAAACTCCTTGCTCTTATCCAGATCGAACGGTCGCAGCCAGTTGATGAATTTCATACCTACACTGATAATGTCGGCAACACCTACATCTGTTTCCATCTTCTTAATGGCCGTCGCCAACTTGTTCAGTGTGTCGGCTTCAGCGGCATTGGCATAGCGTTTTCCCTCTTCACGTTCACTGATCACACGGTTTATCTCCGCTACTTGCCGGTGCAGGCTGGCGACCTGCTGTTCTCGGGTGAGTGTCATGCCTACTTTCATTTCCTCCCATTTCTCCGCTGCTATCCAGCGGTTGATGGTGTTGCGTGATACACCTACTTTGTCCGCGATTTCCTGTTGCGTCAGGTTATCCTTCAGGTACAGCGTGCGGGCATAACCCTTTTTCTGTTGTGTGGTCAAATCTGCCATGATGATAAGTCGTTAGAATTTACACAAAGGTCATTATCCCGGAGGTGAACAGGAAAAAAGCGCAAAGGGGTTACAGACAATGCCACAGCGCCTGCGTACTTGCCCGCAAGCGTTACACACTTTTTTGTACGGTTGCCCCTGTCACCATAAGTTTGTGACAGATTCAAAGCCGGAGATGTAAATTGCATCGCTGTCCGGCACTATATCCTAAATGCTGAAATATGATTCTTTTTAAATCCATACTGAACGAAAAGACTGCCAGCCTGCTGCTCTACGGAGAAATCAGTGACGAAGGCGGTGACGGCAAAATAGCCAGCCGTGACATCGTGAACGAACTGATGTACATGGACGGCAGCTATGAGAACCTGAATATCCGGATCAATTCCATTGGTGGCGATGTCTATCCCGGTATTGCTATTTTCAACGCCATCCGACAGTGTAGGAGCAACGTCACTATCTACATAGACGGTATTGCTGCCAGCATTGCGGGAGTCATTGCCCTGTGCGGAAAACGGGTGGAAATGAGCCGTTATTCCCGCATGATGCTGCATAATGTCAGTGGCGGATGTTACGGTAACAAAAAGGACCTTCAGGACATGATCTCTACGATCGAAAGTCTGGAGGATACCATTGCCGAAATTATCAGCGGACGGTGCGGAAAAGATAAGGAAGAAGTGAAAAGCAGCTACTTCGATGGTACCGACCACTGGCTGAAGGCGGACGAAGCTTTCGCCCTCGGACTCATTGACGCCATCTACGATGTGGAAGCGGTACCCGATGAAAGTACCACAGATGACATATACCGCATATTTACTAACCGGCTGGAGCTGGAGCAACAGCCACAAAACCCTGATAAAATGAAATTGGAAGACTTTAAAAAGATTCCCCGCTTTGCCAATTGCGCAGACGAAGCGGCAGTGATGTCCATGCTTGGCGATACTGCCCAAAAAGCGGACAAGGCCGATGACCTGGAGAAGGAGAACGGTGAATTGAAAGAACAGCTCAGCCGGCAGGAAGAGGAACGGATCGAGACAGCCGTAACGGATGCTGTAACAGACGGGCGCATTGGTGCCGATCAGAAAGATACCTATAAGAACCTTCTGAAGGCTGATTTCAAAAACGGTTTGACTGCACTGAAGGCTATGAAGCCTAAGAAACTGCTGAAAGACAAGTTTGAGAACCAAGAACCGCAAGCCGGTGAAAGTCCTTGGGAAAAACGTCAGAAGGAAATACGTGAGAACATCCGGAAATAATCTGTAATACGCAAAGATATGATACCGATTAAAAATCCAAAGAATGCCAGATTGGGCGGTTCGTCCTACTTTGGCAAGAATGTCGGGAGCAGCGTACGCAGTGCCGGCAGTGCCCCACAGATACGTGGGAGACAGAAAGTTAAATACTAACAACTAATAACTTACAAGGACAATGGCAATTCAAGGATTGAATACTACCAACTATTCCGGCGAAGTGCTGGAAAATGTACTGACCCTTGCCACTACAGGCAATGAGTTGGTCAGCAGGGGACTGATTATGGTTATCCCCGGAGTGAACAGCGCAATCAGCATTCCACGTGTTAAGGCGGGAAAGATGTTGCAAAAACGAAAGGAAGACCCTACGAAAGCGGACAGCAAGGGGGACTTTACTTATAGTGAAAAGAAACTGACACCTAAGGATATGATGGCATTTACGCTCTTCAATCCCCGCGCGTTCGAACATATCTGGCGTCCGTTCCAGCCTTCGGGAGACCTGGTGTTCCGCCAGTTGCCCGGCAATGTGCAGAATATCCTGTTACAGGAACTGCTGAAACAGGTAGGACATGAACTGGGCTACCAGTACATTAATGGCACATACGCAGACGGTTCGGACGATGCGCTGTTGATGGACGGTATCCTGACACAGGCTGCCAAAGACGCGGATATCGTGAAAGTGAAAACCGTGGGAACGACGATGCTGCAACGCCTTAAAGAACTGCGTACGGTGATTCCAGTGACCATGCGCAATAATCCCAACCTGCGCATTCTGATGAGTGTGACGGACTTTGACACGTATGATGACGAACTGACGCAACTTGCAAATAAAGGTACGGCTCCTACGGATATCAATCAGGAACGTTACAAGGGCATCCCGTTTGAAGTGTTGACGCAATGGCCGGAAGGCTTGATGGTAGCCACCATTTGTGACAGTGGCATGAATGGCAATCTGTTCGCCGCCGTCAATCTGCAGAACGACGAAAACGTGATTCAGATTGACAAATGGGCGAATGCCAGCGAGCTTTATTTCTTTAAGATGCTGATGAAGGCGGATACGCAAATTGGCTTCGGTGAGGAATTTATCGCAATTGACTGGCGTGCTGACGGTGCGTTCAAACCAACTGTTGAAGGATAAGGAGAACGGACGATGGCAAAGAAAGAAAAAGTTACGGTGATTGTCCTGGAGGAGTTTCAGGACAAGTTCGACCACAAGACCATGTATCCGACAGGAACAGAGCTGGAAGTAGACAAGGAACGCGCTGATGATCTGGTAAGTCGCGAACTTGCTAAGATCAAGAAAGTGGAAACTCCCAAAGAGCCGAAAGAAACTAAGGAAGCAGAGACAGAAACAGCAAAGACTGAAGCTGAGAAACCTGAAGCTGAACAGGAAGATGAAGACAAGGGGACTGAGAAATAATAATCCCGGTAACATCCGGAACAGTAAGACCGTGTGGCAAGGGGAGATTGTTCCCTCTACCGACCGTAGTTTTAAACAATTCAAGACGATGGCTTACGGTTACCGTGCCATGATCAAGCTATTGCAGAACTATCGGAAATTGAACGGATGCCGCACGATATCGGACTTCATCAACCGCTGGGCGCCACCTGTAGAAAACAATACTTCAGGCTATATCAGCCGGGTATGCAGGGAAATGCAGATACCCTCCAGTTATGTTCCTGATGTGAACGACAGGGGAACCATGTGTGCCTTTGCTGCTGCCATGTCACAAGTGGAAAACGGCATTCCGGCAGTGATGGAAGACGTACAAGCGGGATGGGACTTACTCTAAATTAAGGAGGAATAAAATGGATACACTTGAATACATGAAGCTGGTCTGTGGTATCCTTACGGTTATCATCACCTACGGAGGATTCAGGATGTATACCGACAGACGGAAATACATTCAGGAGGTAGAAAAGCTGAAGGCGGAAGTCCGTGATGCACAGGTGAACACCCGTGGCAGCGAGCTGGACAACGTTCAGAAAGCAATGCAAATCCTGATGGATGAAATTGTGGAACCTTTAAAGCAAGAAATAAATGCGATTCGAAAAGAACTCGGGAAACTTCGCCGGGCTGTTGAGAGATCTAGCAGTTGTCGTTTTGCTACTAACTGCCCTGTGCGTGATGAGTTGCAAAAGCCCGAAAAGACTGGAGAAGACTACCTCCCTAGACAGCCTGTACAGCGCAAGAGGATTCGCTCTGATACAGCAGCCGGTACCTCCAAGCATTGCAAAAACGGTGTTTCCGACTGGGACACTGAAATCGATACCGGTAGGAACAGGCTTTAGCGTCCGCAGTGGACAGGCTATTGTCAAGGTGACGCGGGTATCGGAAGATTCAGTAGAGGTTAGCGCCACTTGTGACAGCCTGGCACGTGAAGTAATTTACCTTCATGAAGAACTGACACGCATCCGCAACGAAACTGGTGAGGAAGTGGAAGAACCTCCTCCGCAGATTGTGAAGGAACCGACCGGATGGCAGTGGTTCCAGATATGGACAGGACGGATGGCCGTTGCCGTACTTGTTCTAATAGTGATCAAACGGCGATTGAAACGTAATTAAATAATAAAGAAATTTATGGCAGAACTAGGATATGTGCATGGCAGTGACATGCTTGTTGGATTAATGGTTGAAGAAGCTTTTTCTCCACTGGGGCATTCAAAGACTTGTACCATCAGTAATAAGGCAGAAACCAAAGAGCGTGCAGTAAAGCCGACTTTGGCAGAAAAGGCAAAGGCGGCTAATGCCGGCAAGTGGAAAGAAAAATCAGTGAGCGGTCTGTCCGTCGAAATCAGTTCGGAAGGATTCCGGTTTTACGGAGATGAGATGGGGTATGACAAACTACTGGAACTTTGGGAAAAGAGCGAACCTGTGACGGTACGTTATGCGCTACGTGGAGAGGAAAAGACGAAATACCGTGAAGGAAAGTTCCTTATCACAAGTCTGGAAGAGACATCTCCTTCGGATGATGACTCTACCTATACTATCTCTTTGGAAAACTCCGGTCCGGTTGAGACCAAGACTGTGGCTCCACAAGGATAATGTATCACCTTTAATAATTGTATCATCCAATGAATAAAGTAATCATTTGTACAGAAGAATATCCCTCGCGTGTGACCATGGGGGCAATGATCGACTTCAAACGCGAAACCGGCAAAGATGTAAACGAAATCGGTGCCGATGTGGAGCAGCTGACCATGTTTATGTATTGTTGCGTCCGCAGTGCTTGCCGTGCTGATAAAATCGACTTTGCGCTGACCTTCGAACAATTTGCTGACGGCATCAACCTGGAAGACTTTACTGCCTTTCAAAACGGCATGGCGTCAGAAGAAGATGGATCAAAAAAAAAGAAGGGAACGAAAGCGTAACGATTGAATCTCTGATAGGACTGGCGATGGGGTGTGTCGGGATGTGTCTGAATGACTTCTGCCGTCTCACCCCGTCGGAGTTTACAGCCGTCTTCGAAGCCTGGCAACAGAAGGAGACGTATGCAGAGCGCAGAAGGTGGGAACAAGCACGTTTCCTGGCATGCAGCATACTGAAGCCTTATAGCAAAAAAAGTTTGGAATTAACTGACGTATGTCGGTTCTCTTGGGATACGAAACCTGCACAGGAAATGGAAGAAGAACCCAGTACACAGGAAAGGTTCGATGAGATCAGGACTCTGTGGAATGGGGATTGAGACCTTTCTTTTCCTCTTCCAGTTCGTGGATGAGTTCATCTATATCCTTTTCGGTGATGGTACAATCATCTTTCTTAAAGAGTCCGTACAGACCGATAACGATGAATAATACTATAAAGAAACCTCCAATAGTCATAACTGTTTGATTTTTACTTCACAAATATATGGGAAAAATTTCATTTGACATCATTCTTACTCTAAAAAATAATATTTTGGGAGGATTGGTTAACATCAAAAAGCAATTCGATGCTATAGATAAGGCCGGGGAGCAGGCGTCCGCTACTACCACTCGTTTTGGAAATATTTGTAGCAGGTTGAAAATGCCTGACCTGAATGCGTTTTTGGGGGTAGCCGAGCGATTGGGTGGTGTGCTGGGCGATTTGTCTCAAGGAGGAATGAACTTTGGACAATCCATGGCAGATCTCAGTTCCATTACCGGTATTGCAGGTGATGATCTGAAAACTCTTGGCGAGAATGCGCGTAAGGTGGGACAAGACTCCGGTTTGGGAGCCGGTACAGCGGCACGCGCGTATGCGATTCTCGCCAGCCAGATTGATGTTGCCGTCATTGGTATGGCGGGGCTGAACAACTTACAGGAAAAGAGTGTAACACTGGCACAAGCATCCGGAATGAGTATCGATGCCGCTGCAACATCATTAGCAGGTACAATAAACCAGTTCGGACTATCGGCAAATGAGGCGGAACGGGTTATTAATGTGCTGGCGGCAGGAAGTAAATATGGGGCAGCCGAAATAGAAGAACTCTCTCAAAGTTTTAAGGTTGTTGGTTCCGCAGCTTCTGCCATGGGGCTGACTGTGGAGCAGAGTGCGGGGGCACTTGAAGTACTGTCCAAGGCAAATTTAAAAGGAAGTGAAGCCGGAACGGCACTCCGGAACATTATCCTGAAGCTGAATACGGAACTGGGTGTCGATCTGAGCCGTACTTCTTTGTCCACAGCGTTGGATGCGTTGAAACCGAAGCTGACAGATGCCGCTTATCTGAGTAAGCTTTTCGGTATGGAAAACATTGCCGCCGCACAATATCTGATACAGAATTCATCGGCTGTGGAAGAGATGACCCAGAAGGTGACAGGTACGAATGTGGCACAGGAACAGGCGGCTGTACGTACGGATACGACAGCACACAAGATGGAAATACTGCGTGCAAAGGTCGATGATATCAAAATCAGTTTTGCTAACTCATTGGGACCCATGTCTGCCTATGCTTCCGTAGTAGGTGAAAATGCGGTTGTGCTGGCTTCGTTCTATCAGATAGGTACTGGTGCCATATCCATGCTCAGTAAATATCACATTGCAGCAAAAACGGCAGTGGTTGCCCAGATGGCTTTTAATTCTATACTAAAATTGGGGAAAGCTACAGTACTTTCCTATGCCATGAATGTGAATTTGGCCCGTAATTCCATTGTGGCAACTACTGGAGCCACAAAACTAATGAATATTGCAATTGCAGCTAGTCCGTATATGCTTGCTGCTGTGGCTGCCGTAGCGTTGGGTGTGGCTGTTTATAAAATAGCGACGCGTAGCAATGAAGCGGAAAAGGCGCAGAACAGGTTGAATGAGGCAATGACTAGTATGCAGAAAGAAGTCACGGAGGAACGCCTGAAACTGGATGCACTATTTGCTCCATTGTTGAATGCGAAGGAAGGGACAGATGAATGGAAACGTGCCCGTGACCGTATACAGGAAACATATGGCGATTACTTGCAACAGTTAGGCATTGAAGAAATAAAGGTAGATAATGCGCGTAAGGCGTATGATTTGCTGTCTGAAGCGATCATCAATACGGCAAGGGCGCGTGCCGGGGAAAAAGCATTGACTTCTGCGGGGGATTCGTTAGCCGGTAAAGAAAGCGAGATGCTGACTAAAATGCGTAGCATACTCACTCAAAAGTTTGGTGAGGAAACCGGTGCACGAGTGTTTGATGGCATAGCAAACAGCATCCGTAAGGGTGAGAAGGAGATACCTGAACGGTGGGCGAAATTTATTAAGAGACTGGATGTAACAGAAGTTTATGGACAGGCCGGGGAAGTAAATACCACTAATCCGGTCATGACGTATGTCAATGGAATCAAACAGGCAAGGACCGATTACGAGAAAGAATATGATCGTATTGTTTCTGTATTTGGCAAAACTATTCCTGGACCTAAAGTTCCTCAGAAAACGGTAAAAGGTGAAGGAAATAAGGAAGATGACAATCTACAGAAAGAATCCCTTACGCTGGCTGATATTAAAAAGAAAATAGAAGAACTCCAATCTGCGCAACAGACTGCATCGGATGAAGAGGGACGTAATATACAAATCCAGATTAATCAGCTGGAATCTCTTAAAAAGGCTAAGGAAAAAGCAATGGGCATCGGTGGAGACCCGACTTTTATGAATGGCAGTATTGATGCCATGAAAAATGAACTTGCCAAATATGAGAAAGAACTATCCAGTAAACCAATAGGAGAAGCATCTATTGACTTACAAATTAAAATTGATAATCTGAAAAGTCAAATAGAGGGTGTCAAAATATGGATAGAGAAAGAAGCATTCAAAGATACCCATGGTGAAATTAAGGTAGATGTAATTCCTTCTTCTAATGCTGGACGTGATCTTGGGCAAATGGCGGAAGACTTTCAAGACGAGAGAAACAAGAAGAACCCGGATAGTGAGCAGAACACACTGACGCATGATGCCATTAAAAAGATGAAGCTTCCCCAAATTGAGATGCCCAAGATTGATCCAAAGAAAAGCGGCTTTGAAAAATGGAACGAAGCGGTAGATACTGCTTATAAAAAGAATCAGGATCTTATCGAAGGTATGAGCGGCATTGGAAGCGTAATGGGCAGCCTGGGGCAAGCCGTCGGAGGAGCTGCCGGAGAATGGCTGAATTGGGGTGCGAATGTGGTACAGGCTGTTGCAGCTGCGATTCCTCAGATCACATCACTGCTTGGCTTGCAAACTACACAGGTAGCAGCAAATACGGCTGTTGCCGGCTCCGGAGCGGCCGCTTCCACCGCAAGCATCCCGATTGTGGGTCCTATACTCGCAGTTGCTGCCGTAGCAAGTGTCCTGGCAGCTCTCGCCAATCTTCCCAAGTTTGCCAGTGGGGCAATAGCGTATGGTCCTACAATGGGACTTTTTGGAGAATACTCTGGAGCCCAGAATAATCCGGAGGTCGTTGCTCCTTTAAATAAATTGCGGAATTTGATACAGCCGACAGGTGGTATGGGTGGCGTTGTAGAATTCAGGATTGATGGCAGAATGCTCCGTGGGGTATTAAATAAGGTAGACCGATATAACCAACGTACAAGATAATGGAAAAGCAGTTAAGATATCAAGGAGAGTTTTTCAGCGTGGCCGATGTGCTGTGGCGCGTGGAGATATGGCAGGATGCGGACACTCCTTATCCGGTAGTCGGTGAGTTACGTTTCCCTTCGGATACTCCGTTATCATTTGAATGGTTTGAAACTGACAAGCTGGAACCTGTGCAGGGAAGCGGCGCAACGCTTCAGATAGTAAGCAAGGTGGACCGGCAATACAAGGATATGTATATCGTTGAAGCCGGAAGCATACGTATGGATGCGTATAGGAATGATATACTGTACTGGAGTGGAACGTTAGATACGGAAACATACGAAGAACCTTTTTCCTATGAGAATGAATATGAAGTTACGTTGACTTTTGGTGATTTTTCCCTGCTTGATAGAACGAACTTTTCTTTGAGTGGAGCACGGTCCATCGGTAGTCTTATTGAAACCTTTATAGCTGAGACTAAAATCAAACATCGGGGATTTGAAAAATATATTTCAACTACATGCGATTCGGTTTCCGGTGAAATGCTATATAATGTGGGAATAAGTTGCGAGAACTTCTACGATGAAGAAGGAGTGCCGATGACGATGCGTGAAGTCCTTGAAGAAATACTGCGTCCGTTTGCCTTGCGTCTGATACAACGTGCGGGAAAAGTATTCATATACGATTTGAATGCCGTGCAAACAGCATTTGAACCTCAAATGGTACATTGGGAAAGTGATGATGCGGTGTTGGGAGTAGACAGGGTTTATAAGAATGTAACATTGAGTTTCAGCCCTTATCCGCAAAAAGAACTGTACACATCTACACTGACAGAAAAAATGTTGGATGAAGGGGCTGAACGGTATTATGTAGCGAAAGACACAAGTAAAAGTCCGTTCTATGAAAGTAATATAGGTTTCATGATTGACTTGAAAAAGAGTTCGGGAATAAGTGGTGAAATAGAGATTGATACGGACAATGCCCGATTGTTCAAAATTACTCCTGTATTCTCGGGCAGTGAGTCCTTTGGCATTGCAGCGCGTGTAAGGGATGTGCATAAGTCCCTTTTATCCGGGATGGAAACTCCTGTAAATGCTAGTGGATATGGGGATGTGAATAAACCTTTATTCACGGTACGGCGCATGTTATCACTACCGGAAACACATACTGTTTTTAGCAGTTTCAACCCAGACGCAGGTATGTACCCGCAATCAGGCTTGACAGACGTTATGTTGCGCCTAAAAATAGAGGCACTGGTTGATGCGCGCTTTAATCCCTTTGAAGAAGCTACTGGTACTAACAGGAAAAATGAATACGAAAAATTTCAAGGGATAAGTGAATACAATGTATCGTATGTGCTGCGCATTCTTGATACAAACGGAAATATTAAAATGCATTATGCGAACAGATACAATGACGGTAGCGCCCATAATGATTTTTATGCAACTCAATATGTCGAAATGAATGGAAAATGGATTGACGGAGGTGCTGTAACCAACAGTAAAACGACATTGAGATATTATGACCGTGCAGGATATACCGGGTGGAAAGGAGGCTGGCAATCTAACAACGTTGGATATAAGTATTCATATGTTCCAAAGGAATCTGCCGGAGACGGGGACCTGATACCAATACCTCCCGGATGCCAGGGATGTATGCTTGAACTGTCAATCTTAAATTTCTTCGGCCCTGTGAGAAGTCGGGGAGAAAATCCAACACCTTTTAAAGACTATTACCCTAACTGGATATTATTTAAGATTCCTGAGCTGACTTTGGTCAACTCCTATGGCAAGGCAATAGACGGAAATGATATCGAATACAAATCGTGGCTCAATTCTTCGGCTAAGGAAGAAAAGAAAATAGAAACGATTGTCGGTACTCCACGTACATCGGCAAATTTCGGCATGGGGATGCTGATGGATGTGTCATCGCGTACTACATTGAACATGTTTACTCGTGCAGGCGTAACCGCTCCTTTGGAAAAACTATTGATAGGCACTTGGTATAGTAACTACAGCAGGCGAATGAACATGCTTTCGGGAACCGTACGGCTATTGGATAGCTTTGGCACCTATACAGATGCGAACGAGACCGATACCTATTTAATGGTGTCGGAGGTTCAGGATGTGCAGCAGGATGAGAGCAATGTGAAGTTAGCTGAAATAGCACCTGATAATTTCGAAGGAGTAGAATATGAATAAAATCATGACGGAATATGAAGAAACAATATAATATACTCATTTCTGAACGGAAGCCCGTTCCACGCAGCAAAAGGCTACGTGAAGCCGGACAGTCCGCTTCGTCTGCTGCTGTCTCTGTGTCAGGCAATGCTGGAGGGGCTGGAATTGGAAATGGATCAGATACAGGTATAAGTAGAGATATCCGTGTCAATTCACCATCTGTGGGACATATTATAACAGGCAGTGTTCTGCCTAGTGGAATGAGATATGAACAGATATTCCGTAAAATGCTTTATGCGCCTACTCCGGCAACATTGGTAGGTAAACTCTCAACCGCTAATGATGTTGAGTTTGGATCAGCTAAGGGTACTCTGACTTATACCGCTACCCGCAATGATAATGGTCTGATGACTAAAGCATATTATGACAATCAAGAAGAAAACGTACTGGAATTTGCAGGCGATGATACTGCCATCCAAACCGCAATAAGGCAGTTACAAGGAAATTATACACAGGGGGAAACATATTCTGCAACAGTCGTGTATGCCGCTTCTGAAGATGGAGATATAAACGAAACGATCTTAACCAATAAGATTAGCGTAAATGTACATAGAAAATGGTTTGCAGGCATTTGTAATTCAGTTCCTGCGAGTTCATCCGAGGTGCGGGCGCTAGGATCGAACGGTTTGTATGGCGGTCCCGGTATATTCAGGTTCTCCGCGTCTAACTGGAAGATAGTAGCCGTGTGTATTCCTGCTGATAGTATTAAAGAAATATCTATAGCATCATCATATGGCAATTTCGTAGAAAACGGCAAGGTCTGCACCGGTCCGGTCACGATCTCCGTTGAAGGAGCAAATGGGAGCGATGCTATTGATTATAAGATGTGGGTCATTCAGACGCAAGGCTTGAACGATCCTGATTCATTTACTTTTAAAACGATTTAGTATGGTAAAAATAAACGGAAGTTCTTTCCCTCACCAATACAGACGTACCAATTCTTTTCCTATTGATTCAACGGAAACATGGACTACCATAGAGGATGCGACTGCTTATGCACGCAATACGGATACAGAAGCATATTTGCCTTATTCCGGTCAAGTAATATCCATAGAGGGAGAACAGAGTATATATGTATTGGTAGAGGATGAAACTATTTCTAAAGAAGATGGCAGGGAACATTTTAAACTGCACAAAATTTCTACGGAAGAAGTAGCAGACGGTAAATATTTAAGTAAGATCATAGAGGATACGGCTGAGAAGCTTATTCACTTTAAAGGTGGGATAGATGTGATAGGCGTTTTAGCGGCGGCTATTGCAAAGTTTTCCGGTGACATTTCCTCTGCTAATTATGCGTCTAAGTTGCTAGGATGGATAATCAAGGCTTCCGGTGATGCAGAGTTTAAATCGCTTCGTGTTAATGAATTTTTAGAGGCTGACGAACTAAGATATAACCGTGTGTCTGTTATAGCCGGAGAAGAATGGAACGCGCCGGGCGGCGGTATAATAGAATCAGTAAACACGTCAAGTCGAACCATTACACTTAAACTAGAACCGGGCGAGTTGGCTAGCTTGGCAGTGGATGATATTTGTAAAGGCATATTTAACAACCAAACAGGATTTCAGACCGCCTATTTTCGTATTACCGAAAAACTGAGTAATTCGACCTTTAAATACGTGCTTAGAAGTGGCACTTCTTGCCATCCTGCTAAGCTAATGCACTTCGTTGCGTATGGTAACTTCACGAATGCGGATCGTCAAAGGTCTAGCTATTCAACTCAAAGCTATTCCCGTTATCTTGTAGGCGTGAGCGATTGGGAAATAAAGGTAGGTATGATTGCTATGCAGCTAGGCGACTTGTCTAATTTAAAGCTATTCGGTCTTGATATGACCGGACATAGTGCGTATTTACGTAATATCTACATGACTGGAACCATCAAACAACTTTCGCAAGATGGGGTTACAGAAGTGCCCGTAACGGCATTCAAAGGGGAATGGAAATCTGGAACATATTTCTATTATGACGAAGTAACACATAACGGAAGTACATATATATGTATTGAAGATAAAACCAATCAAGAACCAAGTGAAACCGCCACAGATTGGCTTAAGCATATTTCTAAGGGGGATAAAGGCGACAAGGGTGCAACAGGTGCGACAGGTCCTAAAGGTGAAACGGGACCGACCGGATCGCAAGGCATCCCTGGTACATCCCAATTCTTCCATGTGAAGTACTCCGCTAACTCGAACGGTAATCCGATGAGCGATACGCCTAACACTTATATCGGTACTGCGGTGACAACTAGCTCGACCGCTCCAACCGGGTACGTCTCATACAAGTGGGTGCAGTTGAAAGGATCGCAGGGTGTGAAAGGAGATCAAGGTATCGCCGGACCAACCGGAGCGAACGGTAAGACTACCTATCTGCATATCAAATACTCGGATAATGGTACGACGTTCACGGCAAACGGTGGTGAGACTCCGGGCGCATACATCGGACAATACACCGACTTCACGGCGGCAGACAGCAATACGTTTTCTGCTTATACGTGGACGAAGGTGAAGGGTGACAAGGGCGACAAAGGGGATAAGGGCGATAAGGGTGCAACAGGTGCGACAGGACCTAAAGGTGAAACGGGACCGACCGGATCGCAAGGCATCCCTGGTACATCCCAATTCTTCCATGTGAAGTACTCCGCTAACTCGAACGGTAATCCGATGAGCGATACGCCTAACACTTATATCGGTACTGCGGTGACAACTAGCTCGACCGCTCCAACCGGGTACGTCTCATACAAGTGGGTGCAGTTGAAAGGATCGCAGGGTGTGAAAGGAGATCAAGGTATCGCCGGACCAACCGGAGCGAACGGTAAGACTACCTATCTGCATATCAAATACTCGGATAATGGTACGACGTTCACGGCAAACGGTGGTGAGACTCCGGGCGCATACATCGGACAATACACCGACTTCACGGCGGCAGACAGCAATACGTTTTCTGCTTATACGTGGACGAAGGTGAAGGGTGACAAGGGCGACAAAGGGGATAAGGGCGATAAGGGTGCAACAGGTGCGACAGGACCTAAAGGTGAAACGGGACCGACCGGATCGCAAGGCATCCCTGGTACATCCCAATTCTTCCATGTGAAGTACTCCGCTAACTCGAACGGTAATCCGATGAGCGATACGCCTAACACTTATATCGGTACTGCGGTGACAACTAGCTCGACCGCTCCAACCGGGTACGTCTCATACAAGTGGGTGCAGTTGAAAGGATCGCAGGGACCCAAAGGAGATCAAGGTATCAAGGGACCAACCGGAGCGGACGGCAGGACTACCTATCTGCATATCAAATACTCGGATAACGGTACGACGTTCACGGCTAACAATGGTGAGACTCCGGGCGCATACATCGGACAATACACCGACTTCACGGCTACGGACAGCACGACATTCTCCGCTTATACTTGGACGAAGGTGAAGGGCGACAAGGGTGACAAGGGCGACAAAGGAGATAAGGGAGAACAAGGAACACAAGGAGCAACAGGATTGCCCGGTGCTCTTATTCGTCCGCGTGGTGAATGGAAAGCGAGTACGGCATACGTGAATAATTCCCAATACCGGGATACGGTCATTTATAATGGAAATACTTATTCCTGTAAAACGAGTCATACATCTTCTAGCTCCTTCGACTCTACAAAATGGACTCTATTTAATGAGTTTATTAATGTCGCTACGCAGTTACTAGTAGCTCAGAATGCGACTATTGACGTGCTAGGTACATCCGGTTTGTTTATCGGTAACTTGGCTAAAACGCAAGGTTGGTTAATGAAAGGCGGTTCGATCAAACATAATATAACCGGAGTAGAACTGACAGCAGAGGGAAAATTCTCACTTCCTGCAACAGGTGCGATGCTGGTCGGTGGTAAGACATTTATTACCAGCGGTAAAATTGTGACTGATTTTATTGATGTAGATAATTTAAAAGTTAAGAAGTTAGACGGAGCTACAGGTACGTTTAAAGAATTACAAGCGATTGATAATAACGGGAAAATACAGGGAAAAATAGCTTTTAATGTTTCCGGCTCTGGGGACAATGTTTCATCTTCGTTTAATATTAATTTTTCAAAAACATGGGTTTCGGGTGACTTATATCATCAAGGATATAATTCTACGGAAAAGCGATCATTTCGTTTTTACACATCAGATTTATGGTGTAGGGGTGAATTTGGACACAGTAAAATGACAACGATGGAGTATTATGGTTACGATACTGGTGAGGTATACTTTCATATATATGGTATGGGAAATGCAGGAGTCAGACATGTATATCCAAAAGATAATGGACAACCTGTAGACTGTATCATATTATCCGGAAATACTAATTATATCGCTTGTGTCTGCGATGCTAGTACACAAAAAATGATAGTATTAATCAATAACTCAAGTTACACAAAAAGAATAAGTATCAATTATGCAAGTCAAGGTAGGGCCGAAATTGCGCCTTGGTCTTTTAGGCTCTTTGTAACAGGAGCTATGCAAAGCGGAGTAAATAATTTATTTGGTATGGGTTAATAACAAAATATTATGGAAATAGACTTTAGAAAAATCGAAGTAACAGACATCGAAGGGAATAAGAGTACGTTCGATATCAGCAAGGAGTTAGGTAATACTATCTACCAGAAAACCGCCGATCTGGGCGAATTGGAGTTAGCACAGAGAATCTATAAAAATGGTGAAGTCGAATTGTCAACAGACGAAGCGGAACGCATCAAGGAATACGTGAGAACTAACTTTGTCGCAGTCGTACAGATAGCGGTTAATGAAGCGCTTGCGAAAGAATGATTTAGTACGAAAAACATATTATAGAACTATATATTATTAATCACTTTAAAAACAGAATTTATGAAAACAAAGTATTTAACAGAGAATTTGAGAACTACACAGGTCGAATCTACTGCAAAAGGTGGTGAGTATGAGTATCATGTTTCTTACGTGTATGATGGCAAGAATCTGCTCCGCTTGTCATGTAACATCTATAAGAGGAATGCCGAGAATCAATCCTATTCAGGTTGTATGTCATTCGAAAACGGCAATAAGTCAATGAACTTCCCTGAAGATGTTGAAATAGCACCACATGTTACCATGTTTGAAAGTATCTTGCAGGAGGTAAACGAAGGGTTAGCTGCCTTATAAAAAAGAAAACCGCCTGCTCATCACGAGTTAGCGGCTTGATAACACAAACAAAACAAATAGCGAAAGGCACCACCCCTTCGCTTATAAATCGATACAAAGGTAGTATTAATAATTAGATAGTGAAAGGAGTCATGGAATAAGATTGCGTTTTATTATTAAAATGTAGGATGATTATAATATTTGTTTAAGCTATGATTAAGAAGAGTATTTCTATTCAAAACACACATTTCGTTTTACGTTAACAAGAATAAAAACGTCACAAAATGATTTGGGAAACTCTAACAAATCGTTTTGTCGTTTCTAATTTCAGCCGCCGCAAGATCAGCAGGCTGATAAAATCGTTCATTGGCGTCAAAATCAATAAGATATCTCACGGGAAGTATCAGAAGATCTCATGAAATAGTCCTATCTGTCATTTTTGACCTTTTGTCCTTTTGAAGACTCTCTGAAAACATTGGGAAGTTTGAAAAAACCTTCTCAATGATCGGATGCAAACATTGGGAAGATTCAGTACAATCTTCTCAATGTTTTTTCCTTTTATCAGTGCGTCTGTGTGCGTCACTGTACATCACGGGCACTTGCCCATGTAGTATCTTTGTTGTGTAATCGGTTACAGGTAATAAGTATTAAGTAATAAGTATTAAGTATTAAAAATTATGGCACAGAATTATGTTGTTATGGCTCGCAAGAACCTGTTGAAACCTAGTGAAGCTCCCAAGTATTATGCAGTGGCACGTAGCGGACGGAAAGTGACCGTCAAAGAGGTCTGCAAACGTATTACCGAACGTTCGTCTTATTCAAAAGGCGAGTTGGAAGGTTGTATCGGAGAGTTTCTGCTCGAAATCGTCAATGTACTGGATGAAGGGAATATCGTTCAGATGGGCGATCTGGGGAATTTCCGCATGAGTCTTAAGACGGCAACGGCTACCGCAACGGAAAAGGAATTCAAGGCATCGTGTATCGAGAAAGGTAAAGTGCTTTTCTATCCGGGAAGTGATCTCCGCAAGTTGTGTAAAACGCTGGACTTTGCACTGTATAAAAGTGACGGTAAGCCCGATTCGGGAGACGAACCGTTGCCGGACGATGGTAAGGGCGATCAGCCCGGCGGTGGTTCAGGTGACGATGGCGATGAAGCTCCGGACCCGACTGTTTAATCAATCATTATTTACTATTAAAGATTAAAATTGTATGAAAAAGCAAGTTTGGAAGAATATTCTTCAGTTCATTGTGACAATTGCAACGTCTATCATTTCTGCTATCGGGGTAACGTCCTGTACGGCTCATCTGTAATACATCCGCATGGAAAGTTCTAAAGATGAGTATCTCCCGAGAGAGATTAAGTTGTTGGTGATTCATTGCAGCGCTACGCGCTGCAATGTTTCCTTCCCTGTAGAACGGCTTCGAGAATGTCATTTGCAACGGGGGTTCCGTGATATTGGCTATCATTTTTATATCACCCAGGACGGGGTTCTTCATCATTGTCGTCCCGTCTCCGAAATCGGTGCCCATGTGCGTGGATTTAACAGGCATAGTATCGGGATTTGTTATGAAGGCGGGCTGGATGAAAATGGCAGACCGACGGATACAAGAACCACGGCACAACGCTTTGCTCTGCTCGATCTGTTGACGATTCTCAAGCATCAGTATCCGGAGGCGCAGATAGCGGGACATTATCAGCTGAGTGCTACGATCCACAAGGCATGTCCTTGCTACGATCCGAGAAAGGAATATTCAGAATTATAAAAAAAACTACGGGAGATGGCGAAAGTGCTGCCTCCCGTAGTTTTTGTTGAATGAATAAAAAGGATTTTGGGTTATAAATCTCCCGGCTTGCCCAAATAATAGGTGATTAACCTTACTTCCCGCACAGAAAAAGCCTTCGTTTTCGGATGAAAATCCGTAGAAAGTATTTCATCCATTAATGGTTGACACCTACGCATCCAACGACGAAGTTTATTTACTGAAGCGCGAACAGTTATATCAGGAAAATACATTTGGGCTAAGTCTTGTTTATTGTAGCATTTCACTACAAAATCCGGTTGATTCATTGTCTCTTTATACTTGGTTTATAAGCAATAAAGATACAAAATAATTCACCCATTTCCTACGTTTTTTTCATATTTTATTTCAAATTTACTAGTCTTTTCTTTCACTTTTGGTCTGACCATATCCATAGCCGTAACCATAACGTTTGCCATAGCCATAATGCTTGCCATACTTGCCGTAGCCGTAGTAATAACCGTATTTTCGCTTCTTCAGGTCTACACCGTTAATGACGGTACAAAGATTAGGCAGCTTCTTCTCAAAAGACAGTTCATTGATCAATGTATATTCCGCCTTATGAGTGTAGTCAGCACGGCATACGTAAACTGACAAGTCTGCTACACGACCTATTAATAAGGTATCCGTCACCATGCCGATAGGAGCAGTATCAAGGATGACATAATCGAAGTTCTTCTTCAAAGTTTCTATCGCTCTGTCCAAACCGTTACGGGCTAACAATTCTGTCGGATTAGGAGGAACAGTACCACCCGGAAGAATAAACAGATTCTTATTTACATCAGAAGGCTGAACAAGTTCCATCAAATCCGTTTCAGGATTGGAAAGATACTGAGTAATACCTCTCTCCTTATTAGAGAGCTGGAATACCTTATTCAGTCCCGGCTTACGAATATCGAGTCCGACAATCACCACCTTCTTTCCCAAAAGAGAAAGACTGATAGCCAAATTCGACGAAACAAACGATTTTCCTTCACCACTGACAGTTGAGGTCACAAGGATCACCTTCTGATCATTATCTAGCATAAACTGAAGATTGGTCCGAATATTACGGAAAGTTTCACTCATCAGATTATTCTTGTTCTCGAAGACGGCGATAGAACCATTCTTATCATTCTTCTCATCAGTTAATGGAATATCACCGACAACAGGAACACTCGTTAGTTTCTCTACATCGGCACGACCTTCGATCTTGAATTTTGTCAGTTCAACCAAGTAGATGATACCAACCGGAATTCCAACACCAAGTACCAATGCAATCAAATAAATCATAGAGCGTTTGGGAGATACCGGAATATCGTCAGCTATCGCTTCATCAATAATTTTCGCATTATTGGCAGTGGCAGCAAGCGCAATCGCATTCTCTTCACGTTTCTGTAACAACATCAGATACAAGCCAGCTTTGATCTCCTGCTGACGGGCAATACTTACATAAGCACGTTCCTGTCCCGGAGCGTTGCTGATACGACGGGAATAACGACTTGCTTCACGGTCAAGACTCTCTTTAGTAATCATCAACCCCTGCAAGGTTCCTTCAAGAGTAGCCTGTACATTAGCTTTCATGGCACGGATACTCGTATCTAGATTCACAATCGTAGGGTTATTCTCTGTTGATGTACGTAACAGGCGTTTACGTTCCATCAACATCTCGTTGTAACGTTCAATAGCTCCAATCAAGGCTGCATCCTGCAAACCTACATTACTCGGCAAGACTTCGTATTCATTGCCTCGTAAATACTTACGCAAGTCATTCACCAAACTGATTTGAGTACGATTCTCTACGCTCTTCTTTTCATATTCCGCATTACCGGCCAAAGCTATCTGAGCTTCACTCGTCAAGTCCGTGATACCGGCATCACGCTTGAAGGACTCCAGATTAGCTTCCGTACTACCCAATTCTTTTGAAATAATATCAATACGTTCATCAATAAACTCAGCTGTCTTCTGGGCGATCTCGTTCTTATCATTGTTCGTATTGCGATTATACATTTCAAGCAACTGGTTGATAAAGTCCTGTCCACGCTGCAGACTGGAGTTCTTCAATGAAATCACAGCAACAGAAGTCGTTTTAGAAGTAGGAGCAATAGACAGACTGTTACAATAGTCTCTTGCCACTCTCATCGGTTTGTTTATTGTCGCAGTTATATGGCGTACGTTCTTCTCTATCCGAGGAACTTTAGTTCCATCTTGCAAAGTTACCGAATCAGCAGTCTGAAAGAAGGCCAGCGTGCCTTCATCAGTCGGGAAGATAGCAGGCAACTTCTCAAAATGCTTCTGATAGCCCTTCTCACCCACAGTCACATTCACATCCATACTACCTTTAGGCTGTAAAGTCATTTCCACCATCATCGGTGCATTCAATTTTTCAGCCTCTTGAGGTGTCAAGCTCACCTGCACCGGAGATGTCTTATATAGACCTTTAGCAGGAAATTCATCCTCATCTTTATAAGTTATATACAATCCCAACTGATTCACAACCTCTTTTACAAGTGTTTTCGAACGCAGAACTTCCAACTCGTTATCAATGTTTTTAGAAGAAGTCATCACACCGCTTAACCCCATATCCTCCAGTTCCGAAGAAAGTCCTGCACCTCCGCCTTTCTTCTCGTCTTTTATTAGGACGGTAGCGGAAATATTATAAATGGGTGTAGCCCAATGCAAATAAAACCATGCACCAACAAAACATAGCAACACCGCACCTACAAACCAGGGCCAGTGAATGATGTATTTAAAAAGAAGTGTCCGGAAATCAATTTGCTCCTCAGTCAATTCACGTTCCTTCACGTTTTGATTTTCTTCCTTCATAACCCTTTCTTTTTATTTCAAGATGTTAAACAATAAACTGGCAATAGAAACAAGGATCGAAGTAGCAGAGAACCACAAGCTTGTACTAGTGCCGATATCCGAATTTCGTGCTTTCGCTTTATTGGGAGTCACGTAGATGATATCATTCTGCTGCAAATAGTAATAAGGAGAAAGAATAGTTTCCGCCTTGTTCAGGTCCAACGGAATAATTTCCTGCTTACCATTGGCATTCTCCCGTATCAGCTTAACATCATCACGCAGGCCGTATACAGTCATATCACCTGCCATAGCCAAAGCTTCCAAGATGTTCACCTTTTCATTGGAAATCGTGAATGTACCAGGACGGGCAACTTCTCCAATCACAGAAATCTTATAATTTACCATACGTACCGTTACAATAGGAGTTTCCGTAATATAAGGTTTCAGTTTTTCCACGATCATTTGTTCGGTCGCCTTCTTTGTCAATCCGCCTACATGAAGTTCACCCAATACGGGGAAATTGATATTACCATCGTTATCAACTAAATATTGCTGTAGAACAGGCTGTGTAGTTGTATAACTCAAAGCAGCATTACTCTGCGTAGCCACTGTTAAGTTGAAAGGCGCAGCCAATTCAGGACTGGTACATGACACCACTATTGTCAGCAGATCCTTGGGCATAATCTTAGCATCATAAAGTTCTGCATCCTGGGTATTGTACAATACAACTTCAGCATCCTGCAGGTAAGGTACTTTTTTGTAGGACTGGCAGCCGGTAAACATTAATGCCGCCAATACGCAATAGAATAATTGTTTCAATCGTTTCATATATTTCTTTTTGCTGGGGTTATACAATTCTTCGCAAGACCGGATACCCCATTTAGCACGGTCACTACGGTATATGATTGGAATTCTCGGGTAAAGTATTTTCATATTTTCTTTTATGTCGAAATAAACAGACGTAGGATACCTTTATTGTTCCTCCTGCTTCTTCTTTCGCCCTCCGGTATACCCGTCCATATCCCTCATCCCCGCTATGTCGAGGAACATTTTCAGTTTCCACTCCTCCAGCGTGCCTTAATTGATCTTTCGACGGACAAATTTTATCTTATTCAAGAGCCGGGTATGTTTATTCGGGAAGTGACGGTTTTCCAGAACATACGCCCTTAACTCGTCACAGAAGGCGATAAAGTTCTGATCGTTCTTTCCTGACATTCATTCGCTGTTAATGGCGTTCATATTCTGATATCCGATTGCCGCACGTTTTGTTTCCACTCCCTCCTCACGGACTATGACTGCCTCCAGCCTTCGTGCGACATCAAAGAAAGACATGGGATCGTTATAGTCCAGCTCAGAGAGGGCATTATCAAAGTCATCGATCTCAGTTTTGGAAGGGGAGGGGATGACCGGCATATCCGGTTCTGCCGCCAATTTCTTCGCCTTCTTTCAGGCTTTTTTCAGGACGGAATCAAGGTGGGGCAAACAATTCCCGCAATTCATCGACCATCAACAGATTCCCCTTCCGCGTCTTCTTGTCATAACACACAGAGACCAAGAGAAGCATCTTCAGGGTATCATAGGTCCGACGGGAAGCTTTTACCACAGGGATATCGGGACTCGCCTTGACAAACTCCCGGACCAGTTCCAGTTCCTTCACGCAAAGCTTTTCCAATACCTCTATCGGATTTGACTTGACGTAAGAGTCGATCTTCTCAATCATGGTAGGCTTACCCGCTGATTCACTGATGGGCACACCAAGGAAGGCGACAATTCGGGAAAGTGACTCCTTATAGACAAGCCCCAAATTGCTACGGTATATAAACGATGTTATGCTCATCGTCTTTTTATGAAAAATGTAAGATAAATTCATTATGGTTGATATTAGTAGACTTCTGTCAAACCGCAGACATTAGCCCTACTTGTGTTGACAGATAACCATTATTACTTTTTGAGAGCTTCGAGTGCTTCAATGACGTCTTCAAGGCTAATCTGCATACATCGAGCCACATACTCAGCTGTCAACATACACAGAGACTCACCATTGCGCTGTTCCATTCCAACAAAATCAGTAACACGTTTTTTTAATTCTTCTGTGATCATAGTCATTATGGTTTAGTTTGTGAATAAATATTGTTAATTCGTCAAGTATTTAGGTCTTGCAAAAACCTCTCTACATCTTCTAAAGAGACATTAAGGGTTTGCGATATGTATTGGGGTGAAATAGGATCAATGGAACCGGTCTGACGTTCCATACCAATGAGATACTCGATATTCTTTTTTAAACCACCGAGAGAGTTAGAGAAGGGTGTTGGACAAGAATCTTGAATATTCTTTGACTGGAATTCCTCAAATATTTCGCTTCCATCCTCTCCGTACTTACCATCTTTTGCCTCATAGATAGCAGATGGTTCAAGAACTTCTACTGTGTGCCAAGCACCTGCTGGTACAACACAACCGAAATTACCTATTGTTGGATCAAGGTGAACACGTTCAGTTTCATTTCCATGTTCATCGTAAAGAACTTCGATGAGTTTGCCACAAAGAAGAATTACATTTTCATTACTATTCGGATGACGATGAATGGGCACAACAGTTCCTGGCATCAACACATTAAGCATGCGTTGACTACCATCATCGGAACTTGTACGTAAATCATAGTTTTGACGTAAGCGTGGATTCACCTGTGCTTGGTCAAAAAGTTCTGATATAAGTTTATGATCAATTTGAATCATAGAGATTATTTTGAAAGAGAAGCAAGGTACTCCTCATGAAGGTGATAGTATTTTTTCTTGAAAAGAATATAAACTACAGCAAGTATAATGATAGTTGATACCAAATAAATCCAATGTGCAACTGTTGTACTAGGACAAAGATAAATGAATCCCAAAGAAATTGCGAACTGCATTACGGCATAGAGGCTAGAAACCTTTACATGACCAATTTTCAATTCATTCGCCATCAGCTGATATGCATGTTTGCGATGTGCCTCTCCCAAGTTCTCATGAAGCATAATGCGGTGGCAGATTGTCAAGCAACCATCCACACCATAGACAAGCAAGAATATCAAATATGTCACATCTCTAGTCATTAGGATAAGAGATCCAATCATAAACAAAAGAATATAAGCCACTCCGATAGAGCCCACATCTCCAGCAAAGCATTTTACTTTTCTCTTTGGTCGGAAGTTAAACAGACAGAATACTATGTCCGCAATAATTACCACATAAATGAGACTCTGATCGACAAAGCCCATGGAACTGTTCAAGATAGCAAGTGGCAGCAATGAAGCCATCGTATATGCTCCAGTAATGCCATTTACCCCATCCATAAAGTTGATGACATTCGATGCTCCCACGCACACGATCAATGCCAGGATTACAACCCACCACATATCCAAGTGAAGAATATCCAACTGGTAGAACATCATTGTCATTGCCACGAACTGCACAACCAGTCGCACACAGTCAGGCAGCGAGCGGATATCATCAATGAAGCTGATTCCAGCAATCAATGAAACTGCTCCAAGAAACCAAGGATACAAAACCGAAGCACCAACTATACCAGTCGAAGCAAACATGCTCCATATCCATAGCGACAACAAGAAAATAATACCGCCACCACGAAGCACAATCATAGAATGCGATGAGCGCTCATTCGGCTTATCAATGATATTGAACTTGTCGGCAATCTTGAAATATGCCAACTCCAAGACTAAGAGAATTACGAATATGAATGCTAAAATCAAATATGAGTTCATAATAAGTATAATTATTTACTAAACACAATATCATCAAGATTACTCAAGCACTTCTCTTTATCAAAGTTCTCCTTGTAGAACTTCAATCCGCAAGCACCCTTCGCATTCAAAGTCTCCTTGTTCTCATCCGCCAGACGTATAACCAACTTTGCCAGCCCCTCAGCATCACCAGCCGCCACCAACCAGCCACACTCTGCAGCCTTCACCACCTCAGCCCCCTCACCATTCAGGCACGCAATGATCGGACGGCCACTCGCCATATAACTACTTATCTTAGCAGGCGCATACAAGTTAAACAGAGGCGAGTCAGTAAGCGACACCAGCATCACATCTGCCTTCTCAAAGAACAATGGCATCGTTTCCGAAGGATAGCGGCCCAAAGTCAGTACCGTCTCCTCCAGCCCATGTTCTTTCACAAACTGCTGCACCCAAGGTAACCTGCGACCATCGCCCACTATCACCCACTTGATATCCTTACGTTCCTTAGTCAGTAAAGTCGCCTGCATGTTACACTCCATACCTTGAGCCTCACCCACAGCACCTGCAAACATCACCTTGAAACCTGAAAGGATTTCGGGCAAAGAATAGTTTGGAGGTAAAAAAGGGGTTGAAGGGGAACCATCCGACCACTGAGGATAATATACAATCTTACCCTTATAATCTCCGTAGGTACGAATACTCTGATCAAAGCTCTTAGAACTCGTCAGTATCTTGTCGCTCCACTTATACTCCTTCTTCACAAACCAGTCGAAGAATCCGAGAATATGCTTGTTGCTGATGCCACCTGCAGCTGACAAACTCTCCGGCCAAAGGTCCAGCACCCAAGTGTACAGCAGCACTTTCTTCAGTTTCTTATATAGTACAGCAGGCAACGACATCATCACAGGTGACAACTGCTGGCAGAATACAAAGTCAAATTCGAACGATTTCTTGAAACCCAAAAAACCTTTGAAACTATCTGCGAACACCTTCCAGAGTACATACATGCATGCCACTATGAAATAGCTGAAATAATTCAGCATCAACATGATCTTACTATCATTACCACGAGGCACAATCGGCAGATGTGTCACATGAACACCTTTTATGGTTTCTTGCCTCTTCTTAAATACCCCATATCCTTTATGGAACACCCCATCCGGATAGTTAGGAACACCTGTCACCACATGCACCTCATGCCCCTCTTCCGCCCAATGAAATGCGATATCATTGCCACGAAACACCTCCGGATAAAAGTACTGGCAAACAAACAAAATTCTCTTCTTCTGATTATCAGTAGCCATATAATTCAATAATGATTTTAACCTTGATTTTTTTATAATTTATATATTCATGGAGTTTTCTACACCCAAATCGATACACCCTCCACATAGGACTCCAGAACCAAGCCCAATGATCAAACCTCCAGAATCGGAACGTCTTACTGTTCACATACCAAAAACTCGTCCATCGCTTACTCAAGTCCTTTCGGTTCTCATCCATGTGTCCGAAGTTGCCAGTACGGTTAATCTCATCTAGTACTAATCACTCATCCTCCTCATTTGGAGCCCAAAGCATTTGCCCCCTTTCAAATTCCAACACCTCTCCCAGAGCCCACATCAAAGCAGACGCAAACCTATCCAATCCTAAGCCATGAATATAATTTTGCAATCATTTGTGTTTAACAAAAGAAAATAGTAGTCCATGAGTTGACGAAGACGAAGACCAATCCCCTCCATATACCAATGGTGAGAGATATGTACCATCTGATGCACTAAATTAACCGAGAGAGTAAGAACAGATATGGAACCTATACCATTTGGCAATTCTATCCGATTCTCAAAACACCTCTCACCTTCCTCTTTAAAGAACTTATACAGTTTCTGGTTCTTGATGGGGTTATGCATAATGAACGGACGGTAATGAATCTCCACGTCTGGAAAGCAATGATAATAAATCTCCAATTCATTCACCTCATCCGTTGGGAACGTCTTGTTTACATACTTCATCACCTTCTCGTATCCACCCTCTTCTCTGCCACCTCATAGTCGAAACTGATCTTTGGGAACTCGAAGTAGCACGACCTTACGGTTTCTAAATCGGAGATTTCTGCGGGTACATACTTGTGCACGATATCCATCATGTAGCCTAAGCGGAAGGAAAAAATACCACCATTCCAATAAGCTCCCTCTGCAAGGAATTCCTTGGCACGGTCAACGGTTGGCTTCTCGGTGAAACATGTTACACGCTTATGTTCTGAAAACCCTTCAACTAAACTAAGGGCAGGTTAATTACACGAATCTTTATCTTTCTCCGGCACTACATAGCCGTATTTCTCAGAGGGATAGGTTGTATACCCATCAAAACCAATTCTGCCACATCCAGTTTTACGCACTCCACCATTATAAAAATGGAACAACAAAGCAAAACCCAAGGTATGGCTAAACTAATCATCTGTTGCATATATCCTTTTGTACACGCAAAGTACCGATTCTTCAAAACGAATCTTATAATCATCTAACCTTCCAGATGCAAAATTTGTTAAGGTGTTATATTTTAACTGCAGTACATTAACCAAAGATTCTGCATTAGCTGTATGAAAGGTATTTTCTTTAGGAACAAGTGGATTCTGTAAAAACATTGGTAAATCTGATGTAATTACATCAGTTCCTAAAGATAAGACAGTAGAAATAATACCACTATTTGTTCCTTGCAAGTATGGCAAAATAACATACCTAGCAGCTTTTACATAGTGATAATAATCATCGTCTGATATATAACGGAGATTGAATTCCACATTACATTTTTCAAGTAGTTCTTGATTGAAATATACATCATGCAACTTGCGTCCGCATACTCTCAACTTCGCATTCGGGTGTAGTTTGTGAAACTCAGGCCAGCTATCTAACAGAAATTCAATACCCTTGTCTTTGCGAAGGTGTCCTATAAATAAAAAATCAACATCGCAATATGGGTTAGGACCATCCTTCGTAAGCTTTGAAAGATCCATTATGGGGAAAGGGTGCTTCACTACTACCGACTTATTAATTCCAAAATTTTCATTCAATTCAAAAATAGATTTCTCTGTATGAACAAGCAGGTAATCCGCTAAGTGGAAAATCTTGTAACGATTAGTCATTTCACCTTTTCCTTCCGAGTGCGGATTCACATCGTGACAAGTAATCATCAATTTGGCACCAGACACTTTCTTCAGGAGGCGCAAAAAACACACAATAAAGAAGTAACTCTGCCCAACATGTGAATAGTTTATGACAGTAGGTTTATCCTTCATGGACGCAAACAAAATCCTCACATAACCGCAAAGAATTTCCTGTAACTGGAATAATTTTCTAGTTATGCCCTTGTACCTGCTCATTGCAACATCTCCTCTTTTAAAGAAGATTTTCTCTCCATAGCCAAAAGGATAATAATAATTAACATATATTTTCTGATTATAGCCACCCTTTTTCAAGATTTGATAAATCTCATCTAGATAAAGGCCAGAGTTACCACTGGTACCCCAGTATATATGATAAATCATATTACTTAAATTTATTTTGTAAATAAGCTCTTACTTTTCCAGATTGAGGAATCTCCAAATCCGAAAAGTTGGCAATCTTTGCCTTATCAATAATATTGAGGTATTTCTCAATATTTGTTGTAAAGTCGTAATCTCGCTTTATATATTCATAACATGCTGCTGCCGAGGCTTCATAGTTTGCCTCGAGCTCTTTCATCACGTCTTCCAACAGAGGCTGATCATCTTGGCTTTCACCAGCAAACAAATTGTCGCCTACATTACCTTTTACACAATTAGCATAGAGACCTCCACAAATATCACGATTGAAAAGTTGATGGTCAGGATTACTAAGAGCCATCACTGCAGGAAGTCCATATCTACATATCTCAATAACTGAGGTTCCCATAGCATAACCTATCGAATGCTGCTTGATGATATCGCCTAACTTAGAATAATCGACCTGTCCTACAAATTCTATCCTTGATGTATCAATATTATTCTTGGCAATATACTCGTCAATCAAATGTTTATCGCCATTTCCAACAATAGTCAAAGAATATTCTTTGTGTCTGTTTATATAGTTAAGCATAACACAAAGGCCAGGAATCTTAAAGTCAACGATTCTGCCAATGAAGAGTATTTTATGATTGTTTGCTAATATTGAAGGCTTCTCTTCAGGAAAATCGTAGGTCGGTAAAGCTACTACATTTTCTGCAGTAAGGTTAATTCCGAACTGCTTATTCCAAAAGTTCACCATCAGGTCACTCATAGGGATGATAGCTCCCGATTCACAAAGGCGGTTAAATAATGATTTATTAAACTCAATTTGATCGGTTCGTGAATATCTCTCCTTGTGAAAGATTTTTTTGTATGCCTTATCAAACAGACTCTGACAAACATAAAGATTGTCTTGATAGTGTAATACTAAATGGCAAACCTTTGCATTAGTTACAATCTTTGTAAGCTGTATTATCATATAAAGATCACGCATACAAAAGGTTACAAAAGAATACTCGCTAGATTGAGGCAGTTTATCTTTTATTTCCGACAGAATAACTTTACGCTCCTCTGCATTCTTATAGTAGAAATCCGCTTTGTCATTTTGAACAGTAATGATGTTGCCAACATTGTTTTTACGCAAGTCGTCATAGATGTAACTCTGTTCTGTACATAGCATACAATACGACCTGTTGCTATTCTTTACGTATGATGCCATACGCACCATGAGTGTTTCACCACCTCCAAGGTACGAATTGAAATTTACAAGTACTAACATAATTATTACATATTTTCGAATGTTTGCTTAAATCGGTCCGTTTCGCTAAATATATTCCATTTGCCGTCCACTTCTGCAAAAGCGCATCTTGATACTTCATCACTGCTGACATTAGCGTGAGCATCCAACCATTTTTTTATAACATTGGCCAAATCTTCTACATTGTTATATTCGAAAAAATCTCCAGTCTTTCCGGGATCTATACTCTCAAACTCAGGTCCCTGATGAGAGAAGTCGTTATGAGAGATGACAGGACAGCCAAAGGACATCGAACTAATAGCCGTGAGACCTACAGGCCCTGGTGATACACAAAGACTTGCATTATAATAGAAATTGCAAAGAATCTCTTCTTCATAACATGGACCGTATAGATACACTTGTTCCGACACGCCAAATTTACTTGCAACATCTTTAAGATTTACACCATCTACATCTTTTCCAACAACAAAGAAGTTCACATCACATCCCTTCTCGTGCAGAATTAGCATTGCCTCAATCATCTGGTCCAATTGCTTATCTTTAATTACTCTTCCAACAAAGATAATCACCGGATATCTATTTGAGAAGAATTTTGAATACACGTTGCTTTTAACCAGATTTTTTCTTAATGAAAGGTCATGAACGGAGTCCATTGAATTATATACCGTACAAATACTATCTTGGCGGATTCCATTCTCAATCATTATTTTTTTAGCACGGTTGTTATATACAAAATTCATTGCACATAACTTGTAATACATGATTTTGATAAGCTTCCGAATTCCGGTTTCTCTACCATACATTCCATGGGACCAAGATGCTGCTTTCTTTTTTGAGAAAAGACAATATATGACCATAAGCCAATATGTTAGACAGAAAGGCCCTCCTAATACATATATATCATAGTCTTTCTTCAAAAGTGACAAAGCGCCCTTTAGTACAAAAAAGTTACCTACCACCTTTGTTTGTTCAAATGAGCCTCTATAGTTGAGTAGTTCTTCTTTATTGTAGTATTTGATACCTACAGAAGGATCATCCTCAACAATATAAAAATCACAATCAATCTCTTTGGCCATTTGATTATATATCGAGAGTCGATATAGTGATCCGCCACCAAATATGCAAATCTTCTTCATAAGTCGTTCTATTTATTTCATTATATCATGTTCTGCTACTGGAGCATAAGGTCCTTCGCGCGTTTCAAAAAGAATCGTTCCTTCTTCCAAAGACTCTACCTGATGCCACACCCCCTTTTGGAATATGATACCCAATATTCTCTGTTCGAGGATTCAGAACAACATTATCAATAACGTTCGTTTATCAACACTCTGAGTCTTCCTCTTAAGATAATAAGTGTTTCTGATAAATTAGGATGTCGTGCAATGGGAATCTTTGAACCTGATTCTATTGCATTGAACATCCTTTGTACAGAGCCCTCGAAGGACTCGTGTAAATTCCAGTTCATCCGAAGACGAGGACTCAACTTTGCCTTAGTTGTAGTCTCATCAAGAATTTTACTTGTTAGAAGCATATTTCTTAAATTCCTCTAGAAGTTGCTCTTGCTTTTTTAATAACTCATATTCATCAATACGTACTACATTGTCATTTACACAATCAACAAAGCGTTGTATTGATTTCAAGAAAGCATCGTCTGCAGTAAGTGAGCGCGTTTCTATATCTTGATTCTTTTTGACTGTATATGATGAAACAAAACCCGCAGGAGCTGTCAATATACGCCCGCTGGTAATGGTGCCTATGCTACCCCAGATTTCGATATCACAACGATAATCATTGTCCATACCAAAGGCAATCTGAGCGACTTGTCCTTTGTTATTGCACATAGATGCAGATCCGTACATGTCCACCTCAAACTCGTCTATATAATTTGCTTGTGCAGTTGTTACATGCGCATCACCTCCTAAGAGGTAGTTCGCATATTTCATGCAATATCCACCAGCATCAAGCAAGGCTCCACCGCCAAGATTCTTGTTGTAGCGGAAGTCATTAGCTGCTCGACGAGGGAAACCAAAAGAGATGCGATACAAACGAACATCTCCAATCTCTCCACTATTCACAATATTGTTGATTTCCTCCAACTGTGAGTGATAGATAAACATGTAGTTCTCGTGAAGTGCAAGTCCTTTCTGAGAAGCCATTTCAATCAAGTCTTCTGTGTCTGCCAAAGAGGTGGTTGAAGGCTTTTCTACAAATACATGTTTGCCTACTTCTATAGCCTTTTTAGCCCACTTATGGTGGAGAGCTGGTGGGAGCGGAATATACACAGCATCTATTGCATCTGCTGATACCAAGTTTTCGTAACCAACTACGATCTCTCCCCCATATTGATCAACAAATACTTGAGCCTTCGCACGCTCGCGAGATTGCTGTTCATCTATTTGCTCTTGAGAAATGCTTTCAATATTACCAAACCATTCTTCAGAAGATGCAATACCAATGGCTGCAAATTTGATACAGTCCCCAGCCTGCTGGAGTGCAGGTATAAATCTTCGAAGTGCAATTTCCGAAGGACATATAATACCAATTCTAATCATGTCTTTAACCTAATATAAATCTAAATTTTGTTTTCTGAATAACCGTTATAAGTCACTATGATACAACCAATACAACCGCAGTAACTATTATAGGAGCAAGGATGTAATGCTCTGCCAGTATTGATTGGGTTTGTGAATACTTTACAAGATTCCAAATGATAGGATGGTGTATTAGGTATATACCCATACTTGCTTTATCTAGCGAGATAATCCATTTTGACAATCGATTAACATTTATTGTTGTAAACGCAATGTAAATCAATCCATTGGTCAATAGTACAATAGATACAAATACCCAAGAGGCAAGAGGGCACCACTGAGTAAGAATGCTACTATAGTCGCTGTCAGCATTATATAGTTTGCGTTTCTATTAATTGTTCTCCTGTTTAACAATTGACATATAATTATACCCAACAAAAAATATCTATAATAATTATCAAATGGGGACATCTATGCTATGCATTCCCACGATATCAACTATTACATATTGAATTACTATCAACAAAATTGGTAGTATTGGATTATTGACTATCCATTTATCTAACAGTCTTCTTATCAGAAAGACTTCCATCAGAAAACGTAAATACCATATATGAAGTGGACCTACAAGAATATACTTATAGGTCATGCCCATATCTATGGTACACTCAATTATGCCCCATATTAGGAATGGGACAAACTCCATTAACATTTTTTCATAAACTCTAAATTCGCGCCATACCCATAAGACGTTAATATTCATACAAATAGTTGAAAACTATTGTAAATAAGTACATGTGTATTGCATATATAATATTAATTGTTTTCTGCCAAAAGGGTGTTACACACTCCGTTCCGAGAACATGCCATTTGCTTGTATACATATAGCATATCCGAAGACAACAACAATCACCACTATACAACGCAATACAGATATGTAGGATAGTCTTTCCTTTGTATTAGTCATACCTCGATTAATATAAACTAATAGCTGACAGCAACGAGCGTGCAGCAATGTTGAGATAGTTGTTGTATATAACGAAAGAGAGCATCTGGTTGAGGGTCATCCAACAGTAATTCTCTTCAACCTCTACGGGGAATTCATCTCCAACCTCTACAATAGTATTAAGGTTTTGCTCCTGGAAGAATCTTCCTCCCTCTTCGCTCTGATAGCTTGCATACCAAACCTTATCCTTTGGCGCATTCAAAACTTGCTCCAAGTAAGGAATGGTATATTCATTCTGTCCTTTACGATAGTTGCCAGTAAGGCATTGTACGGTAGGAGCCATCTCAACCACATCAAAGTTGCCAGACTCAAGCTTAGCCTGTACCAGGAAGTGATATATTCCGTTTATCTTCTTTACGATGAAGCCCATCAGGCCTTCTTGAGCAGATCGTACCATCGGCTGATCCCAAGAGACAACCTCACGATTGCCAATCTCTACTTTACACCCCATCACATCAAAGTACTTGCCGTCTTCGTGATGTATTGTGTTTCCATCATATACCCAATGGTTCATCTCAGAGATGCCTATAGGCTTTACATCCAGTTCATATTTGAATTTCAGTGATGTTATCCATTGGATAATGTCTTGAATGTCATGCAGGTGATTGTCCGAGCTCAGCATCGAATAAAGGAAGGAGTCTGGCCTATCGGACTGAATCCCACTCAGCTGTTTTACTGTATCGAGCAGTTTGAGAGAGTGCTCAGAATAGCTACCAAATTTGATACATGAAATAACTGTACGGCTATCCATGTTGACAACATTTGGGTACCTTAGCAATTCTTTCATCTGGCCAAGCGATGCCCAAATGAACCCGGTCTTGACCTCAAGTTCTTCATTCTCATCAACCTCTACTATAATATTGCGGTTTCGCTTATGTAGAAAGCGTGCTCCCTGTTCTGATTGCAATTGGTCAACTAATACAGTTACATCCCTTTCTCCATTGAAATATTCTAAATAATAAGGTGATTTCCCTCCATGAACTCGAGTGTAGTTACTTCTCGTTGCCTGTAGTGTAGGAGATAGCTGAACCACATTGAGATTACCTGGCTCAATCTTCGCCTGCATGAGGAAATGTATCACTCCATCGAACTTCTTTACAATGAAGCCAAGAAAGCCCATCTCGGGCTGATTGATAATCGGCTGATCCCACTCTGCAACATCACGATAGTTGGTATTAATACGGATACCGTCAATGCTGAAAAATTTACCACTTTCATGACGAATACGATCATCACGGTAGTTCCAGCCTTTCAACTCTGTCAGCGGAATCTGTCTGATATTAGATACTACCTCATCGTTCTGCTGTTTCATCCATGTAAGGATGTCCCGAGTTGACATAAACGAGCCATGGTGCATAGCTGATACTAAAAAATCAAGCTGTGCGTCTTCTACATTTCTTGTTCTCATATTAAATATCTCTTGAAAAATCTTCTAATTGTTTAAAATCTTTACAATTCAGTAAGGTACGAATCTTTGTATCATCAAAATACGTATGTTCGCTCTCTATACGAAGATCGCGTTCCGACCATTCTACAGCCATTACATTCGTTCCGTATTTCCTTGCTATGATCTCAGCTGCTTCACGTAGAGATAGCGTTTGGCCTCCAACATTGTAGATTTCTCCATTGCTTTCATCCTTCATAGATGCCAATACTATCTGATAGCAGAGGTCTTCTATATGCGTAAATGTTCGTTTGATATTACCTCCACCATACAGTGTTATATCTTTTCCGGCCTTTGCCTGTTTTATAAAGAATCCTACTGTACCAAAACTGTAGTCTGTAGACAGCAAATTGCCGTAAGGGATGCATATACGGAAAATTGTATATGGGATATCAAAACTCTGCTTGTATGCATAGAGTATCCCTTCACATGCAAGCTTATTGATAGCATACAGTGTCTTTGTCTCTTTCTCATCATCCTCAGCTAGTGATTTATCTATACCTCTATAAACCAATCGTGTAGAAGGAAACACAACCTTTGGGCGATACACTGAATGACGGATAGCATCAAGCAGGTTTAGGAGTCCTATCTCATTAATCTTAACATAAGTCTCATAGTTATCAAAGCCTGCATAGGTTCCTGTAAGACCAGCAAACATATAGATGTAATCTACGTTCAGGTCTATATTTACAACAGATTGCTTGTCTGTCAAATCTACTTGCTTGTAATTATCATGCTTTTCATTTTGTATATCATAACACATAGATTCATACCCCTTCTTCTGTAGATAGAAAGCAAGATGCTTTCCAATGTAGCCATTGGCACCTATAATTGCAATTTTCATATTATTTAATTATTAATCTAATTTCATATGCCCATATGGAATGTCGACATAACGTAATGCAAGAACAATAAGAATTATACCTTCGGATAGTAAAAATGTAAAGAAAGACACATTCAAAAGCATCATAGTTGGCATAATCAATAATGTACATACAAAAGCTTTATTCTCATCATTAACTAACCTATTTATGAAGATGAGAAATATCGCAAATAGGATACTTACGATTGCTACACCAGTAACACCCATAGCAGTTACGCCGTCCATTGCCCAAAAAATAGCATTTGCGTTCATGCCACCTTCAGAAACCACCTTTCCAATAGCCTCACCATGGTAAGGATCTGCATCCGTCAGCTTGTTAATAAAACTAACATGATTAAAATATGTATTCGGATGACTACTAAAAAATGGCACATAGTATCCAGCAAATAAGCAGCCCGAGATTGTTAATGTTCTCATTAAAAAAACTGCCGCAAGTACATATAATGTAGGATTATCGAGATTTGCCAAGAAAAACCATGACAGAATTAAAATGCCAATGGTAAATATCGGTATTAGATTGACATCCTTCATTTCCTGCCACAAAAAAAATCTATACATTGCATACAAGATTAATGGTGCCAAAAAATAAGTCTTTAAACCGAAAATCATATATAGGAAAAGAAACATCATAGATCCCATGATATAGTATACCTTTTTTTTAACAAGCAATCCATAACATATTATAAATGGAAATGTAAAGGTTCCTGCCCATGCAATTATATAGTTCATTAAAACACCACCTTTACCTGCATTTTGCTCTCTTAAATCATATACTCGAGTAAAGTCTACTAACCTAATATTACTATGATACACCAGCAATAATGAGAAAAATGTAATCGCTGCAAATACCCAAATAACCGTTATCGGGACTTTACCACTAGTAGTTCCTACATTATAATGAATTCTATCTATCAAAAAATAAGAACTCATTGCAATTAACAACACGATCCAATATCCAACTACATTAACTTCATTATCTTCTGGAAAATTAAACAACAAACCTAGCACAATTGGTACATATCCAAAATAATAAAGGAAAAGGCATATCCAAGATGATACATTTTTAATTCCTCTGTAAAAAAGCACAGGAACCAATGCAACCAAATAACCAATCGCTTCATAAAACTCAGAGTGTGGTACATCATAGTAAAAATAAGCATGCCATACAGGAACACAATATGTCTTCCATACGTAGGCAAATGTTGCAATATAGAGTGATGCAAACAACAAGTTTGAGAAGATATTGTTTGATAACAATTTACTATTCGATAAGCTCATATTTAGACAATTTCTATAAGAAAACGACATAATAATGTAAGATAACAGAGCAAAATCAACACAACTGTTTTTTTGTCAATCTCTACAAATGACAGCCTAGCTATGTTTAATATCTTTCGATATATGGAAAATCTTATGATTGCGTAAAATAACGAATAGAAAAACAAAGAAATATAGATGTTATCAAATAATACTGAAGATACAACAAGTGCTCCTACTGAAACTACCAAATTTAAAATATTAAACTGAAACCGAACTTCTTGTTTATCCAAAACCCTAAATATTGGGAGCAGTGGTTCGCTAATAATTACAGGTACAGAATATATAGCCAAACAGAGTGCCATTCTCCCTGCTGCCATCCATTTTGCTCCTAAGAATAGAACAAGCAATTTATCGCCTCCTAACGCCAAGAACATGATGGGTAGTATAGATAGATATAATGACATTCTATTCGCTTTCCTTGTTGATTCTTTGATAATATCCGGGACATCTGAATTCTCTGACAATTCTCTATAATAAACGTTACCCATTGCAGAACCGATAATTGCTATTGGCAGCAAAATAAATTGCATTACCATAGAGAAGCATCCTAATTCGTTATCCCCATAAAAAAAAGACAAAATGATAATTACTATGTTACCCACTGTAAATTCAAGGAATCTTGCAGGAGCATCATATAAGGGGAATTTTTTATATAAGAGTGCAGTTTTTTTTATATTGACATAAGATAGCGAACTCCAACTAATCTCTCTAATAATAGGCCTAATCAGAAATATTAGCAATACACAAGCAATCACATGCGCTAAAATATTTCCAATTATCAGTCCCAATCCAACTAATGGATACACGCCCCATAAAATGCGAATAATTGCTTGAGAAAGACCATTAGTTGTATTTGCTATCGACATCGCACCATAATTCTTATATCTATTTGAAAGGCATATTGTTAATGTAAAACAAGCTGATGATATTAACGCAAAAAATAAATACAAAACATTTGGATAGTTTAAGAAAAAGGATATCTCCAATAGTTTACCTACAGAAAATGTAATAGATGATAGTAAACTAATAATCAAAGATATAACTATACACAGGAATAAAAGATTGGGAATCTCCCTGTCATTATTAGACTTGACAATTGTATTTTCATAAGATAAAAAGATGAATGAATTTAATATAAACAACACCCCAGAAAAGACACCCCATACCCCATACTCTTCTGGAGTGTATAGTCTTGACAAAATAGGAGTAACCAACAAAGGGAGAAACATTAATGCCACATTGCTAGCTGAAAGCTTTAATGTATTTTTTATTAATGCATTCTCACGTATGTTAAAAAGAATACTTTTCATATCAAAAGCTATATTTCTTGGCTGAAGGAACATAATATACAGAAATGCCTTTTCTACCAAGTTCAATCATTTTTCTCATGCAACTGCGCGTATAAAAGGCTTTAATCTCTAAATTACTTATTTTCTTTATTTGCCAATCTTCTTTTGCAAATTTCTTAAATAGATTGCTTTCTCTTGTTCTCCTATCTAAATTACCCATATATTCACTATACTCAGAAATAGATCCGTCTGAGTTGTAATAACGAAAAGTTTTAGAGATAGTAAAGAACTGAGCCCAATATGGATGTTCTGTATACAGAGAACTCTCCACACAATGATGAATTGTTCCTATATAATTCCGAGGCATACCAAGGTTAAAAACAATGGCATTTAATTCACACATCCTATACCAGGGGGACTTTTTCCCCCAACAATCGTGATCTTTAGTATGATCCTTTATAAGGTATTCGGCATGTTTTCCGATTGCACATACCGAATGTTGAACATTGGCACTTCTTAATACTCCTGAATATTTTCGGAAAACTTCTGCCAAATAACCTGCTCCAGTTGGATCTGCTGCAAGGTTAAAAATATAGTTATCCTGTTCTGATTGTTCTTTCTTCGGAAATGCAGGCATAACGAGTGTTCCATCAGGCCCTATGACTTGAAGAACTTTATCAATAATTTCTACTGCTGTACCTTGAAAATTATAAAACTCCTTCATTGAGGAATGAATACATATAATACTTCCTTCTTTCATTCCCATTGAACACATAACTTTGATTAAATCATCTGCATTATACTTTTGATGGTAGATTATCTTGCCTATTTTCTTATGCATTTCTTTACGAAACAATGAAAAATCTTTTATCCCAAGAATATTCTTCACTCTCTTTGCCATTATTGAATAAAAACTTGCTTTCATATGTTACGCTAATTATTTAATTGGCATTATGTGTATTTGTATGCTATTTGCTCTACGTTGTTGTAGCAGCTTATTAGTTCTGACTGATGGTATCAAACCATAAACCTTTCGGCTCCACCTGTGCAGCCAGATATCCATTAACTATAGGATTCAGATAATCTCTTCCTCACCACGGAAATGTACGTTTAAATCGTGGAGTGGAGCAAGGAGGGATCCGAGTGAAGTGCCCTGTGTCATCTTAGTAAAAGCATTTACATCCTTAGGGAAACACTTGCCTCCATAACCAAACTTGCCATCAGGACCAGGAACGTATGTATGGGTGTCGTTAATATAGCCAGAGAGAAGGCAACCGGTGTGAACGGTGCGCCAGTCAGCCCCCATCTTCTCGCAGTATTCACGGCATGCATTGAAGTAGGTTACCTTGTAAGCGCCAAAGACATTATGCATATACTTAGTGAGCTCTGCCTCAAGAGGGGTCATAACTGTGAATTTCTTGCCAACGAAGATCTTGGTGAGGAGTTCTACGGCTCCCGTGAAAACCATGGTCTGTTTCTTGAAGTCTTCGATATGAGTACGTTCGGTAAGGAACTCTGGCATATAGTGTACACTATGACCCGTCTCTTTAGAGAGAAGCTCGCTAGTGCCAGGGAGGATGGTGGTGCGAACGAAGACAGGTACGTCAGGAAGTGCTGAGATGAGCTGTTTCATAAGGGCAAGGTCCTGTGTACCATCGTTTTCGGTGCGTACGTGAATCTGGAGGAAAACGATGTCGATCTCTTTCATTGAGTCATTGTAGCCCTTAGCTGGGTCGCTAATGAAAAGTTTGCAATCGGGATTGTTGTGCTCCAACCAATCCTTAAGGGCTCCGCCTACGAAGCCACATCCAATAATTCCAACATTGATCATTACTGTAATAAATATAAATAGTTAATATTTGTTTCTCTTTGTCAACTTGTCAGTTTGAGTGTGCGAGGGTATTTAATGATGTACATCATAAACTCCACCTGTGAGCACACTAGTACAGATATTCTCCTTAGATACATTGAGCTTGATTAAAGCAAAGAGCGAGCATCTCTACTATTTTTACTGAACAAAGTTGCCTTCGCCTGATAGTTCTTTCTGTATATACTCAAGAACTGCAATTTTTGCTTTGGTCTCTTCTACATTCAAGAGTCGAGTATTATTAGAGTTGAACTCTATCAGAAGATTGCGTTCTGCCTCTCCTTCTTTGAAGAACTTATCATAGTTCAAGCCACGGTTATCAGCAGGTACGCGATAGAAATCGCCCATATCCTCGGCCTTGGCGCACTCTTCGTTAGTGAGGAGAGTTTCATACATCTTCTCGCCGTGGCGGATGCCGATTACCTTGATATCCTCCTTCTTGCCACCAAAGAGCTCACATACGGCCTCTGCCTGAGTCTGGATGGTGCAAGCAGGAGCCTTCTGAACGAGGATATCACCGTTCTGACCATACTCAAAGGCGAAGAGAACGAGAGCTACGGCTTCTTCGAGGCTCATGATGAAGCGAGTCATTGAAGGTTCGGTGAGGGTAATAGGATTGCCATTGCGAATCTGGTCAATCCAGAGAGGAATAACAGAACCACGTGAACACATTACATTACCATAACGGGTACAACAGATCTTGGTGTTGCCTGAGTAGCGTGACTTAGCTACAGCAATCTTCTCCTCGATGGCCTTGGTAATACCCATAGCGTTGATAGGATAAGCAGCCTTGTCGGTTGAGAGGCAGATGACAGCCTTCACACCAACTTCGATAGCTGCAGTTAGCACATTGTCAGTACCGATGACATTAGTCTTTACGGCTTCCATTGGGAAGAACTCACAAGAGGGCACCTGTTTAAGGGCAGCTGCATGAAAAACGTAGTCCACACCGGGCATAGCGTTCTTACATGACTGGAGATTACGAACATCACCGATGAAAAACTTGATTTTGCTTGCATATTCAGGATATTTTACCTGATATTCGTGGCGCATATCGTCCTGTTTCTTCTCGTCACGAGAGAAAATGCGGATCTCTGCGATGTCTGTATGAAGGAAACGATTTAATACTGCATTACCGAAAGAACCTGTGCCACCGGTAATCATAAGGGTTTTACCTGCAAAAATGGACATAATTGTATGATGATTTTATTTATTATTCTTTAACTACCTTGACATTGTCGAGCTTGCTCACACTCGGCAATGAAAAAATTATTTTATCACTGCTCTCGCTCAATCACAACCTTATCAAAGAAAGTGTCTGGTCTCTCAGAATTAAAGATCTCATTGCAGTACATAACTGTAACAAGATCTTGCGTGTCAGAAAGGTTGATGATGTTGTGGGTATAGCCAGGGAGCATGATGACACTCTGAATCTTGTCACCTGAGACTTCGTATTCAAGGATTTCTGCATTGGGATCATTCTCGTTGCGAAGCTGAATAAGTCCATACCCACTGACTACGATGAACAGCTCCCACTTAGTATGATGCCAGTGTTCTCCCTTTGTTATTCCAGGTTTAGAGATGTTGATGCTGACCTGTCCACAGTTGATAGTGTGGACGAGCTCGGTGAAAGAGCCACGATTATCGACATTCATCTTGAGGTCGAAGATTACCTTTTCCTTTGGAAGATAACTGAGGAATGTACTATAGAGTCGCTTTGCAAACGAACCGGCAGGAATCTCAGGGATCATCAAAGTCTTTGGCATCTCAGCAAATTTGTAAAGCAGATCCACAATCTCACCAAGTTTCACGTGATGAGTGATTGGGGCTGTACAATAGCGACCGTTTGGAGAAAGTACCGTTTCTACTCCCTCAAACTCGCAATGATGTTCCTCGCCATTCAATGCGCAGATCATTTCCTCTACCAAATCGTCAATATAGAGAAACTCCATATCGACTGATGGGTCATTTACTGTAATTGGAAGATCGTTGGCGATGTTGTTACAAAAAGTAGCGACAACTGAGTTGTAGTTTGGACGGCACCATTTACCATAGAGGTTAGGGAAACGATAAACAAGGACTTTGGCACCTGTCTCTTCACCATATTGGAACATGAGTTCCTCACCTACCTTCTTGCTCTTTCCGTATTCACTCGTACCAAAGCGACCTGCGAGAGTAGCCTGAATAGAGCTACTGATCATCACAGGGCAGTTGTTTTTGTACTTCTTGAGAGTGTTGAGAAGGACGGTGGCGAAACCGAAGTTTCCCTCCATAAACTCCTTCGGATCCTGAGGGCGGTTAACGCCTGCAAGGTTGAAGACGAAGTCGCAATCCTTACACCATGCGTCAAGCTGCTCTGGTGTAGAATCAAGATCATACTCAAAGACTTCTTCGATTACCAAGTTCCCATAACACTTTACCTTACCAGTCTTGATATTATTGAGTTGGGCACAGAGGTTCTTACCAACAAATCCTTTTGCGCCAGTTACTAATACTTTCATTATCCTATTTGTTTTAAAATTTACGCCAAACCATCTTGTTGACTACGCCAACGTATGACTGAATAATCTTAACCACCTTAGTTGAGACATTCTCATCGGAATAGTTTGGCACAGGTATACCATAGTCACCATTCTTTACAAGTTCTACTGCTGTATCAACAGACTGGAGAAGACCATTAGTATCAATACCAGAAAGAATGAAACCAGCCTTATCGAGAGATTCTGGACGTTCTGTAGAGGTACGGATGCAGATAGCTGGGAACGGATGACCTACGCTTGTAAAGAAGCTGCTCTCCTCAGGAAGTGTACCAGAGTCTGATACCACAGCAAAGGCATTCATCTGAAGGCAGTTGTAATCATGGAAGCCGAGAGGCTGCTGAACCTGTACTCGAGGATCGAGTTGGAAGCCAGAGACTAGAAGGCGATTGCGTGAACGTGGGTGGCAGCTATAAAGGATTGGCATATTGTACTTCTCAGCCATAGCATTGATAGCGTTGAAGAGACTCAAGAAGTTCTTCTCTGTGTCAATGTTCTCTTCACGATGCGCAGAAAGAAGAATATACTTACCCTTCTCCAAACCAAGACGCTGATGAACATCACTAGCCTCAATCTCAGCAAGATTTTGGTGGAGCACCTCTGCCATAGGAGAACCTGTAACATAAGTTCTTTCACGTGGAAGACCACACTCTGCAAGATAGCGACGTGCATGCTCTGAATATGCAAGGTTCACATCTGAGATAATATCTACGATGCGACGGTTGGTCTCTTCTGGGAGGCATTCGTCCTTACAACGATTACCTGCCTCCATGTGGAAGATAGGGATGTGAAGACGCTTAGCACCAATAACACTCAAACAACTGTTTGTATCACCCAAAACGAGAACTGCATCAGGCCTAGTAGCTACCATAAGCTTATATGATGCATTTATAATGTTACCGCAAGTAGCACCAAGGTCATCACCTACAGCATCCATATAAACCTCAGGATCCTTCAAATTGAGATCCTTAAAAAAAACACCATTAAGGTTATAGTCATAATTCTGGCCGGTGTGAGCCAAAATAACATCAAAATATCGACGTGTCTTGTTGATGACGGCTGCGAGACGGATAATCTCTGGGCGTGTACCTACAATTATCAACAGTTTTAGTTTGCCATTATTCTGGAAACTGACGTTTGTGTAGTCTGTTTTGAGTTCCATAAATGTATATAATATATTCTATTTCATTATTTCAAGCGGGCAACCGATTCGATGATTTGTATCGGTCCAGTTGCCTGTATTTCATTCTTAATCATTAATACCATAGTATTTTGCATACCATTATGACAACAAGGTAGCGATACTCAAACCAACGTATCCTGTATCTGCTACAGTTATCTGTAAATCTTCAAAGTTTCTCATATCTTATCTTTCTTTTTACTTTTTGTTATACAAATTACCAGCGGAAGATTCCCGTAAAAACGGTTCCAGTCCGAGATGACGAAAGGACAACCGTAGTCTTCGTACGCATCCATTCGTTCGACCTCTCCCATCGCCTCCGACAGATATTTTAGATCTGATTCCGTCACAACTCCCTCCTTTACTCTTCTGACGATAGTATCAAGCATGTCCCCACAAGTGTAGTCAGGACTGTGTATATCATCAAAATGACAATAATGCTCATCCTTAACAAAATGGCATGACAGGCTTTTAAGGATTTCATAGAACAGAGTGAAAGCCTCATGATACTCCCCTTTATCCAACAATTCCCCGATTTGAACCTTAAACAGGTAGAGTAAGTCCGCAATCCTGTCACAATCATCGTCAATGTTGCCTGGATTGAAGATTGCTTCAATCTCCTCCTTCAATGGAGTCATCTCCACATCCGTGCGCACCTACCGGTCAGTTTCCATGCGTTGCAGCATATATCTTATTTTTTCGCTTGGTATAGTTGTCATATCTCCATTGATCAGTATTCCTGTCCCCTCAACGTCCTTGTAAGGAAGTCCAGATTATCCTGCGCTAACTTCCTGCCATGACGATAACCCGGTTGGAGTTGAGAGCGAAATCCGGCATGAGTAGTTTATGGGCTATTGCATAGCGGATGAACTCTCCTGGTATCCGGTCAAGGTCGACGACTAGAAAATATGTCTTCGACTTCTCCTGGTCGTACATGGGATTACCTGGGTGTTTGATATATTCTGCACAGTCCATAATGGTGCATAGTTTACATGGATTATCCTTCGGAATGTAGAGGATTATGCTCCTCACATTCTTTGGCAATACTGCTTTGCTTCCAACAGGAGTGTTGAGCTCTTCGGCAAGGTAACGCATATAGTCCGCATTGGTCCGGAAGAAGTGAATGCCGTATTGTGAATTTTTCTTTGAAGACATTGCATCGTTGTCAGTTCCTTCAACGCCTACTTGCTTCATAAGTTCCCGCTCTTCCCTGTACTTTGGTATAAGGCTGAGTATGTCACCCCATGAATTCATACCGTTCAGAAAACACTCTCCCTATAGCAAGCATACGAACCCACGCAACCGTTGCTATCCTGCAGGATGTGGTTCTGTACCATGAAATATCTGGTGCGTTATACACTGATGATGTTGTCTTCGATGTCTCACAAGGTGATTGACTCTTTGTTAAATTCTTCCAACAGGTATGGTTCTATGTCTCTGGCTTGGATGTCTATAATGTCTTTCGCCTTTGACTCCTGACCGTTGACAGTGAGCAGGCAGACAGCCATTCCTGCGATTTCATTGCCAGAGGTCCGATATGGTAACGGAATGCCAGGTCAACTTCTGCTACCGATGTGCTACCTGCCGGTTGCCTTGGCACAACTCCAGTTGGTGATCACAGACTTCTTTGAAGGTAGAATCATAAATCTGCCGGAGGTGAGGTAGCAATCGAAAAAACACCACTTCAACACTTGACGCACTTCATAAAAGTTGTCTGTGAAACGCGCTTCGTGAAAGAAGCCGGATAAATCATTATTGATCAGAGGATCTTCGAAGAGCTCTGCAAGGTAGTCATATATCTGTGAGACTACCTTGGCAAGGGATTCGTTCTCCAGATTGACCAATGTCTCAAAGTCCTCGCCTGCAAGTGTGGCATCCCATAGGAGAAACTGTATATCCTCGAGTGGATCTCATCGGTGGTGTAGTCTTCACCAACACGGTAAAACGACAGGGGCTTGCGATAAAGGTTGCTGTGCCCTGCAACAAAACTGTGCCAAAGACCTACTTTTGAAACGATGTCTTCGAAATACAAGGTGAAGTTGACCGCCATAGCTTTCAACTCTTCCAGAATACGTTCAAATCCAAAGTCTGAGGTGTGGAGTAAGTACAATATCCTGTTGGCAATCCCGGCGTAGTCACGATTGGTCAATGATACTACAAACTGTGGATGTTCCTTGCGCAAATCCAATGCTGTTATTGTCATAGTCGTATTGAGAAAAATATGGAATTCAGGATGATCTGATGAGTGTTCACCTTCTATTTTTGTTCATACGTGTGAAACCGGGCACACCAGCTACCATTACCTGATGATGTTGCGACAAAAGCGTTGCTATGCTAAGACCAACATAGCCGGTACCTGCAACAGCAATCTTCAAATCTTTTGTATCCATTGTTGATTTATGTTAGTGTTCAGAATCATTCTAGTTATCTATCCAAGACCTCAAATCTCGGTGAGTTCTTGGATTTAAATTCAGGTACTACTCTCTTCATTAGCTTGACTGTATCCATGATATTTACTGTACGGGATAACTTCTCGAACTCTCCATAAGTTTCGAGGATATCAGTATATTCATAATGACGTACCTTAGCTATCATTATCTTCTTATTCTCGGTAGGGATTGTATTCTCCTTATCACTCAGGACTTCTTCATAAAGCTTCTCACCCGGACGAAGTCCCGTAAACTCTATCTCAATATCTTCACCCGGACGATAACCGGCAAGTTCGATCATACGGGTAGCCAAGTCAACAATCTTCACGGCCTTTCCCATCTCAAAGACAAATATCTCATTGCCTTCACCCATAGTGGCTGCCTCCATTACCAGACGACAAGCTTCGGGGATAGTCATAAAGAAACGAATGATATCAGGGTGAGTCACTGTGACAGGACCGCCATTCTCAATCTGTTCTTTAAAACGGGGAATTACAGAACCGTTACTACCCAATACATTACCAAAGCGGGTAGTGATAAATTTGGTATGACCTTTCACTTTACCCTCACGGATGGCACAGCCTAGACTCTGTACATAGATTTCAGCTAATCGTTTCGAGCATCCCATTACATTGGTAGGATTTACAGCCTTATCCGTAGAAATCATGATCATCTTCTCCGCTCCGTATTCCACAGCCATATCGGCAACCTGACGAGAACCGATAACGTTGGCCAAAACTGCTTCACAGGGATTTTCCTCCATCAATGGAACATGCTTATAAGCAGCAGCATGAAAGATTATCTGAGGCTGATAAGTTTCGAAGACCATACGGAGACGTTCGTTCACGCGGACATCTCCAATGACAGGAACAAAATCAAGACCGGGATAATTCTTCTCAAATT
>OOCT01000180.1_pt1 | contig 79505 bp, 68 predicted proteins | sample 1671851 | NCBI WGS metagenome assembly OOCT01 (sample SAMN06348199, study PRJEB24527) | human gut metagenome | biome: human gut; feature: ankylosing spondylitis patient; material: feces | host: Homo sapiens | place: China | collected 2015-10
AGGTCTGGCAGAAAGTGGCCAGGTTCTGACGAGCGTTGCCATCAAGATATAATTCGTCATTGATAATCTGGAATGCGACATCGTCGCGCATTTCGTGCAGCGGAAAACGTTTTGATTCTGCGATAGTGGAAATAGACTTCGCACCAAAACGTGAATCGAGTAGTTCCGACCTTAAATCCGTTACTTGCTTCTTATCCATTTTAAACTCCTTAAAATGATTGGATCGCATTAAAAAAGTAGGATTTATCGATAAAGTAAGCAAGTGCAAAGGACTCGTGTTTAAATAACAAAATCCTAATGTTATTTATCGTGAGATATTACGAGAATAATATTTTTTCATTGAAAAACAATGCAATATGAAATTCTTGGGTGGTGGTAAGGTGTTTTATGCTGTTATTTTTATGCGCATTCTGTGTCTCCTGAATTATCACGTAAAAATCAGACCTTAAAATATCACTATTAGTACTTGATTATTATTTTGAACGCATTTATAAAATTATTACATAAAAATAGCGAATATTGCTAAAATCCCCGCCAACGATGTGTTGACGGGGCTGTTATTATTTTGGCAATAATACTCCGGTATAAGTATTTACCGGATGAGAAAGATATTGTTTAACGGCAGTGTTAACATTCTCTACCGTCATTTGTTTCAACAATTGCTCCTGCTCAGTCCATGCTGCAGGATCGTCATATTGAATAAGACTATTTACAATGGTGTTCGCTAATTGTTGAACGCTACGCTGTTGGATATCGAGGCTGCGCTGAACGTTTTGCTGGTATTCATTCAGTTCTTGCTCACTGATCCCTTTAGCCAGACGCTTAACCATCACTTCATTCGCTAACGTTAACAGTTCATCATGTCGTTCTGGTTGACAAGTAAAAGCCAGCAAATGACTGATATCTTTGGCCTGAGGATCAACCGAGAGGCGAGAAGAAACGCTGTATGCCCCAGATGCCTGTTCACGAATATTAACGCGTAGATCTTTTGCCAGTGCGACGTTAAAAGCATCGAGCGCCATACGCGTCGGCAGATTAACAGGTGTCCGGGAATCATAACGCTTCCACTGTGAAACCTGTGCCACAGGTTCATTTTGTTCTTTTACAGTAACCGATGCGTTGTCCGTCGCGCGAGTTAATGGTTTACCTGCGGCTAATGGCGAATCAGAGTGTTTGATTGATCCTAAGTAACGCGTAATTAACGCCACGAGTTTGTCTTCTGCGACATTACCGACAATGACAAACGTGATATCCGCTGGAGATGAAAACAATTGGCGATCGGCAGCCAGCGCATCTGCGGCAGTAAACTGTGCAATCTGATTTTCTTGCAGTAATTTCGTGCGGTCATCAGCATAGCGCGTCTCATACATCTGCTGGGCGAATTTCTCCGCTGGACGCTGGTCGAGCGTTTTCAACGCCTGAATTTGAGCATTTTGTAGCGATGCCCAAATATTATCGTTAATCGTGCTGTGGGTGATTCGCTGGTTAATCAACTGAAAACCAGGTTCAGGGTTATTAGTCCGCGCGCTAACGGAGAGCAACGTATTCATGCCACTGACTTTACTGCTCATGGTTACCGAATTTTCCGCACTCCAGCGTTTCAGGCTGGAAGAGGAGAGTTCGCCAACGCCGCTTCCGCTAACTGCTTTATTTGCCAGCGCGATAAGTGATTTTTGCTGCGCAGGGAAACTTAAATCGCCTTTATTCGATACGGCAATAATTTGTAGCTTTTGCTCTTCACCTGCGGATTTTGCCAGAATAACCCTGGCACCATTGGAAAGTGTTAATGATGTCAGATTCTCCGCCAGCGTTTCTTTGCTGCTAATTTCCGCCTGTGGGTCTGCGTCTACTGTTAACGATAAATTTCTGCCTGGGAAGACGTAAGCCGCCAGCTTTTTGTTGGCGTACTCCTTTTCCAGCGCCAGGATAGCCGCAGGAGACAATGCTTTTTTGGCGGCAACCTCATTGTTTACCATTTGCTCCCAAAATGCGTCCTGGTTCTTTCTTAACTGCTGCCATTTTTCCGCCAGACTTTGCACGGTAATTTGCTGCCACAGACGTTTCGAAAGTTGATATGTCTCTTCCGGCGACAAGAACGGCGTATTATTTAATGAGCTGGATGCCAGGCGACTGGTCAGCATACGTAAATCACGTTCAGCTTGCTGATCAACCGCATTTTTCAGCCAGGTGAGGCGGGTAGATTTGACATCATCGAGTTCTTCAGCAGAAAAACCATGCTGATCAATGGTTGCCAACTCTGTCATTAATGCATTCGCAGCATCCTGCATATTATCGTCTCGTGCATTTACACGGAAAAACAGCGACTGATAATCGGGTGCAATTTTAACGCTGCGCGCAGTGCCGCCAGAAATAGTCTTCAACTCGCCCGACTGTATGCGTTCCTGCAGACGTTGATTGAACAGCTGAACTAACATGCTCCATTCAGCTTGTTCGATAAAGCTTTGCTCATCGTTCACTTGTACCATTGGCAGGCGATAATAGAGTGCGATGCCGTTCACCCGGTTTTCTTTATCATTAATGATATTAAAGCGCAGGTGATTTTCAGCTTTTGTCGGCCAGACGCGATTTTCAGCTGCTTTGTTAGCCGGAAGCTTACTTAAATTATCCTTTATCAGCGCCAGCGCTTCTTTACTGTCGATATCGCCGACCACGATAAAGGTCATATTATTGGGTTGATACCAGCGTTGATAAAATTGGCGCAATTGTGCCGGTGTGACCGTGGCGACAGTATCCATCAGGCCGATAGGTTCACGGTCTAAATTACGGGTATTAGCCAGCAGGAAAGGGCGGCGCGCCTGAGAGGTGCGCCATTTCGCATCCTGATGGGCACGCCATTCCTCAGTAATTACGCCACGTTCAGCGTCTACTTCGAGTTTTTCAAAGGTGGCGGCATTACTCCATTCACTGAAGATTGCCATCACTTGTTGCAGATTTTGTTTCTGCGTAGTCGGCAAACTCACCTGATACACCGTTTCGTCATAGCTGGTATAGGCATTAACATCGCGACCAAAACGCAGGCCCATTGACTCAAATGTTTCGATGACTTTATTACCCGGCCATGTTTTTGTGCCGTTAAACATCATATGTTCTACAAAATGAGCCACGCCGCGCTCATTGTCTTCTTCCTGCAATGAACCGGTATGAATTTGCAGCCATAAATTTACCTGATCCTTTGGATGAGCATGCGGATAAATCATATATCGCAAGCCATTGTCCAGTTGCCCGGTAATTAACTTTTCATCCTGCGGTAAGGCGGCGGCAATCAGCCGCCCGGGGAGCAACAGAGTTGCCACTAACGTCAGTAAGAAACAGAGGTTTCTCATAATTATCTCCATGCGAAAACCGGGCGAATTTACCCGGTTAAGTAAAATCCGAACTATTAAAATTTCATGCTGACATCAAGCCAGAAAGTACGGCCACTGGCGTAGGTCGCCACACCGGTGTTCGTTGTATCAACAGCGGTTTTGCTATCCAGTACATTGAGAATATCGGCACTGATCGTCAGGTTTTGTTGTTTCAGAAATTGTGGCGTCCAGGACAAGCGGGTGTCCCAGGTCAGGCTGCTATCCAGTTTTTCGTCAACATACTGCTTGTAATCTGAATATTCGCTGATGTATTGCGCATTTGTCTTACCAAGGATAATGCGAGCTTTACGCGCTTCTTGCCAGGCCAGCGTATTCGCCCACACTAACCCGCTCGGTTGATGCGTGAAATCCATGTTTAAGGAGATCTTTAATGGGTTATTAAAATCTGCCACTGGAACGCTATCGTAAGAGACCAGATTACCGTTATAAACCACCTGGTTATCACCGGTATTGCTCTCCTCATAACCATTGTTTAACGACAAGTTGCCCTTGCTCTTGATATAGCTAAAGACAATTTGTGGGTTAATATCTACCTGGCGGATATGCAGGGGTTCGGCCAGTTCAAAACTGAGGCTGAACGAATGCGTTTTGGTTTTGCCATCGTTGTTATATTCAGTAATGGTGGTTTTAGTCGCGCTGTCGGTACGACTGCTTTTGCTGATTTGATCATGCGCTTCACGGTAAACATAGTTTGCACGCGCAATAACGTTCTTACCGATTTTCTGCTGCAATCCCATTGCCAGTTCATCGTTATAAGGCGTTTTCAAATCCTGATAACGCGTCAGAGTTTTATTACCTGATACCGATTCCGTCCAGCTATTGCGGATATCACGTAATCCCATATCAAGAATATTCCCGCCATAGTAACGGTTATAACCTGCTGTAATCATTGAGGTTTGATTAGCAAAAATATCCCATTCCGTCATAAAGCGCGGGGAGATATTGTGGTTTGACAGATAGTTGTCATAGTCATACCGCACGCCGGGCATTAATGACACATTACGCCAGCTAATGCGATCCGCCATATACAGCGTGTAGTTGTCAATTCCCAGGCGGCCTTTACCTTTATGGTAAATGGTATGGTTAGTTTTCTTTCCGGCAGCATTAATCACATAGGATTCAGACTGGTTATGGCGTTCAGTCCACGCATCGGAATAGATGTATTCCGCGCCGAAGTAGGGTTGATGCGAAACATTACCCACGGCGAATTTTTGCCAGTCCAGGCGTGTTTTGAAGGTGTAATTATCTACAGCCTGGGAAATGTGTCCTAATCCGCCACGGGTGCAACGCCCTGTAATATCACCATATGTACATGAAAGTTCGGTGTACCAGATGTCATGATCGTGACGGGTATAATCACTAATATGATCCCAACCAACGGTGGTACGCAGTTTGGCCCATGCGAGCTGCGTATCCATATCCCATGCCAGACCATAGGATTTATTACCCATTTCGCGATCAGACTGCGGGAAGGTGCTGGTATTATAATCACGGCTGGAGCCGGTATATTTTAAGGTTAAATCGTGGGTAAAGCGGTCGCTGGCAAACCAGGTAAATTTGCTTAATGCAGTATCGATAACGTTTTTATACTGTGCCCGACCGGCGACAATGCCGTCATTCGAAACATAATCCGCGCGGGTGATATCAGACTGGCGGCGCGATAAACCGGCGGTAACGCCGAAGTTATCAGCGAGTTCCTGATTAAACGACAAGGTATAAAAGTTCTTTTTAAAATCTGGGGAGTAATAAGTACTTCCTGAAGAGCCTTGATTAAATGCGCTCTTGTTATTCTCATCGATATGCGATGTTAACCAGTCCGAACGCGTAGTGCGATAACCCAATTTCACCTTGCTATCATCAGCGTTGAAGCGTTTGATCTTTGCATCAATTACCCCGCCATTGAAGCGACCAAATTCAACCGGCACAAAACTGTCATAAAGCGTCACATTGTCCAGTAAGCTGACATCAAGATAATACCCCTGTGACATCCCGCTAATATTGGTTGCACTACTGGCATCGGACTCATTCGCTGGGTTCAGGTTATTAGTTGCACTAATACCGTCAATCAAATAGGCATTCTGGTAGGGCGACGCACCGTGAATAGAGATTTTCTCAGGGCGAATATCTCCCTGGTTCAACGAGGTACTTTGCGTTGAATCCATGCGTACCGCAGGGTTGGTTCTCAGCAGATCGCTGATATTGCCATTCCCGGTCGGTAAACGCTCGATGCTTTCACTGGTGTAATGCGTGTTGCCGTTTACGGGTACAGGGACAGGAGCATAGACCGTCATCTCTTCAAAAAAATGCATGTACATGTTTTTGTCATCGACGGCCTGCGCCACATCAGCGCCACATAAAATGACGCCAGGAATAAGAACTCGCTTCATTTATTTATATCTCCGTACAGCAGGGCTTTTATTGTTTTTATAAAACCGCGCTAATGTCACAAATATCATCGGCCAGGTTCCAGACACCGGGTTGATGTGTAACCATAATGACGCCGCTTGTGGGTAGTTTTTCACGCACTAAACGCAGTAAGCGGATAGCCTCTTGTTCCTCAAGATGAGAGGTAGTTTCGTCAAGAAATATCCATTTCGGACGTCGTAAAATTAATCGTGCCAGGGCGATACGTTGTTTTTCGCCGCTGGAAAGAATATCTCCCCAGCGTTCGTGGTCATGAATACGCGCAGCCAATTTCCCAAGACCAACCTGATGCAGTACTTCGCTCAACGATTTATCGTCTACGGGCAGGGGAAGTGCTTTACAAATAATCTCTTTCAGTAAGCCGGTTTTGATTAACGGTGTTTGTGACACATACCAACTGTCAGCAGGAGAAGAAATATCACCTTTAAACCACGGCCAGCAGTGGGATAATGTTTTAAGCAGTGTGGTTTTTCCCGCACCAGAGTAGCCTTTCAGTAATAGCCATTTGCCTGGCGAAACATGAAAGTTCAGGTTCTCTAATATGATCTTATTATCAGGCGTACGAATACTCGCATCAGCCACTTGTACCGCATGTTGGCAATTTTTAGGCTTATTCGTAGGGCGCTGTTCAGTGAGTTGATGGAACTCATACAAGCGATCGATAACCGCAGCCAGTTCAGCAAGTTCGTCATATTTATAAATAAACCAGCTTAAATTGTTCGATACCAGCATAAATGCCTGGCGCGATTTCATCAGTCCGCCCAGATTGATCTGCCCGCTAATAAACTGCGGCAATAACAGAAAGTAGGGAAGAACGCTAAGCGAGCGCGAATAAATATTCTGCCAGTAATCAAGCCACCGCTGACGATTCATTAAACGATGCCAGTTCTCTTTAATGGTATGAAAATTGTCGCTCAACTCCTAGCGTTGTAGAGACTCAGCATTGCTTAGCGCAATCAGTTCTGCCTGCTTATTATGCTGCACAAGATTTGTTCGAAATGTCGCTTCGCTACGTTGTTTTTCCACATTAAGCGGACGAATACGTTTACCCACCTTATGGGTAAATAAAGTTCCACCGATCACAATGAGCACGACGGTATAGACCATATACCCCTGGATATTCCATTCTGTTCCACCAACAGTGAATGAGAGCGTACCCGCGCTTTGCCAAAGAATAACGGTAAAGGTGATCAGCATGCTAAGTGACTGGATGAAGCCAAATGAAAGACTGAGCGTTTTGCTGATCAGTAAGAGAATGTCTTCAGCGATACGTTGGTCAGGGTTATCTGTATTTTTATGCTCGCCGTAGATCTGCGTGAAGTAGTAGTTTTTATCTGCAAACCACCGATTAAGGTAGTAATCTGTTAACCATTCGCGCCAGCGAATAGTCAGCAGTTTAATTAACCATGTTTTGTTTACGGATATTAATACAAAGATCCCCAGCAGGGCAGGGAACCAAAGGACAAGCTGCCAAAGCTTATCGGTTTCTTTCTGGCTTAGCGCATTGAAAAAATCATTATTCCAGTCGTTTAACCAGACCTGAATTTTAACCACGCCAAGGATCATTGCGAGGATAATAATGATTAACAACACTGAAGTTTTATTATTCTTACGCAGCCAAAAGGGCTTCAACAGACAGAGATACTTTGCTATCAACATACGAAGCGTAATGGGAATGGTTATCATTAGCGAAAATTGATTGTGCCATCCAATGATTATCTATGGCAATGATTTACTGATGAAATTTATTTAAGTATCATTTAACAATATGAAATATAAAGGAATATTTCATTTTCAGTGGTTATGGTTATGCTATTGATAATCAAGGATATTGCTAATGCCCTGATGCATACCACGTAAGCCAGGATTTTCGCAAGGGAAGATGATGATGACGAAACACCCGACAGGAATTTATGTCGGGTGCCTTGTTAAGGTCATAAGAAGGAGGCTAAGAATGGAGTTAAAAGAGAGCGTTATTAATTATTCTCCATTTGTTTTGCAACATCCATAATGTGGTAAAGCGGTACTCTGTTCTTAGCTAACTCTACCATGGCGTTCATATAAGGTACCATGGTTGAAAAAAGGATTTTATAACCTTCGCAAAAATAAGAAACAGTCTCATTGTTTACTTTAGTAATACGATGCTTAGGACAACCGCCATTGCAGATAGGTTTATATGCACATTGCTGACATTTCGCTGGAATCCGTTTTTTTTGCGCTGTCAGTTGTACACTGTTCATCGTTTTGAGTTCAGATTTATTAATGTTTCCAATTTTGTACTGTGGATAGACAAAATGGTCGCATTCGTAAATGTCTCCATTACTTTCAACAACCAGATTATCCTTGCAGGACTCCTGGAAAATACAACTGGTATGCCCATTCCCCAAAAAACGGCTGACAAAGCTTTCAAACTGACGGATGAAAATTTCACCCACATCGTTTTTAACCCATTGCATAAAAATGGTTGACATAAACTTGCCATAAGCCGTGGGAGGCACAGAAAAATCAATGATACCGAATGTGTTCTCACTATGACCACTGAAATCAATATTCGGCGTCCCGGTTTCTAGCAATTCGATAAATTGCATATGTTTACTGCCGATAGATTTTAAAAAATGATAAACCTCAAGAGGGTAATGGACATTAACGTTATTAATGACGGTTAACGTATTAAACTCTACTTGATATGATTTCAGACGCTCGATGGCTGCTATCACTTTTGCAAAAGTACCGTTACCTGAATTACTGCGTCTGTAACGGTCATGTAACTCCTGGGGGCCATCGATCGAGATACCAACCAGAAATTCATGTTCTTTGAGAAAGGCACACCATTCATTATTCAATAAAATGCCATTCGTTTGTAATGCATTAAAAATACGTTTTTGGCCTGCATAGCGTTGTTGATAGTGAATAACTTTACGGAAAAAATCCAGGCCAGCCAGAGTGGGTTCACCGCCTTGCCAGGTAAAATAGACCTGATTGCCAGACGCTGCGATATATTGTTTGATGAACTCTTTCAGAGTGCTGTCATCCATCCATTTTTCATGAGTAAACTGCGACTCTTTTTCAAGGTAAAAACAGTAATCACATTTGAGATTACATTGAAAACTGGAGGGCTTGGCTGTAACGTGCATCGCTATCTCGCTCAATAAGGCGGCGGAAAAATCCGCCGCATGAAGGTTTAGTTATTTCGCTTCGCTTAGTGCTTTCTTGATATTGTTAAACTTCTCCTGATTTACCTCGCTAAGCGGTGGCTGGCTGCTGTCGATAAACTCTCTTACCACGCCTTGCATCTCTTTAACGACCTGCGGATTGGCGGCGGCAAGGTTATCTTTTTGCTGTAGATCCGTCAGTTTGTAGAGACCTAACTGATTGTTTTCTACTGTATAGACAAGCGAATAATCGTTATTTCTCACCGTATAAGAGAATTGGCTTAAGTCCTCAGTGTTGGGGTTATGCGGGTAATCGTCTGACTGATGGCGAACAAATTTGTGGTAATTATCCCAGAATGGAATATTTTCCTCGTCAAACCAGTGAGAATAAGAGGTTATCCAGGTCAGATTTTTATGTGGCTCGCCTTGTTTCTTATCTTGCAACCAGGGCAGCAAGGAAACGCCATCCAGCTTAAGGTCTTTTGGAATGCTGATATCGGCTGCATCAAGAGCTGTCGGGTAGAAATCCATTGCGGAAATCAGCTTGTCATAATTACCGGGTTGAAGTTTTCCTTTCCACCACATAAACATTGGGGTGTGAGTACCGCCAGGATAGGTCTGACTCTTATAGCCTTTTTGCGCCCCGTTCAGCGGCAGAGGACCATCGATAACCGCACCATTATCGGAGGTAAAGAGAATAATTGTATTGTCATACTGTCCGTTTTTCTTCAGTTGTTCGAGAATGCGTTTTACACCCTGATCAACAGAATAAACGGAAGCGTAGTAGTTATCTGCTGTTTGACTACCGGTATTAAATTGCTTCTGATATTGATCCGGTGCAGGATTATCATTTGGCAGGTGCGGAGCATTATAAGCCAGGTAAAGCATAAAAGGCTGGTCAAGTGTTTTGGCACGATCAACAACGCCAATTGCCTCATCGGTTAACTGATCGCTGATATAACCTTTTGCGGGGACACGTTCACGATTTTTGAACAGTGAAGGGGAGTTGTAATATGCCGTTCCTGCAGCGTGGAATCCCATAAAGTAATCAAAGCCACGGTTTTGAGGTTGCCATTCTTCCGCAGAAAATGTGGTGAAGTTGTCATGATAGTCACGCGTTTGTTTATCTTCCGGTACCGGCACATTACTGATTTTTGACAAGTGCCATTTACCTACTGCTGCAGTGTAATAACCATGATTCTGGAATAATTCAGGCAAGAAAGTTTCTGTTAGCGGAATACCATCCTGAGCATCGGTATTGGAATAGACACCAAAGCGGGCGGGAGCTCGACCGGTCATTATTGCGGCGCGGGAGGGGCCGGAAACACCGTGTGCCACATAGCCGTTAGTAAAACGTACGCCTTCATCCATTAATGAAAGGAGCGTCGGCGTTGATTTTTGTGCAGCTTCAATGGCTTTATCTATCCCTATTTTGTAGGTATCGACAACTTCACGATTTTCCATTGTTTTTGGGTCAAAAGATCCCTTATCAAAAGGAAGTTGTCCATAACCAAGATCATCCATGGTCAGTACGATAATATTTGGCTTTCCTTTGGTACTGTATTCTGTCGGCGTAAAGTCTGAGAAAGCAACGTTTGTTTTGGTTGCTTTCAGCTTTACATCATCTGCCGCATGAGCAGCAAATGCAGCCATACCAGATGCCAGTATCAAAGATATCGAGGTACTTACGACACTTTTCTTTAATGCAGACTTCATAAATGTTCCTCTTCTTATTGTACTTAATTCCAAAGTAATTTTACGAAGAGAAATAAGTGGATGTAAGTGAAGTTAGTCACATAAAGAGATAGCAGATTTAGCTAAAAAAAGGGAAAAAACAGTCCATAAAGCGTTGACATTACTTTCTGTTCTATTAAGTAATTTCTCGCCGATAAACAACTAATTTATTGATATTTAATAAATTATTGCATTTTACTGACAAAATGCAGAATTGAGATCATAAATAATCATGCAACAGGTTATGCAAGTGCATAAATATGTGATGGATGTCACTTATTTATTTCAATAAATATATCGCCTAAAAACAACGCGGGGCAGGGAATGGCTGCCCCATTTAATTCTTACGCAGCGTGTGTGGTTGACTACTCGTTAGCAAATAATCAAATAGCTAAAGCATTCATCGTGTTGCCCGTATTCATACCCGTGTGACTTTGACAACGGTACTCCTTAGAAACTCTCTTCGGACTGTTGCCGAAATGTTTGCGGAACGCATAAATAAAATAAGATGTACTGGCATAACCACATTGTTCGGCAATTTTATTGACTGAACCTTCTACGCGTATCAAATTTTTTGCGTGCTGCATTCTTGCATCTAAAAGAATCTGTGAGAATGTCGTTTGCTCTTGCTTAAGTTTTTTCTTCAACAGGCTTTCACTGATGTACAGGCAGTCACAAATATCTTTCAGCTTCCATGGGTGCGCCAGCTTCATGTTGACAATATTTCTCACTTTCCCAGAAACGGATAGCACACCGTTAGTTAATAGTGTAATGAAACCTTTGCATGCGGCAAAAATAGACAGGCAAGAAAAAAGCAAAAGTTCTGAAAAATTATGATGATTGCGTTCTTCCGAGTTGAGATAAGCAATCATTTCATTAAGCAATCCAGTCGGTACATTTGAAGCACGTAAAAACTTCGCAGGAACAGGCACCGTCACTGTCTGGATGTTAGTGCATTGTAGATATTTTTTAATGGTATTTTCATTAAATCCGATTTCTTTAAAATGCCGCTCATAAGGTTCAAAATTTGTACGAACAGCGTTATCTACCATCAGGATCTCGCCGTCAGAGAAGGCGTAATCTTTATCTAAAATGTTAGCGTTGAAAGCATGATGAATAAATATAACAGAACAAACGAGCGACATTTTATCTCCTTAAAACAATAAAGTTTTATCGATACTTTTTTAACATTTCACATTTATAATTTGCTGTTTATTTTCAGTCTTGCAAACTATTGATAATGAAATGTGTAAGATCTCTTGCAATGCGACCCATTTCTGAAATACTCAGCTGATCAATTGCCGAAAAAATGGCTATCAACGTAAGTGTCAGTAATAAGACAACCACAATTACAGACATGATTTCTTTATAGTTGTCTCTTTGCGTGATTTTGTTTTTCACTGTGGTCGCATGCATTTCAAATATGTTTATTTAGCGGATAACCTTAAAAATCGTTAATCAGTATGCTTAATATAACAGGCTGGAGAAAAGAGGAAATAGGACTGGTGCTTCAGTACTGAGCGGAGTTTCTTACAGCTGTAGGCAGAAGTTTATATCTTATAGTATGTAGTTTAATTTAATCCATGTGAGCAAATTGCGCGATAATAGTCAATGAGGAATTCTTCTGCTGTGCGGATGACAGCAGAAGAAATGAGAAGAGGCATTAATTTGATGGTTCTAATTCAACCGGAATACTTTTATAGCCAGGAATGCCACTTAATGGATCGTGGTTATCAAGTGTTAGCATGTGATTCGATTCTGGAAAATAGGTCACCAGTGAGCGGTCAGCCATAGGGTAAATGACCACTTTTAATCTATCCATGCGGCGTGAGCTGCGCTTACCGTCTGGCGTAAGCGCAATAAGATTAACTCTTTCGCCGTTTTTTACACGGCAAATTTTAGCTTGTTTAGCACTCATAAAGACCACATCTCGTTGACCGAATACCCCTCGATAGCGATCATCCATACCATAAATCGTCGTGTTGTACTGATCGTGGCTGCGTACTGTCGCCATGACCAGCTTACTGTTAAACGCTGAAGAGGGATCTTCTAACAGCCCTTTGCTGGTAATGAAATTAGCCTTACCTGACGGCGTCATCCAGCGCCTTTCAGCAGCTGCATTTATCAGGTGAAAACCACCGGGATGACGGATGCGCTGGTTATAGTCGGCGAACTCTGGCAGCACAGCTTCAATGTCATTGCGAATGCGATCATAATCTTCCACCAGATACTCCCAGGCTACCACGCTCTGGGGTAGTGCTGCCTGCGCGATTCCCGCGACCACTGCACACTCTGATTTCAGCATTACACCGGCGGGTTTTAACACGCCACGCGAGGCATGAATCATCGACATTGAATCCTCAACGGTTACCGCCTGCGCACCGCTTTTTTGCATATCAATCTCGCTACGCCCCAGAACCGGCAGAATATAGCTATGCCGTGCGGTCAGCAGATGAGAGCGGTTAAGCTTAGTGGCTACGTGTACCGCCAAATCTAATTGCGTTAACGGTACAGCGCTCGCTTCCCGATCTGGCATTGCCAGTGCAAAGTTGCCCCCCATGCAGATCAATGCTCGAGCCTGCCCCGTACATATTGCTTGCATGCTGGCAATTGCAGCATGTCCAGGTGCATGAGGTGGGGTGAAGCCATAGCGCTCACCCAGGCGAGCCAGAAACTCTGCAGACGGTTTCTCGGTGATACCGACGGTTCGGTCGCCCTGTACATTAGAGTGACCACGTAGTGGGCAGATACCCGCACCAGGCTTGCCAATGTTACCTTTCATCAACAGCAAATTGACCAGTTGCTGTACGTTCTGGGTACCATGTTCGTGCTGAGTGATCCCCATTCCGTAACAGATAATGGTGCGTTCGGCAGCGGCATATGCGTCAGCCAGTTCGGCGATTTGTGTCTGACTTAGTCCAGAAATACGTTCGATATCTTTCCACTCGGAATTGAGAACGTCACGGCGTAGCTCGTCAAAGCCGACGGTATGCGTTTGAATAAATTCGTCATCAAGCAATGAGGGCCGACCTGCGGCACTTGCAGCATCATCGCGCTCAATTAACAGGCGCATCATCCCCTTGAGCAACGCCATATCGCCACCAATGCGCACGTTGTAGTAGGCACTGGCCAACTGAGTCTCAGAGTTCGTCAGCATTTCAAACGGGTTTTGCGGTGCGGTAAATCGCTCCAGGCCACGTTCCTGTAGAGGATTGATGGCGATCATTTTCGCTCCCCGTTTCACTAAAGCGCGCAACGAAGTCAGCATGCGAGGGTGGTTTGTACCAGGGTTATGCCCAATGCAAATGACTAAATCGCACTTCTCAAAGTCTTCCAGCAACACGGTCCCTTTACCTACACCGATACTCGCTGCCAAACCCACGCTTGTCGGTTCATGGCACATGTTGGAGCAGTCGGGAAAGTTATTGCTCCCGTATTCACGGGCAAAAAGCTGATAAAGAAAGGCAGCTTCATTGGAAGTGCGGCCCGAAGTATAGAATTCAACCTGATTGGGATCACTATAGCTTTGAAGGCGTGCGCCAATTTCGTCGAAAGCTTGTTGCCAGCTTAATGGCTTGTAACAGTCGCTGACGGCATCATATTTCAAAGGCTGAGTGAGACGTCCCGCAGCCTCAAGCTCGTGATCTCCCCAGGTAAGTAATGATTGAACCGTATTCTCAGCAAAGAAAGAGGCATTTACCTGCTTATCCGTGACTTCCCAGGCGATTGCTTTTGCGCCGTTTTCACAAATGTCGAATGACGCACTGTGCTTAGGATCTGGCCATGCACAACCCGGACAGTCAAAGCCCTCTGGCTTATTCATGTCAAACATGGCAATAACATCCTGGCGTATATCCATCTGCTTACGTACTGCATTCGCTACGGATTTGACAGCACCCCAACCACCTGCAGCACCCTGGTAGGATTCAATTTTTTTCTTCATCTACTTATCCTGTGTGGAAATGAATTATTAGGATTTGTAATAGCGATGATGCACAGTACATACAAAGGGATTATCGCCAACATGGATATATAAGAGTAGGGGACTACTCTCTTTCTATTTTTAATCTATTATCGTTAAACAATAGATTAAATACGATAAGTTAAGCATCATCTCTCATAGTGTTTAAATTAACATATTTTTCAATATAAAAAATAAGACTCTGGCTTCAATTGTGCGCGGATTTTCTTACAGGTGTAGGCTAATAGCCTTCACAAAATAATTATCCGCGCAATTTTCGTGAATGGAGCGCATAGACTAAGGTCAAAATCACAATTATTCATAGATAAAAGTGACACCAATGACTGACTGGACGGTTCCGGCTGAAACCTTGTTTCCTGTTTGTCCATAGGTTGCGCTTAAACCCAGAGGTACTTTGCTTTTATTTACTGTCCCCAGGGAGACATTTTCTCCCGTAGCCAGTATTTTTCCATTACGCATTAGAGTGACACCCACTCCCGATGCTTTTGTTGCATCAGGTGCTGTGTTAGCAAACACTTGTCGGCTACTGTCAGTGGTGGCACCCGAAAGATAAAATGAGAGCTTTTGTTCGCTTGAGCAATATACGCCAAGGGGTATTTCTGCGCTTCCAGGAAAGTCCGGGAGATCCACGGTGACATTACGACTATCAACGGTGCAGCCGCCTGTTGGCATAACAACATTGTTATTTGAAATAATATTCCACGTAAAATTACGCGGATTTCCGCTTCCTAATGTTGCAATTTTATACATATGAATACGGGCAATGACTTCCCCCGCTTTTATGACAACTCCACCGGCCGCCCCAACTGGGGTAATATAGAGTTTTAACGGTAATGGCATCGGTGTCTTATCACCAATATCCAATACGTTGGTATTTGTCGTCAACGGGAAGGGGTAGGTCACATTATTCCAGTACAGCGATCCTTTATATGACTGTAGGGAGCCTGCGAAAGCTGAGCCTTGTACCAGGTTTATATGATCAGTGTCGTACCAGCCGCCGTAATCATTCCAGCAACTTATATGCTGAGACAAGTCTACAACCAGATTCTGGCCCGGCTGTATTACAGGGTCGAGATTAACATAAACAGAGGTTGTACCTGCTCCAATACTTGACCCGCCATCGACATTACAACTGAAGGCAAAAACTTTGCCTGCCATTAATAGAAGATAAATACCGAACAGGACCTTTATACTGATTGTTTTACCCATGATATATCCTAAGGTTAAAAATTGATTTAAAAAGAAGGCTAAGAAAATCGAATCGACGTTATTGCCAGGTGTAGATCACATTGATTAGCGCCTCGATCGTTCCCTGGCTTGCGTTTCCATTCACCGTGATAGCTCTTGCCTTAAGTGGAAACTGTGCATTACGAGTGATCTCATCAACAATAACCGTTTTGCTATCGCCATTTTTTAACGCAGCATCCTGGTCATCCCTCAGCTCTATCTGAATATTTTCGGCAGTACCTTCATTTTTGTAATAACCCGTATTGTCAGTTGAACCTGTCACGATTGCCGTCACTGCACTTGTTTCAACCGGACAATCGGTTAATGACAAAGTAATATTGTGCCAGCCAGATGCAGAACCAGGTTGTTGCAGATTGCGCGTATAAAGATCCCCGAGATTAACGTTAGCTTCTTTGGTTTGAATAGTGCAGGGTTTAGCGACTACCCGACCATTAACAGTGATAGTGACATCGGCGGCCTGGAGAGTTGCTGTGAATAACGCGCAAAACGTAGCTAACAGGAACCTCTTGTGAAGTCTTTTCATATCTGACTCTGATTATTGAAATTCAAGGGTAAAGGTTGCCGAAGCCCTCACCAGTCCCGGATTGACGGACTTCTGAGTTGACTTCAGACGAGCGGAGTAAGGCAAAATATTGTTCTGTTCTGGTACCAGTGGGATCCACTGCATCCCGGCATGAAGATCATTCAGTTTCACCGGACGCATATTTGCGTCCAATATTTCTATACCCAAACCGGAGGCCGTATTGCTTCCTTCATCCAGTTTCAACAAAGTATTATTTTCTGCATCCTCAATACCGTTAAATGCAACCCGAACCCCCGTTGTCCCTTTGCTGCATTCACTTAACGTAATCTGAAAAGGGACGGCTGGACTTGTGCTACCGGTCGTTGGAAATTGTCTGGCACTGTTTTTTTGGAGATCTACGGTAAAATTAAGCGAATCCGATGAGACTGTGCAGCCATAATCGAGGACGCGCCCGCTAATTTTAATAACGCTATCTGCGGATAAAGCAGAATAGGTGGTTAACCCCAGACATAAACCGAGGAAAATAATGTTATTGTATTTCATAATCTATTGTTCCTTAGCGACAGATTGCTGTCTGCTGGTTCAGTAAGGTACCAGGAGAAACTTCAGGAAGCTTGTACTCGACAATACAGTTTGAGTTTTTATCTTTGCCCCATGAAACCTGTAATTTCCCTGACTGTGGAAGTCCAGTCAGATAAACCTGACCGTTTTCCGCGACAATGCTGCCATTTTTATTCTCTCCGTGTGTGACAATTGCACCGAATGGAACGCTTTTATTACCGTACTTCAACGTCATTAATACTTTCCCGCCGATTTGTGCATTAAATGTTGCTCTGGCAATAGCACCGTGAGTTGGGATGACAGTGACTACGGTTTCATCCAGTTCAACATTATCTGCAAGGGAATTCGCGTTAAGAGCGACACGATTTTCTCTATATTCTGTCGCAAATGGTAATATTGCATAGCCACGCCAGTCGGTATGAATTCCGGTCTGGTTCTCTATTTTGACATTATCAGCGCCAGGAGCCTTAACCAGAACCATTGTGTCGCCCAGCGGCTGTCCAAAGGTGATGCCATCAGCATGAGCAATAATCCCACCACTCATTCCGTAATAAATCTGGCTGCTGTCACCACTCCGACTGTAACCGACATTCGTATTACCGTAAGCTCCACGATAATTAAGAGAACTGTAACCACTGGTGCCAGACGATGTATTACCCCCTTGGGTGTTACCGACCTGAACGCTATAATTCAGGTTATTATCCGGCAGCAGAGTGCCATAAACCCCCGATAGATTGGTCATGCCGCCTTTCAAATCGTTTGACATACTGTAACTGGCATTTGAATTACGAAATGCCGACTGACTGTCTGTACGCATCCAATGACTAAAGGGAACATTAAGCGTAAAAGCGAGTAAATGATCCCGATCGTTTTGCCATATATTATTGGAATAGCTGTAATTCAGCGAAGTCGTAATATCACCAAACGGCACATTTAATCCAAATGATATTTGCTGGTCGCTGCGTGACGTGTTCCAGTAACTTTGGCGACTGGCACTGAAAAATGTCGTACCGTAATTTCCAAGCTGCTGAGAGATGCTTATTTGTTCCTGACCACGCTTACTGTAGAACAGATTAAAATAATCAATAAATTGTGTCTGCTCATTGCTGTCTCCGGTAGGAGGCTTGACGGTGTAACCACTCATTCGACTGTATGCACTGTCGGATAAGTTATAAAAACCTTGCGTAGAATAGCGATATCCTGCGACCTGGATATTGGTTCCACAACAAGTTTATTGCTGCACTTGTTGAAGAGAGTATTTGCAAAAACATTTTATGTCGCTAAATAACATGACGATTTCATTATGCATGTTATTTATAAACCGTGACTAAACAGAATATTATTGCGAACAAGGGAAGTGTCAGGAAAGGTCAAGAGCTACCAATGGTTAATATGGCTATAAATCATTAGCTATGGTTAATGTTTGCTTGCTGAAACTAACACCGAATTGCTCTAAACAGATAAGTGCAGGGTTTATTAAAGCTGTCCGACAGACTTTCTTAACCTGGTAATATCTCTCTTGGGTGACTCTCCAAACATCCGCGAATATTCCCGACTGAAATGGGATAGCTTTCGTAACCGACAGCATAGGCTGCTGTGGTGACATCGTAATGTTCATTCAGCATCGGTCGCCTGACTTCATTGAGACGTAGCCATTTCTGATACCGGAGTGGACTCATTCCCGCTTGATCCGTCCTTAAATAAGTAACAGCACCCTCTGGTGTTTTCGTATGCAGTGTCTATGCGACAGACACTGCGCTCTTAGCATGGGGCAGGGAATAACCAGGCTATTTCTCCATGCACAGGCCAATTATGAAAGAGGAGAGGCTTAAGTTCTTGAACCCTGAACGAATAACGACTACCAGAAAAGCACTTCGCATCACTCAGACATGATTTAACTATTCTGGGTTTGAGGAATATACATAATTTGACGCATCACAATATCTAGTGTAACCAGTTGTTTTAAAATGATATTTTTAAAATTTAAATTCTAATTTACAGTTATGAACTAAGTTTCGGGTTCATAACTGTGTTGAAAACTGTCCATAAATCACTCTCAGTTGCGTCCATTAGTTCATGAACTAAACATTTTATTTTTGTGATTTAGATCAGCTTTTAGGGTTCAGTAATATTAATTTATTTCCGATGTGCGATTGCATAGTACCTTTCCGACAACAGGTGCAGCGGTAAATGCATTTGGCTAGCCCCGCACAATACGGCCACAAAACCCGTTTCAAGCTGATTGGGGTCCGCTTGGAAAACGGAAATTATCCCACGCTAAGACTATATTTTGTACAGCAGTGGAGAAGGATGAGAGACCAGCAGTTCATTAACAGGGACTCCTTTTTGCTTAAGCGGCTCAATGGTTCTTTCTATATAAACCGTATTCCAGAGTGTTATCGCCGCCGTATGTAGTGTCAGCGCCGGTGGCGTGGTAACGCTGATCCTCCCACCCCCAGATCCCTGATTTCATTCAGCCGGTGCATGAAGGATGCTCGCCCAAGGGCCTCACCCTTATTCAGCCCCGCCTGTATGCATCGGCCTAAGCCTTTATCGCAAAATCAGTCCAGCATAAACAGCGTCCGATCTCTGCAGAAAATCGCCCTCTGCGCTACGAGTTTGAACGCATTTACTCTGTTTATAGGTAACATTCGCTCCACGATATAATGATATCGGCAACGTATTCAGCATCCTGAGCATGAGTCAGAAGGTGATCCGCCTTACCCAACGAAATGAAACTCTTGGGATGCTTTGCTGCTTTGAATATTTTTTCGGCCTGCTCAATTAACACAGTATCATCTTCAGTCGCATGAAAAATAAGCAGAGGCTTGTTCATGGCGAACACCTTATGAGCGATTTTGTGTTCCTGAATATTGTCCAGCATCTGTTTCTTTAAGGTAAATATGCGGGCTTGCGGTTTAGTTATTGCTCTGGCAGGAATTGCTGCCCTGCTGTTACCCGGGGCGAAGGCACCGCCGCTTTACAGTGCACTTATGATGATCGCTGCCGGATTAGCCTGGGCCGCCTATTCCGTCAGGGGGAGGGCGGGCCAGGAGGCCGGGGCTTCAACGGCGGCAAATTTTGTACTCGCCACGCCGATGGCTCTCGCTCTTTCGTTGCTGTTTATGAAGCAGGGTCACTATGATGCTGCGGGCATTGCTTTGTCATTGCTGTCCGGTGCCGCCGCCTCAGCCGGTGCATATGTATTGTGGTATACCCTTTTACCCTCTCTCGGCTCTATCACCGCCAGTACCCTTCAGCTCAGCGTTCCCTGTCTGGCAATGCTAGGGGGTGTGGTATTCCTGGATGAATCACTGACGGTCAGAACGATAGGTGCTGACTGGCATTGTGATGGTGACACGCGAGAAATCCCCCCGTCAGTCGATGACAAAGGCGAGAGAACCTTAATAACGCAATTAATTCATGCAGTTGTGATGATTCTCTTATGTTAATCACACGAGCCAGTTTTCCCGCTCCGGCATCAGACTGACAGTAATACTGAGGTCGACGTTTCTGACTACACGTAAGGCAGGTTTATGAAATGAAATATGATTTTGATGAGTACGTAAGCAGAGAGAAAACAGACAGTCTCACCGTGGACGGCTGGCGGGAATACCTGTTTTCGGGACAGTCCGAATTTGCAATGCGGTATCCGGCAGAAGGGCTAATCAACCTCTGGGTTGCTGACATGGCTTTTGCCACACCAGAGCCGATTCTTCAGGCCATCAGAGACCGTCTGGATAGAAAAATACTCGGCTACACTAAAATCTACGACGAAGAATACTATGAGATCTTTGGCATCCTGTGTAATAAAGAACGTGGCTCGGTTCAGCGAAAGATACATGTCATAATCGGCAAAGCTGTGCTCGGTAAATCCTTTGGGCATGAAGATACCGGCGGCATTCACCATCAGGCTGATATCGCGATGGTGAGCATTAATTTCCTGACGGATAGTTTCCATACCTTCTTCGGTCATCAGGTTCGCCGCGATGACCGCAACCGGTCCCAGAGGGCTCAGTTCTTTTTGCACCGCTTCGGCTTTGTCTTTTTTATTCCCGGTCAGCACGACACTGCCGCCCGCTTCCAGTACCATGCGTGCCACGGCCAGGCCCATGCCGCTGGTACCGCCGACGACGAGCAGTTTTTTACCTTTGAAAAAAGTGTTCATTTTCTGACTCCATTACTGGTGGGTAAGACGTTGCCGGCAGCGTGAAACTGCCGGCGGTTGACGGATTAAATACTGCAGCCATCCGTTCCGCAGGTCTGACCCGCAGTGGCTGAAAATTCGGTTTGCTGTTCATCCCAGACCTGATGCAGGGCATTCAAAAAGTTATCTGCTGCCTGAGCCCCGCTGATGGCATATTTTTCGTTCATCACAAAAACCGGAACGCCGCTGAGGCCAATAGACTGTGCGTGGGCTTCATCGTCGGAAACGGTGGCGCGAAAATCGTCATTTTCCAGGGCGGCTTCAGCGTCAGCTTTCGGCATACCGGCTTCTACGGCCATGGCAACGAGCTGCTGACGGTCAAAGAGAGAGCGACCTTCGGTGATACTGCCATGATAAAAACGTTCTTCCACCGCGTCCGCAATTCCGGCCTTACGCGCGGCAACCAGCAGGGTGTGTGCATCTTCTGTATCACCAAACATCATGCCGTCGAAGTTGTAGATCAGACCTTCAGATTTACCGGCGGTGCCCACCTGATTCATCATCAGCTCCGCTGAATGCTGACTGCCCAGCTTTTTAACGATGGCATCCTTAAAAGGCATCGCGGGAGTACCACCGGCCAGACGGTAGCTGTGATGGCGGATCACCACCTGGTCGCGAAATTCAAAGCGATTCAGACCCTGTTCAAATCTTTTTTTAGCAATCCAGCACCACGGGCAGACCAAATCTGACCAGATATCGATGGTAAGGGTGGGTTTCAGCGTTTGCATAATGATTCCTCAAAGACGTTGGGCGGTCGGATCTCACTTATCAGAGAACCGCGACCGTATGGGATTTATTGCGCCTGCCAGACCGGGTAATCGGTATAGCCTTTTTCCGGGGAACCACTGACGCCGTAGTAGGTGGCGCGGTCACTTTCTGCCAGTGGCCAGCCGTTTTGCATTCTTTCAACCAGATCCGGGTTAGCGATGTAGGGCACACCAAATGCCACCAGATCCAGCTCATCATCTTCCAGAGCCTGCTCTGCGATATCACGGGTAAAACCGCCGGCAGCGATGATGGTGCCTTTAAACGTGTTGCGAAAACGGCGGCGGAAGCCTTCCGGAAGTGGCGCTTTGGTGTACACCGGCTGATAGTAAAGGTGTACGTAGGCCAGTTCCCGCTGACCGAGCGCGTCGGTGATGGCTGACCAGGTTTGCTCTTCACCTTCATACGGCGCGAGGTCATAAATGCGGCCGAACGGTGACAGGCGCACGGCAACGTGGCTGTTACCCACGGCTTCCGCCACGGCGTCAATGGTCTCCAGCAGGAAACGCTGACGATTTTCCACCGAGCCGCCGTATTCGTCGGTGCGGGTGTTCAGTTCGCTACTGAGGAACTGGTCAAAGATGAATCCGTTTGCCGCCATGATTTCCACGCCGTCAAAGCCGGCTTCCATCGCCAGGCGTGCGGAGTGCACGAAGTCTGCAGTGATGCGTTTAACTTCATGCGTTTCCAGCGCGCGTGGCTGGCTTGGTACAACCGGGCCAGGTTCTCCGGATTCGGTCAGCGCAAAAACGGTGGTATTGACCGCCTGAACGGTGCCCGCTGAAACCGGCGCTATGTGGCCTGGCTGAAGAGAGACGTGAGACATACGGCCGACGTGCCAGAGCTGCGCGAAAATACGGCCACCTTTGGCGTGAACCGCTTGTGTCACCTTACGCCAGCCCTGGACGTGTTCGTCGTTGTAGATACCAGGGGTATAAAGGTAACCCCGGCCTTCTTCTGAAACCGGCATCCCTTCGGTGATGAGCAGGCCAGCAGAAGCACGCTGTGCATAGTACAAAGCCACGACCTCATCCGGCACGTCATTCATGGTGCGGGTGCGGGTCATCGGTGCCATGACTACACGGTTTTTTAACGCCAGGCCAGACAGATTGTAGGGGGTGAAAAGCTTACTCATCGTATACCTCACAAAAAACAAAAAGGAGTATCCCGGCAGGGATTTGCACAGCCCGGCAGTATCATCGACTGGACGTCGCGCACTGGAGTTGCATAAACATCTGATGGGTGGCAATATACCAACCATCTAGTAGGTAGGTCAATGGGTGTGTCGTATTTTTTTGTCATAACGCAGCCATTTCTGAATTGTCACTCATTTTGCGAGGTCATCACCATGCGTACATTAACAGCTTATAACGAAGATAATTTCCGCCAGATAGAGCAGTACAAAGGAATATCGGTGGTACGTTTCTCTGCACCCTGGTGTCCGCCCTGTCAGGCCAGCGAAGAAATGTTCAGTCAGTTTGCAGACCGGCTCGATAGAGATATTCAGGTGGGGAAAGTCAATGTAGATCAGGCGCCGGTGCTGACAACCAAATACGAGATCTGGGGGCTGCCGTCTGTGCTGATATTTCATGAAGGGCAATTAGTTAAACGCATACCGGGTGTGAAACCTGCATCGGTATATGCTCAGGCTATTGCGGACATAAAAAAAGGGCAGTAATGCCCTTTTAACGTGGAATTTATTAATGCTTAACCGCGTGCCTGACCGACGGCATCCAGAGTGCGGGCTGAATAAATGACCGCCGCGCCAGCGTTGAGGTTAATCGCCACGCCCAGCGCTTCAGCAATTTCAGCGTCGGTTGCACCGGCTTTCACAGCTGCGTCGGCGTGAAAAGCAATACAGCCGTCGCAGCGGGTTGTGACTGCGCACGCCAGGGCAATGAGTTCACGCACTTTTGCGCCCAAAAGGTCAGTTTTGTTACCTGCGTTGCCCAGGGCAACCACGCCTTTCATGGTCTCGGGGGTCAGTTTGCCCAACTCGCCTAAACGTTGCATTAACTCTGAGCGATAGTTGTTCCAGTCCAGCATAGTGTCATTCTCCTGAATGAGGGGTATTAAGAAGCAGTTTTATATACTTAAGGCTGTTGGCGAAGACTTCGGGTCTGGCCGTTGCATGCGCCACTACGCTTGAGCCTTCACAGACATTAATGATCATCAAAGCAATATCTGATGGTTCGGCATGGGATGAAAACTCACCTGACTCCATGCCCGCCCTGACGACTTTTGTGAGCCACTCGATTTGCATATCGAAATAAAGTGATGTCTGTACAGTAATTGCCTGAGGCAGATTGGCGGTCTCTGCTGACAACGCACAACACAGTGGCAGTAGCGAAGCTTTATGGCTTTGCGCGAAGATATCGATGTAAGCCGCAATTCTTCTCTCCGCGCTTTTCTCAGTCGCCTCTATCTGCTCAAATACGCGTTGTGTATCAGAGAACGCCTGTATTACCACCTGCTCACCCAGAATATCTTTGGTCGGGAAATGGTGATGAATACTGGCCTTGGTGATACCCACTATTTTTGATAAATCAGCATAGCTGAATGCTGAATACCCTTTTTCGCGCATCAGGTGTTCTGCTTCGCTGAGCAGCCGTTCCCGTGTCATGGTTGTCATAATTACTCCATATAATCTACTAGTTGATAGATTATATTGTTGCTATTTTTCCGTAGCAAGTTGTATCACTGACTCAGTATCGTGCAGAACTGAACGTCACTGCCATCCTGCATTCTGAATGGCAGCATTACATCTCTGACATCACGCCAGGCGTGTAATCATTTCAACCGGATTAGCCAGAGTATCGTGGATTGGCGAATTCTTTTGCATTTCGCTGACCAGCGCTTCTAACTCCTCGCGACTGGCGGTCTTGCTCGTAAGGTGAACATCGACGCGAATAGATTTCGCACCTTTACGCACGTTGCTGTCCAGCCCAAGGAAGCCGTTGAGGTTGATATCGAAATTAAGATCCAGCTCGATACCGTCCAGGTCGATCCCTTTTTCAGCAGCCATCATGGTAAGGGTGGCGGTATAACAGCCAGCCAGCGCCTGCATGATGTATTCAGTCGGGCTCATGCCGGTATCGGTGCCGAGTAAACCTGCGGGTTCATCACCGATATTAGAAAATTTCCCCACACGGCTGGTATCGATAACGCCGTTCTGGATTGTGGCGCCGGTCTCTGTGCGAACGGTTAATCCGCCGCTGGAACGGGCTTTCATCTGGAAAGTCAGGTTACCCAGGCCAGGCTGGCTGCGAACTGCTTCACGGGTATTGTGGATCGCAGCTGCGTCTGCAGAAGGTTTAACGGTAGTAGACATAATGGCTCCTGTAATTTCTTGATAAAAGGTATAGCTGGTGTAATCAGTATCAACCATCTAGTTGGTAGATTAATATCGCGAACCTCTTCTGTCTACTCTTTTATAAAAAATAGGGGGAAAAGAACCCAGCAGGCTGTTTTATTTCATAATAACCATTTGATTTTTTTTATAATCTTCCCAGCCGCTCACTCTTGCAGCAATCCAGCCTTTACCCGAAGGATAGTCTGGCGGGTGGTATTAAATTCCCGGGCAATAGCACTGATACTGATGCCAGCATTTAGGCGCTCTGTCACTGTTTGCTTTTGTTCCTCGCTCAGGATGGGGGGGCGACCGAAGCGTTTTCCAGCCGCTTTTGCCCTCGCAATACCTGAATACGTTCGCTCAAGCAGCAAATCCCGCTCAAACTCCGCTACAGCAGAAATTACCTGCATAGTCATTTTTCCGGCCGGACTGGTCAAGTCAACGCCTCCGAGTGCGAGACAATGAACGCGAATAAGGAACCCTGTGATTGTCAGTTCTGCGTCACCCTGCAAATCTTTGGCCATCATGGGCATAGCCGGAAGATAGATGTCGGTTGATAAAGAGGTTACAGCCATCAGGGCGCTGAGAATGAGCAAAAATGTTAGACCGTGTTTTGTAGCCGTGGGAGTTTGCTTTTGGAAATTAATAGTGGACATGTTAACCCTAAAAAGAGGCAGGAATCATCATATCTTAATGGATTTAGTAAGCTTGATAATGACTGTCTGTGGGATAGGCACTATGAATCATACTCATCAATATATGAAATATGATGATTAGAGTAAGTAAAGGTGGGTTTTTATCTATCGGAAGACTGAATTCAAACTTCGTTGGAAGTTTACCTTTTACATTAGATGTTCAAGTGAATTAGTATAATAACATAGGGCCATTCAACATTTCACCCTATGTTTTTTACAGATGCACTACTTTTTATACAATTTCAGACATAATACCTACTTGCATCCTTATATAGGATGACCAAATATTATCTATCACCATTCTTCTCGCCTTGCCGGTAAGTTATTATCTTTTTTTACCACACTAGATTGATTTATATCAGGTGAATGGGGGCCAGAACTAAGCAAAACTTCCACCCCTAAAATATTAAACACTTTGTATAGACGCGCAATACTTGCACTTGAAGGATTTGCCTCAAGTCGAGCATAAGTCTGCTGAGTCACACCTAATCTGGCAGATATTTCCCTTTGAGTTAATCCTTTTGATTTACGAAAACCAATTAAAAGGGGGCGTAGATGGCTAAGAAGTTTAACTGGAAAAACAGTACTCATAAGAAGGTGACCATGTTTATTATTTGAAGAACTTCAAGCTATCGCTGTAAAAACAGCCTATAGGGTGTTTTAATCTTTGTAAAGCCTTTAGTGTTAGGTGATCTCATGATGTTAAGTTACCAATTTGCATATGGTTTGTATGAGCTTTAGGATGTTGCATTCTCAGCTGGTTAAGATTATATTTGTAAATGACTAGCATATAGTGGTGCGTGCTGGAAACTTCATTTTATCGAGGGACTCCAGTGCATAAGTTGAGAGGGTGGAACTCGGTTTCGCCCTCTCTTTTTCTTACCTTAGCTTCAAACATCTGTTCAGATTCATTAACAATTCTAATCAATGTGTTTATTTTTTCATTTATCTTAATGTGTTTTTTCTCTTGCTCAAGAGAAAGTTTCCTAAATTCATTTTCCCTGCTCGGTACAGCAACTATCAATTCTTCATAAATCTCCTTTGCTCCTGATACTTTCGCCAACTGACTGCTGTATTTTTCAATAAGAGACGTTATTTGGATATGTATATTCTTGTGTTCATGGTTGGTAGCATTTGAAAAAAGTTGACAGGGAAGCTTTTGGGTTACCTCAATTAATTCCACACATTCTATTGCGGCATTGAATTCAGAAGTGGTTGAGTATAAATATTGATACACGCCTGTTTTTCTTACTTTGTTTAATAATCCTTTTCTAACCAGGTGTTGAATTTGGTTATAAGTAAAAGCTTTTGCCTTTAAATAAGTTTTCGGAAGTGAAAATCGCTCAATAAGAAGTTTTGCTATCTCGTTACTGGTGAAGTTATCTTTGCCAATGTAGATGATTGCAGAAAATATGTACGACTCAGGGTTTGTTACTCGACTATTCATAAGACTAAAACAAGGCTGTTAACTTAGGATTGCTAAGTATACAACAATGACAGATACTTAGACAATCTAAGCATCCGAGGCCAATGAAGATGACTCAGTGTCTGAAAAAAATCCGATACCAGAACGACTTAAAGAAGCGAGATGCAGGGCGGGTTTATCACAGCGCTCTCTGGGTCTCCTTGTTGGCTTTGATCCCGCATCGGCTAGCAGTCGTATGAATCATTATGAGAAAGGACGCCATGTCCCAGACATTGATACGCTTCGACGGATGGCGGCAGAGTTAAACGTGCCGTTGAACTACTTTTTTTGTGATGATCAGACAACAGCAGAACTTGCTTTACTCATCTCCCGGATGACACAGGAAGAGCGAAGTAGCCTTATCGAAGCACTCAAAACGTCTTCAGGTGTAAAACATGCTGACAACAAATGATGTTATACAAAAGGCTACTGATTTTTTTGAAGGTAAAGAAAGTGCAGCATTAAACTGGTGTAATAGAATAAATCGGGCATTAGATTGGAAGACTCCCTTCGACATAACTGACTAAGAAGAGGGAGTATTGATAATTACTGCACTAATTAACGAAGAGAGAGCAGGGAATATGCTCTTGATTTGGCTATATTAGCTCATACTTGAATTATTTTTTGCGCTCAGCAAGTTCTCGAATGAGATCGACTGCAAGCATGTCCTCAACTTTGATTGGGGTTGCGTTGTCGATATACTCAATGATGTCGGCGAGCGCCAGTACATTTCGTTCATATTTAGCTTTCAATGCTATAATTTCAGCATCAAGGCGATTTGCCTTACTTATATAAGCAGCGCCGGTTCGCCCCATAGCCAATTTAGCCTTTTCATCTGTAGTCAATTCTCGTTTACCGTCTTCGTAGTTGTTATGCTGGCGAAGCCTGTAATTATTGATGATAGATTTGCGAGACGTGAGAGTACTAATGCCACCTTTAACTATTCCTTTGGCTTTAAGACGGGCATGTAACGTGGATGGTTGAATGGGGGATTTTTCCAGTCCCTCTTGCACCATAGCTTGTAACTCAGCTTTAATGTAAGCATCAAGTTCCTTACCCTGAATGACTTTATCGTCTGCATTGCGACTACGTGGGGTCTTAGTCATGATTATTTCTCTCTATACGTTTCTGTTCAATAAAGAAAAGATCAGCCAGGGTTTTTGGAGTTTTGCCAATTAGCATTTGTTTATTAATTCGCTCAATAACTTTATATAATGGGTTGTTCAGATCATCAGAAAACAGGGAAACCAGTTTTTTTTCGCCTTGAACCTTTATAGCATCAGCTTCAAGAGCCTCGAGCAAGATGAGAGCTTCTTCCTGTTCTTTTAATGCCAGCATGAAGCCTGGATTCACTATAGTCAACTTACGTAGTTGACTGATTTCTTTTCGCTTGTTTGATAAACGTCGTGATGCTTCTTCCGCTTCGCCAAAACGACCTGTAAGAGTGAAGTAGCCACAAGGTAGACCAGACTGACACTTAAGCGCATGAGGACAACCCCAGCGAGCTACATCTCTCGTACAGGCTCCAAATCCAAGAGGATGCAGTTTTGCATGGCGTTGAAGCAGTGATTTCGCCTTATCAGCCAAATTTTGTTGTACTAACTTGTCATGTGCACGTTTTAGTTCAGGCAGAAACTTATCGGACATTGTGCCAGTTATATAGTCAACAACCTCATCAGTTGTTTCACCAAAAGTCTGCATGTTCTGCTTCAGATTATGCTCGGTATTGAGCTCAGGATTTATCATTAGTGAGGTTGTTAATTTAACGTTTGCAACACCTGTATTTTTTACCGTCTTAGAAGACCGTGATAGAGCTGCCATTCTTCGGCTAAGCTCAGTTCTGGGGGAGGGTAGGTTGAGCGGAATGCAGGGATTCTGCTGCGTAGTAAAGAGTGATAGCTGGAAACTCTTCGTGAGAGCTTGATTGTTCTCATCATAAGCCTTTTCCAGCATATTGATTGCTAGAGAAGCGGTCTGATAGGACTGTGATTCGGCCTGATGCTGATAGTGTTTATTCTGGGTAATATCAACACGCCCCATTAGGATGGCCTGAATATGATCCGTCACTCCAGCGATTGCCAAGAATGTATTTATGTTATGTCGCGGTACATGCTTTTTGATAATGACACGGGACCCATCATCTTCAAAAAGATTAAAGTGATCAAAGATAGATTTTCGGTTTTGTGTTCCGCCTAACCACGCTTCTATTGAGTTTTCATCAAGTGGAAATATATGTTGCAAAGAAACAAAATCTTTACCAATTCCAAATGCACCTTCCGGCATGATGAACATCAGGTCTTCATAATTGAAGTGTTCCCAGTCACCATTGTTTTTGGCTGAAATTATGCACTGGTGCCCAGGCTCAAAGTTTTTTGCATGAGCGTAACGCTGATATACATAATCATTCAACTGTTCTTTAGTGAAGTACCAGCAGTTCTTCTGTTTATGAACGGGTATTACCTTAGGTTTATGTCCGCTAAAGTTCGCAATGGAATTCCGAATACTCTTTCCAAGATCATTCCTGGAGCCACCAGAACCACTAAACATAATGTCTTCAAGATAATTTTGCTCAATCCATTCATCAGGAAAATCAGCGATCTTACCTGGGAGCATGTTAGTGAAATTAGAATCTCTGAAGCCCTGAATCGTTTTACGGAACCCCAAGGTCAATTCTTGAACAGATTTATAAATCATCTCAACGACAGAATAAGTGCTTGGCGCCAGCCAATGGATCCGCCATCCAGCCTTTTTCGCACCAAGATACTCAATACCCAACCTGTAAGTAGGCCAGTCTTGATCTATTGCGTGCTGACGTTTTTCTTTATCCGTGATTTCTCGCTTAACCAAAGAAGTCATTTTCAGCAACATTATTTCCTGGAAACGGAAACCGCAAATAATTGTGAGTAACAACATATTGTAAAAGATACGCTGATAACTATTCTCAGCTAAAGCGATCAACTCAATAACACACATAAATGCACGGATTGATATGAGTCTTTCATCATCAGTTTGCTCAGGGGTGGCTTCTTGCGCTTTCTTTCTTTCTTTAGTGCTGTTAGAACCATTTCGACAAGGATACTTATTTTTGACTTCAATATTAACTAAGAAAAGATCATATTGCCGTAGTAAAGCTATGGCCTTTACTGCAATATCGCAATAGTCGCTGACATTATCAGGACTGTCAGAATTCTCATGATGCCGCTCCATCGCTGCATGAATAATATCGGAAGTCAGATACATTGGGTGCGTTTGACTTGTTTTATTTACCATTTCCCAATACCAGCGCTTCATCACCTGTAATGGTTTGTCTAGTGTAGAACCTGATGGTAATCCGCCAGTGATACACACCAGATGCATGTGATAAGCTCGCATAAAATCCTGAAATTCCGAAGAAATATTCATTTGTGAGAGCCCCTTAACACGACTAGAAACTTCGTCCCACTTAAAGCCGCGATCTTTTGTTTCTTTAAGCCATGCAACACCTTTCTCACCAAAACGCCAGGAACCGGCATTCCACTCCAGTTGTCCAACAGCATTGTAGGCAACAAGACGCTCTTCAAATTTTGCTTTATATTTCTCTATATAAATAAGAAGATTATCCGCCTGTTTATTACGTATTGTTATTTGTGTAGTCATCGATTAAATAGTCCTCCGGCCTTTGCCATTTCAATGCGAGCCATAACCTGATTTACATGCTCTTTCCGCCGCACTAATTCCTTGAGAAGTGGATGATTTAAAACGCCAGCATCATCGGCAACATCGCGAACATTTTGGATTTCATCATTCAGCGAAAGAAATACTTCTTTGTGGTTTCCATCTATAAATGGCTTGAAATACAGGCAACCGTAACATCCACGACCCTGTGCAAAGGGGCACATGTCTTCTTCATAATTACATCCACCGATATGGTAATGAAGTCGCCCACCAATTGACCCTGCAACACTGCGGCCTTCCCATTCGCTGCTGTGAACCAAATTCCCAGTCAACATGAGTGCCATCATGTTCTTAAACACAGGGTTGCGACCCAAAGCTGCCTCACGAATATCAGCCAATTCAGGGGTGGCTGCAATGTATCGATCTGCAACAACATAAGAGGATTGACCTAATATATAAGCTATCTCAGGAGCACTGGCACCACTCATTGCCATTGAGTGACCAACGTTGTGACGAAAGAGGCTTGCGGTATATACAGGTAGTTGATAATCATCGTTTTTTACTGCCTCCTGAATCTCCTGTGGTGAAAATCTGAATAGCATTTTCTTTAATGATTCTTCCACCATCTTCGTTGAAGATACTATGATGGAAAACATTGGGTCGGTATCACCAATTCCAACTAGGTACTTATACAGTAAGATTAACTTTCCAAGTTCTTCCGGAATTGCAACCCGAACTCGATCGATAGTTAGTTTTGTCTTTTTGGCATAAGGCACAAGTACTGAATAACGCATCCCGTACTTATTCTCGGTATCAACAATAAAATCGCCTCCGGAAAGTTTACCGATCTGTACAGGTCTGGCCCCAATGTAATAAACTATGCCAATAATAATGCAGTCCCGTAATGTATCAATTTTTATAGTTTTCTTTACAGTTTCTAGATGAATATTTTTATTTTCATTAGCATCAATTTTTGGACATAGTTTAGATGCCCAACGTTGAATGCCATTTTCTATCATCAGGCATACTTCTTCTGGTATAACGAGGTCTAGGTTTTGGTAGCGAGCCCAGTTATAGTTCCTAGGGCGTGGCACTTCCAGCAATAAATCTTCCAGATCGTCACAGTCATACTTACTTTCGAAGAATCCACTACGATCAAGTTTTCGTAACGCATAAAGGGTGTAATAGAACTGACTGCAGTCTGAGTGATTTTGCTCAGTCTTCGCAACCAGCATTTGCATATTCGCGATAAGGCTTTCGCGAGTGATAACCTCAATTTGTTTGAAAGTTGTGGCGATAAACTGAGAAAATTTATCAGCAACACTTGCTGAATTCTCATTAATGTACGCGATCGTTAAGTATTTTAAGAGCTTGAGTGAAACTGGTGATAAATCACAAAAGTATTTACCAGTAGAGAATAATATGGCCACATTATTACCTGAGAATCTGTATCGCCAATCATCATGTAGATATAAATATCGGTCATCAAATTCTGTTGCACTTAGTAAAAACAATCGTGTAGGGAGTTGAATATTTTCAATCCATTCAAGCTGTTCTTTTGTGAAGTGAAGGGGAGGAATTTTAGATAAATCACCCGCGGTGATACCGTTCTCAGTTGAATAAATCTTTGAATGTGAACTCTTCGTCATAAACATTATCTTCTGGCAAGTTGTAGGTTTTTCTTTGCGAAATGTTTGTTACTGGGGAAGCTAAATGCATATTTGAATGTTTCGTACGCTTATAGTTGCTCTGGTTACTCACCACTTCAATAAACCGCTTGGCATATCTTAACGGAACTTTACTAGTCAGTGACCAGCCGCCTAAAGCACGAAGTTGTTCAATAGCTGGTTCAAGTACTCCATTCATCCTTGCTCGAATACCATAGTCTTGCGCCAGTATCAGTGATTCACTCAGGAGACTATTGTAAATAAACTCAAGAGTGATATTAGCCCAAGTATGCCGCCCAACGTGTGGTGTTATATTAACCATATTATTAATACTTTTATTACTTTTCGCACGATAATGAGGGAATAGGGCAATGAATGCCGGATCAATTTTTTCCTTATAAAATGTTCGAATTGCATCGTAAGTTAATGGAGTTAACTTACCTGAGCCTTTAATAAAAACAAATTCATGGTCAACAATTTTTTTCTCTTCAAATAATGGGGACCGATATTGCTCCATATAAATGGTAAACATAATGAAGTCATCTTCGGTCAGTTCGATTTGTCGCTGTGAATGCTCAGTCTTAAGTGAAGGTTGTTGTTTCCTTGGGTCAACTACATCATCTGGTAGATTTTGTACAATCAGGATGAAACGAATGTTACCTCGTGAGTCTGGAAGGGTTGGCCCCACGCAATCCTTCATCAACAATTGAACTTCACCAACACGTAAGCCATAGTTAAACATTAACCGGTGGATAAGGTAGTTACGGTATTGTTGAAATCCTGAATCGAATGGGTTTTGGGGATTAACCACGGCCGTGAATAATTCGTCGGTCTCGATATCTAAAAATTCAGGAGTGGAGGGGATTAACATGTTCGTTAGTTCGACACTTTGCTGGCTGGTGATACTTTTGTATCGGTGAGCTGGTTCGTTCCTGGATACTTCAACTCTATTGAAGACCTTAATTCTGTCAGCGAGATCTCTGTGGTTCGCCTGGTTAATCTGGTGAGCTTCAGTAGGTGACATATCTTGGTATGCCAGATTCATATATCTATAGTTGAGATACTTAAGGAATCGGCCAACGTTTCTGACGTGGTTACCATAGGTGGACTTGTTGGTTCTGGAGAGTGCCGAATGTAAAAACCCGTTAGAGATTATGTCGGTCTCGTCACTCAGGTGCTGCTTCCCGAGCAGATAAGTAAAGAAGCCATCAAGCTCCCTGATAAAACAGGAGATATTGTAGCCAGACCGATAGAAATCGTAGTCAAATGTTTGTTTATGCTTCTTATAGTAATAGACGTAAAAGAAACGCAGCGAACACAAAATGTTTTCTTGAGTCCCTAGGCTTTTCTTGCTCAGTTCATTCATTCCATAAATTGTGGCGAACATGACCGGTAGGGTAGTCACATCATCAACTATGAGATGAGTTCTCTGGTTGTTCCTCGATAAATGTAAGATGGTATATGCCATGAACTTAGCGGATGCCCCGTAATTTTTGCGTTATGAAGTCATCGTAAGTCCACAACTAAACTTTGGCAACTGTCTGATTCATCGGTAAGTTCCTGAAAGAGAGGGACTCATGAACTTAAGAGCAAACCCACCATATTTAACATAATATACATTATGCGCACTAATATAAACCAAGGAAGAATCCAGTCGTTGGCGGTCATGATTGTCATGCTCATTAACAATGACCAAACCCCATATCTCACTTACTACCGTATTCTCGGCTTAACCGTCCATGCAACCTCAACACATTGCTTTCAACTGCCGTCACCACGTTCTCCGGAAAATCTGTCGGTAATGAAGTCTTCACGTTATCCAGTGCTGCTGGAATCATTCTGGCAAAGTCACTCAGGATTTCATGCATCTGCACTTCCGGGAATCTCAGCACCTTTGCTGTCGCCAAAAAATGTCGCGGATAAATTTTATCGATTGCCGTTTTTTTGCCTTTGGATGCGTTAAGCCCCATTGCCAGTTTGAGATCGCTGATGTGTATTCCCGTACCGCCAAGGACCGGAAATGCTGAAATGATGTCGTAAAATGGCGTGAGTCGATAACTGCCGCCAGCCTGAATAAATACGGAGAAGTTTTTTGCATGACCGTCCGTTGCGCCAATCAACCACTGGAAGACCTGGAATTTCATAAAATCATAGCGATCTTTCAGCGCCTCGCTGGACCCCATCAAAAAAGCCATGATCCGCGCGATGCCTGGGCCTCCATCTGATTCATATTTCACCGATGAAGGTAAACCGAATGTCTGACACATATCCTCCTGTGGCAAGCGAAGTAAAACCGTTCGCTCAGCATTCCAACGCCTGTCAAAACGTTCGACCGCTAACGCGCGCACATTTCCCGCTTTAATGATTTCTGCGTCCGGAACATTCAACCCAAGTTCTTTCGCCAGCAGCAGACAGTAATACTCATTATCAACGCTTTGGCTGAGATCGAGCGTCGCATTGGGCTGCCTGATTTCGCCAATCGGTAATTTAATGATGTGCGTCGTCGGCGTTATTCCTTTCGGAATGCACCAGTCATTGCCTATTCTGAGCAGTGCTGTCTTCTCCTGTGCGCCAGCAACCGAGATGCGAAAGTCATTTTCTTCTCTAATCATGCCTAGCGGGATATCTGCTTTATAAGCCGTTAATACTTCTTCAAGTCTGGCTTCAGTAAGCTTTTCCCATGCCATTATCGGATGCGTTACGGTTTCGTCTTCGGGTATTAACGTCACGGCACCAACGCTGTCTCGCCCTATTTCTGACAATAAATCAAACGGTTGTCTGGATTTGGCATGATAACGTTTAACGATCCGGTCACGTACAATCGGGCTATCGGGTAACAGGTTATCGAAGAAGTTAAATACGGCATCAGAGGTGATATTCCCCCTCTGCAATGGCAGCGAAAGTGACAACGGTCTGGCATAACGGCTTGCTAACCACTCCGGTGCATACTTAAAGGTGTGCGCGCCGTTGGCTAACTTCGTTAACTCGCCTACCCGCTGGTTGTTCATCCAAGTGACAAGTTTAGGCATTACCACTCCAGATTTTGCTGTTCTGTTGATTCTGGCGAGGCATTTTTCGCGTCGCATAGCGTCATTGAGAGTTCAAGCGACTGTAAAATCTTAAAAAATGTCGTGAGCGTGGTATTGTCAGGGTTGTTTTCGAAATTGGAAATCGTCGCCTGCTTAATACCAATTTTTTTCGCCAGCTCGCTCTGCGTCCAGCCATTTTGCTGGCGAACCAGTTTCATTGCATTCGCCAATTGCGTTGGGCTATAGATCTTCTGAAAGCTCATCATGTCATACGTCCACAGCAAGTTTATCCGCTTAAGGGGATATTATAAGTTTTATCCTTTAGTGAGGATAAGTCAATCTGGAAACACATCTTATCCGCTCTACGGGATAAACGCTGCGATATCCGCGATCGCGGATAAAAAGGAGGATTTAAATAAGGCGTTGATGCGCCGTTTGAAGTCGGCAATATTAAGCCGCATGCCATCTCGACATGCGGCTTATACGGTTTACCAGCTATATTTCACTCCCAGCATGCCCTGAGTATCGCTATAGCCTTTATCACCTAGTTGCACACCGACATTCCCCCACAGGCTAAGGTTGTTATTTACTTTCGCCTCAACCCCGGTACGTACTTCACCGAGATTACGCGCACCTTCACGGCCTACGGTTTGACCATTCATCTTCACGGCGTAGACTTTGCTGTTGTTGATCCAATTCGCTTCAATGTAAGGCTGGAACTCACGCTGTTTACCATCGTCACGCTGGTGATGGCTGTTCAGGTAGGTTTTCACCCCAAGTCGCGTTTGCACATTTCCGTCGCCTTCCGTTTCAATGCGCGTTCCGTCTTTCCGGGTATGGTCGGAATCTTTCACACCCATCCAGGTGATTTGCGCCTGTGGCTGGACGTACCAGGTATTCAGCGTCCCTTCGCTGCCGCTAAATGTTCCCGCTTCAAAGGTATACCCACCCTCAACAGAGGCCGTCACACCGCGAGAATCATAGTCGTCAGCAGAACGGTTATCGGAACTGACGCTGTTATCAAACCAGTTATACAGCGCCCAGCTGTCAACATAAGCGCCGGTCTTATTCGCATCGTTCTGATACCAGGTCGCGTACAGCCCAGCGCTGTAACCGCTGATGCGCCCATCCGATTTATAACCCACACGATTACTCTGAGTATTACTGTGCTGATTAGCGTAACCTGCCATCACGCCAAGATGCCAGCGATCCTGCGCGTTGCTACTCCACTGCGCCAAATCGCCGCCTAGCTGCAATACATAGCGGTTAGCCTGAGTATTTAGCTGACCGTCACCGGCCCTTGAACGTTCGTGCCCTCCGACATGACGCATCCACATACTGCTTGCCGACCCCTGAGAATGCAGTGAATCTATATACTGCGGCTCACCCAGACGGTCGTGTAAACGATGGCTAAACAGCGAGTTGGCTGCGGCAATGTTGCTGATATAGCTTCCGGCCTCCGGGCGATAAACTGATGGGCCTTCCGGATCCACAACAGGGGGATTATTGATGGGATCGGGTGTATCCGCTGGCGTTACGCCGTCCCATTTACTGGTCAGATACCAGTTTTTCTCGTCATTCCCCTCCCTTTAGCCAGCGTGTAGACGTAAGCCCCAGCTTCGACAGTTCCGGTGGTCAGCGCGAAGTTACCTGCAGAATTACCGCCAACCTCAATGAGTTCAATACCGTTGACCGTTTGTGCACCGACGCCGCCAATGTTATCAACCCGAACGCGAGTGTTCCCTTGGGTATCGCCTTTCACGTTCATTTTATCGGTGGGCGAATTATCGCCGCCCAGCGTCGCGTTGAACGTCATCAGGCCATTGTTTCCGGTATAGTTGCCGTTAACGGTCAGTACATTCCCCGGTTTCCCCCCTTCGCTATTCATTTGAACCGTGCCGCCATTCTCCAGGTTGCCGCCGATTGTGGTTTTAGCGACACGCAGTGTCCCCCCAGGCATAACGTTCACATCACCTGCAGTGGTGACATTTCCCGACATCACACCGCTGTTATGGATATTAATGTGTTGACTTGCCATATTAATGGCAGAGTCGGAACCGAAAGCAATTTCCCCCCCCACGATATCCGTCGTACCCTGATACGCCGCGGAATCGTTGTTAAGAGTCAGGATCCCGGTACCCAGTTTTGTCACATCACCGCTACCGCTGATACTGTGCGTCATCGCCCAGCTACGCTCAGTGGAGATGGTGAGCAGGCCATTATTGATAACGGAAGCATCACCCAGGTTTTTCTGCTCATTGACGCTGAGCGCGCTGCCTGTATCAATGTTGAATTGCCCCACAAAGCGGCTATTATCGCCATCCAGCTCTACATCTGTCCTGGCGGTTGCGCTCACGATACCCTTCCCGCTTATGCTATTACGCAGTTCGCCAGTCACGTTTTTTAGCGTTAACAGACCGTCATTGGCAATATTTCCTCTGCCTAACCCCTGAGTATTATCGAGGCTGACTTCCGCATTTGGGCTAATGCTGGTTAACGCATTGTAGCGTGCATTAAGCCCCTCGATAGCCAGCGTTCCCCCTGTAACATTCAGGTTTCCGCCACCTGTCAGTTCACCCTGACTGATCCCACCTTTATTTACCGTCAGCGCCCCCTCTTTGAACAAAACAGTCGAACCCATCTGCCCGGTGAATGTCTCTACCGTCTGCGTCGATCCATTAAGATCGACGATGGCCGCGTTGCTGATGTTCAGTTCCCGGGTGTTGCCAAGTGCACCATCCGCATCGGTACGTAATGTCCCCATCTGAACGTAGGTTGCCCCCTGATAGTCGTTCTGACCGTTGGAAAGCGAAACCTGTCGCACCGTATTGATTGCCAGATCCCCTTCACCACCGATTTTTGCCGACATATCGGCCGTTGCGCCATAGGCTCCGCCATGTTCGGCTAACGTCAGCTTTTGCCCACCATGGATGTTCAGCGCTTTCAGCCCATAGTTAACGTACAAACCATCACCTGGTGCGGTCGTGAGGCGGAATCCATAATCACCCTCGGCGACCACCGTTCCGTTTTGCGCAATGTGTAACGTTTTGTCCGCTTCCACCTCGTCGCCCTGTAAATCACGTAACGTTAATGAGCCACCCGACCCAATAACCGTTTGCGCCTTCACCAGTTGAACGCCGACATGGCTATCATCGTGTTCCAGCAAATTGAGCGTCGTCAGAGGGTTATTCGCCATGGGATCATTCCACGGTTTAGGCACGTCGATAAGCACGTCGCCCGTCCCGTTTACCTGATAGTTACGGCCTTTCCAGGTGTAGTCACCCGCGCCGACAACCAGCGTATCGACGCTGATATATCCCTCTGCAAGCGTCGCAGCAGGAATATCCGTATCGAAAATGAGCGTACCGCCATTCATGGCCAGTCCACCAATGGATTGCTCTCCCACTTTTACCGATGTGGTATTTTCACTGTCAGACTGCAACATCGCGTGAGTAAGCGCAGCGGTGTTGTCGCGTTCCAGAGTGAAGGTACTGTCTTTCAGTTGGGCAACACCGGCGAATTCAGTCCCTGTTGCATGGGTAAAGCCAAATATCTTGTCGGAGGATGACAGCTGCACTCGCATCAAACCATCGCCTTTGAGCGCATTGGTCAGCGTGTAATCTCCTGCACTGTTCGTTGATGCGAGAATGTCGAGCGTACCGGGGCTTGCAATGGTGACTTCACTCGAACCCATGCCCGTTACCCCATCTGCCGTATGAGACGCAATGGTCAGGAGGCCGTCATTGACCAGCGTTTTACCGCTATAAGTATTCCCTACATTGAACACCGTATGGCCTGCATCATGGATCACTTTTCCGTCTTTATCGTCACCTGTAATCAGCATATCGACCTGGTAGCCGGCATCACTGTTATTAGTATGATTAAAGACAAAAACACCTTCGCCAGAACCAAACTCTACTTTCGTCGCGTTGGTGATAAACCCGGCATCTGCCGCCGCCTCACCGTGAGCAGCACCAATGTTTAGCGTTCCTACAGCAGGTTCAAAAACACCTAAGTAAACTTCTCCACCTTCGACATTCAGCGTGCCGCTATTCGTCAGGGTTAACGTACCCGTACCAGATGTCCCTACGTACATATTGAATGTTTCAAGAAGAGAGTTCTGCCCATCCACCCTCACGTCGCCCTTACTTTTGTCATTGAGAGCTATCTGTGTATCACGCGCTTTAACTATACCTCCGGTGGTAATATTCAGTTCACCCGCGCCTAATACACCGACCTGTAGCAATTGGGCGTTAGTAGATGATGTCTTTAAATTCCAGAGACTATCCGTTGAAATATTAACTATCCCCTTACCGGAGGCATTTCCTCCGATAAATCCATAGCCCGTTGAATTAAGGGTGGCACCATTACTGACATTTACGATACCGCTACCAAAATTACCGACATTGATACCCACAGTATCGAACGATGATGCCCCATCCATCAGGTTCAGTGTGCCGATACCGCTTGCTTTATCGCCCAAAAAAGTAATATTTTGCGATACAAACTTACCGCCATCGCTAATATTGAGGTTTCCGACGCCCGCAACACCAATGGTGGTATAGACATTCTTATTGACCTCCCACATCCCCCCCGTGGTGATGCTGACATTCCCGACGCCGTTTTCTCCATAACCGAGTGAGCTTCCTCCGTTGCTGACAACAAGCCCCTCATTACTGATATTCATTTCGCCGTGGCCGTCATAACCAAGATTAGTTCCGAGATTAGTGATAACGGAGTTCTTATCCTTAACAGTAATGTTGCCTGTGCCTGTTTCTTTCATCCCCGCAGTGATAATTCCCGAATCTACTTTACCTTCACGCGAGACATTAAGTTCACCGTCACCAGCATCACCGATATAGATATAGCGGAAAGCTTCGCCTGTTCCGAGGAAACTCCAATGCCCTTTATCGGTCACGTTGACGACACCGTGGGAACCGTCTTCAACGCCCACCAATGAATATTCTTTGTTATTAATTAGTCCATTATTGGAAATATTGACTGCGCCATTACCGAAATATCCATTATAGAGTCTGCGTACCGTGATGACAGAGTCTTGATCCTGCACATTCAGGGTTCCGACACCGGTGGCATTGCCACCGATAATCGTATTTTCAGCCGTAACCAGCCCCCCCTCGCGAATAGTCGCTTCCCCCATCCCTTGATTACCAATTTGAAATTCAATTGAGGAATCGTTATTTTTTATTAGCCACTCGCCACCCTTTTCAACGACAACCTGGCCATTACTGCCCGCCTGATAGCCTAAAATGGCGACGATTGAACTCGTGACGTAACCCTTATCCGTAATATTTAATGAGCCCGTACCGTAACTCCCTATTTCGAATAATTCGGTCGTCAGAACAGAGTCCTCTCCCTCAACATTGACCGTCCCGACGCCTCCTGTCGAAGAACCTAATCTTAAATAGCCTCCATCGACGTGACCCTTCTGTTTAATATTCAGCGTCCCCGTTCCGGATTGACCCACATTTAAAGGCCTTGCATTATTTCCGCTATCATACAATCGCCAGGTGCCACCCAAAACATTAACGGTGCCCTCTGAGTCCTCATTAGCGCCAATGACGCTGGTAGTAATAGTGGTTAAGGAGGCATTACCGCCAGCCAAAATATTAAGCACTCCAGTGCCATACCAGCCAACCAGGTAGGCATCATAAGCAACATCAGTATCAATATTGGTAATCTGATCATTATCAACTTCCAGACTTGCACCAGACGCTGAACCGCTTAGTGCCAGCAAAACACCCAGCGTCAATCTACTGAATTTCGTTGTCAGTCCAGAGGATTTACGCAAATTAACCGTCGATGTTTTACCCGCCCTGCGAGTTAATTCCGAGCAGGCCTGAAATACCTGTAGAGTGCAATTCCATATCACGCGATAGATTCTATTCATATAAACGCTCCATATACAAACAATACAGCCACGAAAGAGATGAGTCGTCAGACATTAAAAATGAAACTTATTAAATTGTCAGAGGTCTGTATTGAGTGTTAGTTGGAGGTGGGAAGGTGTCAATTTGGCTAATTTGCTAATGCTTTCGAATTGATAGATTAAAAATTGCATAGTTCTTATTTTATTTAAAAATGAACTATGAGTTATTGTTGCTTAATAAGAAAACTGTTTCTTTCAATAAGAAAATTATCATCATCATATTTAACAAAGAATAGCACTAATTGCTAAAAATCGAAGTTTATTAAACCCCTTTTGCATCCATTAGTGTCTTTAGGAATATTCGTTATAAAATAAGGGTTATGCTTAATGCTTTAAGAAAAATAGCAATTTCCCCTTGAATATATTACTGGTGATGGAAGGATGAATCTGCAAGCTGGCATTTAACAAGCCAGTTCTAAAAGAAGGGAAATAAGAATAACTATACTCAAAAACTAACAGCCACGGTCATCATGATGTGGCTGTCAATGAAACTATAACCCAGGCGCTTTCCATAACGACGTCGTCAGTCCATGATCAACCAGCCCCAGCTGATCCTGATAAACTGCCTGCCACTTATCGCGTAAATCCTGATAAAGTTCATGCTTTTCCGGGTCTGGTGTGTGCGTCCGTTCCCAGCGAACCAGGCGTTCTCCGGTTTCTGCCATTGATGAAAAAATTCCGGCACCGACGCCAGCTGCAATGGCACATCCTAATGCAGTGGCTTCTTTGACCACCGGAATATTGACGGGTAATCCCGAGACATCAGCGAGAATTTGACTCCATAATTTCCCTTTTGAACCTCCGCCTGCAAAGACTAACGATGAAGGATGAATATTCGAGAAATCAGCAATTTGCTGCAAGTTACACGCTGATACAATCGCCGCATTTTCTTCCAGCGCACGGAACAATGTCGCTTTGTTACATTTATCCGGGTCAATGGACAAGTTAATAAAGGAAGGCGCAGCGTGATACCAGGTTTTAAAGCGCATTCTGTCGGAGAATATCGGCATTACGCCCCACGACCCAGGCGGCACCCGGCTGGCCATCTCTTCCAACAGCGTATAGGTGTCGATGCCTAGACGTTCGGCAATCAGTTTTTCTTCGGCACAGAAAGCATCGCGGAACCAGCGCATGGTGAGTCCGGTAAAAAAGCTTATAGATTCAGCTTGTACCATGCCAGGAATAACATGGGGATTAACGCGCACGTTCATTTCTGGATCGGTCACCGGCGCGGCTAAGTTTACAACTTGCTGCCAGAATGTGCCGCCAAGAACAGCGGTTTGTGCCGGACGCACAACGCCTAACCCCAGGCAACCAAGCTGCACGTCACCTCCTCCAACGACCACCGGAGTGCCCGCCTTCAGACCGCAGAGTTCCGCCGCTTGTGAACTCACCACACCCAGCAATGTGCCGGTTTCTTTGACAGGAGAAAGAATATCGGCACGCAGGCCAGCCATATCCAGCAATGCAGGTTTCCAGTCACGGGTGGTTAGATCAAGAAGTCCCGTGGTGCCAGCGTTAGAGGGATCCACCGCAAGTTCGCCGCTGAGCATATAGGCCAGCCAGTCGCTGATCATGGTGATGGTTGATGCCTGACGGTAAATATCGGAACGATGGTGCGCCAGCCAAAGTAATCTGGGGATGGCACTTAAAGCCAGTGTTTGTCCGGTCGCGCGATAAACTTCGTTTTCAAAGGTATTGTTGTGCAGTTCTTTAAGTTCGCTAACTTCGCGCGCCGCTCTGGCATCCACATTGGCGCAGGCCCAGATCGGTGTTCCTTCATTGTTATATAAAACAATGCCTTCACGCATCGAACATGCCGAAACGGCAGCGATATACTCCGGGGCTATGCCGGCGTTGTGCAACGCCTGGCGCATACACTCACACGCCAGTTGCCAGTTTTTGTTGAGATCAAATTCCATAGAACCAGGAACGTCCGGTACTGCCAGATGCCGCCACTCCGCCTGTCCCACTGCTATTTGATTGCCTTCCAGGTCGAATATCACAGCCCGAATACTTCCGGTGCCTGCATCCAGCGCCATCAGGTAGTACTTTGATTCTGAAGGGGTAAAGAGTCGAGCCATTAGATTATCCTCGGCTTATGCGTTCTGTCTGTTCCTCTATACGTTCTCCATCATTCCCGGTAATAAGGTCATGCAAATTTAACTACGTAAAATCGCCGCTGCTGTGTCCTGATCGGTAACCAGTGCGTTGATATAACCGCCTTTCATTGCAGCGGCAATTGCTTCGGCTTTATTTTCTCCCCCTGCCACGCCAACCCGGACGGGTATGGTCTTCAGCGCGCTTAAAGGTAAGCCAATCAGTTCGTTATGTATTTTGATATCCGTGACAACGTCACCTTTTGCATCAAAAAAGTAGCCTAAAATGTCGCCAACCGCCCCTTTTCGGCCAATCATTAACTGTTCGCCCTGGCTGATATAACCGGAGCGAATGATTGTCGCGTCGTCTTGTTGACTCACGGCCCCAATGCCGACAATCGCCACATCCGCTGCTTGCGCGGCTAACAGAACATCTTTGACGCAATTTTCATTTTTTAGCGTACGGGCAATGTCAGCGGAGGATGCCCGCAACGGGGCCGGAATAATATTCACACTGCACGCCGCGTTAAGCTGCCCGATTCCCGTCATATAAGAACCGACGCCACCGGAGAGCGTGACCAGGCGAATTTGCTGTGACGAAATAAAACCACTTAAGCGTTGCAGCGTATTCATGGTTGCCTCGCCAAAACCAATCGCCAGCATCTGTTGTGGTTGAAGTAAACTCATCAACATATGCGCCGCGCCTATCCCCAGTCGCCCACCGACATCAGCATCCGCAAGCCCAGGGATCACCCGGACATGTTGCAGCGAAAACTGACGACGTAATTGAGTTTCATATTCCAGACAGCCTTCAAAGCGAGAATTAATCTGTACGCGAATAATGCCAGACTGATGCCCTTTCTCCAGCAATCGCGACACTTTCAAACGTGTCAGGCCGAGACGATCGCTGATCTCGCTCTGGGTCAGCCCGTCGTGATAGTAAAACCACGCGATCCGCGCGACCTGTTCTTCTTCACACATTCCCTGTTCTGAAATTGCCGAATCGTTGATTGTCATAATTCATTCTTCACTTTGAACATATTTAAATCTTTAATGCAATTGTTCAGTTCTTGCTCATTTATATCTGTGATGGCAACCACAGTTTGACTCTACGAGCATGAACAAACGCAACCGTGAAAATCAAAATAGCATAAATTGTGATCTATTCGTCGGAAATATGTGCAATGTCCACCTAAGGTTATGAACAAATTAAAAGCAGAAATACATTTGTTCAAAACTCACCTGCAAAACTGAACGGGGGAAATATGCAAACGAGTGATACCCGCGCGTTACCGCTACTTTGCGCCCGCTCGGTTTATAAACAGTATTCAGGGGTCAATGTCCTGAAAGGCATCGATTTTACGTTGCATCAGGGGGAGGTCCACGCCCTGCTCGGCGGCAATGGTGCCGGTAAATCGACGTTAATGAAGATTATTGCCGGTATTACCCCTGCTGATAGCGGTACGCTGGAGATTGGGGGCAACAACTACGCCAGATTAACGCCAGTTCATGCTCATCAGCTGGGTATTTATCTCGTTCCCCAGGAACCGCTGCTTTTCCCAAGCCTGTCGATAAAAGAAAACATCCTGTTTGGGCTGGCAAAAAAACAGCTCTCCATGCAGAAAATGAAGAACTTGCTGGCGGCGCTGGGCTGCCAGTTTGATCTGCATAGTCTGGCAGGATCGCTGGATGTCGCCGATCGCCAAATGGTGGAAATCCTCCGCGGGCTGATGCGCGACTCGCGGATTCTGATCCTCGATGAACCTACCGCCTCGCTTACCCCTGCGGAAACCGAACGCTTGTATACTCGCTTGCAAGAGCTGCTTGCTACTGGCGTGGGTATTGTTTTTATCTCGCATAAGCTGCCGGAAATTCGCCAGATTGCCGATCGAATTAGCGTGATGCGCGACGGAACCATCGCCTTAAGCGGCAAAACCAGCGAACTGTCTACCGACGACATTATTCAGGCCATCACGCCAGTGGTACGGGAAAAATCGCTCTCTGCCAGCCAAAAATTATGGCTGGAGTTACCTGGTAACCGCCCACAACATGCCGCCGGAACGCCGGTGCTGACACTGGAAAATCTGACTGGCGAAGGCTTCAGGAATGTCAGCCTGACGCTCAATGCCGGAGAAATTCTGGGCCTGGCTGGGCTGGTGGGAGCCGGACGCACAGAACTGGCCGAGACGCTCTATGGTCTGCGTACTTTGCGTGGCGGACGCATTATGCTGAATGGTAACGAGATCAATAAATTATCCACTGGAGAACGTTTACTGCGCGGTCTGGTTTATCTGCCGGAAGATCGCCAGTCATCCGGACTGAATCTCGATGCTTCGCTGGCCTGGAATGTCTGCGCCCTTACTCATAACCTTCGTGGATTCTGGGCGAAAACCGCGAAAGATAATGCCACCCTGGAACGATATCGTCGGGCGCTGAATATTAAATTTAACCAACCGGAACAAGCTGCACGGACATTATCCGGTGGCAACCAGCAAAAAATCCTCATTGCCAAATGCCTGGAAGCCTCGCCGCAAGTATTGATTGTCGATGAGCCGACGCGCGGCGTGGATGTCTCGGCGCGTAATGATATCTACCAACTGTTGCGCAGCATCGCCGCACAGAATGTGGCTGTGCTGCTTATCTCCTCCGACCTGGAAGAGATCGAACTGATGGCAGATCGCGTGTATGTGATGCATCAGGGCGAAATTGCCCACTCTGCACTGACCGGGCGCGATATTAATGTCGAGACTATTATGCGCGTTGCCTTCGGCGATAGTCAGCGTCAGGAGGCGTCATGCTGAAGTTTATTCAGAACAACCGTGAAATCACGGCACTGCTGGCGGTGGTGCTGCTGTTTGTATTACCCGGTTTTCTCGACCGCCAGTATTTAAGTGTGCAAACGCTGACCATGGTTTATAGCAGCGCGCAAATCCTGATCCTGCTGGCAATGGGCGCGACGCTGGTAATGCTTACGCGCAATATTGATGTTTCAGTGGGTTCGATTACCGGAATGTGCGCGGTGCTGTTGGGGATGTTACTGAACGCAGGATATTCACTACCTGTTGCCTGTGTCACGACTTTACTGCTTGGTTTGCTCGCGGGATTTTTCAACGGTGTCCTGGTCGCGTGGCTAAAGATTCCTGCCATTGTTGCCACCCTTGGCACGTTAGGGTTGTACAGAGGCATCATGTTGCTGTGGACTGGCGGTAAATGGATTGAAGGGTTACCCGCCGAACTGAAACAGCTCTCCGCACCGCTGCTGTTTGGCGTTTCCGCGATTGGTTGGTTGACGATAATTCTGGTGGCATTTATGGCCTGGCTGCTGGCGAAGACGGCGTTTGGACGCAGTTTTTATGCCACGGGCGATAATTTACAGGGCGCTCGTCAACTGGGCGTTCGTACGGAAGCCATTCGCATTGTGGCATTTTCGTTGAACGGCTGCATGGCGGCACTGGCGGGAATTGTGTTTGCTTCGCAGATTGGTTTTATCCCCAACCAGACCGGTACCGGGCTGGAGATGAAAGCAATTGCAGCCTGCGTGCTGGGCGGCATTAGTTTGCTCGGCGGTTCCGGTGCGATCATCGGTGCGGTACTCGGCGCATGGTTCCTGACGCAGATCGATAGCGTACTGGTGCTGTTGCGCATTCCGGCATGGTGGAACGATTTTATCGCGGGCCTCGTGCTGCTGGCGGTGCTGGTGTTTGATGGACGCCTGCGTTGTGCGCTGGAACGTAATCTACGGCGGCAAAAATATGCCCGCTTTATGACGCCACCGCCATCCGTTAAACCCGCTTCGTCAGGTAAAAAACGGGAGGCCGCATAATGCGTATTCGCTACGGTTGGGAACTGGCTCTTGCCGCACTGCTCGTTATTGAGATTGTCGCATTTGGTGCAATTAACCCGCGGATGTTAGATCTCAATATGTTGCTGTTCAGCACCAGTGACTTTATCTGCATTGGCATTGTCGCCCTACCGCTGACGATGGTGATTGTCAGTGGCGGGATCGATATTTCGTTTGGTTCGACCATCGGCCTCTGCGCCATTGCATTGGGCGTACTGTTTCAAAGTGGTGTGCCGATGCCGCTGGCGATACTCCTGACCTTACTGCTCGGCGCATTGTGCGGGCTGATTAACGCCGGATTAATTATCTATACCAAAGTTAACCCGCTGGTGATTACGCTTGGCACGCTGTATCTGTTTGCCGGAAGCGCTCTGCTGCTTTCCGGTATGGCCGGAGCGACGGGGTACGAAGGTATTGGTGGATTCCCGATGGCGTTTACAGATTTCGCTAACCTGGATGTGCTGGGACTCCCCGTTCCGCTGATTATCTTCCTGATATGTCTCCTCGTTTTCTGGCTCTGGCTGCATAAAACCCATGCCGGACGTAATGTGTTTTTGATTGGGCAAAGCCCGCGCGTGGCGCTTTATAGCGCGATTCCAGTTAACCGCACCTTATGTGCGCTCTATGCCATGACGGGGCTGGCGTCTGCGGTCGCCGCTGTGCTGCTGGTATCGTATTTTGGTTCAGCACGTTCCGATCTCGGTGCGTCGTTTCTGATGCCCGCCATCACCGCCGTGGTGCTTGGCGGGGCCAATATTTATGGTGGTTCCGGTTCCATTATCGGCACCGCCATTGCGGTTTTATTAGTGGGATATTTGCAACAAGGTTTGCAAATGGCAGGAGTGCCAAATCAGGTGTCTAGCGCCCTTTCCGGTGCGCTACTTATCGTCGTTGTCGTAGGTCGTTCCGTTAGCCTGCATCGCCAGCAAATTAAAGAGTGGCTGGCGCGTCGGGCCAATAACCCATTGCCATAAAGGATATCTTCATGACACTTCATCGCTTTAAGAAAATCGCCTTACTTAGCGCTCTTGGCATTGCCGCAATCTCTATGAATGTGCAGGCCGCAGAGCGTATTGCATTTATTCCCAAACTGGTTGGCGTGGGATTTTTTACCAGCGGTGGCAACGGCGCACAACAAGCGGGTAAAGAGCTGGGCGTTGATGTGACCTACGACGGGCCGACAGAACCCAGTGTTTCTGGTCAGGTACAGTTGATTAATAACTTCGTCAATCAAGGTTATAACGCCATTATCGTTTCTGCGGTTTCGCCTGATGGCTTGTGTCCGGCACTGAAACGCGCCATGCAACGTGGTGTGAGAGTGCTGACCTGGGACTCTGATACTAAACCGGAGTGCCGCTCTTACTACATTAATCAGGGAACGCCCGCCCAGTTGGGAGGTATGTTGGTGGATATGGCTGCGCGTCAGGTGAATAAAGACAAAGCCAAAGTCGCGTTTTTCTACTCAAGCCCCACCGTTACGGACCAAAACCAGTGGGTGAAAGAAGCGAAAGCGAAAATCGCCAAAGAGCATCCAGGCTGGGAAATTGTCACTACGCAGTTTGGCTATAACGATGCCACTAAATCGTTACAAACCGCAGAAGGAATATTAAAAGCGTATAGCGATCTCGACGCCATTATCGCCCCCGATGCCAACGCCCTGCCCGCTGCCGCACAAGCCGCAGAAAACTTGAAAAATGACAAAGTAGCGATTGTCGGATTCAGTACGCCAAACGTGATGCGTCCATATGTGGAACGCGGCACGGTGAAAGAATTTGGCCTGTGGGATGTGGTTCAGCAAGGCAAAATTTCAGTGTATGTCGCGGATGCATTATTGAAAAAAGGATCAATGAAAACGGGCGACAAGCTGGATATCCAGGGCGTAGGTCAGGTTGAAGTCTCGCCAAATAGCGTTCAGGGCTATGACTACGAAGCGGATGGTAATGGCATCGTACTGTTACCGGAGCGCGTGATATTCAACAAAGAGAATATCGGCAAATACGATTTCTGATGTGCATTACTTAACCGGAGTAAGTTATGGCAGATTTAGACGATATTAAAGATGGTAAAGATTTTCGTACCGATCAACCGCAACAAAATATCCCTTTTACCCTGAAAGGTTGCGGTGCGCTGGATTGGGGAATGCAGTCACGCTTATCGCGGATATTTAATCCGAAAACGGGTAATACCGTGATGCTGGCCTTTGATCATGGTTATTTTCAGGGGCCGACTACCGGACTTGAACGCATTGATATAAATATCGCCCCGCTGTTTGAACATGCCGATGTATTAATGTGTACGCGCGGCATTTTGCGCAGCGTAGTTCCCCCAGCGACCAATAAGCCGGTGGTACTGAGGGCGTCAGGTGCGAACTCTATTCTGGCGGAATTAAGTAATGAAGCCGTGGCGTTATCGATGGATGATGCCGTGCGCCTGAACAGTTGCGCGGTGGCGGCGCAGGTTTATATCGGCAGCGAATATGAACATCAGTCGATCAAAAATATTATTCAGCTGGTTGATGCCGGAATGAAAGTGGGAATGCCGACCATGGCCGTGACTGGCGTGGGCAAAGATATGGTGCGCGATCAGCGTTATTTCTCGCTCGCGACTCGAATCGCCGCTGAAATGGGGGCGCAAATTATCAAAACCTATTATGTCGAAAAAGGTTTTGAACGGATTGTTGCCGGATGTCCGGTACCCATTGTTATTGCTGGCGGTAAAAAATTACCGGAGCGCGAGGCGCTGGAAATGTGCTGGCAGGCTATCGATCAGGGCGCTTCTGGTGTGGATATGGGGCGTAATATTTTCCAGTCTGACCATCCGGTGGCGATGATGAAAGCCGTACAGGCGGTGGTTCACCATAACGAAACGGCTGATCGAGCATATGAACTCTATCTGAGTGAAAAACAGTAACTGCGGATCTAAGGAGAAGAATTATGCACGTCACACTGGTTGAAATTAACGTTCATGAAGACAAGGTTGACGAGTTTATCGAAGTTTTTCGCCAGAACCACCTGGGCTCTGTACAGGAAGAAGGCAATTTGCGCTTCGATGTCTTACAGGACCCGGAAGTGAATTCGCGCTTTTATATCTACGAAGCCTATAAAGATGAAGACGCAGTGGCGTTCCATAAAACCACGCCCCACTACAAAACCTGTGTCGCGAAACTGGAATCTTTAATGACCGGGCCGCGTAAAAAACGTCTGTTCAATGGTTTGATGCCGTGAGGCGAATTTATCAATTTTATCTACAATTGGGGTAACGCGCTGACGGGAGTAAAAAAATGTCTGACTGGAACCCCTCTTTATATTTGCACTTTTCCGCTGAACGATCGCGTCCGGCGGTGGAGCTGCTTGCCAGAGTGCCGCTGGAAAATGTCGAATATGTTGCCGATCTTGGCTGTGGCCCAGGTAACAGCACCGCCCTTCTACAACAACGTTGGCCTGCGGCCAGGATAACAGGCATCGACTCGTCTCCGGCGATGATTGCTGAAGCGCGCAGTGCTTTGCCAGACTGCCAGTTCGTGGAAGCAGACATCCGCAACTGGCAACCGGTACAGGCACTCGATCTGATTTTTGCTAATGCCTCACTGCAATGGCTGCCCGACCACTACGAATTGTTTCCTCATCTGGTTTCTTTACTTAATCCGCAGGGCGTGCTGGCAGTACAGATGCCAGATAACTGGCTGGAGCCGACCCATGTGCTCATGCGCGAAGTTGCCTGGGAACAAAACTACCCGGATCGCGGGCGTGAGCCGTTGGCTGGCGTTCATGCTTACTACGATATTTTGAGCGAAGCCGGATGTGAGGTCGATATCTGGCGAACCACCTACTATCACCAGATGCCGTCACACCAGGCGATTATCGATTGGGTGACTGCCACTGGATTACGTCCGTGGTTACAGGATCTGACCGAGAGCGAACAGCAGCTTTTTCTTAAGCGCTACCATCAGATGCTGGAAGAGCAGTATCCACTGCAAGAGAACGGACAGATACTGCTGGCATTTCCGCGTCTGTTTATTGTTGCCCGGCGTATGGAGTAAATATCACGTCAGCTGGTAATGACGATCGGGAAGAATTTTTGCTGGAATTTCGGCTTCATCGTTCATCTGTAACAGGTCAATTTCAATAGCGTTGCAGATGGCATCCAGTGGTAAATCATTGTTTTCAGTACCGAACGGATCTTCCAGTTCTTCCGCCAGACAATCCAGCGAAATAAAAGTGTAGGAAATCAGCACAGAGATAAAAGGCGTCATGTAATGCAGGTCCACGACCAGCGCGAACGGCAGCATGATACAAAACAGATAAACGGTACGATGCAAAATCAGGGTGTAGGCAAAGGGAATTGGCGTATAGGCAATGCGCTCGCATCCTGCCAGGACCGCTGAAATATCATTAAGCCGATCGTTGAGGCTAATAAACAGGATATCTGAAAGCTGTCCATTGCGGCGCTGAACCGCCAACCATTCTCCCATTATTAACAAGATACGGTTAGCTGGAGAGTTCGAAGCCAGTACACGCTGAAGATCTTCAGTCTTGAGATAATGAGCCAGCACTTCCGCCTGTGGCTGTTTGCGTAATGTCATGCGTAAACAGTGGGCGAAAGCGATTTGCAGCCGGGCAAACTCCCTTACACTTGCCGAACCCGGCAATGTCGTTTTTACCTCGCGCAGTAACGACCGTGAGGCAATCATCAACTGCCCCCAAAGTTTTCGCGCTTCAACGTAACGGGCGTACCCGGCATTATTACGAAAACCAAGAAAAATGGCGATGGCGACACCGAGAATGCTGAACGGTGCGAGGGTGAATTTGATGCCCAGATGCGTGTACCAGGGCAGCATGAAAATAACAGCGATAGAAAAGAGAAAATTGAGTAGTAAGCGCGAGGATATCTTGGATAATACTGAGCCGTGCCAGACAAAAATACGGCGCAGCCAGTGTTGTTGTGGACGAACAATCATGGTTATCTTCAGGCGTGGAAAAGTCGCCCTATTAAACGTGATTACGATCACATTCTCAAGACGCTACTTACAAATTACCTACAAGCTTACAACATTAGTAGGCGCTGCATGTGGCACCTGTTAATGATAAAGGCATATAGGATGTTGTAACTAATATGGTGAAATAAGAAACCCGGTCGAAACCGGGTTCAGAAGTAACGGTGTTATTAGCACAACGGACGTACAGCTTCGCGCATCCCTTTTTCGAGAATCGCATCCAGGTCATTAGCAACCTGCTCGACCAGACCAGGCACTTGCGTCAGGTCCTGCTCCCAGTGGTCTTTTTCTGCCAAAACAATCGCTACCAGTTCCTGGGTGCCGATAACACGGTCACGATGCTGGCTCCAGAGTTGCTGATAACGTTCCAGCCAGTGTGCATCGTCCTGTACCGGATATGTTTCGCCGTTACGCTCACCACGATAGAACGCAATCAATGCCGCTAATGCGAAAGTAAGGCGCGCCGGAAGTGTGCCGTTTGCCTTCTGCCCTGCCAGCAGCTGTGGCAGGATGCGGGTGCGGAACTTGGTCATACCGTTGAGCGCGATAGACAGCAGCTGATGCTTAATGTACGGGTTACGGAAACGCCCGGTGACTGCACTGGCGAAAGATTCCAGTTCATCACGAGGCAAATCCAGTACCGGAATAATTTCTTCGTAGATAGCTTTTTCAACGAATGCGCAAATTTCAGCATCGTTCATCGCTTCACCTACGGTATCCAGCCCTGCCTGGAACGCCACCGGCACCAGCGCGGTGTGCGCACCGTTGAGGATTGCCACTTTGCGTTCTTTGTACGGTTTAATATCGTCAACAATCAGCACGTTGAGCGGATATTTGTCCAGACGCAGTTCAGTCGCTAAGGATTTCGGTCCCTGAATCACAAACAGGTAAAAGTGTTCAGCGGTGTCGAGAAAACCATCGTGATAACCCAGTTCTTCTTCCAGTTTAGCCACTTCATCGCGCGGATAACCGGTAACGATACGGTCCACCAACGTAGAACAGAAGCTGTTAGCCTGATCCAGCCATTGAATAAATGCTTCTGGCAGTGCCCACTCTTGCGCATAGCGCAGCACCAGTTCACGCAACGCGTCGCCATTGTAGTCAATCAACTCACACGGAATGATGATCCAACCTTTATCCAGCGCACCGTTGAAATGGCTAAAGCGTTCGAACAGCAGACGGGTCAGTTTTGCCGGATAGCTTACCGCTGGCGCGTCATCGAATTTATCGCCCGCATGGTAGCTGATACCCGCTTCGGTGGTGTTAGAGAAAACAAAGCGCATTTCCGGGTTGTGCGCCAGTTTCAGGAATTCATCGTATTCACTGTAGACGCTGATTTCACGATTAACCGAGCGAATCAGACGCGCGTCGCTGACCGCTTCCCCCTTCTCATTCAGGCCACGGATAATGGTGGTGTACAGACCATCCTGCGTGCTCAGTGACGGCGGGAATGAAGTTTCAATCGGACGAACAACGACCACGCCAGAATTCAGATCGGTGTGCTCATTCAGGAGATCGATTTGCCAGTCAACAAAGGCGCGCAGGAAGTTACCTTCACCAAACTGAATGATACGTTCTGGATACTGTGCACCGGGAAAATCGCGACGATTTAGTGTTTTCACAATGGGTTCCCTTCTGATTAGTCATACAACCTGTTTGAATTGGTACGACAGGTTAGCAAACTTTAATACGCCGAACCCCTGTTTTGATCAACTCCTGATGATTAATGAGCAGTTTTATGAGAAAAGTGTGGCGCGGATCATGGTTTAATCGAGGAAAAACGCCTTTTCCTGGATCATAAAGTGGTAGAACACATTGCATTCAAATCGCGCGTAATGAATAAAGATGTCAGACAACTTCCTCACCGTAACGCATAGTGCTGGTACGGTTGCGCCCATCTTTCTTCGAGCGATACAGACACGTATCGGCTTCGACCATCAATTTATTAAAGTCATCGGTCAGCGTTCGGTACGATGCGCGACCACTACCGACGCCAATACTTACCGTGAGATAAAGCGTTTTTTGTTGCCAGGTGAATGGTTGCAGTTCAACGCCTTTACGGATTTTTTCCGCCATTAGCAGACCATCGACAGGATTCACCGACGGCACTGCAACAGCAAACTCTTCGCCGCCCATTCGCGCCACCAGCCCCTTATCACCGACAATCTTCTGAATATGCCGGGCAAACACGCTTAACACTTTATCGCCACATTCATGTCCATAGTTATCGTTAATGCTTTTGAAATAGTCGATATCAAGCAGCATGACAGTCAGATGTTGTGTCTGTTTCAGCGATGGACTTTTCAGCGCCTCATAAAGACCGGACCGTGAGTAAACCTGAGTCAGAAAATCAAAGTCGGCTCGCAGCGCAACTTGCTTCATTAGCGAATTGATCGCTGCCACGCTAAAAGAAACCATAATTGGGCATATCGCCATCGTGGCAATACCGAGACGTGCGGAGAACATTTGCGGAATGGAGAACGGCGAACCGACCGAGATATCAATCACCGAATTTGCCACCAGTACGATTTCCACCGCACCGGTGACAAAGGTCAACAGACATGTTACCTGCGGCGTATAGCGCACTGCACACCAGATTAATGCAGGCAGCGGGAACGCCAGACTCCCCGCTCCGCCAATGACTACCGAGGCAATAACCGACACAATAAGCGCGATGGCGGGCATCATCTGTTCTGCTTTAAAGCGCGGCAGCACTCCAGGAATAGCCAACGTCAGCATACAAGGCACGATCAACACGCCCGTTGAGAATTGCTCACTGAACCAGTCCGCAAGCAAAGGCCAGAAATCCAGACTATCAATACTGACCGAACCAAGATAGCATGTTCGCTGACAGCGGCGGCAAATAAAGGTACCCTGGGAATGCTATTTTGTCGTTTTCCGCAATTCTCATGGTTGATTCATCTGTACAACCAGCCAGTGATAGATTACCGCCACGATATAACGTTGTTGTTCTTCGCTTAACGAAACACCCTGCGGAATGTTATGCCACTTAGCCAGACAACCGCGACAGCAGGTCGCGGTGGCGTGCTGAGCGATAAACACCGGATGCCCGCGCATGGGGGTTTGCTTACCGTCATTAACCGGTAATGCCGCAGCAAGACGTTTAGCGACAAAATCCGCCGCATGTTGTTCGATGACTGGCGCGCCTTTCTCCAGACAATACTGACGCTCTTTCATGCCCAAACGAAAGCGAGAGCGAAATTTTGAACGGGATAAACGCGCGAAGAGAGGATCGAGAGACTGCATTAATAAACCGAACGCCCTAACTGTTTCGTCAATTGTTCAAGGACGGCAATGCCCGCAAGCGAGTTACCTGCATCATCCAGTTCCGGACTCCAGACTGCGATGGCCATTTCATGCGGAACAATCGCCACAATACCGCCCCCAACGCCAGATTTCGCCGGTAGTCCCACCCGCCAGGCAAACTCCCCCGCGTTCTGGTACATACCACTGGTCGCCATCAGCGCGTTAATTTGCCGCGCCTGCATTGGCGTCACCACTGGTTCATCAATATGAATAGCTTTCCCCTGATTAGCCAGAAAGACAAACGTCCGGGCCAGCTCTACACAGCTCATTTTCAGAGCGCAGTAATGAAAGTAGTTTTGCAGAACGGTTGTCACGTCATGATGGAAATTGCCAAACGACTTCATCAGCCAGGCGATAGCCGCATTTCGCGCGGAATGTTCAAATTCGGAACGCGCTACCACCGTATCGTAGGAAATATCAGACACACCGCTTAAGCCGCGCACGACTTCCAGCATACGTTGCCGTGGTGCGCTTAATCGCCCTTGCAACATATCGCAGACCACCAGCGCACCGGCATTAATGAACGGATTACGCGGTATACCCTGCTCCATTTCCAGTTGCACTAAGGAATTGAACGGTGATCCAGACGGATCTTTGCCGACGCGTTGCCAGATTTCCTCTTCGGAGTAATGACGCATGGCGACAACGAGACTCAGCACTTTGGAAATAGACTGAATGGAAAAACGTTCTTGCGCGTCTCCGGCCTGAAAAAGCTGTCCGTCAACGGTACAGATAGCAATCCCCAATCGGGAACCGTCTACTGTAGCCAGCGCCGGAATATAATCCGCGACTTTACCCTGACCAATGAGCGGCCGCACTTGCCGCAAGATGTTTTCTAAAATTGCATTATCCATGGCGACTGCCACTTTCTACTCCTGGACCGCAGGTCTGAAAAGACCTGCGAGTATATCAGAGCTGAATATGTCGCGTCAGATCCGGTCTTTCCACACCGTCTGGATATTACAGAATTCGTGTAAGCCGAAATGGGAAAGCTCACGACCAAAGCCACTCTTTTTCACGCCACCAAAGGCCACTCGCGCGTCGCTGGCACAATAACCATTGATAAACACCCCACCGCATTCCAGACGTGCCGCCATCTGTCTGGCCTGTGTTTCGTCAGTGGTAAAAATGGTCGCTGAAAGGCCGAACTCACTATCATTAGCCAGTTCCAGTGCATGTTCTGCATCTTTCGCAATGGTGATTGCCGCAACGGGGCCAAACATTTCTTCCCGAAACGCGGTCATTTCTGGGGTAACATTCGCCAGAACCGTTGGCGGATAGTAGTTACCTGCCCCAGCCATCTTTTCCCCGCCCAGTAACAAACGCGCACCCTGCGCCAGGGTTTTCTCCACCTGATGATGCAGCTCATCACGTAAATCAAAACGAGCCATTGGTCCGAGAGCGTTCTCTTCGTCACGGGGATCGCCCATTTTCAAGGCTGCCGCAGCTGCCACAAAACGTTCGGTAAATGCCGAAGCAATTCCCTCTTCGATAATAAAGCGTTTTGCCGCTGCACATACCTGTCCGGTATTCTGATAACGTCCGGCTACCGCCGCTTTCACCGCCAGTTCCAGATCGGCATCGTTAAGCACAATAAACGGATCCGAACCGCCCAGTTCCAGTACGCATTTTTTCAGTGCCGCTCCAGCCTGTGCGCCAATAGCCGCTCCCGCACGAACACTTCCGGTCACCGTGACAGCAGCAATGCGCGAGTCTTTAATCATCTGACTGACACCGTCGTTGTCGGCATTCAGCCAGCCATATACGCCTTGTGGGATACCCGCATCTTTAAACACCTGGGCAATGAGCTGTGCACAGCCCATCACATTCGGCGCATGTTTAAGTAAGTAGCCGTTACCTGCAAGAATGATGGGAACAGCGCCACGCATCACCTGCCATAACGGAAAATTCCACGGCATAATCGCCAGAATCGTCCCCAACGGTCGATACTCAATAACCGCCTGCTGATTTTCCACCAGCGTAGGTTCCGCCTTCAGCATTGCCGGACCATGTTCTGCATACCAGTCACACAAATTCGCCGATTTCGCCACTTCAGCGCGCGCCTGGTTGATTGGTTTGCCCATTTCGCGGGTGATCATTTGCGCCATTTCTTCGCTACGAGCGCGCAGAGCCTTACCGATATCACGCAGTTTTTCAGCACGATAATCTATATTTGTCTCGCGCCAGTCGCGAAAGCCTGCTGCCGCCAGCTGAAGTGCGTTTTCGATATCGTCAGCGCCAGCCCACGGCAGCACAGAAAGTTGTTCACCCGTGGCAGGATTTATCGAAATTGCATGAGTTGCCGGAGTAATGGTCATCGGGGTATCTCCTTTATGAGTCATGGTATGAAGATACGCAGATTTACTCTTGCTTTAAAATGAATAATATTAAGCCACTTATTCACGAATCGAGAATGCTATGGATCTGACCCAACTGGAGATGTTCAACGCGGTTGCCGAAGCTGGCAGCATAACCCAGGCTGCAGCAAAAGTGCATCGCGTGCCGTCGAATCTCACTACCCGTCTGCGCCAGCTGGAAACAGAACTGGGGGTTGATCTGTTTATTCGCGAGAATCAGCGTTTACGTCTCTCTCCTGCCGGGCATAACTTTTTACGCTATAGCCAACAAATTCTCGCGTTAGTGGATGAAGCGCGGAGCGTTGTCGCTGGCGATGAGCCGCAAGGTTTATTTTCTCTTGGTTCGCTGGAAAGCACCGCTGCAGTGCGCATTCCAGCCACGCTGGCGGAATTCAACCGTCGTTATCCCAAAATTCAGTTTTCACTTTCCACCGGCCCTTCCGGCACTATGCTGGATGGTGTACTGGAGGGAAAACTGAATGCGGCGTTTATTGATGGACCCATTAACCATACTGCCATCGACGGGATACCGGTATACCGCGAGGAACTGATGATCGTCACGCCACAAGGATATGCGCCAGTAACCCGTGCCAGTCAGGTTAATGGCAGTAACATTTATGCCTTCCGCGCCAATTGTTCGTATCGTCGCCACTTCGAGAGCTGGTTTCATGCTGACGGTGCCGCTCCGGGAACTATCCATGAGATGGAGTCTTATCACGGAATGTTGGCCTGTGTGATCGCAGGAGCAGGCATTGCGCTTATTCCGCGCTCTATGCTGGAAAGTATGCCGGGGCATCACCAGGTTGAAGCGTGGCCGTTAGCTGAGCAATGGCGTTGGTTAACAACCTGGCTGGTCTGGCGTCGTGGTGCGAAAACACGTCCGCTCGAGGCATTTATTCAACTGCTGGATGTGCCTGACTCGGCAAGACAGGGATATCAATGAGCTATTTTTGATAGTTCTTGCGGTTAATATGCTCTATATAGTGATGTTCCGATGACTTATGACTATATGGGGCAAATATGGTTACGCCAGTAAGCATCAGCAATTACATATCTCTTCCTGATGATTTTCCCGTACGTAATATTGCACCGCAGGTAAAAGAAGTTTTAAAGGATTTTATTGATGCACTTAGTACAATAATATGTAATGAAGAGTGGCGCACGTCTTTAAACATCAACTCAGCCACAAAAAAGATATTTAATAACCTTGACAACTTATCATATATTCAGAGGACTTCTTTTCGGGGTAACGACACGCTATACAATGAAAAGGTTCAGTTTAAACTCACTTATCCCGCCAGGAATGGAAGACACAAAGAAAATATTGAATTTCAGGTAGTAATAAATTTAAGCCCTATTTATTTAGATAATTTTCGCCATGATGGAGAAATTAATATTTTTTGCGCTCCCAACCCAAAGCCTGTCACTATGGGGCGCGTATTTCAGACCGGCGTCGAGCGTGTACTCTTTCTGTTTCTGAATGATTTTATTGAACAATTTCCAATGATCAACCCTGGTGTTCCCATCAAAAGAGCGCATACACCACATATTGAACCCCTGCCTTCGGATCACCATACCGCTGCAGATTACTTACGCCAGTTTGATTTGCTTGTCCTGAATTTTATCTCTCGCGGTAATTTTGTCATACTCCCCCGATTATGGAATAACTCTGAGGTTCACAGATGGTTCGTCAATAAAGATCCTAACTTGATCACCGCCATTCTCGACATAACGGACAGCGAATTAAAAGAGGATTTGTTGCAAAGCCTGATGGATTCATTAGGTTCTAACAAACATGTACTACCCGAAGTCTGCATCTGCTTTTTATCCCTTTTAGCAGAACAAGAATCTCCTCATTTTCAGAACTTGTTTTTATTTTTCGCCAATATGTTATTGCACTATCACCAATTTATGAATCCCAATGAAAGTGATTTGAATGACGTGTTGATGCCAGCATCATTAAGTGATGATAAAATTATCAAACATATGGCGCGCAGGACCCTCAAACTGTTTGTAAAAAATGAAACACCGCCAAAAGTTACTCACGAAGACCTGGTGAAAAACAGGCCTCGCTCCCCTGTCAGACCACCTATACCCGCAACCTCCAAAACGCCAGACCTCCCTGAACGTCATTAAACCGTGATGTTACCGACTCTCTGACGCGTGAAAGAATCAGCGTCAGAGAAACGGAAAACGCGATCCAGATCACAAATGCATTGTATTCACATCATTAACCGTTTTAAGATCATTTCATCACTTTTTCGCAACTCACCCGATAATCTGTTATGACAACAAACACTGTTTCCCGCAAAGTGGCGTGGCTACGGGTCGTTACGCTGGCAGTCGCCGCCTTCATCTTCAACACCACCGAATTTGTCCCTGTTGGCCTGCTCTCTGACATTGCGCAAAGTTTTCACATGCAAACCGCTCAGGTCGGCATCATGTTGACCATTTACGCATGGGTAGTAGCGCTAATGTCATTGCCTTTTATGTTAATGACCAGTCAGGTTGAACGGCGCAAATTACTGATCTGCCTGTTTGTGGTGTTTATTGCCAGCCACGTACTGTCGTTTTTGTCGTGGAGCTTTACCGTTCTGGTGATCAGTCGCATTGGTGTGGCTTTTGCACATGCGATTTTCTGGTCGATTACGGCGTCTCTGGCGATCCGTATGGCTCCGGCCGGGAAGCGAGCACAGGCATTGAGTTTAATTGCCACCGGTACAGCACTGGCGATGGTCTTAGGTTTACCTCTCGGGCGCATTGTGGGCCAGTATTTCGGTTGGCGAATGACCTTCTTCGCGATTGGTATTGGGGCGCTTATCACCCTTTTGTGCCTGATTAAGTTACTTCCCTTACTGCCCAGTGAGCATTCCGGTTCACTGAAAAGCCTCCCGCTATTGTTCCGCCGCCCGGCATTGATGAGCATTTATTTGTTAACTGTGGTGGTTGTCACCGCCCATTACACGGCATACAGCTATATCGAGCCTTTTGTACAAAACATTGCGGGATTCAGCGCCAACTTTGCCACGGCATTACTGTTATTACTCGGTGGTGCGGGCATTATTGGCAGCGTGATTTTCGGTAAACTGGGTAATCAGTATGCGTCTGCGTTGGTGAGTACGGCGATTGCGCTGTTGCTGGTGTGCCTGGCATTGCTGTTACCTGCGGCGAACAGTGAAATACACCTCGGGGTGCTGAGTATTTTCTGGGGGATCGCGATGATGATCATCGGGCTTGGTATGCAGGTTAAAGTGCTGGCGCTGGCACCAGATGCTACCGACGTCGCGATGGCGCTATTCTCCGGCATATTTAATATTGGAATCGGGGCGGGTGCGTTGGTAGGTAATCAGGTGAGTTTGCACTGGTCAATGTCGATGATTGGTTATGTGGGCGCGGTGCCTGCTTTTGCCGCGTTAATTTGGTCAATCATTATATTTCGCCGCTGGCCAGTGACACTCGAAGAACAGACGCAATAGTTGAAAGGCCCATTCGGGCCTTTTTTAATGGTACGTTTTAATGATTTCCAGGATGCCGTTAATAATAAACTGCACACCCATACATACCAGCAGGAATCCCATCAGACGGGAGATCGCTTCAATGCCACCCTTGCCCACCAGCCGCATAATTGCGCCGGAGCTGCGTAGGCTTCCCCACAAAATAACCGCCACCAGGAAAAAGATCAGCGGCGGCGCAACCATCAGTACCCAATCAGCGAAGGTTGAACTCTGACGCACTGTGGACGCCGAGCTAATAATCATCGCTATGGTTCCCGGACCGGCAGTACTTGGCATTGCCAGCGGCACAAAGGCAATATTGGCACTGGGTTCATCTTCCAGCTCTTCCGACTTGCTTTTCGCCTCCGGTGAATCAATCGCTTTCTGTTGCGGAAAGAGCATCCGAAAACCGATAAACGCGACGATTAAGCCGCCTGCAATTCGCAGACCGGGAATCGAAATGCCAAATGTATCCATCACCAGTTGCCCGGCGTAATACGCCACCATCATGATGGCAAATACGTACACCGAGGCCATCAACGACTGACGATTACGTTCGGCACTGTTCATGTTGCCTGCCAGGCCAAGAAATAACGCGACAGTTGTTAATGGGTTAGCTAACGGCAGCAACACCACCAGCCCCAGGCCAATTGCTTTAAACAAATCTAACATTGGTGGTTGTTATCCTGTGTATCTGGGTTATCAGCGAAAAGTATAAGGGGTAAACAAGGATAAAGTGTCACTCTTTAGCTAGCCTTGCATCGCATTGAACAAAACTTGAACCGATTTAGCAAAACGTGGCATCGGTCAATTCATTCATTTGACTTATACTTGCCTGGGCAATATTATCCCCTGCAACTAATTACTTGCCAGGGCAACTAATGTGAAAAGTACCAGCGATCTGTTCAATGAAATTATTCCATTGGGTCGCTTAATCCATATGGTTAATCAGAAGAAAGATCGCCTGCTTAACGAGTATCTGTCTCCGCTGGATATTACCGCGGCACAGTTTAAGGTGCTCTGCTCTATCCGCTGCGCGGCGTGTATTACTCCGGTTGAACTGAAAAAGGTATTGTCGGTCGACCTGGGAGCACTGACCCGTATGCTGGATCGCCTGGTCTGTAAAGGCTGGGTGGAAAGGTTGCCGAACCCGAATGACAAGCGCGGCGTACTGGTAAAACTTACCACCGGCGGCGCGGCAATATGTGAACAATGCCATCAATTAGTTGGCCAGGACCTGCACCAAGAATTAACAAAAAACCTGACGGCGGACGAAGTGGCAACACTTGAGTATTTGCTTAAGAAAGTCCTGCCGTAAACAAAAAAGAGGTATGACGATGTCCAGACGCAATACTGACGCTATTACCATTCATAGCATTTTGGACTGGATCGAGGACAACCTGGAATCGCCACTGTCACTGGAGAAAGTGTCAGAGCGTTCGGGTTACTCCAAATGGCACCTGCAACGGATGTTTAAAAAAGAAACCGGTCATTCATTAGGCCAATACATCCGCAGCCGTAAGATGACGGAAATCGCGCAAAAGCTGAAGGAAAGTAACGAGCCGATACTCTATCTGGCAGAACGATATGGCTTCGAGTCGCAACAAACTCTGACCCGAACCTTCAAAAATTACTTTGATGTTCCGCCGCATAAATACCGGATGACCAATATGCAGGGCGAATCGCGCTTTTTACATCCATTAAATCATTACAACAGCTAGTTGAAAACGTGACAACGTCACTGAGGCAATCATGAAACCACTTTCATCCGCAATAGCAGCTGCGCTTATTCTCTTTTCCGCGCAGGGCGTTGCGGAACAAACCACGCAGCCAGTTGTTACTTCTTGTGCCAATGTCGTGGTTGTTCCCCCATCGCAGGAACAACCACCGTTTGATTTAAATCACATGGGTACTGGCAGTGATAAGTCGGATGCGCTCGGCGTGCCCTATTATAATCAACACGCTATGTAGTTTGTTCTGGCCCCGACATCTCGGGGCTTATTAACTTCCCACCTTTACCGCTTTACGCCACCGCAAGCCAAATACATTGATATACAGCCCGGTCATAATGAGCACCGCACCTAAAAATTGCAGACCCGTTAAGCGTTCATCCAACAATAGTGCCGCACTTGCCAGTCCGACTACGGGCACCAGTAACGATAACGGTGCAACCCACCAGGTTTCATAGCGTCCCAGTAACGTCCCCCAGATCCCATAACCAACAATTGTCGCCACAAACGCCAGATACATCAGCGACAAGATGGTGGTCATATCAATAGTAACCAGACTGTGAATCATGGATGCGGAACCATCGAGAATCAGCGAGGCAACAAAGAAGGGAATGATTGGGATTAAAGCGCTCCAGATTACCAGCGACATCACCGCCGGACGCGTTGAGTGCGACATGATCTTTTTATTGAAGATGTTGCCACACGCCCAACTAAATGCTGCAGCCAGGGTCAACATAAAGCCGAGCATCGCCACATGCTGACCGTTCAGACTATCTTCGATTAACACCAGTACGCCAAAAATCGCTAAGGCGATCCCCGCCAATTGTTTGCCATGCAGTCGCTCCCCGAAAGTAAACGCGCCAAGCACGATAGTAAAAAACGCCTGTGCCTGTAACACCAGCGAAGCCAGTCCAGCAGGCATACCAAAGTTAATGGTGCAGAACAGAAAGGCAAACTGCGCAAAACTGATGGTTAATCCATACCCCAAGAGCAAATTCAGTGGTACTTTCGGTCGTGCAACAAAAAAGATGGCCGGAAAAGCGACCAGCATAAAGCGCAAACCGGCCAGCATCAGCGGTGGCATGTTATGAAGCCCCACTTTGATGACCACAAAATTTAGCCCCCATACGACCACTACCAGTAGCGCCAACACACCATCTTTTCGCGACATTCTACCGCCTCTGAATTTCATCTTTTGTAAGCAATCAACTTAGCTGAATTTACTTTTCTTTAACAGTTGATTCGTTAGTCGCCGGTTACGACGGCATTAATGCGCAAATAAGTCGCTATACTTCGGATTTTTGCCATGCTATTTCTTTACATCTCTAAAACAAAACATAACGAAACGCACTGCCGGACAGACAAATGAACTTATCCCTACGACGCTCTACCAGCGCCCTTCTTGCCTCGTCGTTGTTATTAACCATCGGACGCGGCGCTACGCTGCCATTTATGACCATTTACTTGAGTCGCCAGTACAGCCTGAGTGTCGATCTAATCGGTTATGCGATGACAATTGCGCTCACTATTGGCGTCGTTTTTAGCCTCGGTTTTGGTATCCTGGCGGATAAGTTCGACAAGAAACGCTATATGTTACTGGCAATTACCGCCTTCGCCAGCGGTTTTATTGCCATTCCTTTAGTGAATAACGTGACGCTGGTTGTGCTCTTTTTTGCCCTCATTAACTGCGCCTATTCTGTTTTTGCTACCGTGCTGAAAGCCTGGTTTGCCGACAATCTTTCGTCCACCAGCAAAACGAAAATCTTCTCAATCAACTACACCATGCTAAACATTGGCTGGACCATCGGTCCGCCGCTCGGCACGCTGTTGGTGATGCAGAGCATCAATCTGCCCTTCTGGCTGGCAGCTATCTGTTCCGCGTTTCCCATGCTTTTCATTCAAATTTGGGTAAAGCGCAGCGAGAAAATCATCGCCACGGAAACAGGCAGTGTCTGGTCGCCGAAAGTTTTATTACAAGATAAAGCACTGTTGTGGTTTACCTGCTCTGGTTTTCTGGCTTCTTTTGTAAGCGGCGCATTTGCTTCATGCATTTCACAATATGTGATGGTGATTGCTGATGGGGATTTTGCCGAAAAGGTGGTCGCGGTTGTTCTTCCGGTGAATGCTGCCATGGTGGTTACGTTGCAATATTCCGTGGGCCGCCGACTTAACCCGGCTAACATCCGCGCGCTGATGACAGCAGGCACCCTCTGTTTCGTCATCGGTCTGGTCGGTTTTATTTTTTCCGGCAACAGCCTGCTATTGTGGGGTATGTCAGCTGCGGTATTTACTGTCGGTGAAATCATTTATGCGCCGGGCGAGTATATGTTGATTGACCATATTGCGCCGCCAGGAATGAAAGCCAGCTATTTTTCCGCCCAGTCTTTAGGCTGGCTTGGTGCCGCGATTAACCCATTAGTGAGTGGCGTAGTGCTAACCAGCCTGCCGCCTTCCTCGCTGTTTGTCATCTTAGCGTTGGTGATCATTGCTGCGTGGGTGCTGATGTTAAAAGGGATTCGAGCAAGACCGTGGGGGCAGCCCGCGCTTTGTTGATTTAAGTCGAACACAATAAAGATTTAATTCAGCCTTCGTTTAGGTTACCTCTGCTAATATCTTTCTCATTGAGATGAAAATTAAGGTAAGCGAGGAAACACACCACACCATAAACGGAGGCAAATAATGCTGGGTAATATGAATGTTTTTATGGCCGTACTGGGAATAATTTTATTTTCTGGTTTTCTGGCCGCGTATTTCAGCCACAAATGGGATGACTAATGAACGGAGATAATCCCTCACCTAACCGGCCCCTTGTTACAGTTGTGTACAAGGGGCCTGATTTTTATGACGGCGAAAAAAAACCGCCAGTAAACCGGCGGTGAATGCTTGCATGGATAGATTTGTGTTTTGCTTTTACGCTAACAGGCATTTTCCTGCACTGATAACGAATCGTTGACACAGTAGCATCAGTTTTCTCAATGAATGTTAAACGGAGCTTAAACTCGGTTAATCACATTTTGTTCGTCAATAAACATACAGCGATTTCTTCCCGTTTGCTTACCCTCATACATTGCCCGGTCTGCTCTTCCAATGACCACATCCAGAGGCTCTTCAGGAAATGCGCGACTGACACCTGCTGTCACGGTAATGTTGATATGCCCTTCAGAATGTGTGATGGCATGGTTATCGACTAACTGGCAAATTCTGACACCTGCACGACATGCTTCTTCATCATTAGCCGCTTTGACAATAATGATAAATTCTTCGCCCCCGTAGCGATAAACCGTTTCGTAATCACGCGTCCAACTGGCTAAGTAAGTTGCCAGGGGGCGTAATACTACATCGCCGATTAAATGCCCGTAGGTATCATTAACCAATTTAAATCGGTCAATATCCAACAACATTAAATAAAGATTCAGAGGCTCAGTGTTGCGTAACTGATGATCAAAGGATTCATCAAGAACCCGACGCCCCGGCAATCCCGTCAAAACATCCATATTGCTACGGATCGTCAGCAAATAAATTTTGTAATCGGTTAATGCCGCAGTAAAAGAAAGCAACCCCTCCTGAAAGGCGTCGAAATGCGCGTCCTGCCAGTGATTTTCAACAATAGCCAGCATTAATTCCCGACCACAGTTATGCATATGTTGATGGGCAGAATCCATTAGCCGAACGTAAGGTAATTCATCGTTATCGAGTGGCCCCAGATGATCAATCCACCGACCAAACTGGCACAGTCCATAAGAATGGTTATCCGTTATTTCTGGCTTACTGGCATCTCTCGCGACCACGCTGTGAAACATACTCACCAGCCACTGGTAGTGGGCATCGATAGCCTTATTGAGATTTAACAAGATGGCATCAATTTCCGTTGTCTTCTTGATCATTGCCACTCCTTTTTCACAGTTCCTTGTGCGCGCTATTCTAACGAGAGAAAAGCAAAATTACGTCAATATTTTCATAGAAATCCGAAGTTATGAGTCATCTCTGAGATAACATTGTGATTTAAAACAAAATCAGCGGATAAAAAAGTGTTTAATTCTGTAAATCACCTCTGCATTATCGTAAATAAAAGGATGACAAATAGCATAACCCAATACCCTAATGGCCCAGTAGTTCAGGCCATCAGGCTAATTTATTTTTATTTCTGCAAATGAGTGACCCGAACGACGGCCGGCGCGCTTTTCTTATCCAGACTGCCGCTAATGTTGATCATCTGGTCCGGCTGAACTTCTCGTCCATCAAAGACGGCCGCAGGAATAACGACATTAATTTCACCGCTCTTATCGCGAAAAACGTAACGGTCCTCTCCTTTGTGAGAAATCAAATTACCGCGTAGTGAAACCGAAGCGCCATCGTGCATGTTTTTTGCGAAATCAACGGTCATTTTTTTTGCATCATCGGTTCCGCGATAGCCATCTTCTATTGCATGAGGCGGCGGTGGCGCTGCATCCTGTTTTAAACCGCCCTGGTCATCTGCCAACGCATAAGGCATGACAAGAAAACTTGCTAATACAATGGCCTGAAATTTCATACTGACTCCTTAATTGCGTTTGGTTTGACTTATTAAGTCTGGTTGCTATTTTTATAATTGCCAAATAAGAATATTGCCAATTGTTATAAGGCATTTAAAATCAGCCAACTAGCTGTCAAATATACAGAGAATTTAACTCACTAAAGTTAAGAAGATTGAAAAGTCTTAAACATATTTTCAGAATAATCGGATTTATATGCTTGAAAATTATTATATTGGACGAGCATACAGAAAAAGCAAATCACCTTTACATATAAAAGCGTGGACAAAAAACAGTGAACATTAATAGAGATAAAATTGTACAACTTGTAGATACCGATACTATTGAAAACCTGACATCCGCGTTGAGTCAAAGACTTATCGCGGATCAATTACGCTTAACTACCGCCGAATCATGCACCGGCGGTAAGTTGGCTAGCGCCCTGTGTGCAGCTGAAGATACACCCAAATTTTACGGTGCAGGCTTTGTTACTTTCACCGATCAGGCAAAGATGAAAATCCTCAGCGTAAGCCAGCAATCTCTTGAACGATATTCTGCGGTGAGTGAGAAAGTGGCAGCAGAAATGGCAACCGGTGCCATAGAGCGTGCGGATGCTGATGTCAGTATTGCCATTACCGGCTACGGCGGACCGGAGGGCGGTGAAGATGGTACGCCAGCGGGTACCGTCTGGTTTGCGTGGCATATTAAAGGCCAGAACTACACTGCGGTTATGCATTTTGCTGGCGACTGCGAAACGGTATTAGCTTTAGCGGTGAGGTTTGCCCTCGCCCAGCTGCTGCAATTACTGCTATAACCAGGCTGGCCTGGCGATATCTCAGGCCAGCCATTGGTGGTGTTTATATGTTCAAGCCACGATGTTGCAGCATCGGCATAATCTTAGGTGCCTTACCGCGCCATTGTCGATACAGGCGTTCCAGATCTTCGCTGTTACCTCTGGAAAGGATCGCCTCGCGAAAACGCAGCCCATTTTCACGCGTTAATCCGCCCTGCTCAACAAACCACTGATAACCATCATCGGCCAACATTTGCGTCCACAGATAAGCGTAATAACCTGCAGCATATCCGCCACCAAAAATATGGGCGAAATAACTGCTGCGATAGCGTGGCGGTATAGCAGGAAGATCCATATTTTCCGCCACCAGCGCCCGCAATTCAAAATCATCGACATCCTGCATTGCTTCGTTTTCTTCCAGGCAATGCCAGCGCATATCGAGAAGTGCGGCGCTAAGCAGTTCGCTCATCTCATACCCTTTGTTGAACAGGCTGGCATTACGCATTTTCTGTTGCAGTTCGTCAGGCATTGCTGCCCCGCTCTGATAATGCCGGGCGTAGCGAGCGAATACCTGCGGATGCGTTGCCCAGTGTTCGTTGATTTGCGACGGAAATTCGACAAAATCACGCGGCGTGTTGGTGCCGGAAAGCGTGGCATAACGCTGGCGGGCAAAAAGGCCGTGCAGCGTATGACCAAATTCATGGAATAAGGTTATGACATCATCCCAGAGTAACAACGCAGGCTCACCGGCAGCGGGTTTCTGATAATTGCAGACGTTATAAATTACCGGATGTGTTTTATTAAGCGTTGATTGCTCAACAAAATTGCCCATCCATGCACCGCCGCTTTTTGAATCACGGGCGAAGAAATCACCGTAAAATAACGCCAGCCCCACGCCATTATGATCAAAAATTTCCCACACACGAACGTCAGGATGGTAGACAGGAATATCAAAACGTTCGACAAACTTAATACCGAAGAGCTGATTCGCGGTCCAGAATACACCTTCATTTAACACCGTGTTTAATTCAAAATATGGCTTGAGCTGCGCCTCATCAAGATCAAATTTCTCCCGCCGTACCTGTTCCGCATAAAATGCCCAGTCCCACGGCTGCGCGCTAAACCCGCCCTGCTGCTTATCGATAACCGCCTGTATGGAGGCTAATTCATCGCTCGCACGTTGACGCGCCGCTGGAACAATTTCCCGCATAAAGTTAAGTGCTGCTTCAGGTGTTTTTGCCATCTGATCGGCGATTTTCCATGCGGCATAATGAGGAAAACCAAGTAGTGTTGCCTGTTGTGCACGGATCTCCACCAGACGTTGAATGATAGCGCGGGTATCATTGGCATCATTTTTTTCCGCTCGCGTCCAGCCCGCAATAAACAGTTTTTCACGCGTCGCACGATCGCGCATTTCGGCAAGCGCCGGTTGTTGGGTGGTATTCAGCAGCGGAATCAGCCATTTGTTATCCAGACCTTTCTCGCGAGCCGCCTCTGCCGCCAGCGCAATCTCTTGCTCACTCATTCCTGCCAGCTGCGCGATATCGTTCACAACCAGACCGCCGGATTTATTTGCTGCCAGTAATCGCTGGTTAAACTGGCTGGTCAGGGTCGCAGCTTCTGTATTCAGTACTTTTAATTTTGCTTTATCAGCTTGCGCAAGTTTGGCTCCGGCAAGGACAAAACGTTGATGAATCACCTCCACCAGGCGGATGGATTCACTATCAAGCCCCAGGGATTCACGGCGCTGCCAGACAGCATCTACCCGCGCGAATAATTCACCGTTCAGATAGATATCATTAGCCAGTTCCGCCAGTTCAGCGGAAAACTGCTCGTCAAGACGCTGTAATTCATCATTGGTATGCGCCGCAGTCATCGCAAAAAAGACGCTGGTAACGCGGGTAAGTAATTCTCCGCTTTGTTCCAGTGCCAGAATAGTATTGTTGAAATCAGGCATTTGCGGGTTAAGCGCGATGGCAGCAATTTCTGCCCGCTTTTGCTGCATTCCCTCATCGAATGCCGGGCGATAGTGATGATTGGCAATTTGATCAAAATGGGGAGCCAGATACGGCAGTGTGCTTTGCACAAGGAAAGGATTCATTGTTGTCATTTTCTTCTCCTGAACGCGAGGTGTTCCATAGCGTAGGCTTACTGATAACGGAGTGCAATCTTGCAATCCAGTATTACCCGCTCTTAAGCATCCCGTGCTATGTTATTGACACACAAAAGCGTTGAGGAACAGTGAGATGATCGTTTTAGTAACTGGAGCAACGGCAGGTTTTGGTGAATGCATTACTCGTCGTTTTATTCAACAAGGGCATAAAGTTATCGCCACTGGCCGTCGCCAGGAACGGTTGCAGGAGTTAAAAGACGAACTGGGAGATAATCTGTATATCGCCCAACTGGACGTTCGCAACCGCGCCGCTATTGAAGAGATGCTGGCATCGCTTCCTGCCGAGTGGTGCAATATTGATATCCTGGTAAATAATGCCGGCCTGGCGTTGGGCATGGAGCCTGCGCATAAAGCCAGCGTTGAAGACTGGGAAACGATGATTGATACCAACAACAAAGGCCTGGTATATATGACGCGCGCCGTCTTACCGGGTATGGTTGAACGTAATCATGGTCATATTATTAACATTGGCTCAACGGCAGGTAGCTGGCCGTATGCCGGTGGTAACGTTTACGGTGCGACGAAAGCGTTTGTTCGTCAGTTTAGCCTGAATCTGCGTACGGATCTGCATGGTACGGCGGTGCGCGTCACCGACATCGAACCGGGTCTGGTGGGTGGTACCGAGTTTTCCAATGTCCGCTTTAAAGGCGATGACGGTAAAGCAGAAAAAACCTATCAAAATACCGTTGCATTGACGCCAGAAGATGTCAGCGAAGCCGTCTGGTGGGTGTCAACGCTGCCTGCTCACGTCAATATCAATACCCTGGAAATGATGCCGGTTACCCAAAGCTATGCCGGACTGAATGTCCACCGTCAGTAATTTTTATACCCGGCGTAACTGCCGGGTTATTGCTTGTCACAAAAAAGTGGTAGACTCATGCAGTTAACTCACTCACAAGCAAGAACGAATGACCGTCGAAACGCAACTTAATCCCACACAGCCTGTCAATCAGCAGATTTATCGTATTCTTCGTCGCGACATTGTCCATTGCCTGATTGCTCCAGGCACACCGTTGTCGGAAAAAGAAGTTTCTGTTCGTTTCAATGTGTCACGCCAGCCGGTTCGTGAAGCCTTTATTAAACTGGCGGAAAACGGCCTGATTCAAATTCGTCCGCAACGTGGCAGCTACGTCAACAAAATTTCCATGGCCCAGGTGCGCAACGGCAGTTTTATCCGTCAGGCCATTGAGTGCGCGGTGGCGCGTCGGGCGGCGAGCATGATTACCGAAAGCCAGTGCTATCAACTGGAACAAAATCTTCACCAGCAACGCATTGCCATTGAGCGCAAGCAACTGGATGATTTTTTTGAACTTGATGACAACTTCCATCAACTCCTGACGCAGATTGCCGACTGTCAACTGGCGTGGGATACCATTGAGAACCTGAAAGCGACCGTTGATCGCGTGCGCTATATGAGTTTCGACCACGTTTCTCCACCAGAAATGCTGTTACGCCAGCATCTTGATATTTTCTCTGCCCTGCAAAAACGTGATGGCGATGCGGTAGAACGTGCAATGACGCAACATTTGCAGGAAATCAGCGAATCCGTGCGCCAGATCCGCCAGGAAAACAGCGACTGGTTTAGCGAAGAGTAATTCATTTCCTCTCATCCCATCCGGGGTGAGAGTCTTTTCCCCCGCCTTATGGCTCATGCATGCATCAAAAAAGATGTGAGCTTGATCAAAAACAAAAAATATTTCACTCGACAGGAGTATTTATATTGCGCCCGTTACGTGGGCTTCGACTGTAAATCAGAAAGGAGAAAACACCTATGACGACCTACGATCGTAACCGTAACGCAATCACCACTGGCAGCCGTGTTATGGTTAGCGGCACCGGTCACACTGGCAAGATCCTGTCGATTGATACTGAAGGTCTGACCGCTGAGCAAATCCGCCGCGGAAAAACCGTAGTTGTTGAAGGTTGTGAAGAGAAACTGGCACCACTGGACCTGATTCGTCTCGGCATGAACTAAGCGTGTGAATGCCGCCGATGGCGGCATTGCTTTTTTACTTCACGGAATATTTTGCCACGGTCGCTTTCGCGCCATGCGCTAATAAAGACAAGTACGTTTCCGTCACTCTTGCAGTAAACAAACTATTGTCTGGCAAATCATCACCAAAGATCGCCTTAATCGCCAGCAATGACTGGACGCGCGCTTTCCCTTCGTCACTACTTTGTACAGCCTTCTGAATAACAGGTAACAGTGGGTCACTGATTTCTATCGGATTTCCCTGTTCATCAACACCACCGACATAACGCATCCAACCCGCGACGCCCAGCGCCAGCAGATCGAACTTGCTGTCATGCGCCAGATGCCAGCGAACAGAATCCAACATCCGCTGTGGCAATTTCTGGCTACCATCCATCGCAATCTGCCAGGTTCGATGACGTAACGCCGGGTTGCTATAGCGTGCAATTAATCGGTTAGCGTAATCTTGCAAATCAACGCCCTGCACTTTCAACGTCGGCGCTTGTTCCTGCAACATCAAGCCATACGCCGCATAACGATATTGTTCATCTTCCATACAGTCATTAATGTGCTGATATCCTGCAAGATACCCCAGATACGCCAGGAATGAATGACTGCCGTTGAGCATGCGCAACTTCATCTCTTCATAAGGCAGCACATCGCTAACCAGTTCGGCTCCCGCTTTTTCCCATTCCGGACGTCCGGCAACAAAGTTATCTTCTATTACCCACTGGCGGAAAGGTTCACAGGCAACGCCCGCAGGATCGCGCACACCGGTAAGTTGTTCGATTTTCGCCAGCGTATCCTCTGTCACTGCGGGCACAATACGGTCCACCATTGTTGATGGGAAAGTCACGTTATCTTCGATCCATTGTGCCAGTTTTACATCAACGGCTTGTGCGTAGGAAGTGACAACGTCACGCATAACATGACCGTTTTCTGGCATGTTGTCACATGACATGACGGTAAATGCGGGAAGTCCTGCCGCTTTACGGCGAGCCAGCGCCTCAACAATCACCCCTGTTGCTGTTTTCGGCTGGTGGGGATTTTGCACGTCGGCAGCGACCATCGGGTGATCGAGCATTAACTGTCCGGTCGCCGGAGAGTGGAAATACCCTTTTTCGGTGATTGTCAGAGAGACAATCGCAATTTGCGGTTCACACATCGCAGCCAGCACGGTTTCTAAGCCATCTATTTGTACGTGCAAGGCTTTTTTAACGACGCCAACGACGCGAGCCGTCCACGCGTCGGCCGACATTTCCGCAACGGTATAAAGATTATCTTGCTGTTGTAAATCGGCAATTTGCTGTTCGCCGCCGATTAAGTTGACCTCATAATATCCCCAGTCACTGAAATGTTCCGTAGCAAGAATATCGGCATACACGCCCTGATGCGCACGGTGAAATGCACCAAAGCCTAAATGAACAATTCTTGGGGCCAGGTTATTACGATCATAAACAGGGAGTGTCGCTTTTGCTGATAACAAATTATTTCCCATAACAATTCCTTAAATATAAATATGGCAAGCTATATGTTTTGTTATATGAATAAAAATCCCCTCTCCGGTAAGAGAAGGGATTAAGGGTTTACAGACTTCTGGAAGGTTGCGCAGCTCTTACAACACGCGGTTGATCTTCCGCAGCGTCTTCCAGCGCACTTAAATCACGGTCTTTCACCTCTGGCATTTTCAGCGCAGAGATTAAACCAATCACTGAATATGCCATGATCATAATGGCGATCGGATACCAGGATTCCGTCATGGTGCAGAAAATACCCGCCAGGATAGGACCAAAACCGGAAGCGATAAGACCACCAATTTCTTTAGAAATAGCCATCCGGGTAAAGCGGTTTTTACAGCCGAACATTTCTGCCATGGTAATGTTTTCCAGAGCAAATAATCCCAGCACCGCACAGTTATGAATCACAATCAGTGCAACCATAATGGTGCTCGGGGCATAGCTTTTATCTACGATGATAGAAAGCATTGGCCATGCCAGCACAATCGCGGAGGTATTCATAATAATATACGGGATCCAGCGACCAATTTTATCGGATAACCAACCAAGGAACGGAATGGTCATAAAGCCGAGAATCGAACTAATCATCAATGCATCTGTTGGAATTGCTTTGTTAAACAATAACGTCTGCACTAAATAGCCTGCAAGGAAAGTCTGAATTAACCCAGAGTTACCCGCCTGACCAAAACGCAGCCCTGTTGCCAGCCAGAAGGATTTGCTCTGGAACATGCTACCAGCAGGTGCAGGTTTTGCTGTCGGTTGGTTGCTGTCATTAACCTTCTCAAAGACCGGGCTTTCTTTCAGATTCATACGTAACCAGATAGCAAAGACCATCACGACAACGCTCGCCAGGAACGGTATACGCCATCCCCACGCCAGCAGTTCCTCTTTACTGAGAATGAAGAACATAAAGGCCCAGATTGCCGTTGCGCTCAAGGTTCCGCAGTTAGTTCCCATAGCTACAAATGAGGAGATAATTCCGCGCTTACCTTTTGGCGCATATTCCGCCAGCATCGTACCGGCACCGGAAATTTCCGCACCTGCACCCAATCCCTGAATAATACGCAGCGTCACCAGCAAGATGGGGGCAAAAACACCAATCTGTGCATAGGTCGGTAACACACCAATTAAGGTGGTACAGATCCCCATCATGGTGATGGTAATAAAGAGCACTTTTTTACGCCCTATTCTGTCGCCCATTTTGCCGAAAATAAATGCTCCGACAATACGCGCCACATAACCTGCACCGTAGGTTCCCATTGCCAAAATTAACGCCATTGCCGTTGATGATTCAGGAAAAAATATTTCATGAAACACTAACGCTGCGCCGAGCGAATATAACTGGAAATCCATAATTCACAGATGTTTTTTCTCATTCTGTGGTTTCCTTGGCGCTTTCTAGGTTTTTTCAGATAGTTACATTTTTTCAAAAGCATCCTGAGTTCGATCTTACTATCTATCTGTGGCCTATTTCTGTCCCATATATGCCCCAAAAAATACCCCAACAGATAAGCAGTCTTTTCATGGTGTTACGCGTAAAAACAATAACGGCTTGAAATTATTCAATACACTCTCGAAAGTGCATCAGCCAACCGCAGAACGTTATTGCATACAACGTTTCTGCGGCATATCACGAAACGATTACTTAATGACTGGGACTTCAGACCACTCAATATCCGGTACAATTATGTATCAACGCAGTTTAACAACACCCTATATTTAATCCAGAGTGCGAGCAACGTTGTCCCTTTCTCTTTTGCACTCTTAAAATATACGATTACTTAAGTGAAGATGCTTGACGAATCGCCAAATAAAACATCTTCATCAGCATAAAAATCCATATATGATTGAAAATTTAGTCATTAATACCATTCATATCTGAATACTGACCTAATATGCTTACTAACCGTGAGAAATCTTTTTTTTCGACTTAATCACTCGAAATAAACTTTCACTCAATTGAAAACAATTAGCTACAATTATCATTGCAATATCAAATCAAACATAACAACTTGCATAAATTCTCATGGGATACAGCATCAGTTGTGCCAAACACATAAGGAATTGAAATGGACGGAGAAAGCTTTAACTTTGATGACAATGATATTGAATTTATTGCTTCAATGTATGCATCATGTAAATTATCAGGAAGTATCGCCCCCATAATGCATATAATGGTTAGCATTCCAAGAAATAAGAAAAAACAATTCTACGAACGAGTTGAGCATTATTGTAGTTTATATTCCAATAAAAACCCACCTTCTTAAATTCGCTGCATTCTAGTGGATTCCATTAAGAAAACAATGACATACACTAAAACACATCTTTTTTATCAACAGTGAATTTCAGTTCGGCCAGTTTTTACCAGCTATTATAAAAATAGCATCCATATAAAGTTTTTACCCCACAGGTACAGCTGGCCATTCGATAACCGCACTAAGGAAGTGCTAACACGATATCAGCAAGACCCGATATTTCTTCCATGCCGCCAGCAACGATGTTAAGGTTAAATTAATTATAAAAAAATATATTATAATTCCATCTTCGCATTAAATTTTAACCTTTAATCTCCACACGGAACAAGTTGCATAGGTGACTATATTAGGAAAACTTATAACCACCAAAACATTTGCTTTGCAAACAAAAACAGTGACCATTGACTCTAAGAAAATTCCGATCTATTGTTAGGGTCATCAAAGTTACTTAACAGTATTCCGAAATGAAAATACAAAGCAAGCTAATTGTCTTATTAAACATTATCATTGCATTTATATTATTTGAGCTTTTAGCTCAAAAATTTGGTTTGAGTACATTATTTTAAAGCAAGATAAACAATATCGGGCACTCTAGGTTTTATAATTAACAATTAAACGTCCATAAAATGTTATTTACTTTTGTTCGCTATTGTCATATCTTAATATAGTGGCTTACGCCACTCTACTTTCATCACATTTTGTACGTTTATGTACTCGCCATGAAGCTCTTTCATGGCGATTTTTTATTCTTAATCCAAGAACATACTCCCTACCTATAGCAAAATCACTTTTTGAACAAAAGAATAACGTATTTAGGTAATCATTACGAATTTACCCTATAGGTGCTACTGGCCATTCAATATCCGGTGCAGTTGTTGTATTAACACGGTTCAGCAACACCCGATACTTTTTCCAGGCTTCCAGCAACGAGTTTTCTTCCTCCGTTGCGATTTCCAGATCTACAGCATCCTGAAGTGGCGCAATATGCTCATTCGCTGCCTGCATCAGGCTGTTTTTTGTTTCTTCCGCCTCCCGGATCCGGAATAGTTTTTCTGCTTCTGCATCTTTCACCCAGGCTGTGCCGTTCCACTTCTGAAACTCCCCTTCCGGGGATAACCAAGTGGCATTTTCCGGTAACGGACCGAGTTCAGAAATAAATAACGCGTCGCCGGAAGCCACGTCATAAACCGTTTTACCCCGATGATCTTCAACGAGATGCCACGATGCCTCATCACTGTTGAAAACAGCCACGAAGCCTGCCGGAATATCTGGCGGTGCAATATCGGTACTGTTTGCTGGCAGACCTGTATGAGGCGGAATATATGCGTCACCTTCACCAATAAATTCATTAGTTCCGGCCAGCAGATTATAAATTTTTATGGTCCGTGGTTGTTCACTCATTCTGAATGCCATTATGCAAGCCTCACAATATAGTTAAATGCGATGTTTTTGACGGTGTTTTCCGCGTTACCAGCAGCGTTAACGGTGATGGTATGTCCATGTGAACCAATCGCAACGGAGTGCGTATGAGCACCAATATCGGGTATATCAGCGCCGTTCTGGTCTTTCTGCAGACGTTTCTCTGCATTGTCATAGGCTGATTTTACTGCCTTTGGCGTTGCCGCCAGCGTTTCAGACGTACTGTTGGTCGCACTGCTGAGCTGTACTATCCCCTTTTTCGTCGTGCTCGCATCCTCAAGCGCCACGGCGGATGCAATATCCTCTGCCCGTTTTGCCGCTGTCTCGGCGCGCGTTGCCGCGGATTCCGCCGTACTTTTGCTCTGTGCTGCCGCCGTCGCACTGCCAGCTGCCTCTGTCGCCTTCGTGGATGCTGTCGTGGCGCTGCCCTTCGCTGCTGACGCCTGTCTGGTCGCCTCATCTTTTGAAGCAGACGCCGATGATGCCGATGACGCCGCCGAACTGGCTGACGATGCGGCAGCCGTTTTTGAGGATTCTGCGCTGGTTTCCGACGCTTTCGCGTTCGTTTCGGATGTCTTCGCTGCGGAAGCAGAACTCGCTGCTGCGCTGGCCTGTTCAGTGGCTTCGCCAGCCTTCGTTGTGGCTGTTGAAGCGGATGATGCGGCGCTTTCTGCCGATTTTCCGGCGGCGGTGGCACTGGCTGAGGCCTGCCCGGCACTTGTTGACGCGGCGCTGGCAGATGATGCAGCCGCTGTTTTTGAGCCTGCCGCAGCTGAGGCGCTCTGTCCCGCTGCCGTCTCAGAAGACCTGGCGTTCGTCTCGGACGTTTTGGCCGCCTTCGCAGAATTTGCTGTCGCCGTTGCCGAGGAAGCTGCGCTACTGGCGCTCGAGGATGCGTTCGTTTCTGATGATTTTGCCGCCTCTTTTGAAGCCGCCGCATCCCGGGCTGAGGTGGCAGCTTCTGACGCTTTCGTAGTCGCGGTGGATGCAGAAGTGGCTGCTGATTGTTGTGACGCTGCAGCATTCGTTTCTGACGTTTTCGCGGCACTGGCACTGGTAGCTGCCGCGCTTTTTGAGGACTCTGCAGCAGCAGCACTTTTCGATGCTTCAGTGGCCTTTGTTGATGCTGTTCCTGCGCTGGAAGACGCTGACTGAGCCGACGAAGCGGCCTGTCCGGCTGCCACCGCCTCGCAGAACGGGCATTCCCTGTTCCTGCCAGTTCTGAATGGTACG
>OOCT01000198.1_pt1 | contig 74536 bp, 59 predicted proteins | sample 1671851 | NCBI WGS metagenome assembly OOCT01 (sample SAMN06348199, study PRJEB24527) | human gut metagenome | biome: human gut; feature: ankylosing spondylitis patient; material: feces | host: Homo sapiens | place: China | collected 2015-10
GTGGCTACATATTGATGTTGTGCTGTTGCTTTTTACTGAAAGCTGCTACTAACGATTCATAAATCTACCCTTAATCGTGTATTGAATGATAGTTGCGGATTTTAGGTTTAACTACTTTAACTACAGAAATTTATACACTCACCTTTCCCGCAATATGCGGCCAGGGATTATAGTTCTCGAGAGTGAAGTCTTCGTATTTGAAGTCGAAGAGGTCTTTTACGTCGGGGTTGAGCTTCATTACAGGCAGAGTGCGCGGAGTGCGCGTGAGCTGCAGGTCAACCTGCTCAAGATGGTTAAGATATATGTGTGTGTCGCCGGTGGTGTGGATAAACTCGCCCGGCTTTAGTCCCGTCACCTGTGCAACCATCATCAGAAGCAGTGCGTAGGATGCAATGTTGAACGGCACGCCGAGGAATGTGTCGGCGCTGCGCTGATAAAGCTGAAGACTCAGGCGGCCTTCTGCCACGTAAAACTGGAACAGACAGTGGCACGGCGGCAGGTGCATCTGCTCAATGTCGGCCACGTTCCATGCGCTTACTATTATGCGCCTTGAGTCAGGAGTGTTCTTTATCTGGTTGATGATGTTCTTTATCTGGTCTATGTGTCCGCCGTTGTGGTCGGGCCATGAGCGCCACTGATGGCCGTAGACCGGACCGAGTTCGCCGTTCTCGTCGGCCCATTCGTTCCATATCCTTACGCCGTGTTCCTGAAGATATTTAACGTTGGTGTCGCCCTTAAGGAACCAGAGAAGCTCGTAGATGATAGATTTCAGATGCAGTTTCTTGGTCGTAAGAAGCGGAAAACCGTCGTCAAGATTAAAGCGCATCTGATTGCCGAAGATGCTTATGGTGCCCGTTCCTGTGCGGTCGTGCTTCATAACGCCTTCGGTCTTGATGCGTCTTAGCAGGTCGAGATATTGTTTCATCGTTGTTTATTTTGTTCTGATTATTTCATTGTATTCGTCAGGCACATGACTGCTCTTTACCTTCCATTCTGCCGGGTAAAGGTTGTTTGCCCTGTTGCCTATGTTCTTTTCAAACCCGAGCGGCACGCCGTTGAACTCTACCAGTACATAGCCGCGCGGCGTGTCGGCCGGTAAGGTTACAGCCTCTTTGCGCAGAAAGCTCATTGCCTGTGCGTAGTTGAGTTCTGCCTGCGCAAAAGTGTCTTTGTTGAGTGCCCTCGACAGGGCGAGCGCCTGTGCCGGAATGATGTCCTTGCCCTTGCTTTCGCCGATGGTTATTCCCGCCGACAATATCTTAAGCGACTTTGCAGCAGCGTCATACACGTCGCGCCACGCCTTAGGTATGGCTGCCGTGATGTTGTCAGAGGTTACAAAGTCGAATCTGTCAGGGTCCTTAATCCAGTCGCGGTTGCAGCTTGCCGTCTCTTTCTTGCTGTTGCGCTGCTTGTCTTTTTTAGCCTTCTTATCCTTACGCGGCGTGTCGTTGGCATCTCGTTCGCCGTTCTTGCGCATCACGGCCATGAATATTCCTTCGCCACGAGTAAGTCCGGGCAGGAAACGGTACACAGGCTTGTCGAATCCGCTTAGCAGCGAGCCGGTTATCTTCCAGCTTTCGTCAATGTCAACGGGCAGCAGCTCTGCGCCCAGCTCTTCGGTTATATATCTTATGTTTTCTTCGTCTTCTTTGGTGTTGAACGTGCATGTTGAGTAAATCAGCAGGCCGCCCGGCTTCAGGCACTGCCACACGTCGCTCACAATCTCGCGCTGTAGCCGCCAGCATTTCTCCACGTTCTGCACGCTCCATTCGCTTATCGCCGTGTCGTCTTTTCTGAACATTCCCTCGCCCGAACACGGCACGTCGGTGAGAATTACGTCGAACATAAGACGGCTTTTGCCGAAGTCGCGCGGATAGTTGTTGGTGACAATCACGTCCTCATGACCGAATTTCTGCATGTTTTCAGCCAGAATCTGCGCGCGCGTCCTCATCGGTTCGTTGCTTATCAGCAGGCTGCCTTCGGGCAGGGCTGCCCTCGCCACGGTCGACTTTCCGCCCGGGGCCGCACATAGGTCGAGCATGGTCAGCGGCCCGTCGGACGCATACTGCCTCATGACACGGTCGAGAAACATCGACGATGCTTCCTGAACATAATACAGTCCGGCATGGAGCAGGGGGTCGAACGTGAAGTTTGGCCGTGAGTTAAGATAATATCCGCTGTCGCACCAGCCAACCTTTCCGTCAGAAAGACTTTCGGCAGGTGAGCCGCTGGCACACTTAAACGGATTGAGCCTTATGCTCACGGGCGGCTCGTCGGCCAGTCCGCGGCTTATGATGCTCCACAACTCGTTGCCTGTAAGCGCTTTAGTGTAATTTATAAAATCTTCCGGCAGTGTCATTTGTTAGACGATTTGGATAATGTCGGCAAAGTTACAAATAATTTTAATGTGCGCAACCAAAAAGGTGTCTTGATTTTTTTGTGCCGGCCCTTATATGCATGCCTTCGTGCGTATGTGCCGTGCCGCAACGCATTTTTGTGTCATGGAGCGACTCTCTTGCGGCGCTTTGAAATGTCTGAGTTTTGTGCTGTGTAACCCGTTGATAGTCAGTGAGTTTCCAAAAGGTCGTCTTTTGCCTTCTAAAAGGTGCCCTTTTAGCGTGCAATTTGTGGCCTTTTAGAAGGTAAAAGCATACCTTTTGCAAAACCGCCGTTCACGGGCTGTTTTATTGAAGGCGTTCGGTGGCGTTATTCCTGCATGACGGAAGAAATGAGATAAAAATGCATTTTTTTGAAAATTTCTTGTTTTCCGTGCAACCTTTTCACCCTTTCATACGTCTAACGGATAGAACAAAAAATAAAATTAAGATATGAAAAAGTTATTTATCATTTTAGCCATGGCAGCCACGCTGGCCGCTCCTGTTCAGGCTCAGAAGTCGCTCTACAGGCACAATCCGCAGGTGGTGAACAGCCAGGCGGCTGCCGACACGGGCGAGGTGGTGGCCTATTCAGACACAACGGGCGCAGCACGCGACACAAGTGCGGCTCAGACAACAGCCTCAGACGAAGACGAGGCAGTAAGCGTAAAGCAGTTTGACGACGTGTCCGACCCGTTTACGCTCATTGCATATCTGGCCGATTTGGGCGGCCCGGGCAGCGTATTGGTGGCCATTGCCTTTGTGCTGCTGTGCATCCTGGTGGTGCTTTCGCCGTTCCTTTTTGTCGCACTCATCATCTATCTGGTGCTGAAAAACCGCAACCAGCGCTACCGTCTGGCAGAGAAGGCCATGGAGAGCGGGCGCCCTATACCCGATAATCTGCTGAAGAAAGACGACTTCAGCAATGAGGCTCTATGGAAGAAAGGCGTAAAGAACGGCTGCCTCGGCATCGGTCTTGTGGTCTGCTTCTACATCATCGGCGCCAATCCGCTCACCGGCATAGGCTGGCTCGTGTTCTTCTACGGTCTCGGTCAGTGTATCATAGCCCGCACCACAGGCCGCAGAAAGCGCACTGACGAAAGCGATTTCTTCATGGACGACATAAAAGACGAGCCGGACGGCGATAAGGAAAAGTAATATTACGGGGTTGAAGGTGAAACAGCTTAATGACATATCGTTGGTTACGAGGGTGGCCGTTTTTCACGACAAGAAGGCGTTCGACGCGCTTGTCGTGAAATACCAGGCGGCCGTCAGGAGGTTCTTCCTCAGCCAGACGCTGGGCGATGCGCAGCTCAGCGACGACCTGGCGCAGGACACCTTCATCAAGGCCTACACCAACATAGGGCGTTTCAGGGGGCTGTCAGGTTTTTCCACGTGGCTTTATCGCATAGCCTACAATGTGCTTTATGACTACAGGCGGTCGCATAAGGTGACAGACGACGTAAGCTCTGTGCCGGCAGACCGCAGTGTGGCGCAGGCTGACAAGGGCCTGAGCATCGACATCTACTCGGCACTGAAACTGCTGAAAGACGACGAGAGGCTCTGTCTGACGCTGCAGATAATCGACGGACTGTCCGTCGACAAGATATCAGAGATAACCTCACTGCCGCTGGGTACGGTGAAGTCGCATCTCTCAAGGAGTAAACACAAACTTGCAAATTATTTAAAGGATAATGGATATGACAGATAACAATGACGATGTTCTGGTAAAAAAGTTCTTCAGCGAAAACCGCATTGACGTGCCCGACGACGGATTTTCAAGGCGTGTCATGCGCCGTCTGCCCGACCGCACACGGCGCATCAGCCGTCTGTGGACAGCGGTGTGTGTCGTTATAGGACTGCTGATTTTCTTCAGAAACAAGGGCTTCTCGGTTCTTGTGTCGTGCTTCGACGGCATATTCTCAGATGTCCTTGCCCGCCATGAGCAGCTCAACAATCCTCATCTGCTGTTGCCTGTGGCAATGGTGCTGATACTTTTGTGGGGCGTAGGCTTTGCCGTCCGCGAGCGGTGAGCGGCGTGCATGGCGTTTATCTGCGGCTTCATGATATGATGTTGCGCCTTTCCGGCATGGCAGATTATGTGTCCGTGCCTGCCGTCAAGGCGCATATAGCTTTATCAGATACAATAATCCCCGGAACTGCACATGCCGTTCCGGGGATTATCGTGTTACATATCTATCACGAAGCCGTCGTCTTCAGAGCCTCCGTTATCCTGTTCCTTAGCCTTTGGAGGATTCTTCAGGTTGCCGTTTTCGTCAAACATTCCGTATGTTATTCTCAGCACTATGAACTCGGTGCGGCGGTTCAGCTGGTTGCATATCTCCTGTTTGTCCTTGTCAAGTTTCTTTATAAACTCTTCTGTCAGCACGTCGCCTTCCTTCAGCCACGGATATTTCTCCGTCAGCTTCTTGCGTATTGTCTTCGGCTTCTCCTTGCCGTAGCCTACCGGCGACAGGCGGTCTTTGGCTATTCCGTGCTCTATCAGATAGTTTACCACGGCCTCGGCTCTCTTCTGCGACAGCGTCTTGTTATATTCTGCGCTGCCCTTATAGTCGCAATGTGCGCTCAGCTCTATGGTAACGTTGGGGTTTTCGTTCAGCAGTTTGATAAGTTCGTCGAGCGCCTTGGTCGACTCCGGACGCAGCGAATACTTGTCAAAGTCGTAGAAGATGTTGTCTATCAGCACCGGCACACGTATCGAGGCGAGCGGAAACTGCAGCACATATTCTTCTGATTCTGTCACCGGTTTCACCCTCAGTTCTTCCTTATGGTTGAGGAAGCCCTTGCATGTGGCAAGCATCATGTAGTCGACATTCGGGCTTATCACCTGTGTGAAAGAGCCGTCGCCCTTCACGTTCAGCTTCAGGTTGGTGCCGTCGCTGCCTATCATATACACCAGGGCGTCGGGCAGTTCGTAGCCGTCCATCTCGTATACCCATCCCTTCACGGTCTGTATTACCTCAGGTTTCTCAAAGCTGTATATGTGGTCCCAGCCTCTGCCGTCGCCTCTGTTCGACGAGAAGTAGCCGCGGTTATGCGGACCTTCGAATGTCATTCCGAAGTCGTCTCCATACGAGTTGAGCGGATATCCCGGGTGTTCAAGCACAAATTTCTTTGTCCTTTTGTCCACCTTGGCTATGTATATGTCGAGTCCGCCGAGGCCTTTGTGGCCGTCAGACGAGAAGTAAAGGTCGCCGTTAGGCCTGAATGTAGGGAACATCTCGTTGCCCGGCGTGTTGACAGGTTCGCCCAGATTTTCCACGCCTCCAAGCCCGTTGCTCGTAAGTCTCACTCTCCATATGTCGTATCCTCCTTTTCCTCCCGGCATGTCCGATGTGAAGTAGAGCCATTGTCCGTCGGGCGATACGGCAGGATGGGCATAGCTCGACAGTGTGTCGCGTGTTATCTCGAGGGCCGAAGCCTTGCCCCATGCTGCGTCAGAGCGGTTAGATGTTACAATGGTTGCATATCTCGGATAGTTCGGGTCGGTAGTGCATTGTGTGAGATACATCTGACTCTGGTCCGGCGTAAAGCAGCATGCGCCCTCGTCAAACTCAGTGTTGAGGCCCGAAACAATGGCTTCCGGCTTGCCCCATTTGCCCTTGTCGTCCTTCTGCGACACAAATATGTCGCCGGCTTTGGTGCCCGTTATGCCGCTAAGTTCGTCGCCTTCGGCTTCGTTTCTCGTAGAAGTGAAGTACAGTTGGTCGTATTCGTCACCGAAGAGCATGGGCGAATAGTCGGCCCGGCGCGAGTTGAACACGTCCATCTTCTTTACTATATATCTCGAGCCGGCTTCTTTTTCGGCCTGTGCTGTCTGTGCCGACAGCAGTCCGGTCTTGGCTAGTTCGTTGTCGGGAAGTGAGTCGAGCACGAGCTGAAACTCCTTTGCAGCCTCCTTGTAGCTGCCGTTTTTCATCAGCACACGTGCAAAGGAAAGGTGCGTTTCTATGTCGGCCTTGTTGTATCTTATTGTGTTCCGGTATGCCGCAATAGCCTTTTGTGTTGAGTTTATGCGGTCGTAGCATCCGGCAAGTTTCTTTGCCCGTTCGCCTCTTTTGTCCTTGTCTTTAGGCGAAGTCTTGTTGTATGCCGTCTTAAATTCGGCCGCAGCGTCGTAATATTCACCCAAGGCGAGATATTTCTCGCCTTTTTTCATGTAGTGATCGGCGCCGCACGACGCTGTAAGCAGCATCGTAAAGCATATTATTATGAGTGTGTAAAGCTTTTCTTTCATCACGAAACCTTAGTTGTTATATATAAAACCAATGTACAAGAGCTGTAAAGCCCTTCGTTATTATATAATAACACAAAAAGGCCTGATTTATTGTTTAAAAGGCAGTCTGAATGTGCATCCTTCTTTCCAGCGGCTGCATCCGTAGGCCGTTTTGCCTTTTATGATATGTCCCTGGCCGCATATTGGGCATGCAGAGCCTACTATCGAGTCGTCGGCCTGCATCGTCTGCTGTGCCGGTTCGGGCTTGGCTGTCTGTGCCGCATCGGCATTCTGCGTTGCGTCAGGCTGTTTTTCGGCAGTCTTTACGGTCTTGCTTTCCGGCTTCTTTCTTGGTTTCGACGCCTTCTTCTGCGTCTTTTTCTTCATGTCTTCGTCACTCATTATTGTTACGTGACGGTTGCTGTTGTCGGCCAGAACGTCGTTGACTATCGTGGTGATCTGCTCTTTCAGTTCGTTGATAAACTGTCCGGCGTCATATTTCTTGTGCTCAATGTCGCGCAGCTTCTTCTCCCATATACCCGTGAGTTCGCAGCTCTTGAGCAGTTCTTCCTTAATGGTGTCAATGAGTTCTATGCCCGTAGGAGTGGCAACTATGTTTTTTCTTTCGCGCTTGATGTAGCGTCTCTTGAACAGAGTCTCGATAATGTTGGCTCTCGAAGACGGCCTTCCGATGCCGTTCTCCTTCAAGGCGGCACGCAACTCCTCGTCGTCGACAAACTTTCCGGCCGTTTCCATAGCCCTGAGCAGTGTTGCCTCGGTGTAATATTTGGGCGGAGTGGTCCATTTCTCGGTGAGTGTCGGCGTATGGGGGCCGCTCTCTCCCTTTGTGAATGCCGGCAATGTGCGCTCCTCGTCGGAGTTGTTTGCAGCATCGTTGTCGGCGTTTTGCGCTTCCTTGTCATACAGAACGCGCCATCCAGGGTCGTTTATCTGCTTGCCGCTGACCTTAAACTCAACGTCCTCAACCTTGCCCATGACGGTGGTTGTGGAGAACTTGCAGTCGGGATAGAACACGCTGATGAAGCGGCGGGCTATCAGGTCGTAGACGTTACGCTCGAGGTCAGTGAGGTTAGAAGCCGGAACGCCGGTGGGTATGATGGCGTGGTGGTCGGTTACCTTAGACGAGTCGAACACCTTCTTGCTCTTTGGCAGCTTGGCGTTTGCAAGCGGAAGCGTGAAGGCTTCATAGCCCCTGAGCCCCTTGAGAGTGGCGGGACACTTGGGATAGATGTCGTCGCTGAGATACTGAGTGTCCACACGGGGATATGTGGTGAGCTTCTTCTCGTAGAGCGACTGTATGGTGTTGAGCGTCAGTTCGGCACTCATGGAGAACTTCTTGTTGCAGTCTACCTGCAGCGACGTAAGGTCGTAGAGATGCGGAGGAGCCTCTTTGCCGGCTTTCTTCTGCACGTCGGTTACGACAAAGGGCTTGCCTGCTATCTTGTCGAACGACTGCTCGCCTTCTTCCTTGCTGGTAAACTTGCCCGAAGTGGCCGTGAACAGCGTGTCGCGGTATATCGTTGACAACACCCAGTAAGGCTCCGGCTTGAAGTTGTCTATCTCCTTTTGCCGGTTCACTATCAGTGCGAGGGTGGGCGTCTGCACGCGTCCGATGGACAACACCTGCCTGTATTGTCCGTATTTTAGCGTGTAAAGCCTTGTGGCATTCATGCCGAGAATCCAGTCACCTATGGCGCGGCTCAGTCCGGCGAGATACAGAGGCTGATATTCGTTCTGGTCTTTCAGCGACTGAAATCCCTCGCGTATGGCCTCGTCTGTCATCGACGATATCCACAGACGCTTGACGGGGCATTTGGCCTGAGCCTTCTGCATGACCCATCGCTGTATCAGTTCACCCTCCTGTCCGGCGTCGCCGCAGTTTATTATGCTGTCTGCTGCCTGCATGAGCTTCTCTATTACCGAGAACTGCTTGCGGATGCCGGCATCGTCTATCAGCTTTATGCCAAACCGCTGAGGCAGCATCGGCAGTGCGCTCAGGCTCCACCTCTTCCATAGGGGCGTATAGTCGTCGGGCTCTTTCAGGGTGCATAGATGACCGAAGGTCCATGTAACCTGATAGCCGTTGCCCTCCATGAATCCGTCGCACGGCTTTGTTGCGCCCAGGATTCGTGCTATGTCTTTTGCTACGCTTGGTTTCTCTGCAATGCAGACAATCATATATTATGCTTTTATAAGATGTATTTTTTGTTTTATGTGAGATGATGCTGTCGCGCCGGTTGGGCCGTATGGCCGTTGTCTGCGGCGGCAGAAGGGCATCAGTAGCCCAGGTCTTCGCCGACGAGAACCACGGTGTGGCGTCCTGCCGGATGAGAGTTGCGTGTGAAGTGGATGTAGTTGCAGATGCTCTCGGGCGAGTTGCAGTTGTGGCATACGCCGTCTGTCAGACACGGAGTCTTGATGTCGAAGCGTGCCGCATTAATAGGACTTGCCGTAGAGCGTGCCCTTGCCAGTGCGCTCTGAACATCCTGTGCCACCTTGTTGAGTCCCACGACGAATATCACGTGCTTGGGTCCGAAGGTTATCGCTGCCACGCGGTTGCCGTTGCCGTCGATGTTTACTATCACGCCGTCTTCGCTTATGGCGTTGACGCTCGACAGATAGTAGTCGCACGAAAAAGCCTCGCGGTAAATCTGCTGCGCCTCGTCGCGCGTCTTGGCCTCGTCGCGGTCGAGCACCTTCAGGTCTCTTTCGTGCAGGGCCTTTGTCAGCCCCATGTCCCTTATGGTCATCGAGCCGCCCCACGTAACGCTGCTCCCGTCGGGAATCATGGCCGACACAGCCTCTACGGCCTCGGCCGCCGTGGCGCAGTAACAAGCCTCAAAATTGCGGCGTTTCAGGTTCTTGATCATCTTTGCAGCGAGCTTCTCGTTGCGTATCTCTTTAGGTGTCATAATGTTTCTGTAATTATATGTTTGGTGTGAAACAGGAGTGCAAAATTAATAAAATTGCTTCATACATCGTTGACTTTTAAGCATTGTTTATAAAAAAACTTTCCACCTATTATATATAATGCCGCCGTCGGCGCGACGTCAGGACAGCTGAAACACTCTCGCCGTGTGTATGTTACGGGCAGGTTCACACCGGTCGGAAACAGATAAAATATGCCTTTGTAAGTGGCTGATAATCAGGCGGCTTCTAAAAGGTGCCGTTTTACGTTGCAAAAGGGCATCTTTTGCAGCGTAAAACATGGCCTTTTGCAGTCTGAAAGGCCACCTTTTGCAAAACGTCCGTCCTGCGTGCCATATCTGTCCGGTGCCGTCATGACAGCGAGGGCGTGGTCTGCAGTGAGGCTCTGGACGCGTCGTGTCGGTGCCAGTCTGCAATGTCGGTTTTGCAGACTGGAGCATTGTGCTGCCAAAGTGATTTTCTTTGCGCAAGAGAGGCTCAGTTTGTCGTCCCGTTGTGCTTGTCGTTCGCTTTAAAATTATTACCTTTGCGGTGGGCATGCAGCCTCCGCACAATGACTGAAATGTTTTTTGCCGGCGGTTAAGATGGTTGCGCCCGAATGCGTGGCAGGCTCTTGGCATGTAGTTTTGCAGTCGCCGCGTGCGGACAAGAAAAATACAAAAGATATGAAAACAGGACTTTTTATTCCCTGCTATGTCGATGCGCTGTATCCTGAGGTGGCGGTGGCTTGCTACAAGCTGCTGAAGCATCTTCAGGTAGACGTAACGTATCCGCTAAAGCAGACATGCTGCGGCCAGCCTATGGCAAACGCCGGCTTTGAGAACAAGGCTGTGCCCTTGGCCGAGCATTTTGAGGACATCTTCAAGGGTTTCGATTATGTGGTGGCCCCTTCGGCCAGTTGTGCGGCTTTCGTAAAGCTCAACTATCCCAGACTGCTTCAGGGCAAGCATTTCTGCGAGACGTCAGACAAGATAATGGACATCTGCGAGTTTCTGCACGACGTACTGAAGGTAAAGTCGCTGCCCGGCAAGTTTTATCATAAGGTAAGTCTGCACAACTCTTGCCACGGAGTGCGCGAGCTTGGCCTTTCGTCGCCCAGCGAGCGCAATATCCCTAAATATTCAAAGCTCAAGGACCTGCTGTCGCTCGTGGAAGGCGTAACCGTCTGCGAGCCGGAGCGCGTTGACGAGTGCTGCGGATTCGGCGGCATGTTCTCGGTTGAGGAGCCAGAGGTGTCTACACAGATGGGCATCGACAAGCTGGAACGCCACATGGCCACGGGCGCTGAGTATATAACAGGCCCCGACAGCTCGTGCCTGATGCATCTGCAGGGCGTGGCAAAGCGGCAGCAGAAGGACATAAAGTTTATTCACATCGTACAAATTTTAGCGGCAGGACTATGAGCACACTACACAGAAAAGCAGCACAGACGTTCCTGAAGAACGGAGAGAACGCCAAGTGGCACGACGCCACGTTCTGGGCACTGCGCGACAAGCGCGACAACATGGCCATGGGACTAGACGAGTGGGAACGCCTGCGCGACACGGCCAGCGCCATAAAGCGCCACACCGTAACGCATCTTGACAAATATCTTGAGCAGTTTGCCACAAATGCCGAGAAGAACGGAGTGAAGGTTCACTGGGCAAAAGACGCAGAAGAGTTTAACAACATTGTGCTTGAAATACTCACGTCGCACAACGTGAAGAAGCTCGTGAAGAGCAAGTCGATGCTGACGGAGGAGTGCGAGATGAACCCCTTCCTCGAGCAGCACGGCATAGACGTCGTTGAGACAGACCTCGGCGAGCGCATCCTTCAGCTTATGAAGCAGAAGCCGAGCCACATCGTAGTGCCGGCCATACATATCACGCAGGAAGAGGTGGGACATCTCTTTGAGCGCGTGCTCGGAAGCGAGAAGGGCAACTATGACCCCACATATCTTACATACCAGGCACGCATAAGCCTGCGCAACGAGTTTATGACGGCCGACGCAGGCATGACGGGCGCCAACTTCGGCGTTGCCGCCACGGGCGACATCGTGGTGTGCACCAACGAGGGAAATGCCGACATGTCTACCTCTGTGCCTAAGCTGCATATAGCCGCAATGGGCCTAGAGAAGGTGATACCCGACTACCGTTCGCTGGCTGTGTTCCAGCGTCTACTCTGCCGCGCGGCCACAGGTCAGCCTACAACAGCCTTCACATCACACTTCCGCAAGGCGCGTCCGGACGGCGAGATGCACATAATATTGGTGGACAACGGACGCAGCGACATCATAGCGAACACAGAACACTGGGAGACGCTGAAGTGCATACGCTGCGGCTCTTGCATGAACACGTGCCCCGTCTACCGCCGCAGCGGAGGCTATTCATACACATACTTCATTCCGGGACCTATCGGAATAAACCTCGGAATGCTGAAAAGTCCGGTTAAATATTCCGACAACGTGAGCGCATGCTCGCTCTGCTGTTCGTGCGACAATGTGTGCCCCGTTAAGGTGAACCTGTCGGAACAGATATACAGATGGCGTCAGAACCTCGACTCGCTGGGCAAGGCTGACCCGATGAAGAAGGCCATGTCGGCAGGCATGGAGTATCTCTTCGGCCATCCGGGCCTCTACAGCACGTCGCTCAGATTTGCGCCGCTGGCCAACCATCTGCCGCGACTGCTTATGTATAACAAACTTAACGGGTGGGGCATAGGGCATGAGATGCCGGAGTTCCCGCGCGAATCGTTCCAGACAATGTGGAAGAAAGGAGAAGTGAAATGAGCACGAAGGAAGAAATACTTTCAAGATACCGCCGCAACATGAAGGTTACGGGGCAGTATGACATGCCCGACTTCAGCACTCTGAAGGGTGTTGAGTACGACAATCCTCTGGCGCAGTTTGTAGCCATGAGCGAGAATGTGGGCAGCCATGTGGTAGACCTGTCCGCCGGCGACGACATAAACAGTGTTATCAAGAGCCTCTATCCCGAGGCAAAGGTGTTTGCAAGCAGTCTGCCCGAAATAACCATTGCCGACCGCAATCCCGACACCGTTGATAGGGCGCAGGACCTCAACGGAACCGACGTTGGCATTGTTAGGGGCGAAATAGGAGTGGCAGAGAATGGCTGTGTGTGGATTCCGCAGACCATGAAGGAGAAGGCCGTATGCTTTATCTCTGAATATCTTGTCATACTGCTCAGCCGCAAGAGCATCGTGAGCAACATGCATCAGGCATACGAGCGCATACAGTTTACTGGCTATGGCTACGGCTCGTTCATTTCAGGACCGTCCAAGACGGCCGACATCGCGCAGGCTCTTGTCATGGGAGCGCAGGCTGCGCGAGGCGTAACCGTGATACTTACAGACTGAAATTCTGTAGTCTACAATACATAAATTAAGCCCAAACCGGCTGTTACTCTTTCTGAAAGATGTAATATAATAACCGGTTTGGGCTTTATCTTTTGTTTGATTTACCTTATCGTAGGCGTCAGAGTTCGAAGAAGAGCTTCTGCGTTACAGAGCATCCTATGGCCTCCTTAAAGTCGCAGAGACCGTTGTTGGGCACCCCGTCTTCGGTCGACGGGCCGATGTCGAGAATCCTGAAGCCTTTTTGATAGTAGTATTCGAAGACCTTGTATGCAAGAAAATTCATCGTCCTTAGGCTGGCGTATTGCCTCAAGTCGCCCCAGTAAATCACCTGTGCCACGTCTTCCGTTACCTTAAACACTTGTGCGGCAGCCACGTCGGTGCCGTTGTGCGACACTACAAAGAAGTCGGCATCAATTATTTTCACCGTGTCGGCAACATTCTGCAGGCTCATTCTTAGCGGATAGCCGTGTTCCTTCCGGTTGATGCTTATCACGCCGTATGCCCTCGATATGTCGTCGGCATCACTGCTGTCGAGGTGAGATATTACGAAATCTTCGGCCATGGCTTTGTGCAGGTTCTTGCGTGCGCTGCGGTCTATGAAGTCTTCATAATGCGGAAATCTCGACAGGTCGAAGTGATAGTTGAGGTCGATGTTGGTCAGCCGGCCGTTTCTGAACATCACGTTTGCCCATTTCGATAGTTGCGTATCGTCGTAGACCGATGGCTGCAGCGTTATCTTTATCTTCTTGTCATGGCTTTTGCCCCAGTCTTTCAGCAGGGCTGCGGCCTCGTCCATGTAGGCAATGCGCTGCGGCGTCTTCATGTTGAAACCGCCGTATGGGGCAGAGAACGGACTGCACATGCTGTCGCCTTTCTCGCCGAGAACAATCGAGAATCTGGTCTTGTTGTCCTTAATCAGAATGTAGTGAAGGCCGCTGGTCTTGGCCTTGTTAAGCTCTGAAAACTCCGGCGTGTTGTAGACATGGGCATAAAATCCTGCCTGAGCATATTCTTCGGCTGTAACTTCGTATAGTTGCATACGGCTTTTCGGCTTAAAAGTTGTTGAGAAGTTCTATCACGTAGTCCTGCTCCTTCTCGTCGAGTGCAGGGCTCATGGGCAGGCTCAGTTCCTGTCTGTGTATCTGTTCTGTTACCGGCAGCTGCATCCCGGCCCAGCTTTCGTAGCATTTCTGCCTGTGAGGTGCTATGGGGTAGTGCACTTCTGTCTGCACTCCGTGCCCGCTCAGATAGGCTTTCAGTTCGTCGCGCTTTTCACAAAGAATGGGGAAAATATGGAAAACACTGTTCTCCCAATATCCTTCTGACGGCACTTTTATGCTCTTGTTGTCGATGCCCTTTATGTAGCGCAGCGCCTTTTTTCTTCTCATTTCGTTGTCTTCGTCAAGATATTTCAGCTTGACGTCAAGCACGGCAGCCTGCAGTTCGTCTATGCGGCTGTTGCGTCCTATGTGGTCGAATACATATTTTCTGGCTGAACCATAGTTGCCAAGCGAGCGCACCATGTCGGCAAGTTCGCCGTCGTTTGTGGTCACGGCGCCCGCATCTCCCAGTGCGCCGAGGTTCTTTGTCGGGTAGAAGCTGTGTCCTGCGGCATCTCCCAGTGCGCCGGTGCGTATGCCGTTATGCATGCATCCGTGTGCCTGTGCGTTGTCTTCAATGAGTTTCAGGTTATATTTTCTGCACAGTTCGCCTATCTTCTCGGTGTATGCGCAGCGTCCGTAAAGATGCACAATCATTATGGCTTTGGTGCGTTCGGTTATGGCCTGCTCTATGAGTCTGTCGTCTATTTGCAGCGTCTCGATGTCCGGTTCAACCAGTACAGGCACCAGTTTGTTCTCCGTAACGGCCAGTATCGATGCTATATAGGTGTTTGCCGGAACGATAACCTCGTCGCCTTCCGTCATTACGCCCATCTCTATGTAGGCTCTCAGAATGAGCGTGAGCGCGTCGAGTCCGTTGCCGCAGCCCACGCAGTGAGCCGTGCCTATGTATGACGCAAAGTCGTGTTCAAAGCGTTCTGTCTCCTTGCCGCGCAGATACCATCCGCTGTTTACCACCCTCTTGACGGCTTCTTCAATTTCAGATGAGTATCTTTCGGCGTTTTTTGTCAGGTCAGAATATTTTATAATCTTGTTCATCTTTACATTTTTTGCTTGCATGTTATAGCTCTTGCGACTTGTCCTTGACGTATTCCAGATAGTCGTTATAGTCGCGTATGTAGTCTTCTTCCTCAAATCTTTCAGAAGCAAGCACAAGGCATACCGCCCCGGATGAGAAGTCGTCGAGCGTTCGCCAGATGTTCACGTCGATGAAAAGTCCCTGATATGGGTGGTTAAGAAGAAATGTCTTCTTCTCCTTTCCGTTGTCAAGCGTAACGCTGAAGCTTCCGCTTATGGCTACAAGAAACTCCTTGCATTCCTTGTGTGCATGCCCTCCGCGGCTTTCTCCTGCCGGTACGTCATACACCCAGTAAGTACGTTTAATGGCAAACGGTATATGGTTTTCGCCCTCAGTTACGGTGAGGTTTCCTCTCGGGTCGATTATTTTCGGAAGGTCAATTATTTTGTTCATGGCTTAAATATTTTTCTTTTCAGGTAATTACTCGTATGTCTTACAAAATATTTTTCTGTCAGATAAGCTGTAGCAACCGTTACGCCTATGCATAAAAGGCAGGTTGCAGTGTAGCCGGGATCTGCGCCAATTTTTATCAGGATGTATTTAATTACGTCTATGACAATCTTGTGCGTCATGAAAATCTCCATTGTCAGTCGGCTCAGCCATAATGCTGTTCTGCTTTTAAGAATGTCTGCCACGAATCCGCCTGTTGCGTTTGCAGTTGCCATTATGTAGATAAATATAGGCATGGTCAGCCAAAACAGACTTGCGCAGCGCCATCTTTCTTCGGTCGTCTGATATACGGCATAGGTGGCAATCATTATTATTATAGCCGCACATTCAATTAGCCCGGCTTGCAGCTTGCCGCCTGCTTTTATTCTTCTGCCAGCAGATTTCGTGAAATCTGACTTGTAGAGCCGGTATAGAATTATGCCGATTGCAAAGTCGATGATTCTCAGTGCTGGCGAGACATACAGCAGACTGTTTGTCTTTTCCTCGGGAACGGCGGTCTGAACACATATGTATGCAGCTGCAACAGCTGCGATTCCGAATGTAAGATGACGTTTCTTTGCCTTCATCGTGCATCTTACGAGCGACGGAAACATAAGGTAGAAGAACATTATGTCTGACAGAAACCACGACACACTGTTGAAACCGAAATGTATGTCGGGGTCGGGTATCCAGCTCTGAAGCAACGTTATGTTCAGTGCAAGATTGCCGATACCGGGATATATGCCGGCCTTTATTCCTATTAATATTGTAGCTAGCAGTGTGGCAATGTGCAGCGGATATATTTTGGATAATTGTCTGAGGATGAACCTTTTATGGCCAAATCTGCTGTCTGTTACCTCTTTCCCGTGTGCATGGCACAGCACAAAGCCGCTTAACATAAAGAAGAAAGAGACTCCACAATCGCCTCCAAAACAAAATTCTTCTGAGTTCATCCATGTAAAATGTGACATGAATATCAGAAACATGAATATTATTCTGCAGCCTTGTAATGTCTCAATCATTCTTTTTGTTGTGTCTCCGTTATCTTATTACGGTTTCTGCCAGTCGCTTGGCCTTGTCTCTCAGTGCTGTTGTGTCAGCATCTGCATCGCCGTAACAGAGCACTACGCCCATGCGTCTGTTCACGTGCTGTTCCTGCTTTCCGAAGATGCGCAGGCGTGTATAGTCCTCTTTCAGCACGTCGAGCATGTTGTATTCGGGTTCGTGGTTTGCCTCCTCTTTTGCCAGAACGACGGCGCTTGCGCCTGCATGCTCAAGATGTATGGCCGGAATAGGCAGTCCCATTACGGCACGGAAGTGCAGTTCAAACTCGTTGAGGTTGAGTGTGTGTCCGAGCGTTACCATGCCTGTGTCGTGCGGACGGGGTGAAAGTTCTGAGAATACAACGCCCTTGTCGCGGCTAAGGAAAAATTCCACGCCCCATATTCCGGCTCCTGTCAGCGCCTTTGTAACGGCTTCTGCCATGTGCTGCGCTTCCTTAAGGTCGGCTTCGCTCAGTGCAAACGGCTGCCAGCTTTCGCGGTAGTCGCCGCTCTTCTGTACGTGTCCTATCGGCGGACAGAAAAGAGTAGGGCCGTCTTTCTGTGTAACTGTAAGGAGCGTAAATTCGCTGTCGAAGTGTATAAACTCTTCGATTATTATTTCCTTGACGTCTCCGCGGCTGCCTTCCATGGCTGCATTGAAGGCTGTCTCGAGTTCATCTGCCGACTTTACGATGCTCTGACCGTGGCCTGACGACGACATGAGCGGCTTGATAACGCACGGGAAACCAATCTCTTTTGAGTGCTCCTTCAGTTCGTCGAGCGTCTTTGCGTAGAAATATTTGGCTGTTTTCAGTCCGAGTTCCTTTGCTGCCAGGTCGCGTATGGCTTTGCGGTTCATGGTGAAGTTCACGGCACGTGCGCTCGGAACTACCTGTATTCCTTCTTTCTCAAAGTCGAAAAGGCGCTCTGTGCGTATGGCTTCTATTTCCGGAACGATGATGTCAGGCTGGTGTTTTTTCACCACTTTGTCGAGCGCATCGCCGTCGAGCATGCTGAACACCTCGCTTTCGTCTGCCACCTGCATGGCCGGAGCGTTGGCATAGCGGTCGCATGCTATAACATATTGTCCGGCACGTTTTGCCGCAATTACAAATTCCTTGCCCAGTTCTCCCGAGCCTAAAAGCAATATTTTCTTCATTGTTTATTCTTTAATTAGTTGTTTTACCATTTGCCATTCAGGCGACACGGCCATTCTTCTTACATTTGCCTCTATGATTTTTCTCATTGTTTCGGGGCTTACGCCATGTTCCTTTGCTATGTCTTCAAGCGGCTTGACGTCGTTGCCGAACAGTCCGTAATACTGCTGAAGCACGGCTTCGTCGTCGGCGTAGATAAGGTGCATGATGTGCTTAATGTAGTGTTCCACCTTTTCGCTCACGCAGTGAGGCTCTTTGCCGAGCCTTATCAGAAAATCCTGAAGCTCTTGTGACAGTGCGTCCATCTTGATAAATGAAAAGTTGTTGTTATTATGTTTGATTTGTAAGATGTCAGGAAACGCAGTTTGTTTTCACGTTTCCTGACATCGTTTTTGGGCTATCTGTTTGAATACATCTGTTCGTAATACTTCTGATAGTCGCCGCTCGTAACCTCCTTTACCCATTCCTGGTTGTCAAGGTTCCATTTAATCGTCTTCACAATTCCTTCGGCAAATATCGTCTCAGGATACCATCCCAGGTCGTTCTTTATCTTTGTCGGGTCGATGGCATAGCGTTGGTCGTGGCCCAGACGGTCTTTGACGAATGTGATAAGGCTGTCGTTAATCCAGTCGATGGCTATCTCGCCGTCAGCGTCTTTCACCTGTTTCTTCAGTATCTTACGCAGCTCCTTGTCTTCGGCCATCATGTCGTGTATGGTCTTTATGGTCAGTTTTACGATGTCGATGTTTGTCATCTCGTTGTGGCCTCCGACATTATACACTTCGCCTTCCTTGCCTTCGCGCACCACCAGGTCGATGGCCTTGCAGTGGTCTTCAACGTAGAGCCAGTCTCTTATGTTGTCGCCCTTGCCGTATACGGGCAGTTGCTTGCCTTCGAGGATGTTGTTTATTATCAGCGGAATAAGCTTCTCGGGGAAGTGGTAAGGACCGTAGTTGTTAGAGCATCTTGTGATAGACACGGGCATGTGGTATGTGTCATGATAAGCCATCACGATCATGTCGGCACTTGTCTTTGACGCACTGTAAGGGCTGTGGGGGCAGAGCGGCGTGTTCTCTGTGAAGAAACCGTCCTTGCCCAGAGAGCCGTACACTTCGTCGGTGCTGACCTGATGGAATCGCTTGCCGGCTTTCCATACAGGATATCCTGTTTCGTCCTTGCCCGTAACCCATGCCCTTCTTGCAGCGTCGAGCAGGTTCTGCGTGCCGAGTATGTTGGTCTCGAGGAACAGCTGCGGATTCTCTATGCTGCGGTCAACATGGCTTTCAGCAGCAAAGTTTACGACATAGTCGATGTCATTTTCTGAAAACAGCTTGTCTGCCAGTTCTCTGTCGCGGATGTCTCCGTGCACAAACACGCATCTCTTTCCGTCGATGTCGTCTTTTATCGTGCCATAGTTGCCGGCATATGTCAACAGGTCGAGCACTATAATCTTAATCTCCTCTTCCTTATATTTTTTGTAAAGAAGATATTTAATAAAGTTTGAGCCGATGAATCCGGCAGCTCCGGTAACAAGATAAGTTTTCATATTATTGATTTTAATTGTTAGTATTCTTATTTAAGATAACTCAGTTTTCGCCTAAAAATTGTGTACGTCTGCTTTTCTTGGGTCAGACAGCGTAACCACCTCAAGGTCTTTAAACGTGCTTCCGTCTATGGTGAGCCTTATCAGTGTGCGGTCTTTATGCCATCCCTGCAGGCCTGCCGCACCGGGATTGATGTGCAGCAGATTGAGCGTCTTGTCGAATTTAACTTTAAGTATGTGCGAGTGTCCGCTGATGAAGAGTTGTGGCGGCATGGCATATATCGAGCCTCTTATGCTTGCGTCATAGTTGCCCGGATAGCCTCCGATGTGCTTCATGAGCACTTCGGTGTCCTCACATTTCCATCGCAGAGTCTCCCTGAACATGCGTCGCAGGTCGCCCCCGTCGCAGTTGCCGTAGACGGCTCTGAGAGTGCGGAATTCTGCCAGCTTCTGTGCCACCTCAAGCGACCCGATGTCGCCTGCGTGCCATATCTCGTCGCACGGCTCGAAGTATTTCAGGTATTTGTCGTCCCAGTAGGCGTGTGTGTCGCTTATTATTCCTATGCGTTTCATTCTTTGTCTGTGACTTGTTTGTGCAGTGTGCAGCCGGCACATCCCGCTGTGGTCATGCCGTGCTGCATAAGTTTTATTTCAGGTCGAGGCTTTTTGTGATAAACTCTTTCAGGAATCCGGCCGTGCCTTCGATGCCGAGCAAGCTTGAGTTTATGCACAGGTCGTAAGATGTGCTGTGCCCCCATTTCTTGCCCGTGTAATAGTTGTAGTAAGACGAGCGGCTGTCTTCCTTGTTCTCTATAATCTTCTTAGCCTCTTCCCTGTTGCAGTTGTGTCTCTTGCATATGCGCTCTATGCGTTCGTCGATGTCGGCTGTGATAAACACGCTTACCATGTTGTCGAAGTCGCGCAGCACATAGTCGGCACATCTGCCCACGAACACGCACGAGTGGGCTTCTGCAGCCTTGCGTATGGCGTCGCTCTGAAACTGGAACAGGCTTTCCTGCGACAGCTTGTTGTTATAAAAGCAGTTGTCTGAAATATAGGGTACGTGCATGTGGAAAAGCGACTTGAAAAATCCCTTTTTCTCATCGTTCTGCTCGAAGAACTTCTCGCTGAATCCGCTTTCCTTTGCGGCCAGATTCAGCAGCTCGCGGTCGTAAAACTTGCATCCGAATTCGTCTGCGAGCATCTTGGCGATAATCATTCTGCCGCTTCCGAGCTGTCTGCCTACGTTAATTATTATTTTCTTCTTGGTTTCCATAAGCTATGGCGTTATGTTGTTTTTTGAATTTTCTCATATATTTTGTCATCATCACGGCAGCCATGAGCGAGGCTATTGTGTCGGCTGTTGGCAGCGACATCCACACGCCGTCGAGCTTGAAGAACTGCGGAAGGATGATAAGCAGCGGCAGCAGGAACAGCATCTGTCGCGACAGCGACAGGAATATGCTTATCTTTGCCTTGCCGATGCTCTGGAAGAAGTTGGTTACAACCATCTGATATCCCACGAACGGGAATGCTGCCATGTTGATCTTTATGGCCCTCATGGCCTTGTCTATCAGTTCGGCGTCTGTCGTGAACAGGCGTGCGCACTCGTATGGGAAGATGTGAACGATGAGGAATCCCGTGGTAGTAATGGCGGTTCCTGCTATTATTGCGCATTTAAGCACCTTCATGAGTCTGTCGAAGCGCTGCGCTCCGTAGTTGTAGCCGGCTATGGGGAGCATGCCCTGGTTGAGGCCCATGGTGATCATGATGAACACGAATGCCACCTTGTTGGCTATGCCGTAGGCGCCTACTGCCATGTCGCCGCCGTATTTATACAGGCTGGTGTTGATGAATATCACCACGATGCATGCGCATACGTTCATGGCGAATGGCGACATACCTATGCCTATTATGTTTTTCAGGATGTTGCTCCTTAGCTTGTATATGCCTTTCTTGAAGTGTACTATCTCGCTCGACTTGCTGAACAACCATAGCTGCCATGCAAGTGCCGTTATCTGAGATATCACGGTGGCAAGTGCGGCGCCCTGTATGCCCATCTTCAGCGGCCAGATGAATATAGGCGCAAGGACGGTGTTGAGCACCACGGACGACATCGTGGCAAACATGGCATGGCGCGGTTTGCCCACGGCGCGCAGTATGGCGTTCATGCCGAAGAATGTTTGCGAAAACACGTTTCCCGCCAGCACCACCTGCATATATTCGCGTGCGTAGGGTATTGTGTTCTCGCTCGCGCCGAAGAAATAGAGTATCGGGTCGAGAAACATCAGCGATATTATGCCGAATGCCACTCCGACGATGATGTTCAGCACGATGCTGTTGCCGAATATAAGCTCAGCCTTGCGGTAGTCTTTCTGCCCAAGCTTGACGGAGATACAAGTAGACGAACCTATGCCCACGGCTGCTCCGAACGCTGCCGAAAGGTTCATCAGCGGAAAGGTGATGGCCAGTCCGGATATGGCCAGCGGACCCACGCCCTGGCCGATAAAGATGCTGTCGATCATGTTGTACAGCGAGGCTGCCGTCATCGCTATGATGGCAGGAAGGGCATACTGCATAAGCAGTTTGCCGACCGGTTTCGTTCCCAGTTCAAGTGTTGCTTGTTTATTATCCATAATGTTTACCAATCTTATTCTGTGCAAAGTTACTGCATGTTGGCTTAAATACAAAGCAAAAAGTTGTAAAAAGCTGTTTTATTTTGTTTCGCGGCGCATGATTTTGTCGTTATTTTATAATATGTGTGTCATTTCCTGAGTTGATAATTGTTAACTAAATTGCCTGTTTTGTCCTGCAGCAGTTTTGTTGTCAGAAAATCTGCGGCAGTATGTTTCCTGCTGCTTTTTGTGTGATTTGGCCATGGCCGTTTACGGTTTGTTTATGTGCGGAATGTCCTTTCTGTCATATTTTATGTCCTTTACATGAACTTTTGGACTTATATCTTGATTCATGATGTATGAAACTGCCTGCCGTTTAACCTTGTCCTGTCTTGCAAAAGGCCGTCTTTTGGCTTCCGAAAGGCCATGTTTTGCATCGTGATACACTGCTTTTCGTGCTGAAAACCTATGCTTTTTGTGTATATACTTGCCGTCATACGCAGGTAAGCATGCCGTAAAGGCCCTGTTAAGTGTTAATATTTAACATTCTCCTGTTGCCGTTTTAACATTTTCGGCACGTGCCGTCGTGGTCATAATATGGCTTAAGGGGCATCGGCTGGTCTTGCCGGTGCTGTAGGGAAAACGCGAAAATAAACCCTGCATAGTTTTTGCGTTTACGCTTAAAAAAGCTAACTTTGCATCTGCTTAAATTTATGTAGGCAGATGAAAAAACTTATAACACTTTTGATGCTTTTATCCCTTGTCATGCCTTCGTCGGCTTATGGCACAGACGGGGCACGCAAGAAAAAATATCCCGGAGGCAAGACATACATGTACCGCGTTGAGCTTAAGGACAAGACAGGCACGCCTTACAGCCTTGCTCGTCCTGAAGATTACCTATCGGTGAAGTCGCTCGACCGCCGCAGACGCCAGGGACTGCAGGTTGACTCAACCGACCTGCCCATAAATCCTGCATACATATCAGCCGTAAGTACCGACGGAGTTGAGGTGGTGAGCCGCAGCAAGTGGAACAACACTCTGCTCGTTCGCTGCAAGCAGCCCGAGCGTGTCAGACAGCTGTTGTCGCTGCCTTTTGTCAAAAGCGTAAGGAAAGTATGGACGTCGCCTGATTCTGTCAGCGCGGTTTCATCGAGAATGAAATACCACACCGAGTTTAACCGCTGGGACACTGTGGAGCAAAACTACTATGGCGTTACGCGTGAGCAGGTTGAAATGATAGGCGGTGTGCGCATGCATAATCACGGATTTACGGGCAAGGGCATCACCATTGCCGTTCTTGACGGAGGATTCATGAACACCGATCTGATACCTTGTCTGCAGAATGTAAACATCCTCGGGTGGGAAGATTTCGTTGTGCCGAAGTCCAAGAGCGTTTTCAAGGAGATGGAGCATGGCACAAAAGTGCTGTCGGTAATGGCCGTAAAGGTGCCTTACACCTTTGTGGGCACGTCGCCCGATGCGGCTTACTGGCTTCTGAGATGTGAGGACGAGACGGGCGAAAGCCTTGCCGAGGAAGACTACTGGGCTGCTGCTGCCGAGTTTGCCGACAGCGTCGGCGTTGACATTATCAGCAGTTCCTTGGGCTTTCATGATTTCGACGACAGTTCGTTCAATTATAAATATGCTCAGCTCGACGGCCATACGGCACTGATATCCGCCACAGCTTCGATGCTGGCGTCAAAGGGAATAGTGCTTGTAAACAGCGCCGGAAACGACGGCATGTCTTCATGGAAAAAAATCAATGTGCCTGCCGACGCACACGACATACTGACCGTAGGCGCCGTGAGTCCCAACATGCGCAATGCCGCTTTCAGCAGCGTAGGCCCTACAGCCGACAACCGTGTCAAGCCCGACATAATGGCCCTTGGCAGTCCGGCGTCGGTTATCACGGGGCGAGGCACCATCATCAAGGATATGGGCACTTCGTTTTCAACGCCTGTGGTGTCGGGCATGGTGGCCTGTCTTTGGCAGGCGCTGCGCGACAAGACGGCATTGGAGATTATCGACCTCGTGAGGCGTTGTTCCGACAATTATTCTACTCCTGACAACATTTACGGCTATGGCGTGCCCGACTTCTGGCGTGCCTACGTCATGGGCCGGCAGCAAAACCGCTCAAAATGACACACACTGTATCGCTTCTTGAACTCAACCGGCTCGTAAGAGATGCGCTCGAGCTAAGCATGCCCGGCGACTATTGGGTTGAGGCTGAGCTGGCAGACGTGCGCGAGTCGGCCGGTCACTGCTATATGGAGCTGGTGCAGAAAGACGAGTTCGGCAGCACTCCCGTTGCCCGTGCCTCGGCTAAGTGCTGGCGCAGCACGTGGATGCTTGCCCGTCCACATTTCGAGCGCGTAACGGGCGAACGCATACATGCCGGCATGAAGGTGCTTTTGCAGGTTCATGCACAGTTTCATGAGAACTACGGCTTTTCGTGGATCGTAACCGACATCGACCCCACTTTCACGCTTGGCGACATGGCACGCAAGCGCATGGAGATAGTGCGAACGCTGAAAGAAGAAGGAGTGTTCGACCTTAACCGCGAACTGTCCATACCGCTCTTCGCCCAGCGCATTGCCGTTATATCCAGTGCCACGGCGGCAGGCTATGGCGACTTCTGCAGTCAGCTGAGCAACAATGCCTATGGCTTCGACTTTATCGTTGAGCTGTTTCAGGCTGTCATGCAGGGCGAACAGGTTGAGCAGAGCGTCATTGCTGCCCTCAACCGCATCAACGAGTGTGCCGACTTGTTCGACTGTGTTGTCATCATCCGTGGCGGAGGAGCCACGAGCGACCTGTCGGGATTCGACACTCTTGCACTTGCCGAGAATGTGGCAAACTTTCCGCTTCCGGTCATCACCGGCATTGGTCATGAGCGCGACGAGTCGGTGCTCGACATGGTGGCCAACACAAAGGTAAAGACGCCAACGGCAGCCGCTGCATTCCTTATTGAAAACCTTAAGCGTGTTTCCGACCGCATCATGTCTGCCGGCGATCGCATCACTACGGCTGTTCGCCGCCGTCTCGACTATGAGTCGATGCGCCTTGGGCGTCTTGCTGCCGGCATACCGTCCTTGTCGTCGCTTGTCATCACCAGGCGTCAGGCCTCACTCGCCTCGCTCTACGGCCGTCTTTGCGCTGCAGCATCGTCGGGTCTGGCTGTTCGCTGCTCGCATATCGAGTCTGTCGGTGCGTCGCTCGCACCGCTTGCCTCGCGCCGCCTGCTTGTGGAGAGCCATCGTGTGCAGCTTCTTGCCCAGCGTGTGGCCGCCTCCGACCCCTCGCTGCTTCTGCGCCGGGGCTATTCAGTTACGCTTCACAACGGCCGCGCCGTTACCGACGCCTCCGCACTTGCCGAGGGCGATGTCATCGAGACACGCTTTGCCCATGGCTCAGCCTTGTCTGTGGTGCAGGCATCTGATAAGCCGTCAAAAGACAAAAGTGTGGCTGCCGGCGGAAAACATCCGTAACATTGAAAGAAAAAAATAAACATATCATTATACGAAAGACTATGCCTAAAGAAATGAAATATGAAGAGGCCGTAAGACAGCTTGAAGAGATTGTCGCCAAGATGGAGAGCAACGAGCTTGACGTAGACAGCCTGAGCCAGCAGCTGAAGACAGCCCAGAAGCTTATAAAGCTGTGTAAGGACAAGCTAAGCCGGGCTGACAGCGACATAAAGAAAATACTTCAGGACGACAACAACGGCTGAACATGCCCGCAGGCAGGCTGCGAAACAGCATAAAACTGACATTTTTAATAAATTATGTCATAAAAATTGCTGATTAGTAATATTATTATTATTTTTGCCGTTGGTAAGTCCGGGGCTGACATTACATATAGTTAACCCCAGTGGCTTTGTTGATTGAGTAAAATTTGTTGTATACTTTAAAAATAATATGAATATGAAAAATCTGGATTGGTCAAAATTGCCTTTCGGTTACATTCCGACAGACTATAACGTACGTTGCTACTATCGCGACGGCAAGTGGGGCGAAGTTGAAGTTTGCTCTGACGAATATATAAAGATGCACATGGCTGCTACGTGTCTTCACTACGGCCAGGAGGCATTCGAAGGTCTAAAGGCTTACCGCTGCCCTGACGGCAAGGTTCGCGTTTTCCGTATGGATGAGAATGCAGCACGTCTGCAGAGCACATGCCGCGGCATACTGATGCCGGAGGTTCCTACAGAACTGTTTGAGGAAATGGTTACCAAGGTAGTGCGCCTGAACCAGGATTACATACCTACATACGAGAGCGGTGCAACTCTTTACATCCGTCCGCTGCTCGTCGGCATGTCAGCACAGGTTGGTGTTCATCCTGCCAGCGAGTATCTCTTCATGATATTCGTTACTCCGGTAGGTCCTTACTTCAAGGGTGGATTCTCAACTAATCCTTATGTCATCATCCGCGAGTTCGACCGTTCTGCTCCTCTCGGTACAGGTATATATAAGGTGGGCGGTAACTATGCTGCTTCTCTGCGTGCCAACAAGATGGCTCACGACCTCGGATATGCATGCGAGTTCTATCTCGATGCAAAGGAGAAGAAATATATGGACGAGTGCGGTGCTGCCAACTTCTTCGGTATCAAGGACAACACTTACGTTACTCCTAAGTCTACCAGCATTCTGCCGAGTATCACCAACAAGAGCCTCATGCAGCTGGCTGAAGACATGGGCATGAAGGTTGAGCGCCGTCAGATTCCTGAAGACGAGCTGGCTACATTCGAGGAGGCAGGTGCATGCGGTACTGCTGCCGTTATCAGTCCTATCTCTAAGATTGACGACCTCGAGAACAAGAAGAGCTACGTTATCAGCAAGGACGGCAAGCCCGGACCTATCAGCACTAAGCTCTACAACAAGCTGCGCGGCATACAGTATGGCACAGAACCCGACATCCATAACTGGACAAAGGTTGTAATTGAATAATTGATAATTTACAATTCATAATTTATAAATTACTGTTCCATAATTCATAGTTCATAATTCATAATTGGCTATTTCTTTGATTACCGATAGCCTGTCTTTTGACAAATAATTATGATTTATGAATTATGAATTATGATTTATTTTAAGATGAGCAAAGGAAAATTGGCTAAGTTCGCCGACATGGCGAGATACGAGAACGTGTTTCAATACCCTTATTCGGTCGTTGAGAATGTGCCTTTTGAAATGAAAGGCCACTGGCGCGACATGTATTTCCACAATGACAACCCCATTGTGCTTGAGCTGGGATGCGGCAAGGGCGAATACACCGTTGAGCTGGCAAGGCTATATCCGGATGTCAACTTCATCGGTGTCGACATCAAGGGCGCACGTATGTGGACAGGTGCAACGCAGGCTCTTAACGACGGACTTAAGAATGTGGCATTCCTTCGCACCAACATCGAGATCATCGACCGTTTCTTCGGTCCTGACGAGGTGCAGGAGATTTGGCTCACGTTCAGCGATCCTCAGATGAAGAATGTGCGCAAGCGTCTCACCAGTACATACTTCATGGAGCGTTATCGCTGTTTCCTTGTCGACGGAGGCATCGTGCATGTCAAGACCGACAGCAATTTCCTTTTCACCTACACCACATACATGACAGAGCGCAACGCCTTCCCGGTGTTGTTCTCAACCACAGACCTTTATCATGCCGAGGGGCTTGATGCCGACACCATGCGCATACTTTCAATTCAGACGTATTATGAAAGTCAGTGGATTGAGCGCGGACTCAACATCAAGTACATGAAGTTCCGTCTTCCGTCGGCAGGCGACATGGCAGAGCCCGACGTAGAAATTCCTGTTGACGACTACCGCAGCTATAAGCGCACCCGCCGCAGCGGCGTAGACATGCGCAAGTAGATAGCCACGGCAGTTGTCTTGGCCGCAGTTGACTTTTGGCGCATACACAAATGTGCTAAAGTCAGGTGTGCGTTTACGCGGCAGTGTCTCGACATTGCTGTCATGGCATGGAAATGTGTTTGTGCCTTGTCTTTTGCAGACATCTTTTCGGTCATGTCTGCCTCCTTTCATATTATATTAATGATATGCCTGTAAGAATGTTTTACATGCACATAACTTTTTGTAACGAAGATGACAGTAGAGCTTAAAGAGAACGGCGGTCTTCCTGCCCGAATTTTGTGGACACTTGCCATTGTTGCAGGTGTGTCAGTTGCCAATATATATTACAATCAGCCGCTGCTCAACGTGATAGGCCGCGACCTGGGCGTGAGCGAGTTCAGTTCCAACCTCATAGCCATGATCACTCAGGTGGGCTATGCCGTCGGACTGCTTTTCATTGTCCCCCTTGGCGATCTCTGCCGCCGCAAGAACATAGTGCTCGTAAACTTCAGCGTGCTCGTGTTCTCGCTCCTTGCCATAGCCTGCTCAACCAGCATTTATGTTATATGGGCAGCATCGTTTCTTACCGGTGTAGGCTCAATGATACCGCAGATATTTGTTCCAATAGCTTCGCAGTTCTCACGTCCGGAGCATAAGGGGCGCAACGTGGGCATTGTCATCTCCGGACTGCTCACCGGCATTCTTGCCTCGCGTGTGGTCAGCGGCGTGGTGGGCGATGTGCTCGGCTGGCGCGCCATGTATTTCATTGCATCGGGCCTGATGCTCGTATGCGCCTTTGTCGTAATGAAGGTGTTGCCCGACATACGGCCTACGTTCAAGGGCTCTTACGCCAAGCTCATGGCGTCGCTCTTCTCGCTGCTGCGCGATTATCCTGCCCTGCGCGTATATTCCGTAAGAGCCGGACTGGCTTTCGGTTCGTTTCTTTCGCTTTGGGCCTGTCTGTCGTTCAAGATGGCACAGGCACCGTTCTATGCCGACAGCGACGTGGTTGGCTTTCTCGGTTTGTGCGGCATTGCCGGGGCTCTGACAGCCTCGTCGGTAGGCAAGCACGTCAGGACCGTAGGCGTGCGCCGCTTCAACTTCATTGGCTGTGCGCTTATGCTGCTTGCATGGGCATCAGTCCTGTTTCTCGGCGACACCTATATTGGTCTGATAGCAGGCGTGATAATCATCGACATCGGCATGCAGTGCATACAGCTCAGCAATCAGGCAAGCATGTTCGAGGTATGCCCCGGAGCATCAAACAGAGTGAACACCATATTCATGACAACATACTTTGCCGGAGGTTCTCTCGGCACATTCCTTGCCGGCACGGGCTGGCATGCCGCCTCTTGGACGGGTGTGGTGGCCGTAGGCGTATGCCTCACGCTGGCCTCACTTGCCGTAACGCTGTTCACACGTCGATGAGCTATGGGGCAGGAGAGTGTTGTCTGAAATGTAAAAGGCCGCAAGTCATATTGTGAAAGACCACATATCAGAGTGTAATATGTGGCATATTGCAGCATGAAAGGTATGCTTTTGTTTAATGGATATTACTGGAAAATATTTTTTTAAAGAAACTCATCACTCGTAACATGCGCTTGTAACCTGTTGGCTGATAGAGAGTTGATGTGTGACGAGTTTCTTTTTCAACTCGTCACAACACCTCGTTCTGTGCCGTTTTTGAGCCGTAACGTGGCTCTGTGAATATGGAATTTCAGCTAAAAATATGTTATATGCTGCTCTGTGATGAGTTGAAAATGCAACTCGTCACACGGTAAATGGTTGGTTTGCAGCGAGTTAAAGCCTGTTGTGACGAGTGATGAGTTTTTTAAAAAAACTTTTTTTGCTGTTTTACTTCTTGCCATTTACTGATTTCGGTTGACTTCAAGCAGGGCTTTGTCTGATTTTAGTTGACTTATATAAACGTTGGTGTCTGTTATCGGCTGGTGCCATTATTTTGATTAAACGGGACGCAGCCTATAGCCCGGTTAGTGTTTAAAATAATTCCTGACGTTCTGCGACATCATGTGTAAATTTTATGTTTACAGATTAGATTGCTGTCGGAAAATTTTTTAATTTTGTTAAAACTATCGGGCGCTAGTTAATAAGATTTAATATATATAAGCGGAATAGATTATTCGATTTAAAAAGGTTTAACTTTGCAGCACTTACTAGATTATTAATAAGAATGTCAAGATTTTTAAAATTAGCTTTAGTGTTGGGCATGCTGTTTTTGACCGATACAATTACTATAACTGCTCAAAATTTGGCAGTTAAGACAAATGTTTTTGTATTGGACAACAGCAACGTTTAATGCATCTGTTGAAACACGTCTGTCGTCAAAGTGGACTCTTGATGTTTCGGCGGGTTACAATCCGTTCACATTTTCTGATAACAAAAAGTTGAAGCATTTTGCCATTCAGCCTGAGGCACGCTATTGGCTCTGTTCTCCTTTTTCGGGGCATTTTGTAGGTGCCAACCTGCTTTATTCCCATTATAATGCCGGCGGAGTGAAGATGCCTTTCGGCATTTTTTCAGACCTTGAGAAGTACAGGTTCCAGGGTGACCTTGGTGCCGTAGGCCTTGTCTATGGTTACAGCTGGATGTTGCCCGGAAAGCGATGGAGCATAGAGGGCGTTGTCGGCCTTGGATATGGCATAACCCGTTATGACAAATATGCATGTGCCGTGTGCGGAAGCAAAATTGGTGAAGACACAAAGGGTGTTTTCATGCCTACTAAACTTGCAATCTCTGTTATATATTACATTAAGTAAGTCGCATTGATGATTTCTGTCGGTGTGATTTTATTTTGCATACTCGACTAATTTAATACAATCTCAAGATACAACAATGATGAGATCTTTAAGTTCAATTCTTTTACTGGCATTGGGCTCATCTGTCTGTAATGCGTCCGCATTGTGCGGCAACGGCGTTGATGCTCAGTGGATAGACTCTACGGCTCTCAGGCTGTCGTTCGTGTTGACTGAAGGCGATTCGGTAGGCAGCAATTATGCCGTTATAGCCACGCCCCGTCTTGTAACAGCTAAGGGCGACACCCTGCTGCTGAAGCCGACAGTGTTCAGAGGCAAGCGCAACATGCGCTACACGGAGCGTGCACGATTTTATGATAATGCTCAGCAGGCCACGGCAGATGAGGTGGCTTTAGGCTCAGAAGTTAGGTATGACGTCATGCTCAGGCGTGCCGAAAGTCCCTGGATATGGGAGGATAAAGTATATCTCGACGTGGCACGCGAGAAAGAAGGGTGCTGCAATGTTGAGGATATGGCCGGAAGGCGTATGGGCGATATGGTGTATGTGCCGCAGTTTGTGCCCGCACTTGCCGTTGTCGAGGACAATGCAGGCAAGGCTGGTGAGCTGCAGAAGGATAATCCGGTGCTGATGCACGTATCGCAGTATAAGCCCTACGACAACACGCGCATACTGCGCAAGGAGAAAGGGGCTCTGTATGTTCATTATCCGCTGAACAGTTCGGAGCTGAAACGTGACTTCCGCGACAACGCACAGACGCTCGACCGTATTGTTGACATTACGCGCAGCATAATGGCCGACTCTACATCGTCGGTTAAGATCATACAGATTGTTGGTCTGGCTTCTGTTGAAGGTTCACAGAAAAACAATGTCAGTCTGGCAGGGCGGCGTGCCGATGCCCTGAAGGCGTATATACAGAAGAGGGTGAAAATATCAGACAAGCTGTTTGACTGCGCCAATGGCGGCGAGGCATGGACCGAGCTGCGCGACCAGATAGCCGACGGCAGCTTTGATGGGCGCGACGAGCTTCTGCACATAATAGATAAGGAGAAAAATCCGGATAAGCGCGAACAGATGATAAGACAGCTAGACGGTGGACGTCCGTATGCGTATCTGCGCGACAACGTGTTGAGCGACCAGCGCAATTCGGGCTATCTGCGGATATATTATGACTATGTGCCCGACACGGCTGCAAAGACCATAAACGAGGCTACAGAACTGATGCAGGAGGAGAAATATGACGAAGCTCTCAGAAAACTGCTTACAGTTAAGGACGACAAGAGAGCCTTCAGTCCGCTTGGAGTGGCTTACTACATGACAGGCAACAGGCAGAAAGGTCTGGAGTATATGAAGCGTGCCGCAGCCGACGGAAACGTACAGGCTAAGCGAAACCTTGAGCAGTATGAAGCTATAATGAAGGCGGAACAGCTGAAAGAAAAATAAACAACAAAATATTATAACTTAATTAAATTAATTATTCTTTATGAAAAAGTTTTATAACAGAAATTTTGCCTATGGAGCAGCAGCGCTGCTTATTGGTGCAGTGAGTTTCACTGCATGCTCTTCTGAGGATGAGTTGTCTAACACAAATCCAACCTATGATGGAGAGAGCGTAAAAACGCAGTTTGCAATTAATATTCCTGCAGCAGCTAAGACGAGGATGACAGGAGAGTACACCCAGCAGGATGGAAACTTCCTCGGTATGAAAGATATAAAGCTGATACCTTTTGCCTCAATGCCTGCATTAGGAACAGAGTCGAATCTTGGTTCTGTTATTACTTTGGGTAATATCAGTGACAATCTGTCTGCAACTTCTAATGCTAAGGTTTATAATGATGTTGCCATTCCTGTAGGTACAGGTGCTGTAATTCTTTATGGTCAGGCAAATAAAGAGGCAGGAACTAATTTTGATAAAGGTGCAGTAACAATGCCGAGCGATTATTCTGTTTTGTCAAATATTAAATTTTCTCCTGTAAATATAACAACCAACGAGACAGACGCAAAGGCTACGGCATTGGCTGCATGGATGACATCTGTAGCAAATGCTGAAGGTTGGGATGCTGCCGGAGAAGGAACTTTGAAAGATTTGCGTGATGAGTTTCTGAAAACGACTGTAGGTTCTTCTAACAGTGTATTGTGCCTGATGCAGTATCTTTATAATGCTTTGGCAAAAGAAGACGGTGCTGAGGCTACAGCTATTAAGGCAGCTATTAAGGCCGGTAATGGTGTCGTAGAGTCTGATGGAAAATTGAGCTATGGAGAAGGCTCTTCATTGGCCGGTTATCCTGAAAATATAAATCTGCCTGATGGTGCAGCCCAGGTTGTATGGAACTCGACAAAATTTGATGTTGTTGCAGCTTCTGGAAATACAGGAATTAATGTTGCATCATTAGACAGCTATGTTTATCCTGCAGCTTTATGTTATTACGTGAATAGCAATGTGAAGACTGCTGATACAGAAGTTGATATGGACGCCGCTTCTGATTGGACAGCGATTGTTGGATCAATGACTGGCAGCTCTGTGGCTCCGACAACTCGTTCGATAGCAATTGAACAGCCCATTAATTATGGAGTTGGCCGTCTTTCAACTCAGGTTAAGTTTGGCGCACAGCGTGTTCCTGACTCAAAGGATGATGGTCATAATAGTTCTGTTGTTGAAATTCCCGGTGAAGGATTTAAGATTACAGGTATATTGATTGGCGGACAGGGCGAAGTTGGCTGGAATTATATACCGACAGCAACTACAACTGGCAGCAAAACAATATATGATAAGTCTATGACAGAAGGAATGTGTGCAAAATATTCTTCTGATTTTACAGGTGCAATAACCAACTATACTTTGGCTTTTGAAACAGAGTCAAATAAGGATGTCAATGTGGCTATAGAACTTGTGAACGGTGATAAAGATTTTTATGGCAAAGACGGTATGATAATTCCTGCTGGCGGTAAATTTTATTTAGTTGGACAATTGGAGTCAAGCGCAGCTACAGAAACTGGCGAAAAAATCTTTAAACAAGACTATAATACTATTGCCAAATTTAATATTACAAATCTGAAGTCAGCTTATAATGGCCTGCCTGATCTTCGCACACCGTCATTACAGCTCGGTATGTCTGTTGATTTGAATTGGGAAGAAGGCCATACGTTTGACGTAGATATTCAATAATACAAATGATCTTTTTGTCCTGAAAGGATTTTTTGTATAAAATGCTAACCAGGCGGCAGCCTTTCGTAGGGCTTCCGCCTACAACCGGAAAACGCTTGCGGATAACCGTTAATCTTCCGTGAGTGCGGTGATTTAGAAAAAGAAGAAATAATAATGGTGTTAAGAATGATGACGAAGCGTAAAAATAAGAATTATTGTTCAAAATTTTGTGCAGGATTGTCGGCATTGCTGTTGTCAGCGTTTCCGTTGTCCTTTGTTTCGTGTATAGATGAAGATTTGTCGCGTTGCGGTGTAAACTATTCCGTTGATTATCGTTTGGAATTATCCGCATCACTTCGTCAGACGCTCGACAAGCAGCTTACCACACCGGCAGAACGGCAACTGGCTGCGGCGTTGCGTTCTGATATGACTGACATTATGAGCGAGCGTGCCGCTGTGATGGACCTGTCGTTCTTTACATTAGAAGACGGCAACTTGGCTCAGCATCAGACCGTTGAGCCTGATGCCAACAGTCTGTCAATGACCATCTATATGAACCGTGGCGACTACCACAATATAGCCCTTGCAGCAACTCATTCTGTCAGTGAGGTAACTATCAGCGGCGCATCAACCTACACAGGCATCAGTCTGCGCCAGGCACAGGTCGATACGCTCGACTCACACAGTGCTGCTATCTATATGGGATATGGCCGTATGCTTATGGACAATGTTTCTGGACATTTCTATGTGCCCTTATATATGGTCAACTCAGTACCTGTGCTGGTTGTAAATCCAAACAATTCACCGGCAAAGGCACTTGTGGCATATACACGCCGCACGTCGTCAGGTCTGCATTGTTCAGACAGCACTTTTGTATACGACAATGAGGCCGTAATCAGGACACACCGCACGGAAGGCGGCGGGCTGCTTGCGTTCCATTCTGTATGTTTTCCGTCGGCAAATACTGCAAAATCACGTGCAACAGACGACCCCACAGTGGCTGAGGGAAGTATATGGGAAATGGATCTGATAACACAGATGCCCGACGGAAAATATGTCAAGAACACACTGTATATGAAAAATCCGCTTAAAGCAGGCGAGATGCAGGTGATAAAAGTGAAGCTGAATGATGAAGGCGGTGTTGTGACAGAAAATCCCGAAGTCGGTGTATCGGTTGAGTTGGATTGGAAGCCCGGAGGCGATTTTGATATTGAAATTTGATGATGTTACAGCAGAATCTTCCGGAATAATTTATGTAAGTAAAATAAAGAAAATACACGTTCAGACATGAGGTATATCTCTAAAATACATGTTCTTTTATGTGCCGCAGCTTTAGCCATAACGGCATGCCAAAGCGAAGACTCTATTTCGCCGGAGACTGATATGGAAACGGTCAAACTTCTTGTGACAGTTCCTGCTACGTCAGGGCTGACGCGTATAGGCGATCCGGGAACGGGCGTGGAAGAAGGAGCAGACTGGGACAGGCTGGCGGTGATATTGGCGTATAACGACGGACCGTATGTGCAAAAAACAATTATAACAAAAGATGATTTTGACAAACTTCCTAATTATGACGGCCGTGAAGGAGTAAAACTTCTTACTGTCGATGCACAAATTGGTTCTGCATATATTTACGGCGTAACATACAGCAGTGATGCTCAGTATAACCCGGAACAAAGCATAAGTGACTGTAAAGATAATGAGCAGGTGAAAGCCTTGACAATATCTAATGATTATGCCGGAACAGACGATAATGCTTCAGCTAAGTTTGTCAGCGTAGCCACCGGGTATTATAAAACAGCCGTTAGCGGCGACCAGCCGGCTCTGTTTGAAATACAAGTTGGCGGTACGGGTGAGATAGGCAGCATACCGACAATGACGCTTACCCGTCTTGCCTCTAAAATAGACATACAATGGGATGCTGCTGATGCATACGATCAAGGATATACAGATGTGAAGGTTACAGATTTTACATATAAAGGAAAGGAATACGGCCGATTGTTCCCGGAGATTACAGGTGTGACACCGGATAATCAAGATAAATCATGGACATTCTATAACACCTCAGAGATAAGTCAGCGCAACGGTCGCGTGTATCATTATACGTTCACTGATGGTGCAACGACACCGAGTGTGACATTTAATATTTCTGCAAGAAAAGACGGCAATGATATTACCGGAAGCGGATATACAATGAATTTCAGTTATGTCTTGCAGCAGGCCGCCTGGTATAAGGTTAACGCAACGATAAAGGGCGTAACCGGCAGTGGAAGTATCACGCTGAGCATGAATTGAGCCGGCAGACATGAATAAAAACTGACATACTGAGAATTTGATAATATCAGTAAAGACAACAAAAAATATTAATGTAGCAGTATCTGTAAAGATAATCGTAAAAGAATAATGAAATGATAAAGATGCGGACTTTATTCAGATTTTATATGTTGCTTTTATTCCTGGGTTCTTCTTTAGGAATTACGGCACAAACAAAGATTTATTACGTCAGCCCGACAGGTGTTGGCGACGGCACGTCGTGGGAAACTACTACGACATTGCAAACAGCATTGCAGAATGCCGTTGCCGGCGACCAGATATGGGTGCAGGGCTTTGAACAGATAACGAGCGCCGACCAGCTGTATATAGCTCCTGCCGATGGGTTCAGCTTGAAGTCAGGCGTTCAGCTTTATGGCGGTTTTAAGGGCGATGAAACTAACGTCAACAGCCGTGAGACGCTCGGAAAGCCATATCAGATGAAATATCGTTCCGTGCTTTCGGGTGATATCAAGAGAGATGATGTTGTTGACAATACAAACTTGATATTCCCTGCCAATACAACACGTTCAGACAATGCCACACATGTGCTGAATGTTAATATGGCACCTGCCTCAGGAAACAATAAAAATACTTCGCCCACTATAATAAATGGATTCTCAATAGGCAACGGCCATGCTGACGGCTCTGGCGAGAAGGGCGGCGGTATATATATACATGGCGATAATACTGGCGGCGGCATCTTCCGCATAGAACGCTGCTTCCTGTTGAACAACTATGCCACACAAGGTGGTGCCATATATGTTGATGCTGAAGTAAAGAATGTCAACAACAGCACATCACTTGTAAATCAGTGTGTTGTTTATAACAATGCAGCCGGAGAGCGTGCCGCAGTTGAGAACGCCGGTGGCGGTCTGTATCTGGCAGGAGAGGCCACAGTGGTTAACTCATCAATATTCAATAATGAGAATGGAGGACTGCGCCTTGCTGACGGTGCGAAAGTTGTGAACAGTACTGTGTCGAGAAATTCAAGTGGCGGCATCGATATGATAGACGATAAGGCCGAAGGGTATAATGTTGCAAATACTATTATTTGGGGAAATTCAACTCTTTCGACGCAATACAGACCGAAATTCAAAAATTCCGCATTCCATGAAGTTGAGGCCGGTGACTCAGACGGAAACATATATGTTACTGCAGAAAACCGCGGTGACACTAATGCTCCTATGTTTGACGCACCGTCGCTGAAGACAAGTTATGACCGTGATTTCAACTGGCGTCAGACAGCTTATCCGCTTTGGTCGTGGAATGTGCTTGAAGGGTCGGTAATGTTAAGTAAGGGTGATCAGCAGTCTTACGACCAGTCTGCATACGGCAGTGAGGATATGGCTGGCAATCCGCGTTTTAACGGCTCTACGATAGATATCGGAGCATATGAGTTTCAGCAGATGTTGTCGACACGTATACGTTACGTCAAACCTGTTGCAACCGGAACTGGCGATGGCTCTTCTTGGGAAAATGCTTCTGGTAACTTGCAGAACATGATAGACGAACTGGCCAAGAACAATCCGCAGAATCTTCCTGGAGAAGTTTGGGTGGCTGCCGGAACTTATGTACCACAGGTACAGGTTATCAGCGGAACAACTTATTCTGCATCGTTCCTTATGCGTGACGGAATTAGTGTTTATGGAGGCTTTGCTGGCGATGAAAGCAGTAAGCAGGAACGTGAAGTGGGCAAAATGCCGTGGAATTTTGTTAATAAGACCATTCTCGAAGGTTCTTATTATGAACACAGCAAGACATCTTGGAATGAGTCAAATCATAAATGGACTTTGACGAGCGACTCACGTCATGTTGTTTTCTTTTCACCGCTACCTTCAGAAGGCAAAAGCGGTTTCGACAAATCAACCATACTTAATGGAGTAACCATACGTGGAGGTTATGCTCAGGGAGGTGAAGGCGTGGCAGACTTCATGACAGACCGTGGAGCCGGTGTTTACATGGGTATTAATGCAACATTGGAGAAGTGTATTGTTACAGAAAACTCGTCTACGGGCAATGGCGGTGCTGTCTATATGTACGGCGGACGTGTTATGAATTCGCTGATATATAATAACAATGCTGACGGTGACGGTGGAGCTGTATATGTTGACAATGCCGGTATAGTGTTGGCCTCTATGCTTACTAACAATTCTGCCAACAATGGCTCGGGCGCTTATCTTGCACACACCGGCAATTGGACAGACGGCAAACCGCATCCTGAATATCTCATCCTTTCAACATCTGTTGTGTCAAATAATACAAGTCGTCTTAATGGTGCTGTTTATTGTGCAAAAGGCGGAGTGTTGATGCAGAATACTATAACTAACAACGATTGCCCTACGGCAACAGACAATACTTCTGCCAATGCATCACAGAGTGGTGGCTTGTATGTTGATTCATATGGACTTGTAATCAATTCTGTTTTGTGGAACAACACTATCCAGAAACGTAATATACCGATGTATGCAAAGAATCCAACACCGTCTAATGTACGTTTCTTGTATACAGCATTGTCTGGTATAAACAATGCTGTTTGGAATAATGTGCTTCAGCAGGAAGTAATTTCGTTGGCAGAGAGCAATAATATTGCTGAAGAAGGCGTGCTCAGTCCTGACTTTGTTGCCGAAGGCCTGCCTGAGTCTACAGGTGTAACAGGTTTATTGGAAGATGTTAATTATTTCTGGCAACCTGTAACGGGAGCAAATCTGCGTGCTCGTGGTATGACGTTAGGTACATTCCCTGATGATGTGCTGGTTGCTCCTGAAATAGATATTGCCGGGACACGATTTGCTCAGAAACCGGCTGTGGGCGCTTGTTCGGTTGAGGCTACCAATATTAATCCTGAAGATACAGGAGATGCCTTGAAAGTATATGTTGATGTTGAATGTGCTGTGGCTACTCATGACGGCAGTTCATGGGCAAATGGCTATCGCTCACTTAATGAGGCTATTGCCTATTTGTCAGGTCTAGATAAGGAAACGGTTGGAAACAAACGTCTTGAGGTGCATGTGATGGAGGGTGATATATGGCCGCGTTATGCTTTTACTAACCTTGATCCGCAAACTGCAACTATAGACATTCCTGCAGCGGCAAGTGGGGCAACTTTGTATATTTATGGAGGCTATCATAGATCAGACGACAAGATTTCGGTTGAACGTAATCCGCTGACATATCGTTCTGTTATAAACGGTAATCATGAAGGCAAGAATATTGAAGATGGATTGTATCATTGTATAACTGTTGCTAAAGGAGCTGCCGTTTGTCTTGACGGATTTCATATTATTAACGGTTACGCTGCAGGTGAGGCAAGCCGTCAATATGGCGCAGGTCTGCTTGTGCATGATGGAGCAAATGTTACGGTGAACAACTGTATCTTCGAGAACAATACGGCTCAAGAGGGTTCGGCTATTGATGCACGTAATGCATCTTTGACGATGAATAACTGTGTCGTAAATAACAATACGAATATAACTGAAACTGCAGCTGTGGTAAACGGTAATGGGGCAAATTTGAAGATGAACTTTGTTACTATAGTTAATAACAATGGCAAGGCTTATTCTGACAATGCTTCGTTGATTTCTTCATTCTCAACGGCAAACACATCGGCAAATACTCACACCATAGAAATTTCTACAGCTCAGTTCTCTAACCCGACAAAGACATCTGGTGCATCGTTGGGTTTTGACACATATTTAGGCGGCTACTCGTCGTTCCTACCTACCAATCAGAACCCGATAGTTAATGTTGGAAAAGCTATTGGTGGAATAACAACGGACATTACGTTGTCAGCCCGTAGTCGTGGAGGTGCACCCGATTTAGGTGCCTATGAGGCACAGCTTCCTGTTGACGGAACTGTAATTTATGTACGTAGTGAAAATGGTGATGATAATAATGATGGCTTGTCTTGGAGTAGTGCAAAGAAAACAATTACTGCGGCACTGAACACGGCTTCAACTGCCACTGAAGCTATATGGGTAGCTGCAGGAACATACAATGAGCGTGTAACAATGAAGGATGGTGTCAATGTGCTTGGTGGTTTTGCCAAGATAGGCAATCCAGACAATAAGCTAGATGGTGTAAACCGCGACATATCTAATGCCAACAGCAACTTTATGACTGTTATAGATGGACAGAGTGGTGGACGAGTTTTGACACAGCCGGCAAACTTTAATAAACTTACTACTTGGGAAGGTTTTGTTATTCAGAATGGAAAAACGACAGCTTCTGATGGAGGTGCAGGCGCGTTATTAAAAGACTATGGAAGATTTAAAAATTGTCTTGTTCAAAATAACATATACAACATGACAAACTTTGATGGAGAGGCATTAGGAGGTGGTGGTATTCGTATAGAGGGTTCCGGCATTATTGAAAGCTGTATTATTCGAAAGAATAAAGTCATAGCTGATGGTTATGGTTATGTTTGTGGTGGAGGATTGTATTTAAAAACAATTGGAGATAACATTCCGAAATTAGTTAATAGTATAATTGTTGAGAATGAAGCTATAAATAAACATGAACGTAGCAGCGGCTTAGATATGGCACGTGTTAGTAACGTCTTGGGAGCTGCAGCCTATTTGACTGGTAATGGTTCAAAAATATTTAATTGTACTTTTTCGTATAATAAAGCGGATGCTAAGGCTTCAGGACTATTTAGTGATTTTACAGCTCCTGCTGCAGGTGGCGTTTGGGATGCTTCTTATAATTATAATAATCCATTAACCACAGGAAGTTCCTTCTATAATTGTATATTTTGGGGCAATTATGGAATTGGAAGCTCCCAGGAAAGTACTTATCAGGTAGGAACATCTGGATTTAATAGCGGTAATGGATTTAATCCTAAAGTCTATAATTGTTACATTTCTGCAACTTCTTCTAATCAGGTAACTTCTGGAACAAATAATATTTGGAATAATGCAGATGAATGTTATCAGTTTAGTGGTTATAAGGATGCTAAAGATGGAACAGATTTTTATAATGCTTGTAATGAAAATGCTCCTTTTGATAATAAAACTTTTAAATTAAAAATAGAAGGAACTGGCATACATTGTATTAATAAAGGAAACAATATTTATGTTGAAGATAACGACATTTATGTCGATGCAGCCGGTGTCACACGTATTCAGTATTGTACTGTTGACAAAGGTGCTTATGAAAGTGCAGATGCCATACAGATTGAGCCGGATGAAAATGGAGTTTATTATGTTACGCAGAATGGAGCCGGAACATCAGATGGATCTTCTTTAGAAAATGCGTCTTGTGCAATGGAACTGCAGCGTGTGCTTAATGCTGCAGGTGAGCGTGCAAAGACAGGAATGGATGCAATTGTGAAAATTGCCGGTTATGAAAGCGCTTCTTTTGTTTATAACGCAAATACACTAAGTAATCAGGACGATCCGCAGAGCTACACTTACGTAATTCCTTATGGCGTTACAGTGATGGGCGGGTTCAGCGATAAGGATGGCAACTGGGATGATGACAGCGACGGATATAAGCGCGATCCGATTACATATAAAACTGTTTTGTCGGCTATAAATAATAGTAGCTCGTTGGAACAGAAGGTGAACGGATATCATACCGTTACGTTCGGCGAGAAGCCTTCAGACTGGAACGGCAACGATAAGAAGAGTATCATAGACGGTATCTATCTTATTGACGGCAAGGCAACATCTATGGCCGGTAACGGCAATCCTAATACGCGTGGAGGCGGTGCTGTCGTACCATCTTGGGCACATGTGCGCAACTGTGTTGTGGCCCGTTGCGAGGCTATTGAAGGAGGTGGACTTTATGTCTTGCCCGGAGGCATTGTGTCTGGCTCGCTTATTATGGATAATACGGCAGAAAATGGAGCAGGGGTATATGCAGATAATACAAATGCCGGTAAAGACAGCAGAGCTCACATGGTGTCATGTACAGTGACTGACAATACTGCTTCATCTATAGGTGGAGGCTTGTTCCTCGAGGATGGTGCTATGATGGTGACCAATTCAATATTGTGGGGTAATACGGCACCTTCTGACAAAAATATCAGTGGTGTCTTGACAGAAGCTTTAGAGGATGATGTGTGGTCTTCTGTTGAGCATGGCATTTCCGCATTTTATCCTGTCAACCATTCGTTTGTTGAGACATATGAGATGCCTTCTAATTTTGAAAATACGACAATGGAAAGCAATGAAGATCTTTACTTTGCATCGTCTTCTCGATTGTTGAAGGCCTATTCGCCACTGATAAAGCATGGCATGGATACTGTATATCAGGACGCTATGGCCAGTCGGTTAGGTATCTCTTCTGTTGATATGCAGGGTATACCACGTATTCAGGCTGATATGCCTCGTATTGATGCCGGAGCGTTTGCGTTTGAAGGCGGAACCATACCTACAGACGTCCTGCTTACCCGTATCTTCGTGTCACAAGGCGCAAATGTGCAGTTGCCCGAAGGTGAGGATATGGACAAATATATAGGGCGTTCTTTCTATACATCGCTGACATGGCTTGATGATGCGTTGGAGTATATCAAGGCTGTGCGTGAAAATGGTGTTGCTAAAGAAACAGACAGGTTTGAAATCCTTTTGGCCGGCGGCACATATAAACCAAGTTATCGTCGTATGGATGCAAGCACTGAGACTGTAGACCAGCGACAGAACTCTTATGTTATTCCGCAAGGTGTGAGCATCTATGGAGGATTTAACGGAACAGAACAAATTACCTCTAAGTCAGCCGATGGTCAGGATATTGTATCTATTCCGGGGGTAACTGGCAGCTTTACTTGCATGGGAAACATCAGTGAAATTTTATCTAACCGTGCTTATTCTGACTTTAATCAGAATGGCATCAACGAGCCGTGGGAACTTGCCAGTCAGGTAATTCTCTCAGGCAATGTCAACGTGTCAGAGCAGGTTAAGAATGTTTATCATGTAGTTTATTCTGATGCAGAAAAAAATCAGGAACCGCTTAATCCTGTTATATTAGACGGCTTGACCATTATGGACGGTGAAACTTCAAACATATTAAGTAATGCGGCTGATACTGACGAAATCGGTCGAGGTGGAGGTATCTATTCTAACGGAGTGTCTTATCTGCTTAACCGCTGCCGTCTCATCAATAATTTTGCAGTTCGCGGCGGAGCTGTCTATATGCGTGACGCCAAGTTGACCATTGTAAATTCCATTCTGGCCGGTAACGGCACGGTGGATAATGCCCAGCCTGTAGTGCCCACTCAGCTGCCAAGAGGTGGAGCTGTATATGTAGCGGGCGTTTCTGATGCTCCTAAGGTCTATGCAGGGTTATATGCTGTAAATACGCTTTGGGTGAATAATGAGACGGTAGGCCAGGGCGGAGCCATCGGAACAAATTATGCAGATGGAATAATTGGACCGAATTATGTTCCTGAAGTTTCATTAATGAATAATACTTTTGTCAGAAATAAGGCTCAAAGCAATGCGGTGATTTACCACCACAATGGCAAAAATACTATTACAAATACGTTAATGTGGGGTAATGAAATTACAGGTGAGAATATTCCGCAGACAGACGAAACAAACACGTCGATCACTCACAGTGCGAGCGATGCTGTTGATTTGTCAAAATACAGCGATACCAATATTCTTCTTTCTACAGACAATACTTCAGTAACCGGACCTCGCTTTACCAAGCCTTCATCAACAGCAGGTGTAGCCGGCAATGATGCCAACAATCAATGGAATCCCGCTGCAATATCTGTATTGACTGATGCCGGAGACGGAACTCATAAGGTGGCAACCGGAAGCAGAACTATTGACGGTGCATACGCAGACTGGATGCGGAGCAATGCCGGCGAATATGCCACACAATACATGGGATATAAAGACTATATGGACACATATCTCCGTTATGCTGGTCCTTTGAAAGAAGACGGAACTTCTGCCGATAAGCCTATAGACATAGGTTTATATGAATATCAGTACGAAATAACGTTCCCGCAGATGGATGCTATATATGTGGCAACGGTAGAGAGCGGAAAGGCAGATGGATCAAACTGGGCAAATGCAACTTCTGACTTGCGCGGCGCTCTGACGGCTATGGCCAATCCAACAGGAGGTACAGTTAAGGATAAGGCCGTTTATATTAAAGCCGGTGAGTATTCATTGCCAAGAATGTCAACAGGTACGGCTTTTACAGTGTCTATGGGTGATACTCAGTATGGCGAGTCGCTGAATGTAAAAGGCTCATATAATGAGTCGGGTGTTCAGGATTTCAGCAAGCCTACAGTAATTACAACTCAGGAGAGCAATGCCGACGTAACGAGCCTGTTGATGGACGTTGCGGCCAACAACAAGCCTGTAACGATAGAAGGACTTACCTTTATAAACAAAAATTCAAACGGCGGAACAGGAATGCAGGCAAGTACGGGCGGAGGCAAGGTTACGCTTAAAAATGCAGGCTTCCGTGGCAATAAGGCAAATGGATTGAATATAGTTTCTGGTTCGTCGGGCAAAATTCTGCTCGTCAATACGCTGTTTGCCGACGGAGGTACAGGACTTAATGGTGCCGACAGCCGGACCACGGTGGTGAATGCAACGTTTGCCAATAACAAGACAGATCTTACCACCTCAGCATCAGTGCCGTTTGTTTATAACTCTGTTTCATGGAATAACGATACACAGAATTTGACAACAGACGATTACAATAAGAATGTGGCAATAACCCGTGGTGTGGCAAACGATAATGTCAATGAAGGTCCTAACTTCCGCGATCCGGATAATGCAGATGTCTATAATCGCGATTATCGTATACGCCCAAGTGTGAAGTTGCTCAATAAGGGCAGCAATGCCAATTATGCAGAGCAGGCTCTGGCAGCGGAGACAATTCCGGCTGAAGAGAAAGATCTTGGTAATAACCAGCGAGTTGTTGACGGGTCGGTAGATGTTGGTGCATACGAGTATGAAGCACCGCTGCAGCCTATTGTCTATGTTAAGGCTGACCTTACGGCAACTGCTGACGGAAAGAGCTGGGAGACGGCTCTTGGCGACTTGCAGGGTGCTGTTGATTTGGCCGGCTTGTATGCTTTGGGACATTCAGGACAGAATGGTTACGTTTTTGTTCACGGCAATTATCATGATACGGGCTTGCTGAATATGTCTCTTGGAAATACCAAGGTGTATGGAAGCATGAACGATGAGCGGAGTGCTGAAACAGAAACTGACCGCATTGTTTCTGACTTGTTGGGCAAGCGTAAAGGCATGTTGGTTGCCGCAAGCCGCTCTTCATTGGAGAACGTTACCATAGGTGCTGACGGCGTGATAGATGGATTTGAGATTACAGGCAAGCCGGTGGTTAATGCCGGTGTACTTTCCACTTCGATTGTTAATAATGGTGTTGAGGGTGCCGCAGGCGGTTTGTTGTATAATTCGTTGGTGTTGGGCTCAGTCAATGCTGTTAAGGCGGTTAATGTGACGTCGGCGGAAGCCATAAACGGTGCAGCCGGCAGTGGCAACAACCGTGCTTCTGTTGCAGAAACGAACAGTTATGTTACGGACGATTACTGGGAATATCAGTTGATGGAGACCTCGCAGGATATTGATCCGACAGGAAACCGGACGGATATAAACGAGTATATGATGAAAGTAGGCCATGAGCGCGACCTTATAGGCAACAGGCGAATCCGCAACGCAGTTGATAACGGCTGCTTTGAAACATGGAATATAAGCAGCGATTACGCTATTACGGCAGATGACTATCCCGTTGGCAGGTCAGTGGTGTATGTACGCAAGGGACAGGAACTTTCGGTCAAAGCAGGAGTTTACCCTAATGGCAACGCCTTCAACCCCGGATACCTGCTTCTGGAACATCAGGCAGGTTTGCGCGGCAACGGCAATTACATCTCGCTGACAAACTTCGCTGTTGAACGCGATGTAACAGTAAATGGCAACGACCTGGCCGTAATGCCGTTTGAAGTTAAGCGTATGAGTCCTTTAAGCGGTTATAACTTGAAGCGCTACAGTGGACAGGTGCGTGCTGCTTACAGCTATCAGTATGACGGATCTGACGGAAAAGCATGGACAGACGGCGGCTTTGCGCAAATAGGAACAACAGAGGGCTTCCTCATTGAAAACACCTCAAACGATAATATTACGGTGCGTTTCAGTGGAAAACAGTATAGTGAGGGTGGAGCATACAAGAGCGTCGTGCTTTATAAATGGAACTATAATGAACCATGGAACTCAAGTTCGTCAGCTGGCAATAAGTTCACACATAAGGAGAACATGAGCTGGAACCTCTTCGGTTCGCCTTATCTCTGCGCAATGAATTATGGCGACATGGAATACGGCCGCGTGATATATGGATACACAGAGGGTGCATATAAGACGATAAACACTGCCGGCGAAACTGCCGGAGGATATATTCCTGCCGGAGATGCAGTTTTCACACAGACTGCAACCTTGAAGGATGCAGAGATTGTCGGCATCAAGACCTCTGAGAAGAAAGACGGCGTGCCTTATGCCGCGGCTGCAAATCTTACGGTAGGCCTGAGCCAGACCGGGGCAACGCGTGCAGCCGGGGCAGACAAGAGCGACGTGCTGCAGCTTAACGCTGTGCCTGAAAATGAGGCACGCAACTATTTCGACATCGTCTCTGATGGCGTCAAGTGGATGGCTGCCGACAGCGTAGCGCAGCTTTATGCTGCACGCTCGGGCGCACGCTATTCGCTGTTGTCAGCTGTCAGCCAGGGCGGTGAGGTGGCTGTTGGCGTTACGTTGCCCGAACCAGGCATGTACACGTTCTATATACCAGAAACCTGTGATGCCGGCAACTATGAAAGTGTAGTGCTTAAAGATGCCAAGACTGGCAAACAGACCAATCTGCTTGATGGCGGCTATGACTTCACCTCTGTTGAAGGCGGCGACATATCGGGACGCTTCACTATCAGCTTCAACCGTATGCTAGATGACGATAAGAATGCGGACATACGCGCATGGTCGCCCTTGCGTGACAGGGTTAGCGTTAGCGGTGTTGAGACAGGCGACCGCATAGCCGTTTATTCTGCTGACGGTGTCCAGGCTGCTTCATGCGTGGCATCATCTTCTGTTGAGAACATTCAGGCGTCCGTGTCGGGTGTTGCGGTTGTTGAGATAACGCGAGATGGCAGGACGATAGCCGTTAGAAAGGTGAAGATGAAGTGAGTGTAAAGTTTTTCCTTTATATAGAATAAAATCAATGCCGTATGACTCAGTCCGAGTTCATGCGGCATTATTTTTTGTAAAATCGGTTTTATCCCCAACCGGCATTATTATTCAGGTTCTTATTGTCGTTTGTTTTTCTCCGGTCAGAGAGGCGAGAACACAGACGGAATCAATATCTTTGCAGAATTATTATATATGTGTGGTGAATGATTTTGGCTTATTGAAGTTATGCTGCCAAAGGCCGCTAATCACCTTGCAAAAGGGCACATATTACATCGCGATATGTGCCCTTTTGCATTGCGGAATGTATGCTTTTGCATTGGTGTTGCAGTCTGGTGTATGCAGAAAATATTTTTGTTAAAAACTCGTCACTCGTCACAATCGCATGTAAGTCGTTGAATGACAGGATGTTAATGTGTGACGAGTTGAAAACACAACTCGTCACACACAGCTGTATTTGGCCTGTTGAGGCTGATTTTGCGGCTAAAAGTATTGATGTATTGGCTTTATATTGTTCGGAAAATGGAGAAATAACTGTGATGTGATGAGTTGCTTTTTCAACTCGTCACGCATTAAGTAGTTGATTGATAGGGCGTTATGCCCTGTTGTGATGAGTGATGAGTTTTTTGCGAAAAAGTTTTTTGTATTTCGGAGTTTGGGTTCTTTCCTAAATTTTGTTGACTTCAAAGTGTCCTTTCCCTGATTAAAGTTGATTTCGCTTAGGTGTTTATCTGTTATCGGTCGACAGCAGTATGCGGTTGTCAGGTCAAACTTTTTGTCTTGGGGCTAAAAGGCTGCGGCATCACTGGACGTATGGCATCTTTGCCCGTTTGTTAATGAGTTATGATGATTTTGTTGGTTATATAGTTTTGTCGGAGTATTTTCAGATTAAAAATTTGTTTATTTGCATAATTATTGCGTATTTTGCAGTAAAATTACGATAATGTGCAGTGTGCCAGCTTTTAGGCATGAATTTTGTAGGAATAAGTATATGAAGCAGACACTGACTGCCTTGTTGTGAAATATAAAAAATAAACATTATGACATTATATCCAAAACTGATAATGGATGCCTTGGCTACCGTTACGTATCCGGGTACCAGGAAGAATCTTGTAGAGAGTGAGATGGTGGCCGACAATCTGCGTATTGACGGCATGAAGGTGTCGTTCTCGCTGATATTTCCGCGCGACACCGACCCCTTTATGAAGTCTACCATCAAGGCTGCCGAGGCTGCCATACACTATCATGTAAGCAAGGACGTTGAGGTGACCATAGAGGTGGAGACTAAGTCGAAGCCCAGGCCCGAAGCCGGAAAGATGCTTCCGGGCGTAAAGAATATCATTGCCGTAAGTTCTGGCAAGGGCGGAGTGGGCAAGAGCACCGTTGCTGCCAACTTGGCCATATCTCTCGCACGTCTTGGCTATAAGGTCGGACTGCTCGATACAGACATCTTCGGTCCGTCAATGCCTAAGATGTTCGGCGTAGAGGATTTCCGTCCCTATGCAGTTCATAAAGACGGACGCGACCTCATTGAGCCTGTTGAAAAGTATGGCGTGAAGCTGCTGAGTATAGGTTTCTTTGTAAATCCTGACACGGCTACACTGTGGCGCGGCGGAATGGCTTCTAATGCGCTGAAGCAGCTCATTGGTGATGCTGACTGGGGCGAGCTTGACTATTTTGTGCTCGACACGCCTCCAGGAACAAGCGACATACATCTGACGCTGCTGCAGACACTGGCCATAACGGGTGCAGTTATAGTGAGCACACCGCAGAAAGTGGCACTGGCAGACGCACGCAAGGGTATCGACATGTACAGAAACGACAAGGTGAATGTGCCTATCCTCGGACTTGTTGAGAATATGGCGTGGTTTACTCCTGCCGAACTTCCTGAAAACAAGTATTACATATTCGGCAAGGAAGGATGCAAGAATCTTGCCAAGGAGATGGACGTGCCTTTGCTGGCTCAGATACCTGTTGTGCAGAGCATCTGCGAGAGCGGCGACGACGGCAAGCCGGCTGCCCTTAATGTTGACACCATGACAGGTCAGGCATTTATCAATCTGGCCATGGCTGTTGTAACAGTTGTCAACCGCCGTAATGCCGAGCAGGCGCCTACAAAGATTGTTGAGGTAAAGAACAGCTGACACCATGATGCCGTCTGAATGTTGATGGCTTGCGGCAGGTAAGGACATATTCGGCCTGATTGCGGATAAAAAATTTAACGGAAGTCAGCATGCAAGTGCATGCCCGACTTCCGTTTATTTTTATGCTAACTTATTGATTTTGCGCACATACATTTTTTTTTGTGCGTCTTTGTTTGCATTTTATATGTCTATTCTGCCGTTTCTGTTTCGGCAGTTTCGTAGTTTCTTTCAGTTCTTAGTCTTTCAATTTCCTTACGTCGCGTCTTTATTATCTGGCGTCTGTAAAGCAGGCACGTTATGAGGAAATAGACGAAAGCCTGAATCCACAGTGCCCTGTATTCGTACAGCACATCGCCAAGGCGTGCCTCCATGCCGTTCATTCTGACAAAGCCGCGTATGCCGAAGGTTGAAGGAACGAGGTTAGACACCCATTGCCAGAACTCCGGTATGGCGCTCTGCGGCCATGACACTCCTGACACAAACAGGAATGGCAGTGAGGTGAATACAACCAGAAGTATGATGTTCTCGCGGTATCTCACGGCGCATGAGACAATCATCGAGAAGAATATGCATGAGAGCAGATAGGGCAGCATGAAGCATGCCAGGTCGCCGGCATGGAGCAGCGACGTGAAGCCGAATATGCGTGGCACAACAAGAGTGATGTAAGCTGATATCACGGCATAAATCATAAGATAGCACAGCGACTTGCCAAGCACGATGCGGAATATGCCGTTGTAATGCCTGCTTACGGGAACAAGCTGCTTAAACCTGTTCTTTTCTCTTGCGGTTCCTGCCGACAGACCTACGCCAAGCAGCAGAGTCTGCTGCAGGATGAGTATAAGCACCGCTGGTATAAGAAAGTTGCCGTATCCTCCAGTTGTGTTGAATATCTGCACTTCGTCAAAGTCAAGCGGCTTTATCGTTATCTCGTTCTCGCGTTCGGTGGTGTTGCCGGCGCGCTGAATCTGTATTTCTGAATTGATGTTTCCGGCTACAGCAGTGGCTGTCTGGAATATGGCCTTGTAGTAGAGCATGAAACTCATGTCGCAGAACACGTTGACATGGCTTTGCTCCATCCGGTTGATGTTGGTCTGAAAGTCTTCTGGAAAATACAGCACGCCCGAGGCTTCCTGCCTGCCCACAAGGTCTCTGGCTTCGCTCAGGCTGTTGCAGTAATATGTAATCTTGGCGTCGGGTGACGCGTCAAACTGTCTGATGAACTGCCTGCTGAGATTGCTGTGCGACATGTCGACCACAGCCACCTGCACCTCGCGCACCACCTCGTTGGTGTAGATCCACGAGTAGACAAGCGGATAGAGCAGCGGCACTAGGATGAAGAAGATAAGCACACCCTCGTCTTTCCAGGTGGTTTTCATCTCTTCAGCCCAGATGTAGCACATGTCATGTATGCCCTCATTGATCTGTTGTATTAAGCTTTTGGCTTTTTTCATCAGGTTTTATATCTTAATTCTTCTTCTGTTTTTATCTTCAGTTAAAAGCGCTTAAGGCAAGTACTCATATTCTAAGGCGGCTTTCTTTATCTTGGATACAACCAGCACGGGGAGCATAATGAAGCATACCATTGCCGTTATGTTTATCCACGAGTAAGCAAGCGGATAGCCGTTGAAGATATTGAGCTGATAAATCATGTAATAGTGCCGTAGCGGAAACAGCTGGGCTATTGATTTTATTGCCGGCGACATGGCAGACAGCGGAAAGGCTGTGCCCGACAGCGAGAAACTCAATACAGCCCACAAGCTGCATATGCTCATAGACATGCGGAGCGACGGCGTAAGTCCAAAGACAAATATGCCGAAGCCCTGAGCCGCGAGGACTGAAAGCAGGCCGAGCAGCAGTATAGCCGGTAGTCCGCCGGGATGAGGAAACTGCAATATGCCGAACACATACATCATGTAGCCATAGAATATGGCCAGGAACACCAGCGTCTGTGGCAATATCTTGCCGATGAGTGCATTGTGAATGTTATTGCCGGCTGTCTCCATCCATTCTTTCGATGTGCCGAATTTCTGTTCCGTTCCTATCGAGTAGACCGTTATCAGGAAGATGAAGAGCATAAGGCAGCCCGGAATGATCATCGTGTTAAGATAGATACTATAGTTTACGGCGGGATTGTTCACCGTATGCAGGTCGATGACGATAGGCTGCAGAAAACTCATAATCTGGCTTTCTGTAAGTCCTTTTGCCTGCAGCACAGACGACGCTGCCCCGGCAGAGCCAAGCGTAGATATGGTCTTGAGGTCGCGGTAAAGCAGCGCTCCTGCAGTAAGTGAGGTGGAGCTGTAGTAGAACGATATTTTAGGCTGTCTCATTGACAGCAGTTCAGACGTTGTGCCTTCGGGAATATACAGGAAGGCATAAATCTCGTTGCGCTGTATGGCATTGCGAGCCTCGCTTACGTTAGTATACCGTTTTACGATTTTTGTTGTCTGGAATGCGTCCAGCTTTCTTATTATTGAGCGTGTGGTAGATGTATTGTCGAGGTCTACCACGCCAACGGGCATGTCGGTCGGCTGCCCGTTGCTCATTAGTGAAGTAAAAAATATGGTGACAATAACGGGAAATATCAGCATGCAGAACAGATACATCGGATTCTTCTTCAATATTCTGCATTCTCTGCATGCCACGCTGATGATGTTCCTTATGCTGACACTGTTACCCACGTTCTGGTTTTATCTGTTTTTAATTATTAGCGACATACCCGGTCTTAGTCCGTCAAGCTTTGTTACAGGACGGGCTTTCACCTCGAAAGTCTTCAAGTCATACTGTCCGTTGCTCTTTGTGGCTTTCCATACGGCATAGCTGCCTTCGTCCTTGATGTAGTAGACCTTCATCTTCAGGTCTTTGCTGAAAGCCGGGCAATATGCTGTGAATGTGTCGCCGTTCTTGAGTCCGTTGAGCTGGTCTTCACGCACGTTGAATGTACCCCACAGGTCGCTCATTATTGATATGCTCATGATAGGAGAGCCGGCTCCGATAAGTTCGCCCACTTTGGGATAAATGCTGCTTACCTCGCCTTCAACCTGTGCTATCTGCACGGTTTCGTGTATGTATGAGTTTATTTCCTGTACGGCACCCTTTGCCCTGTTCACCTGAGCCGCAGCTGCACGCTTCTCTTCGCGGCGTGCGCCGTTTACGGCCATGTCGTATTGGCTCTTAGCTGCCTTTGCCTGAGCTTCGAGCGCCTTATAGTTGGCAAATGCCTCGTCGCGTTTTTGGGCACTCATGACACCTTCGTCAAACAGACGCTGAACACGCTCGTATGACTTCTTTGCAATGTCAAGTCCGGCCTTGGCCTGCTGCCACATCTCGTAGGCTCCGCGTATCTGTTCCTGACGTGCGCCCCTGTCTGCCATCTCGTTCATGGCGGCAGCAGCGTCTTCGGCACTTTCAGCCTGCTTCTTCTTGGCCTCAATGTCAGGAGCGTCTATTATGGCCAGCGTGTCGCCAACCTTTACATAGTCGCCCTCCTTGACTCTAAGTTCAAGAATGCGCCCGGGCACCTTGCTCGACACCCTGTATTCTGATACTTCAATTTCGCCCTGTATCGTTTCAGTTGTCTTGCCAAAAGCAAAGAAACCTATAACTCCTACAATAATGACGGTTATGGCAAATCCGGTTATTGTAAGCAAGATGTTGTTATGTTGTGATTTTTTTGTCATGATTTCTAATATAATGATTCTCCAAGAACTTTCTTTAAGTTGAGCTGTGACAGCTTAACATCAATTTCAGCGTCTATCTTCTGTGAGCGTGCCTGCAGCCATGCCGTCTGTGCGGTCATGACATCCGTAACGTCCATTACGCCCTCTTTGAAGCCGAGGTTGGCACATCGCAGGTTTTCGTCGGCACGTTCTGTATTTTTGTTTGCCATGTTGAGCCGCTTGTTGGCTTCGCTCACTTTGAATGAACTCTGGTTCACCTGCAGTTCCACCTTCTCGCGTGCTTCGTCGAGCTCGAGCATGGCTATCGTAGTGGCAGTCTTGCTGGCCCTTATCTTGTATGAACTTTCAAACCAGTTCCATACAGGTATTCTCATTATCACCCCGACATTCCATACACCGGAGAACTTCTTTTCGAATCCGTTGTAAAGGTTGGGATTTGTTACAAGATAGCCTGCGGTGAGCGCTATTTGCGGCAGATACGCGGCCCTGATTATATTTGTTGTCTGTTTGCTTATGTCAACCGCATTCTGCAGCATCTTCAGTTCTGCACGGTTCTCCTTGGCGGCATCCGTGTCAACCAATGGTGTCATTTCCACCTTGCTGAATGCGTCTTCCTTATCTTCGTCTTCAAGCCTTATGTCCTTGCTGATCGGCATGCCGCACAGCTGGCAGAGCAGCATTTTTGCCAAAGACACTCCGTTCTCAACTTCCAGAAGCTGCATCTCAGCCTCGTTTAGCTTCACGTCAACCTTCAGGCCGTCGGCTCTGGTGGCAACGCCTTCGCGTATCATTTTTTCAACGTCGCCGCTCAGTTTCTTCACGAGGTTCAGATAGCTGTTAGCCAGCTTCTCCTTATGTTTCAGCGACACCACGGTCCAGTAGGCATTGTCGATGTCGTATATCGTGTTCTGCGTCTTGCTCGTTATGTCGTTTTCAGCCAGTTGCTCGCTTATGTCGGCTATCTTGTTTGCCGCAACGATGCTTCCGCCCATGAATATCGGCTGGCGCACCATGACAGATGCCGTAAAGATATTTCGCGTGTCGGTTCTGAAAGCGTCGCTTATGGATTTTCCTATGGCGTTGCCTGCATTTTCCAGTCCGGGCATTATCTTGTTGGCTATATTTCCAAGCGCTTCGGCTGTCTGCGGTGTTATAACACCCTGACTTACCATGTCCGTTATTGCAGACGACACTGTGTTGCCCAGTTGGCCGGCAGTTGTAGTGCCAAGGTTGCCGAGCACGCCTTTCTGTTCATTGTTGAGGAGAGAAATCTCCTTGCTCATGAATTCGTATCCGCCGAGCACGTCAACGTGTGGCAGATATTTTGTGCGTGCGGCTTTCCGTGTGTTCTGCGCCACGTCCTTCTTAAGCCGTGCAATGTTTATCTGCTTGTTGTTGCGCAAGGCCATGGCGCGGCAACTGTCGAGCGACAGCACCTGTTGCGCCGCCGCTGTGGCAGGGGCGCATATCAGGAGAAATATGGCAGCAACATTCTTCATAAACGAATAGCGGTTAATTCTTCTTGATGATCCTGAGGTCAGGGCTTATTTAAATGAGAAGTTGCGAGAACCAATCATGTTTCCGTCGGCAAATATGCTGACGTTGTATGTACCGTTGCTCAAGAACTCGTTTACGTTCCAGTATGTTGTTACAGCAGTCTCATTGCCGGTGTATTCGATGTCTCTTTTCATTGAGTATTGCAGGCTGCGGTTCTCATAGTTGAATGTTCCGCCGTTGGTGAGCACAGAGCCGGTTGGCGTAGTTATGCGCACGTAGATGGTCTTCATGCCGCTCTGGGCTGTAACGTTCTTGGCTATGCTGAAGTTTACCTGAAGAGTCTTACACTTTTTCAGGCTCTTTGTAACCTTGCCTCTCTTGTTCTTGGCTGTCAGTGATATGCCTGTGGCATCAAGCTGAGCAGCAATGGCGACCTTCTCAGAAAGCGACTGCTTGTCGGCATTAAGACCTTCGATCTGTCTTGTTGCCTCAGCGTACTGTCCCTTCACGCGTGTGTTTTCTGCTGTAAGGTTCTGGTTAAGACGGTTGAGCGAGTCTATTTCCAGAATATAGCTTCTGATGACGGCGCGGCATGTTGCAAGCTCTTTTTTCAGACGTGCAATCTCGCGTGCGTCTGTAGCCTTCACGTTCTTCAGCTCTTTCAGCAGCTGTTCTGTCTTCATCTGCTCCTGCGTGAGCTGCTCTATGATAGAGTCGTTGTTTATCTGAGTCTTCATCTCACTGTACTGGTCGGCAAACTGCTGATACTCGTTTTCCATTTCTTTCTTGTCGAGCTCGGCCAGTTCCTGCATGTCCCTGTTAGCCTGCTTTTGCTGCTGCAGACTTATAGACAGGTAAACTATTCCACCGAGTAGAAGTACACCAATGACAGCTGAGATTATTATAATTTTCTTATTTTTCATTTTAAATTCTGTTTTAAATTAATCATGATTATTAAACTGAATGCCATAGCGGCATATTTAATTGCAAAAGTAGATTTTTTATCTTAAAAGACAAAGCATTTATTGAAATAAAAAAACTATTATTGTCAATTTTGCCGTGTTTTTGAACAAAATTAAAATTTAATGTGTATTTTTGTTGAAATTAACTTGCCTTATGCTAATTCGGCGTTTACATTTTGTCGTGAATATGGCATTGAGAGTGGTTATTTGTACTGAATATCTAATATTATGAAATAAAACGGATATGTTGCGCAAGATTTTCGATTTCTATTACAGCGGTTTCACCTCGATGGACATAGGAAAGAAGCTTTGGCTTGTCATTATCATAAAACTTGTGATAATATTTCTCGTCGTGAAGCTGTTTTTCATGCCTGACGTGCTAAGCCAGAAGGCTGCGGGCGGCAGTAAGGCCGACTATATAAGCAGCCGTATGACCGGTGCAGATTGACAGAGCAAGATTAGTAACTATTAAAAAATAAAGTGTATGACAGATTTTTTATTGAGCATTAGTGCAGGGACCGTCGACTGGTCGAGAGCTCAGTTTGCACTTACAGCCATATACCATTGGCTCTTTGTGCCGCTGACGCTCGGACTTGCGCTTATTATGGGAGTGATGGAAACCTGCTATTATCGCACAAAGAGCGTCTTCTGGAAAGACACTGTGCGCTTCTGGCAGAAGCTGTTCGGTATAAACTTCGCCATGGGTGTGGCAACCGGACTTATCCTAGAGTTTGAGTTCGGCACAAACTGGAGTAACTATTCGTGGCTCGTAGGCGACGTGTTCGGTGCGCCGCTGGCAATCGAGGGCATTGTGGCTTTCTTTATGGAGGCTACGTTTGTCGGCGTAATGTTCTTCGGCTGGGGCAAGGTGTCAGACGGATTTCATCTTGCGTCGACATGGCTGACGGGACTTGGCGCTACGATATCAGCGTGGTGGATTCTTGTAGCCAACGCATGGATGCAGTATCCCGTAGGGCAGGTGTTCAATCCTGACACGATGCGCAATGAGATGACGTCTTTTGCAGATGTGGCTCTGTCGCCTTTTGCCATAGACAAGTTTTTCCACACAGTCCTTTCAGCCTGGATTGTCGGTGCAGTGTTTGCCGTGGCGGTCAGCTGTTATTATCTTATCAGGGCCAACAGCAGCAAGATGCCCGAGGCTACTGCAGTCAAGACAAGAAAGTTTGCTGTCAGCAGTATAAAGATCGCCTCAATCGTTGGACTCGTCGCAACGTTGCTTACAGCTTATACAGGAGACAATTCTGCATATATGGTGGCAAAGACGCAACCCATGAAGCTTGCTGCAATGGAAGCTCTGTATGACGGTGAAGAAGGTGCGCCGCTTACGGCTATGGCCTTAATAAATCCGTTCAGGCAGCCTGACTATGCCGCTTCTGAAGAGTTGCCTCTGCAGGTGGCAATACCCAAGATGCTCTCTGTGCTGGCAACGAGAGACCTGAACGGCTTTGTGCCTGGTATAAACGACATCATTAAGGGCGGATACACGCAGCATGACGGTACGACAGCATTGTCGTTTGCGGAAAAGTCGGAGCGCGGAAAGGTCGCCATCGACGCCATTGGCAAATACCGCGAAGCCAAGAAAAACGGCAATCCGGCAGAGGCTGACAAGTATGGCGCACTGATTAAGGACAATGTTAAATACATAGGCTACGGATATATGGACAATCCCGATCAGATAGTGCCTTACATACCTGTGTGCTTCTGGTCTTTCCGTATTATGGTAGGTCTTGGCATGTTGCTCATCCTTGCCTTTGCCGTAACGCTGTTTGTTGTCTACCGTAAGGACATCCTGCGTCTCAAATGGCTGCATATTGCATGGCTTGTTCTTCTGCCGTTGGCCTATGTGGCAAGCGAGTCGGGATGGGTGCTGGCCGAACTCGGACGTCAGCCTTGGGCAATACAGGACATGCTGCCCACATGGATAGGCGTGTCTGACATCAGCTCAGGGTCGGTTATCTTCACGTTCTTTATGTTCCTCGTGCTGTTCACGCTTCTGCTTGTGGTTGAAATCAACATTATGTGCAAGGCCATAAAGCAAGGTCCGGAGTTTTCTGATGTTGCTGCCAGACCATAACTGTGTCAATAATAAACATGAACGATAAAAACAAAGAAAATTATGACATATCTTTTTTTGCAACAATATTGGTGGTTCCTGGTGTCGCTGCTTGGAGCGCTGCTCGTTTTCATGATGTTTGTTCAGGGAACAAACTCTATTATCTTTTCTCTCGGGCGCAACGATGTTGAGCGCGGAATGCTGGTTAATTCTACCGGCCGCAAGTGGGAACTGACTTTCACCACGCTTGTAACGTTCGGCGGAGCCTTCTTTGCCTCGTTCCCGTTGTTCTACAGTACGAGTTTCGGCGGTGCCTACTGGCTGTGGATTATCATCTTGTTCACTTTCGTGCTGCAGGCTGTCAGCTACGAATTTCAGAAAAAACTCGGAAATATTCTCGGTGTAAAGACCTTTCAGACCTTCCTTGTCATCAACGGATGGGTGGCTCCGTTCCTTATTGGTGTTGCCGTGGCAACATTCTTCACAGGCTCTAACTTCGTTGTTGAGAAGGCAAACTTCACCAACGGACTGTCGCCCGTGATAAGCAGCTGGGCTAACGGCAGCAACGGCCTTGACGCCCTTCTCGATGTGTGGAACATTGTGCTTGGACTTGCCGTTATGTTCCTTGCGAGGGTTACAGGTATACTCTATACGGTGAACAGTGTCTCTGACATATACATACGCCAGCGCTCAAGAAAGCTGCTGCGTATTAATCTGCTGCTGTTCCTCGTTACATTCCTGGCTTTCCTTATTTATGTCCTTGTGAAGGACGGATATGCTTACGACCCTGCAACAGGCAACATCTTTGTCGAAAATGGCAAGTATCTTTCAAACTTCCTTGCCTTGTGGCCGCTGGCTGTTATGCTTGTAGTGGGCGTTGTGCTGTTCCTTTACGGAACGGGGCGCACCGTTTTCGACACCAGTTTTAATTCTGGAATATGGACAGCCGGCATTGGTGAAGTGTTGGTAGTGCTGAGTCTGTTGCTGTGTGCTGGACTTAACAACACGGCGTATTATCCTTCTGCCGTTGACCTGCAGAGCAGTCTGACCATTCAGAACAGCTGCAGCAGCGAGTTTACGCTCAGCGTCATGTCTGTAGTGTCGCTGCTCATACCATTTGTTCTTGCATATATAGTTTATGTGTGGCGCATCATCGACCGTCACAAGATTAACCGCGAGACGGTGGAGGAGGGCGAATAATCGTCGCCATTCCGAATCATATCAACAGTAAAGGCTATATCCCATTAACTCCGGGATATGGCCTTTACTGTTTCATTCTGTATGCCTTCAGGCATTTTCCTTGCGGCTTAGGTGTCAGCGCAATATTATTCCTGTGAATATTCTGCCTGATTCAGTGCCGAGCTTTCGCGCCGAAAAATAGTCGTTGCTGTTGTTGTAGGTGCATACCCCCGACACGTTTATGTTGTCTTCCTTCAGCCCCATGGCTGCCAGCTGTCTGCGGTTGCATTCGGGCAGGTCGATGTGCCATTTGTCTTCCTTGCGGCTTATGTCGGCCATGTTGAATCCGGCAGCTTCAAATTCGGCATAAACTTCGTCGCCTACTTCAAAGGCGTCTATCGATATGCCCGGTCCTATAACAGCCGTCAGGTCTTCCGGACGTGAGCCGAACGACACCTCCATCATCTTTACAGCCTTGCATGCTATTCGCTTTACCGTTCCGCGCCATCCTGCATGCACCGCTGCTGCAGCGTGGTGTGCATAGTCGTATATTAATATAGGTATACAGTCGGCGGTAGACACGCCTATGCACACGTCCTTTACGTCGGTTATCAGGGCGTCGACGCCTTCAAGAATCATTCCTTTTACCGTTGCCGACAGCGACAGAAAGTCGGCACCTATCTGCATCACTTCCGTGCCGTGAGTCTGGTGCGGCATAATGACACGCTCCTTGTCAACGCCGAGTTCACGGCATAGGTCTTCAAGGTTCTTCTCAATGTTTTCAGAATTGTCGCCGCAATATCTGTTTATGTTCAGCTCCGCATAGTTTCCGGTGCTGTGTCCGCCGTGGCGCGTGGTGCTGAATGCCGTCGTGTCGGGCGATATGTCATAATATGTAAGCTGTGGCTTCATCATAGCAAAAGTGTTTTTGTTTATATAAAAGAGCCGCATGTTTGCCGTTGCGGCATGTCATGCGGCTCTTGTCTTATGTTTCTTATTTATCTTCGTCAATGTCAAAATACTCAACATCGTCAAGGTCCTCATAGTCGTCGATGTCCTCAATGTCTTCATCATCAACAAACACTATCTCGTCCTCGCCCTCTTTAAGCAGTTCCTGCGGCAGTGTGCTGAGGTCTTTGTCGCGGTGAACCAGCGTGTCTTCGGCTGTAATGTCCTGCAGCTTGTTGCTCTCGCTGTTGAGCTCTTTCCACAGCACGTCTTTCAGTTCGTTGATGCCCTGACCTGTTACGGAAGATATGAACACCACGGGGATGTCGTCGGGCGTAGTCTCGCGCAGCATCTCTATCAGTTCGTCGTCGAGCAGGTCGCATTTCGTCACGGCCAGCACTCTGTGCTTGTCGAGCATTTCGGGGTTGAAGTTGCGCAGCTCGTTGAGCAGTATCTCATATTCCTTCTTTATGTCGTCAGTGTCGCCGGGCACCATAAACAGCAGCAGCGAGTTGCGCTCTATGTGGCGAAGGAATCGCAGACCGAGACCCTTGCCCTCGCTTGCACCTTCGATTATACCCGGAATGTCGGCCATGACGAACGACTGTTTGTCGTGATAGCTCACAATGCCGAGCGACGGCTCAAGCGTGGTGAACGGATAGTTGGCTATCTTTGGGCGCGCACTCGACAGCGACGACAGCAGCGTGCTCTTGCCCGCGTTGGGGAATCCAACAAGTCCCACGTCGGCGAGCAGCTTAAGCTCTAATATTATCGTCATTTCCTCCATCGGCTCGCCCGGCTGAGCGTAGCGCGGAGCCTGGTTGGTTGCGCTGCGGAACTGGAAGTTGCCAAGTCCGCCGCGGCCGCCTTTCAGCAGCAGCACCGTCTGTCCGTCGTATGTAACGTCGCACACATACTTTCCTGTTTCGGCGTTATACACCACCGTTCCGCACGGCACGTCGATATATTGGTCCTTGCCGTCGGTGCCGTGACATTTGTCACGTCCGCCGTTGCCTCCGTGTTCGGCAAACACGTGGCGCTGATATTTCAGATGGAGCAGCGTCCAGTAGTTGTGGTTGCCTCGCAGGTAAATGCTTCCGCCTTTACCGCCGTCGCCTCCGTCGGGACCTCCGTTGGGGTTGTATTTCACATGGCGAAGATGCATGGAGCCTCTTCCGCCTTTGCCTGAGCGGCAGTAAATCTTCACATAATCTACAAAATTGGATTCCGGCATGTTGTTATCGTCTTTGTTAATATTTTGCTGCAAAAATACGAAATTATTGCAAAACGTGCAATATATAAGCGGTGCAGATAATAAAATTAAGTATTTCTTTGATATTGTTTTGCCCTGTTGCAGATTCCGTATTGTTCCGTCTAGGATCTTTTGACGCTCTGATATGTAAACACAGCTTTTGCCTTTCAAACTGATTTTTGTTGACGCTCCAGAACGGGCATTTTCTGAAATTAAAAATATTTGTGCGCAAATACTTCCAAGATCGTGTGCAAATGTAACGCCTTGTTGTTCAGCATAATATCGGCATAGAATATAAAGTGTGCAATTATTTTCGCAATAAACGGCCGCGAAAAGCCCTGATTCAGCTTTAAAAACAGCCTTTTCTTGATTCAAAAACGGCCCACTTTTGCCCCAAAACCGATATGTTTATCATCAGAAAGTGCCCCGTTTTCTTCTCTTTGTAAATATCCTTTACCATTTTATGTACTTGTGTCCGCATTGCTTTTCTATTTCATTAGAAAATCCAAACATTTTCGTAATGTCATTTTGTTAGATTTCTATACTTTTTTGTAAAAAGTCATTTGCGTGTCCTCTGACGTATTGCTTAAAATTTGTGATATTCTTATATTTGAATATAATTTTATCTGAAATTATGGTAATAACAAATGTCTGTTAAAAAATATACGTAAAGATAGTGTAAGAAATTTCTTTATAATTTGTAATTTTCAAACTTTTAAAGTAATTTTGTGGCATATTTAGACATAATTGTCTTGTGTTTGGAAAGATATAGCTCAATCGCCTCTGAATCACCACCTCGGAAATGAAGGAGCTATTGTTACACACGTTGAGGAGTGTGCCTTATATGGCGCAGGCTTCTCGCTAAGTGTGTAATGGCTTGTGGTGAGCCAAGAGGCGTAGGCGATGGTCTGCGCTTTTTCTGTAGACGTATGGCCTTGCCTCTTAAACTAGCAATATTGCAACAAAATACGTTTAATTAAATTTAAAAATGGGAAAAATCAAGTGTTTAAGTTTAATGCTGCTTAGTGTGGCATTAAGTTTGTCATTTATGGCATGTTCAAGCGATGAAGATGATGGACGAAAATTAAATCAAAGTGAATTATCTTTGATTGCTGGTCAAAGTGTAAAACTTGTTTATGATGGTGGTTGTACATGGAAGTCGGAAGAACCATTAATAGCTGAAGTTGATAATAATGGAAATGTAACAGCTAATAGAGTAGGTGAGACTATTATTTGGGCTAATGATGAAAAATGCAAAATTAGAGTCTCTCCAAAATATAATACATATATGGAGCCATGTATAAAATGGAATGCGTCTGAGACGGAAGTTATTGACTTTATGAAAGGTTATCAATATCTTGGAAAAAATGATAATACTTTAAGTTTTATTGATGATGATAAAAATTTTGCATATGTATATATATTTAAAAATAATTTGCTGTCATCAAGTGCAATCGCAACAAATATTCTATCATATGGTGAAGAAGTTTCAAATTTCCTATTAGAAAGATATGTTGTTGTTAATGTTGATAAAACAAATAATATTTGCTATTTAGCAAGCATAGATATGACAATAGCAGTTTTAGTTTATTTTGAATCGAATGATGGCTTAATGACAGTAATATATTTACCTTTTAATGTTGACAGCGTAGATGTTATATCTAAGATTTCTGATTTAAAGTCTAGAATAAGTAAAAAGCAAATGTTGTATAATGTTGATATTGTAAATGATTTAGTTGATAAGTTTACAAAATAATGTTATGGAATGATTTTTGTAATCTTTATAGAAAATAAAAAACAAGAGGCTAAGACGGAGCAACGCTCCCTTAGCCTCTTACATTATAAATATGTCTTACGTATTTACAGATTGTCGATAACATTGCAGATGTCACCGAAGATGCGGTCGAGTTCGCCAAGACCGTTGATGTGGTGATGAAGGTTCTCCTTTGAGTACCATTCAATCAGCGGAGCAGTCTGGTTGTGATAAACGTCGAGACGCTTCTTTATTGTCTCCTCGTTGTCGTCAGAGCGTCCGCTCTCCTGACCGCGTTTGATGAGGCGTGTCATCAGTTCGTCCTCGGGAACGTCGAGCTCTATCATAGCTGCAATTTTGTGTCCGCGCTCGTTGAGCATGCTCTTCAGAGCCTCTGCCTGCGGTATTGTGCGGGGGAAGCCGTCGAAGATGACACCCTTGTGCTCTTTTCCGAAGCTGTCGTAAACGCTTGCAAGGATGCTTACCATCAGTTCGTCAGGAATAAGCTGTCCTTTGTCGATGTATTGTTTGGCAGTTTTTCCCAGTTCTGTCTCGTTCTTGATTTCGTTACGCAGTACGTCGCCTGTTGAGATGTGGCCAAATCCGTACTTCTTAATCATAAGATCGCTTTGTGTGCCCTTTCCTGAACCGGGCGCACCGAAAATTACAATATTTTTCATCTTTTTACTTTATGTTATTTTGTCTTACTCTTCCACCAGAGTATATATGTCGCGCAGGTTGCGTCCCTGCTGGTTGTAGTCGAGTCCGTAGCCAACGATGAAGTCGTTAGGAATCTCCATTGCGGCATATTCGATGTTCAGATCAACCGTAAGTTTTTCGGGCTTGAGCAGGAGTGTGCAGATATGCACCGACTCGGGGTTGCGCGTTCCGAGCGAGTCTATCATGCGTTTCATTGTCAGTCCGCTCTCAACAATGTCTTCAAGGATTATTACTGTTCTGCCAGAGATGTCCTCGTTGATGCCTATAACCTCCTTGATTTTTCCTGTAGACATTGTGCCCTGATATGAGGCCAGCTTCACGAAGGAAATCTCACACGGAATGGTTATGAGCCGCATTAGGTCGGCTGCGAAAACAAACGAGCCGTTGAGCACGGCCAGAAACAGCGGGTTCTTATCCTTCATGTCTTTGTTTATGCGGTCTGCAACCGCCTTGACGCGCTTCATAATCTCGGCTTCGGGATAAGAAATCTTGAATTTTTTGTCATGGATTGTTATTGGGTCCATAGTGCTTTTTTTATATTTTGGCACAAAATTACTAAAAATATATCAAACATTAATAAGCGATTGGCATTAATTTTGTATTTTTGCACTGATGAAGATTTTTACAGGTGCTCAGATTCGTGAGCTTGACAAATATACAATAGAGCACGAACCCGTTAAATCGATAGATTTGATGGAGCGTGCGGCTAAATCGATAACGCATGCCATTACCGAAACTTGGAGCAATGGTATGCCGGTGATTGTTTTTGCCGGACCGGGCAACAACGGAGGCGACGCCCTTGCCGTGTCGAGGATGCTTGCTGAGCAGAAATATGATGTAAGCGTTTATCTGTTCAACATCAACGGCAACTTGTCTGAAGACTGCAAGACCAACAAGCAGAGGCTTATTGAATGCAGGGCTGTAAGAAAGTTTGACGAGGTGGTGAACGAGTTTGACCCTCCGAAACTCGAAAAGAACATGCTTGTCATCGACGGCCTGTTCGGTTCGGGGCTCAACAAGCCGCTGGCCGGAGGCTTTGCCTCGCTTGTCAAGTACATCAATCAGTCGGCTGCTACGGTGGTGAGCATCGACGTACCGTCAGGACTGATGACTGAAGACAACACCTATAACGTAAGGGCAAACATCATAAAGGCTGACCTTACGCTGACACTGCAAAACATAAAGTTGTCGTTCCTTTTTGCCGAGAACCAACAGTTTATCGGCAAGCTTCGCATGCTTGACATAAGGCTGAGCAAGGAAGGCATGGAGCAGATGACATCACATTATCGCATTCTTGAGGAGAACGACCTCAGGCCGCGTCTGCTGCATCGCGACTGTTTTGCGCATAAGGGCGATATGGGCCATGCGCTCATCGTAGCCGGCAGCTATGGCATGGCCGGAGCCGCCGTGCTTGCCACAAAGGCATGTCTGCGCAGCGGTGTGGGTAAAGTGACCGTCTGCACGCCAAGACGCAACAACGACATACTGCAGATGTCTGTTCCCGAAGCCATAATGCATGTCGACAAGGAAGAAACCTTCTTCTCAGAGTCGGTTGAGACAGCAGACTATGACGCATTAGGCATCGGACCCGGACTGGGCATGCAGGAAGGCGCAGCTATAGCATTTATCAGTCAGGTGCGCCGTGCGCAGATTCCTGTTGTGGTTGATGCCGACGGCCTGAACATCCTTGCAAGCCACAGGGCATGGCTGCAGCAGTTGCCAAAGGGCATAATAATGACTCCGCATCCAAGAGAGTTTGAGCGCTTGTCGGGCAACAGGTTCAACGACAGCTATGAGCGCCTGAGCAATGCCCGCGACATGGCAGAGCACCTGCAGGCTTATATCATACTCAAAGGCCACAATTCTGCCTTGTGTATGCCTGACGGAAACATCGTTTTCAACTCTACGGGAAATGCCGGAATGGCAACAGCCGGAAGCGGCGACGTGCTGACCGGTATAATAACTGGTCTCTTGGCGCGTGGCTACAGGCAGGCTGACGCATGTATGCTGGGAATGTATCTGCACGGACTTGCCGGCGACCTAGCAGCGAAAGAGATAGGAATGGAGAGTATGGTGGCAGGCGACATCATCAGATATCTGCCACAGGCATTCCGCCGTCTGGAAGATTAAACCGGCAACAGGCCTTATGGCCGTTGCCTTTTCCATATATTATAAGTTAGAACCGAAAATAATGAGATATTATGAAGAAGCTGATAACATGTGCATTGCTTTTTACAATGGGACTTCATGCCGCATCTGCCCAGAAAGGTAAGAACGTGGCAGAGGGAACCGGGTATTATCTTCCACGCACCGAGTTGCGCTTTACGGTGAAGATGGAAAAGACATCCTATACGCCGGGCGAGTTTGCCGTTTATGCCGAAAAATATATGAAGGTGAGAAATGTCAGCATGCAGCCCTCTGTTACCTACCGCATGTTGGGACTTGACATTAACTCTGAAGGCGAGCGCGACACGTCTAAGTTTTATGTGGCTCCGGTCGACTCTAAACATAATATACAGACGCTTGAACTCGACGATAACGGTGTGCTTCTTGCCATAAATGCAGAGCCGAAGCAGATAAAGGAGCGTGTGCCGTTTAAGCCTGCGCCGAAGCCTGCACCGCTAAATCCGCGCGACTATATGAACGAGGATGTTCTCTCGGCAGGCAGTTCAGCCAAGATGGCTGAGCTTTGCGCTCTAGAGATTTATGACATACGCGACAGCCGCAGCCTGCTGAGCAAGGGACAGGCCGACTTTATGCCTAAAGACGGCGAGCAGCTCAAGATAATGATGCGCAACCTTGACGAGCAGGAGAGCGGACTTATGCAGCTCTTTACGGGCGTTACCGTTAAGGACACTATTGAAACCGAGATTGTGTTTGTGCCTAACAAGGAAACCGACCGCCAGCTGCTGTTCCGCTTCTCGAAGTGGATGGGCATAACCGATGCCGATGACCTTGGCGGCAATCCATATTATGTAAGTGTTGAAGACAAGCATATCATGCCGTCTGTTCAGGAAAATCTGCTCAGCACGAAGAAGGCCAAGGACAATGGTGGATTTTATGTAAATCTTCCAGGAAAGATAAAGGTTACTCTGTTTAAGGGCACTGAGCAAAGGGCTGCATACGAGCTTTATGCTGCTCAGTTTGGTCAGGTGGTGGCTCTTGACGAAGGACTTTTCGACAAGAAACTGCTTACGAGCATTGTTCTCAATCCTGTTACAGGCAGCCTTGAGAGCATAGAGATAGAGAATATTAAGAAATAATTGGGCATTTCCTAGCCATATTTCCTGCATCATGGCCCGCTTTCATTCCTGAAAATGTGAATAAAATTTAAAAACGTTTGACGGTACGCAAGTAAAATGCACTTTGATGATTTCATTGGTGTAAGATAAATAATAAATATGTTATGAAAGCAATGAAATTCTTTACAGTGATAGCGTTGGCCATGATGTCGGTTTTCACAATCACCTCTTGTGACAACGACAACGATGTTTATTGGTATTATCCGCCTTATCCCAACGCGCTTGTTACGGTGAAGCCCGTAAGCGACAACGGTTTTTATCTTCAGTTGGACGACAGCACCACGCTGTTCCCCACAAACATGAAGACTTCGCCTTACGGCGACAAGGAGGTAAGGGCGCTGGTATGCTTTACAGAGGTGAAGCCTGTCAACTCTGACTATACCAAGTCAGTAGAGATAAACTGGATGGACAGCATACTGACAAAGAAGGGTGTGCCTTATCCGGGTGAAGAAGGCGAAGCTGAATATGGTGAAGATCCGATAGAGATTGTAAAAGACTGGGTAAACATTGCCGAAGACGGATACCTCACTCTGCGTTTCCGCACACGTTGGGGCAACAATGGAGTGGCACACTTCGTCAACCTGTTCACCGGAGTTAATCCCGATGACCCGTATGAGGTTGAGTTCCGTCACAATGCCTTTGGCGATGTCAATGGAGTATGGGGCGACGCCCTTGTGGCTTTCCGCCTGAGCGACCTGCCTGACACAGAAGGCAAGACCGTGAAACTGACGTTGAAATATAAGTCGTTCAGCGGCGAGAAGTCAATACAGTTCGACTATTGCAGCCGTAAGGCTGCCGGAAGCACGAATATAGCCGAAAAGCCGGCATATTCATCACGTGTTAAGTAATCCGGATTATTATTGTTTGTTGATTATATTTCAGAAAAGGCCCCGCCGAGTGTTTTGGCGCAGGCCTTTTCGATATTAAAGAATGACAAAAAACTACGGCAGATATAAAGAGAACGACCTCGTCGAAATGGTAGTTAAGAAAGACCGGGGTGCAATGAAATTCCTTTATGACAGATATGCAGAATATTTGTCTGCCGTGTGTGGTCGCTATATCGCAGACGAAAACGACCGCAAGGATGTCTTGCAGGAGTGCTTTATCAAGATTTTTATGTCGCTCTCTACATTCGAGTATCGCGGCGACGGTTCGTTGAAGGCATGGATGGCAAGGATAACAGTCAACGAGTCGTTGAAGTTTATAAGAAAAAGCGCCACTTACAGTTTTATTGAATATGGCGAGAATGTGCCCGACACGGCCGACGAACCTGAAGTAGAAGGCGTGCCGGATGATGTAATCAATAAGATGATTTTGTCTCTCCCTCCTGGTTATCGAATGGTTTTCAACCTCTATGTGTTTGAAAACAAAAGTCATAAAGAGATTGCACGTATGCTTAACATTGGCGAAAGCTCGTCGGCATCTCAGTTCTCCAGGGCAAAGGCCCTGCTTGCAAAACGTATTAAAGAATATAAAACAGCACATAAAAATGATTAGGTCATGGAAAAACAATGGATAGAAGATCTCAGAAAACGATTTGACGACAGAAAGGCTCCCGTTCCGGAAGGCTTGTGGGATGATATTGAGTCTGCCATGGCCGAGGCAGGTGCTGATGCCGTAGACAGTAGCACAGGCAAGCGCCGGGCACGCATCGTTCCTCTCTGGGGGCGATGGTCTGCCGCAGCTGCCGTTTGTGCCGCCTTGGTTGTCGGTCTGGTTAAGTATAGTCAGCCTGCACCTACTGAGCTGGCGTCTGTGGGCAGTGCGCCTCACAAGTCGGCTGACGTTTCTGCCGCAAAGTCTTCAGATAATGTTGCTTATGAATCTGCGTCTACAGATGAAGCCGGCGATGCCGTACAGCCCGCGTTGTCTAGGCTAAAGGCCGGAGTGGCAGCTGTAGTTGAGAGAGCAAAAGAGCGTGCTGCCGTAGACAGCGTAAGGGTAGAGACTGCTGACGAAAACCTCGTGGCTGATGCCGGTGTGGCCGCAGATAAAGAAAACAAAGTTGCTGAAACTGTAAAGAAGGAGGTGTCTGTAGTGAGACATCAGCCTTCCGGCCGCAGACAGTCGCCTTATCGTGCAGACAATGATGACCTGCTGGCTGTCAGTTCGCACAAGCGTCATGACTCAGGCGTGTCGGTAGGCGTATATGGTGCCAACTTCATGTCTATTGGAGGCACTTCTAATGGCGGCATGATGTCTCAGCAGCAGATGAACGCTTACGTTGATCCGGTTTTGAACAAGGATTTTGTCATGCTTACATCTATGAACGACAACCTCAGAGCCGCCGAGACAGAGGAGAACGAGGTGAAGGTTAAACACCGCCAGCCCGTCAGACTCGGTATGTCTGTGCGTTTCAAGTTGCTTGACAGACTTGGCGTGGAGACCGGTATGAGCTATTCTTATCTGTCGTCTGACATTGCTTCTGGTGATGATGAAGGCGGATTCCGCACAGAGCAGAAACTTCATTATGTAGGTATACCTTTGGGTGTGAACTATGATATCTGGAAGACTGACTTCCTCGAGGTTTATGCCTCTGCCGGCACCATGGCCGAGTTCTGCGTTTCAGGCCGTTCGAGCACGGAGTATGTTTCAGACCAGACAATAATGAAGCGCACTGAGACCGACATGAAAGACAGCAGGCCGCAGTGGTCGGTGAATGCTGCCGCAGGTGTGCAGTACAACTTCAGCAACCTTCTGGGTCTGTATGTGGAGCCGGGTGTGAGTTATTATTTCGATAACGGCAGCAGCGTGTCTAACATATATAAGGACAAGCCGTTTAACTTTAATCTTAATTTAGGTCTAAGGTTTACCATAAGATAGTTGCAGACATAATGTTTACAGTTATTTTGGTCATGCTTTCAGGCATGCTTTTAGGGCGCTTGCTGCGTAACCGCCGCATGACGTTTTTGCCCCGCGTTGTAATGTTCCTTATATGGGTGCTTCTGTTTCTGCTTGGAGTAGAGGTGGGAGCAAACCCCGAGATAATACGTAATTTGAAGTCGCTTGGCGTCGAGGCTTTTGTCCTTGCAGTGGCAGGCACGTTGGGCAGTGCCGTTTTGGCATGGGCTTTATGGCGTTATGCAGAAAGGAGCGGTGAGCGATGAGAGACAGTCTTATTATAGTCGGCTTTTTTGTGTTGGGTATTGTCTTCGGCATGAACGACATTCTCCCTGACTCGTTGGTAGGCAATAGCAGCGTCAGCTTTGGTGCTTTGTGCGGCCTGATGTTTTTTGTAGGTGTCAGCGTAGGCAGCGACTCTAAGATATTCGCCAGCATACGTTCGGTCAATCCGCGACTTATGCTTCTGCCGCTTATGACCATTGTCGGCACCCTTGCCGGCACCGCTGCGGCTTCGTTCCTGTTTCCGCGCCACGGCTTTACCGACTGTCTTGCTGTCGGTTCGGGGTTCGCCTATTATTCATTGTCAAGCATATTCATTACGGAATATCGTGGAGCTGAGCTGGGCACGGTGGCTCTCCTTGCTAATATCTCGCGTGAACTTATAGCGCTCCTTTGTGCTCCTTTGCTGGTTAAGTTCTTCGGAAAACTTGCTCCTATTTCTGCCGGTGGAGCCACGACGATGGACACCACTTTGCCTATAATATTGCGCTATTCAGGCCAGCAGTTTGTCATGCTGTCTGTATTTCACGGTTTCTTGGTTGATTTCAGTGTGCCGTTCCTGGTGACATTCTTCTGCTCTATATAATATTATAATATAATGTATTGGTTTTGTGGTGCAGTGGCAGAGTGTATGTTCTGACTTTGCCTGTTATGCATGCTGCAATATGTGGCCTTTTGGATTCTGATTGACGGCTTATTGCCTGCTGATATGTCACATATTGCAATGCAAGATGCCTGCTCCTGCGTGTACGGCATGATTCATAAAAAGTTTTTCTTAGAAACTCGTAACTTATCACAATTGCCCTTAATACACTAATATTCAATGCTTTAGCATGTGATGAGTTGAATACTCAACTCGTCACATCATCATAATCCTGTTGTTTTTATATACGTAAAATACGTATCCGGTTTTACAGCGTGATGAGTTGGCACAACAACTCGTCACGCTGTAACTCATTGAAGATTATTGCGTTACGTGTCAATGTGATGAGTGATGAGCTTTTTTGAAAAAATTGTTTTGCCGATCGGCACAAAATATGTGCATAATGTTTAGATGTATTGGTTGAAAATAGTTCATAAGACTTGATGGATTAAAAAATGTTAATAGCATGGAACTGCTTTCCAAAGTGTGATTACAACACTTATGCGTAATCGTTATATTTATGATTTGTCTATTATTATGGCTATATCGCCGTTAAAATGAAGCAAGTCTTATTATATAAATATAAATTATTAACTTTATTAATCTTATGAAAAAACATTTGCTAATAGGCGCTTCTTTGTGTGCGTTGAGTTTGTCAGCGCAGGCACAGCGTATCGACTTTGATAACGCTCCGCTTAATCCCGGGCGCGACACGGAGGACAAATATATCGGATGGACAGTAGATAAGGCAGTTGCTGACACTCTTACAGACATTGAAGTGCCTGGCGACGAAACCCGCAAACTGACACTTGTTGTCAACTGTGGCGACCAGTCGGTTACAAACAGAACTCTGAAATCTAACTGGTGGAAAGACGGAGTGAACAAGCATTCTAAGCTTGTAGGCGACTGTGTGGCTGTATATGGATTTGATTCCGACGGCAACACTCCTCAGCTTACAACGGAGAGCGCTACTATGAACCTTGTCTTTAAGGGACTTTCAGCCGGCAGTCACTCCTTGTTGGCATATCTCAATGTTACTGACGGCAATATCTCTTCGGTAGCACCGATTGACGTGCTGGTGGATGGCGTAAAGGTTGCCGAAAATATAATAATGTCGTCAAGGGCTGAAAGCCCGTCTGCCAGCGGACAGGCTTATATAACGTTTAATGCCGTTGAGGGTGCTGACGTAACTGTAAGTTTTGTGTCAAAGCCAGAGGCAGGTGTTACGTATGGTACTTCCGGAATATTCCTCAGCGGTATTGTGCTGGATGAGTCGAATCCTAATTCAACGGCTTTAGATCCTTATCCCGCAAATCTCGACTATCATGTCGATGCAGACAATGGTTCGCTCACACTGAGGTGGACTAAAGCGCCGATAGCAGTCAGCAGCGTTGTATATATGGGCACATCAGCCGATCAGCTGGTGAAGGTCGGCGAGACAAATGATGATTTTTACACAGTAAGCAACCTCTCTGCCGCCGAGTCGGCACTTAACATATACTATTGGCGTGTTGACGAGATCGATGCTGAAGGTAACGCCTATCCGAGTGATGTATGGTCGTTCCGTCCGCGCCGCATAGCATTCCCCGGAGCCGAAGGATATGGAAAGTATGCTATCGGAGGTCGTGGCGGAAGTGTTTATCATGTAACGTCTCTTGAAGATTATTCTGCTGAAGAGGCTCCTGTTCCCGGCACTTTCAGATATGGACTTACTGAAGTTGACGGTCCTCGTACTATAGTATTCGACGTTTCCGGAACAATCAACCTTAAGTCTCGTCTGACATGTTCTGACCCATACGTTACCATCGCCGGACAGACAGCTCCCGGCAAGGGTATCCTTTTCCGTGGTGCTCCTATCGGTGTGGCAAGCGACGGCATCACACGCTTCGTCCGTATGCGCCGTGGATATCATAATGACGATGTGGCTGATCAGGCAAAAGGACTCGACGGTCTTGGTATGGCCGGCAACAATAATGCGATAATGGACCACTGCTCTGTAGGATGGACCATCGACGAGGCTTTCAGTTCGCGCAATGCCAAGAACATCACCTTGCAGCGCACTCTTATCTCTGAAGCCCTCAACGTGGCAAATCATCCTAATTATGGTCCAGGTGCGGCACACGGATATGCTGCTACCATTGGCGGCGACACTGCCACTTATCACCATAATCTTCTTGTTCATAACGAAGGACGCAACTGGAGTTTGAGCGGCGGACTTGACGGAGCCGGAAGTTATGCCGGACATCATGACGTATTTAATAATGTAGTATATAACTGGGGCGGACGTGCCACAGACGGCGGAACACATGAATGTAATTTTGTAAATAACTATTATAAGATGGGTCCTGCAACCACTCAGCGCTTCTTGTTGCGTGCACAGCTTGAAGGCACCGGCACAGGTTCGCAGTCATATTATGTTAAAGGCAATCTTAGAATAAATAAGGACGGATCTGTTACAGAAGATGCGCTTGACGAGACTTACAGATATGAGACATCTGGAGGACAGGTGGTTGATTGGACGGTGTTCGTAGAGAAGCCCTTCTTCGATTCGAAGGCTGAAATACAGGATGCAAAGGATGCTTATAAGTCGGTTCTGTCTGACGTCGGAGCCAATCTTCCTTATTTTGATGAGCACGATATGCGCATGGTAAGCGAGACATACAATGGCACGACAAGTACAAAGGGTAGCGTTTCGGGTAAACTGGGACTTATCGACCGCGAGACAGATGCTGAAGGATATGTTTATTTCCCTGAAGTAGGCGAGACACGCGGTGCCGATTTTGATACAGATGGCGACGGTATGCCAGACTGGTGGGAGAAGGCCAAGGGATTAAATCCGAATCTCGAAGATAATAATACGCTTAATGCCGAAGGTTACACAGCATTGGAAGAATATCTTAATTGGATGGCTGAGCCAAATTATCAGATTCTTCCTGGTGTTGAGAGCAAGATTGACTTAAATGCCTTGTTTGTTGGCTTTGATAAAAATTCTGCATTTTATGGCTATGAGTGTCCTGACGGATGGAATGTGATGGATAATTCTGATGGTACGCTCAGCATAGAGCCGGACATTAATGCCGACGGACTTTTCACTATACCTGTTTTCTGTGGTGATGGTACGACAGAGTATACAATGACTCGCAACATTAATTTGTTTGTATCTTCTTCAGCCACTGCAATAGAAAGTCCTGCTGACATCGAGAACGGCGCTTCTGCAAGTTATCAGATATATTCAGTGGATGGCGTGTTGCTGAAAAATGGAAAAGATTTCAAGTCGCTGCCACAGGGTATATATATATTAAAGGTTACAGATGGCAAGAAAGTAAAGTCATATAAAGTGGTGAACAAATAAAAACCAGACATATCAAGAAAAATCCGTTTGAAGGAGTCTCTCCGGATAACGGATTTTTTATTTAACCCCAATCAGTTATTATGATTTAGATTGTATTTTTCTTTATATCGAGTGCATTTTCGGTATGTCAGGAAAAGCGAACAAGAAGATGCCAATAGAAACAAAAGACTGACTGAAAGCATTAATGCACAAAATTGTTAATGCAATGTGCGGCCTAATGACAGATTTTGGCTAAAATGAATTATGGCATATTTGAAAATCAAAAAAAATATATCTTCTTTATATGAATAATACTCCAATTTTTTATCTGTTTTTGGGTTTTAGACTAAATTTTTAAAATTAGTGTAAAATTCGTAGATTTTACGAAGAATTATCCTGTTTTGCTTGATTTATATCAATTTTGAGCGGAAAAATCGATGTTTTTGAAAAATAATCCTCAAAAAGTTTGTGAGAATAAAATAAACCCCTTATCTTTGCACTCGCTTTCACAACGATAGTGATAGCGAACAAGAAAAGAGTTCTTTGAAAAGTTTACATATACAACAGAAACAGTACAGGCCTTCAATCGTTTCTTGATAAGAAACATGAAGGGAAGAACATGTAGGGTTCCGTCCATATTGCTTGATTCATTTCTTGCAAAGATGGCAATTCACATATACTGGATAATGAAATGCGTACATTACAGAGCAGATTAAATTAATCTTTACCTTCGGGTACTGATTACATTATAAAGAAATTTTACAGTGGAGAGTTTGATCCTGGCTCAGGATGAACGCT